>QFCE01002891.1_pt1 | contig 107144 bp, 93 predicted proteins | sample 5346091 | NCBI WGS metagenome assembly QFCE01 (sample SAMN09062252, study PRJNA434731) | Human gut metagenome, whole genome shotgun sequencing project. | isolation source: stool timepoint A chromium assembly | host: Homo sapiens | collected 2015
TTAAAGCAATTCTCTCCGTAATCGCCTTATAACTGTTCACTATTTCAAGCTGTTTTTCAATAGGCGGGATAGGCAATTCCAGTCTGCAAATATCGTCCCAAGTAATCCCACCACGAACACTTCCGTCAGTATGTAACCAACAAATACGGTCAAATTCCGGTCTGCGAAACCACATCATCAGATAATCTTCATTCAAAATGCTGTTATCTACTACCTCAAACATAAAATACGCCGGAGAAACAATAGCAGGTTCTTCTTCATCATACAATGCAACCGGAAGTCGTTCATCACGACCAACGTGCATTGGATTACACGCAAACTTTCCTTTTGTTATCAGTTTATATTTACTCAAATCCGTACCAATGACATTTGCAACCGACGGCATAAAGAACTTGTCTATGTTAATTCCCAAAACTCTGTCTGTTATGCTTTCTCTGTTCCGAGTATCAATCAGTCGGATATGGTTTCCTAAAATATCATAATTCGATTTCATATCCCAACTCCTTAAATACAGCAAGCAAATCTGATTTAGATTTTTCCTCTTGAGCAAGAAGTTCTTTGAGTTCTCCCTGCAATGATTTCATTTTGGTATCAAAGTCGATGTTCTCATCACGGTTGACAAACTCAATATATCTGCTCGGTACAAGAGTAAATCCTTTTTCCTTTACTTCATCAAAAGAAGCAGAATAGCAAAATTCCGGCACATTCTCATAAGTTTCCTCATAGCCTTCCTGCTGCCAGTTATGATATACACTTGTAACTTTGGCTCTATCTTCCTCTGTCAATTCAATGTACTTCTTCTCATAAGGACTTCCCATCTGTCGTAAATCCATAAAAAGTATTTCATCTTCTCGATTACGATAGCGTTTTAGCTTTCCATTCTGTTCCACAACACGAGCCTTTTTATTCTTATTGAGTACCCAAAGGGTAACGCTGATGTCTGTGGTATAGAAAAGGTTTCTCGGAAGAATAATGATTGCTTCTACCAAATGATTTTCTATAAGCTGCTGTCTGATTTTTAGCTCTGTACCATCATCAGATAATGCACCATTGGCAAGTAGGAAACCTGCTACACCGTTTTGAGAGAGTTTGGAAACAATATTCAGTATCCAACCATAGTTTGCATTACTTGTCGGCGGAACTTCATAGCCGTTCCAACGAGGGTCATCTACAAGCTCATTTTCGGCTCTCCACTGCTTCTGATTGAAAGGCGGGTTTGCCATAATGAAATCTGCTTTAAGGTCTTTGTGCTGGTCATTGGTAAATGTATTGGCTGCCATTTCTCCAAGATTTGCAGAAATACCACGGATAGCTAAGTTCATTTTTGCCAGTTTGAAAGTGGTATTTGTGTATTCCTGACCGTAAATAGACACTTTCTTTTTATTACCGCTGTGTGCTTCTACGAACTTGATGGACTGCACAAACATACCGCCCGAACCGCAACAAGGGTCATAAAGTATTCCATCGTAAGGCTCAAGCATTTCGGCAATCAGGTTTACAATACACTTTGGTGTGTAGAACTCTCCTTTACCTTTTCCTTCTGCAAGAGCGAACTTACTAAGGAAATACTCATATACACGACCTATAATGTCGTTCTCTTTATCATCTGTATTGATACGATTGATTTCATCAAGCAAAGAAGCTAACTTTGCAGTATCAATATGTAAGCGGGAGTAATAGTTATCCGGCAAAGCACCTTTCAGTGCCGGGTTGTTCTTTTCAATCGTATAAAGTGCTGTATCTATCTTCAGGGCAATATCGTCCTGCTTTGCATTTTCAATAATGTACTTCCAACGGCTTTCTTCAGGAAGATAGAATACATTTTCCTGAGTATAAAACGGTTTCATATCCGCATACTTTTCGCCGTGTGTAGCAATAATCTTATTACGGCATTCCTCAAACTTGTCACTGGCAAATTTAAGGAAGAATAAACTCAGAACAACGTGCTTATACTCCGCAGGCTCAACAGAACCTCTCAGTTTATCAGCACTTTTCCAAAGTGCTTCTTCCATTGATATTTCTTTCTTTGGTTTAGCAGCCCTTGCCATCTATAATTACCTCCGTGTTTTAATCTTCATCTAAAATAACTTCGCATATATCTCCGATGTCACAGTGAAACACCTGACATATCCTCATCAGTACTTCAAGAGATACTGGCTCATTCTTATTTATCTTCGTTGCAGCGTATGATGTGATTTCGGCTGCACGCATTAAATCCTGTCTTTTCATTTGATTGTCAATCATAAGTTTTTGAAGTTTGTTATAGCATATCTTCATCAGTAACACCTCTTCATCTTATAATTCTTCTTCGTTACAGTTAGTCATCTAACATTATATATTAAATTTTCAGGCATTTCAAGATTCCGGACAGAAATGTAACCTTTCAGACACTAAGGTGTCACTTTTTACAAACACCTAATACGACTCTTTTAAAGAATAATAAAAAAGAGATGCCGAAGCACCTCAATTATACATTCTATTATTAACATTCAATGCAATCATTGCTATGACCTTTTCTATCGGCGGCTCTTTTCCGTCCGGTGCAACTGCTTTCCAAAAAGCTATTGCTTCCGGTTCAGCACTTTTCATTGCTTCCCGAATGGCAAACTGCATTTCCTCTTTTACTGCTTTTTCGGTTGTTCCATTTTCTTTTGCTATTTGTCTGAAAATGTCGTTCACGTTTACTTCCTCCTATGTCTATTAGTATGTGTCTATCACTGACAGTTGTTGTTATAGCATATTCTCTCTGTCGAAGTCCCGAAAAATTTGTCGATAGCTGAAATTTTTTATACTGAAAAAAAGAAAGCTCGTCGATTAGGACGAACTTCTGTGTTTTATGGAAGTATTTGCTTTGACTGCTTCACAAGTGTATCTATGACTTCATAAATTCTGTTTCTATCTTCAGGGGCAAGTTTTTCAAGCTTCTCATTCAGCATTGAGTTCTTGACTGTATATCCCGTTTCCAGAACATCTGTAAGAACCATATCCGATGATACACCTAAAGCATTTACTATCTTTATGAAAGTTTCGAGTGACGGAATTTTCTCTCCACGCTCAACCATACCAATATAATTTGTTGTCAAATCTGTTTTCTCAGCCAAATCTTCTTGGCGTAATTTCCTCGCAAGTCGGAACTTTCTTATATTCTTGCCGATTGTATCGAGCTTCATCACATCACCTCCCTTAGTGTGTTTCCATAACTAATAGTATAGGTTAAGTCGATTTCAAATCACACGCACCCAAAGGAAGCCAAACCAACTATTAGTGATGATTCCCAACTATTTTTATGTTATACTATAAAAGTAGTAATTCACGATTGTTAATGGCGAAAGACAAATCACAACCCAAGAGCCAAGTTAAACAATCTCCATAGAATAAACTTAGGGGTAAAAGGAATGGACGAACAAAAGATAATATTCAGTAATCGGTTTGAAAAAGAGAAATTTGAGGATTACAAAACAGATTTGGGAACTGACAGCTCAGTCACTCCCGACTTTACGGAAGCTGATGATTTTTTAAAATTTATACAGAAGAACCGCAGAAGTGTTCCAAGTAAAGAGCGAATTGCTGACAAGGATAAATTTATCAAAACCGTTTACGAACTATCCAATAGCTTTGAAATTGACGCTGACCTGATAGAATTTGCCGAGGGATATATCGCCAACATCTATGTAGATTATGCCTGCTACACTGGATATATCAAGAAGCTGTTAGCAATTCTTTTTATCCTTGCCGATGATATTTCCTTTTTAGACGGCAGTAAAGAAAATGCCGATATGCTTTTCAGCTTCACTTATCACACACACCATATTTTCCTGAATAACAGAGAAACAACTGATTTCTCATAATGTACCCGATGGCTACTCAACTGAGCAGCCATCTTTTCAATTTTCCAGACACCGTCTGGAATTTTTAATATGCCGGAATACCGTATCCATAGATATTGCTGCTTCCGACTGCGTACTGTCTTTGCTTGCAGGCGTCGCCTGAGTTGCCCTCTACGGTATAAACTGTGCCATTCTCACACTTCTCTACGATACCAACGTGGTCTGTTGTACCGTCGCCTTCCCAATCAAAGAAGATAATATCTCCTACCTTTGGTTCATAAGTGCGGTCTTGCCATTTTCCATTTGACTTAAACCAATTTGCACCATCCACGCAACCTGCAAATTTCGGAACAAGTCCGCTTTCAATATACCCGCATTGGTCAGCACACCAAGATACGAAGCAGGCACACCATTCCACTCGACTATTAAAGCCGTACCAGCTCCAGTAAGGTTGTCCGCCCTGATTGCCTAGCTGTGTCAAGGCAACCTCAACAATCACCTGATTACCTCCGGCAGTAAAGGCTCGCCCATACGGATAGTATCTCAGAACGTGAGCCGGATATTGGGTATCTCCATAACTGTCCCAACCAAGCCTTTGTGCCTGCTGAGTGGAAAACTCCACTGCATTGGCATAAGAATAACCGCCATACTTTGTTTTTGCCCAAGAAATATACCCATTACCGAAGTTGTAGCCTTGCAAGGCAAGTTTGATATGCTCCATATCTATCGGACTTTCCACTTCTGCCGAAGTAAGAGCCGCTTTCAATTCCTGAACTCCACACTGGATAGAATATTCAGGGTCTTTAATTCCATTAGGTTCGTGCGGATACCTTGTATTGAAACTTCCCTCTGCTGCCTGCATAGGGTCAAGTCCTCTGCCACCGCTTTCCTGCATCATAACCGCCTTGATAAGTTCCACATACTCAGGAATGCCGTACTCTTTGGCATACTTCTGTATGATGGGTTCATAGGCTTCTACCTCTGCACTTACCGGAGTATAGGAATTACTGTCACTTCCTCCTCCAAACATTGCTACGGCAGCACCAAACAGCACGACAATCATAATAATCAGAACCGCTATCCAACCGCCTGCGGCGATTGCTGCTACAAGTGCTTTTGTCCCTGCAATAATCGCTTTGACTGTCGCAACAGTAGCTTTCGCTGTGGCTTTAACGGTATCTGCTGTGGCTTTCGCCGCTTTCTTTGCCGTCTGAGCCGCTTTCTGTGTTGCTTTGGCTGTTGTTTTTGCTGTTTTCTGTGCTATAATGGCAGCTTCTTTGGTGGTCTTAATAGAAGTCTTTGCCGTTTGTTCTGCGGTCTTGACCGACCTTTGAACAGTATTGGTTGCACCTTTCGATACGGTCTTGACTGTCGTATTTCCTGCCGACCTTGCAGACTGTTTAATTGTTTTCTCCGTACGCTCCAGAGTTCGGATGCTCTGTTTTCCGACAGGATTGACCGATTGTTTCTGAAGCTGTTTCTCTGCACGCTTGGTCTTGAAATTCTCAATTCCCGTTTTGGCTTTCTGATAATTCTGCCTTGTTTCACGCACACCCCATCTGCCGACTTTATCCGCACGGTATGCAGTTTCGTGAACAGCCCTATCCGTTGCCGCTTCGATTTTATCGGAAGCATATTCCTCTGCGGAATTTTCCGAAGCATTGGTGGAATGTTCTGCCTTATCTTTCGTCATCACATAGGCTTTCTTCATTCGCTCCGTGGCAACTGCTGCCTTATTTATGGTCTTGATTGTACCTTTGCTTGTATCTCTTGTTTTTATATCAGCCATCGGTTTCCTCCTTTCTCGAAAAATAATAGAGAGTGGGGTTTAATCCACTCTCTTAGCGACAACAACAAGCCTGCCATTGTTTCTTGAATATTCACAAGTAGAAAGAGAAATCAGCTTGTCGCCATATTCTGCCGATACTCCGGTATCATACAAAGAAAGTTCCTTGCACTTAGCAACATACGCATCAAACTCTGCCGCATTTTCTGCGTCCGTAAACTCATAATACTTAAAGCTATCGGAGCTGTCTGTATAAACGACTGTCTTAAAGACTGCAATCACTTCATACTGGTGTCTGTCCGTCAGTGTATCAAAGGTAATCGTCTTATGACCTTCCCAAAAGCTCTTGTTTCTGTACTTCATCAGTCCCGTAAACATCGAGCCGTCATTCATATGGTGTCCGTATATAATGATGTTGTCTGAAGGTTTCTGCACATCACAATTTTCCTGCACATATGGACAGCCATAAGCGGAATAGGTCTTATCAAACTTGTGCTTCAGGTAGAAGTTCGGCTCATTTACAGACTGCACGACCGGATAGTTGATATTGGTATCCTCAACCTTTATCCAACCCACCATATCCTCATTCTGCCGATAGAGTTCAAGATATTCCGCAAGATAGTCCTTATCTTCCGAAAACGTCACGCCCTCATTTTCCTTTGGCGGCTCGTCCTCCACAATCTCCGCAAGGTTATCATAGACTTCATTCTGCTTGGCAGAGTCAATGTGATTACGGATAATAAAGAAGGTGCTTACAGACAACACTACCGTAAACACCATCGCAATAATAATATAGATTTTTCTGCTCATTTTCTCTTACCTTTCCATATCATTTCTCTTAGGTGGAGTCAAATCTCTGCAATACTCCGGATACCTCAACTTGATACCCTCCATAAAATACGGAGCATATCCGCAACAGAACAGTTCCTCCGGTGTATAGAGATTTTCCCTGCCTTCTTCCGTAAATCCATTCCAGAGATTAAAGGCAAGGTGGCAGACCTTGACTGTGCCACTTGTCTGCCAACCGCCGTGCATACCTTCCGGTATGATGCAATCCCTCTTAAAATCAAACATCTTTCCGATGTTCATTCTTGTTTCTTCTGAAATACCCATCACATAGAAAAATGCTCTGTGATAGCAGTCGTTGACTTTGCACTTATCCAGATTTTCCAATACAAAATCTCTGTGTGCAGCATTGCGAAATTGAATTTTAGACATTGTAAATCCCTCCTTACGCTTCGCCCGGCTTGGTCGTCATCAGTTTATAAAGTTTCGTGTTCTTAGGGAATTTGTTTGCAAACGGTACAAGCGAACTTCCCACCTTGATAAGTCCGTGTCCTGCTTCCACATTCGTGATATAGGACATCTGGAGGTCAGAAATATTCAGAAGTTTTGCAAGCTCAAGCCTGTCTGTGGAAGCCTGATTCAGCATAATAATGAACTCTGAGTTTGCAAGCATTGTTCTCGCTGTGTGGCTCTGCAAAAGGTCATCGACATTCTGAGTGATTCCACTTGCGTATGCACCGTATTTTCTCACACGCTTCCACAAGGTAAAGAGGAAGTTTGCAGAGTATTCGTGCTGGAACAGAAGATAAATCTCATCAATGAAGATAAAGGTGTTCTTACCCTTTGCACGGTTCTGTGTGATACGGTTCAGGATAGAGTCAAGGACAACAAGCATACCAATCGGCATAAGCTGTTTACCCAAATCAAGAATGTCATAGCAGATAAGGCGATTATTGGTATCCACATTCGTCTGCTTTGCAAAGGTATTCAGAGAACCGTGTGTGAAAAGTTCAATGGCAAGTGCCAGTTCCTTTGCTTCCGGTTCGTCCTGCTGCAAAAGTTCTGCCCTGAAATCCTGCAAGGTCGGTATATGTCCCTGATAGTCATTCTGCTGATAACTGCGATACACGCTTGCCGTGCAACGGTCAATGATAGACTTCTGCTTCGCTCCGAGATTTGTTCCTCCGATAAGCTGTTCACAAAGGGACATAATAAACTCGGATTTCAAAATGACAGGGTTTGCACCGTCGCCGTAATCCTTATTCATATCCATTGCATTGATGTGATTGTCGGAAGTAGCAGAAATATTGATTACCTCTCCGCCCATTGCATTGACAAGCTGTGAATACTCTCGCTCAGGGTCGATGATGATAATATCTGCGTCTGAAGAAAGCACCTGATTGATGATTTCTCCCTTTGCCGCAAATGACTTACCGCCACCAGATACACCGAGAATAAAGGAGTTACCATTCAAAAGCTGCTTACGGTCTGCGATAATCATATTTTTGCTGATAACATTCTGACCGTAATAGATACCGTTCTCGTGGAAAATATCCTGCACCCTGAATGGGATAAATACCGAAAGGCTCTCTGTTGTAAGTGTTCTGAACGCATCAATCTTTCTTGTTCCAAACGGCATTACCGTATTGAGTCCATCTACCTGCTGAAATCTCAGTGTTGCAAACTGGCAAAGATGTTTTCTTGCTGTGGTAAGCAACGCTTCCGTATCATTCTCAAGCTGTTCCTTACTGTCTGCCGTAATAACCATTGTGATAACAGCGAACATCATTCTCTGGTCACGGGTCGTAAGGTCGTCGAGGAACTCTTTCATTTCTTTCTTCTGCTGCTCCATATCATACGGAACGGTGGCAGAGAAGTTATTATTGGCATTCTGCCTACGCTGCCAGTTTGTAATATTGGTTTCCACACCAAGCAGACGGTTTTCTGCTTCCTTTACTGCTTCATCAGTCGGAACAGGAACAATATCAATAGACATCATCAGATTTCTGTTCATATCCGTAAGTTCCGCTACCATACTGTCCTTGATATAGGACGCATATTCACGAAGAAAAAGGACTCTTCCATAACGGTTTCCCATCTTGAAATAGTCCTTTTCAAATTCCATTGTGTCGGGGCAGATATAATCCTTAAAATCGTGTCCCTTTTTTCTTGTTTCCTTAATATCAAAGTGGAAAGAGCTTTCTTCTCCCACACGATAGAAGTCGTGGAAAATACGAAGTCTTTCGTCTGTTTCCAGTTCCACACACTTACTTCCAAGCCTGCCGAAGTGAGCAATCAAATCTGCACCGACACGGGCAAAATAAGTTCTTGCGTCCTCCACACTCTTTTTGTTGATGGAAATGGTAATATACTTATCCTGAACAATGGAGTTTGCACCCGTTGCCTTATCAAGAAGCATTTTATTGTATTCCTCTCGATATTCGTCCAGATTATCTCCGGTTGTCGGAATAAGAATTGTCTGCTCAAAATCCAGTCTGTTGAGCCGACGATTATTGATTGTGATTTTTGTCGTTGCACCACTGTCAAGAGAGTTCAGAAGTTCGGAATATTCAAGGAACATCGCTTCCTTATCCTCACGGCTCGCCACTGCATAGTTAATATCCGTAAAGCGGTAGGTCTTTGAATATTTATCCTTTCCCACTTTGAAAATGCCATCATCAAAGATAGCTGCCACGGGAATCACGTCCTGCACCCCTTTCGGTACAACAAATTTTTCTTTATCCTGCTTAAACAAATTTGTAAGAGTCTTAATCATTTGACTTCAATACCTCCTTCTGCTTCTGTTCAATGCTTGGCTTCATCAGTTCGTAATAAACATTGGTGGAGTGAAATACCAGCTTCTTCGGCATTAAAAACTCCGATTTTATCCACGCATAGATTGCTTTCTCTGCGGTCATACCGTTGTACTTCACAAAGCCAAGTGCCGCAAACGGAGCAGCACCCAAAATGCACACCCACGATACGGTTTCCGTGCCAACATACGGTCTGAGCAAGAAATACAGTCCTACCGCAACGCCACAAGCGAGAACAGAAAAAATGAACTGTCTGAGCGACAGCCCAAAAAACATTGACTCTGTATAATTTCTGATTTCTCGGTTAATTTTTACTTCCATATCTGTTTCCTTTCCTGCGTTTTCGGTCTTTCTCCCTCACGCATTTATCATTCAGGCAAAAGACTTTGCCTTTTCGTTTACCGCCATAGTAAACGCATTTCTTACAATCTCTTTGGTTCATCTCAAAATCTCTCCTTAAAGTCCCATCATCTCTCGGATAATACGGTCAGACATTTTTACTGCACCGACAAGAACAAGCATATTAAATACCAATTCCCCGATATATGCCCACACCTGCGTAACTGCTGCTGCATCAGGATTCACTACTGGTGGCGATGAAGCAAATACGGAGAAAATAATACAAGCAAGTACAATGACTGCTCCCTCAAGCAGAACTGCACAATAGCTCTTGATAAAACTCTTGCCTACATTCTGTGTAGGTTCTCCTGCAAATGTGGAAAGCGGTATCGGTGCAAGTGCTGTGTACATATACAACTTGAAAAATCGTCCATACACTGTCATTATCAGAATGAACGACAGCACCGTGATAAATAATCCTCCGATAAGCGTTACCGCCCACAAAGGGATACTCTCAAAAAATCCGCAATCCTCTATGGTCGTTACCATCTCTGCGGGTAAGGTCGTCTGTTCCGGAGTTCCAAATCCGGCAGCATTCATAATGGTTGAAATCGTCCCTTGCACGATATTAAATAATGCAAGCATAAGCTCCATTCCGTATGTGATAACACCTTTCGCCAATGCAAAACGGACAAAGAGTTTTAAAGCGTGTTCCGGTTTCTTCACATCTGTAAAACTTCCGCAGGTCTTTACCATACCTATCACGAAGAATAATACAAGTAAGGCAAGCCCGATAGCCTGAACTGCACCGTTGATGTCAACAATAACCTTCCAGATATTCCCGCCCTTAAAGTTCTGCGGTGTAGTTGTGATGAGTGTCCATATTTCCGACAGTTTTTCATTCCAAGTTTCAAGGGCATTTTCAAGATTTTGAACTACCCAGTTATCACTCATTCAAAGCACCTCCTTACAATTAAGGGGGTGTACCTTCACTTGGCACACCCCTCGATAACTGTGTAACTCTTATCTTAGCCTGTGATAAGAGTAAGGATTTCTTTCGCAAAAGTGATAATGACACCACCCGCAAGAGTCAGGAAGCCATTGGCTCTCTGAGAAGGGTCATGAGATTTGAGTGAAAGACCGACCTGCACGATACCAAAGCCGAGCAAAATCATACCGATGGCACGGATAAGTCCGAAGATAAAGTCAGACAGATTGTTGACTACGGTAAGCGGGTCATTTGCTGCAAATGCAGTCGTTGTCATTCCAAGTGCCAATGCACCGACAATGACCATTGTGCAGTAAGCACGGAAGCCTTTCTTAACCTTTCCGGTCATAGGCAGTTTCTTTGTTCCCTGAGTGTCAGTTGCTTTTTTCTTAAAAATAGTCATAGTTGAATACCTCCAAAATTTAATTTGTTTGATTGTTTATGAACAGAGCTTCCATCTCCTCATCGGAAAGAAGTTCCCAGTTCGTTTCTTCCATTTCCTTTTCAGGAAGTGTTGCAGGGTCGATGTCCCAAATGGCAATCGAAGCAATATCTTTTGTGACTTCTCCGTGCTTATAAGGACTTGCCTTTCCGTCTGTGGTAAGTGCCACATTCGGGTGTTTCATAATGTCATATTTGAAATCCATAATGGGTCTTTCCCCACGGATAAATAAAATAGCGTACTGATTATCGAGCATACGCACCTCATCAGGGGTAAGTAACTCTCTGCCGCTAATCTGATAGTTGGTGGAATAGTTACCGCTTCTTCCGGTACTCTTTCCGAACGTATTGGTATCAATGGTTTCCTTGCCTAACAACTCCGACACATATTTATGGGTTGACTGCTCATTTCCACCAAGGTAAAGAAATTCGTCGCAGTTACCCACAATGCTCTCCCACTGTTTTTCAAACAAGGCTTTAAGCTGTGCCAAGTTCTGTAAGATGATACTTACCGATACCCCACGGGAACGCATAACCGACAGTATCTTGTCGAAGTCGTCCGGCAGTGAAACATTGGCAAATTCGTCCATCATAAAATGAACAGGCATCGGCAGACAGCCACCGTGGATATGGTCGGCTGCATAAAACAACTGCTGAAAGAGCTGTGTGTAAAGAATGGATACCAAGAAGTTGAAACTGGAGTCGTTATCCGGTATCAGTGCAAACAGTGCCACCTTTTTCTCTCCGAGTGACTGTAAATCCAGTTCATCGGCAGAAGTAAGAGCAGCAAGACTCTCCAAGTTGAACTTTTCAAGCCTTGCTGCAAGGGTTATCTGTATGGATTTTAATGTTTTGGAAGAACCGGAATGATAAGAGTGGTAATACTTCAAAGCAATGTGGTCAGGATTATCTATCATCAAATCCGAAAACAGATTATCAAGCGGAGAAGGACTTGGGTCATCCTCGTCCTCAATCGCCCCGGCTCTTAACATTTCCATTACCATTGCAAAATTCTGTTCTTCCGGCGGTGCTTCATAATGCAGATAAAATACAAGTGCAAGCAGAAGCATTGACGCTGCCGTATCCCAAAACGGGTCATTGCTCTGTGAACCTTTCGGAGTGGTACTCTTGAAAAGATTGGTTACGAGCTTCTGCACATCATTGTCGTTCTGCAAATATACAAACGGATTGTAACAATGGCTTTTCTCCATTGAAATCAAATCAAGCACACGCACTTCGTAACCTTTCTTCTCAAGAAGATGTCCCGTATCTCGCAGGATTTCCCCTTTCGGGTCTAATATCACATAGCTGTTTCTGGCAGCATTCATAATATTAGGCTTTGCATAAAACCTCGTCTTACCTGCACCGGAGCCACCGCACACAAGCGTATTCAGATTTCGTCTGTGCTTCTTGGCATTAAGCCCAATGCACACATTCTGAGTCATCAGTTTATTTTCTGACAGCGGCTTTTGTCGGTACTTTTTATCAATGGCTCTGACATTGGCCCCATTTGGCAGAACCGTGTTCCTCTCGTCTGCGGTAATTCTTTCTTGTTGAGAAATAAATCCCGATACCCATTCCATAGCATAAAAGTAAAATGAGGACAGTTTTCAGGCTGTCCCCACATAATTTTATGGAAAACGGATTATCAAAGAGTGTCGCAAGATTGGCTGCTATCTCCGGCAATCCTCCGCTTATGGAAGGTGCAATCAGAAGTGCCAGCCATATGACCGGAACGATACCGACAATGGATAAAATAATGGCAGTCTGCCTGTCATTATCTCGCTTCATCTGAGCGTTTCCTTTCAATTACTTTGAACTTTTTCAATGGGGCATTTCCGACTTTTACAAGCAGGTCGTCTACTGCATCTGCGGACTTGCCTTCCTCCATCAACTTTGTTTTCTCATCGTTTAAGGAGCGAATGACAACACCGTGTTCGTAATCGTCCAAAGCAATGTGGTAGAGTTTTTCTTTTTCCATATCTGCCCTCCATTATCTCTCATAGTCCTTTGAACGCTCCTGCTTCTTGCGGAACATTTCATCAGAGATATGACTGTGAATTTCTGCCATTGCATTTCGAGTCTTGGAAAGCTCCGCACGGATTTCTTTCGGCTCTTTGGAAGCCAGTCCCTCCGGAATGCGGTTAATTGCAAAATTCTGTGTATCTACGCCATACTTCTTGCAAAGCATATATCCGATACACACTGCCTGAAAGCCCATATCCCTGCGGCTGTAACTTTCGCTGTTGATGGAAAGCTGTGCGTGTCCAAGTTCCTGAGCGACACACTGAGCAACTGCTACGCTGTCGCCCACATTACGCTTCACATACAAGGTCTGCTTTTCATTATTATAGAAAGCTGCCATATTCGGATACGGAAGTTCATCGGTTGCCGCAACCTCCACCGGAGATACATCAAGCATTGTCGTGATAAGTGCTTTCGGGTCACGGTTTGCTGATACTGCCGGAGCTTTTCTTCCATTTGTCTGCGTAACATCAAATACCTTTTTGACATTGTAGGAAATACCCGGAGAGCCATCTGCTCTTGTGTATTCCACTGGTTCAAGAATAGAAACACTCTTTGCCCCTTTGGTAATCTTCACATTGTCCTTACCCCAATCATTAAAATCTTTAAGCTGTGTTGCCTGCGGATACTGACTGTAAATAAGGAGAGCATTTGCTGCGGAATATCTGTCCATTCGACTCTGCGTATCAAGAAAGCTCTTGAACTTCTCAGGGTCACTCACAATCTCACGGGCAGCGTCATCAATCATCTGATAGATCTTTTCTTTTTCTGCTCGCTTCTTTTCCGCATACTCCTCTTTAGATAATCTTGGCTGATTACCGCCAGCCTTTGCGGGTTTGAAATCATTTGTCATAGTGAATTACCTCTCTTTTGTTTTGGGTTTTTTCTTCGGCTGACGGTGTACCGTCTGACCGTTTTTCTGCTGCGGCTTCTTGCCGTCTTTCTTAACCTCCGGCTCTTTACGCTCTGCTTCTTTTTGCTGTTTTGCCTGTGCCTTATAACGGTCAAGTTTCTCTTTGACCGATGGCTTTTCCACTGGCTTTGCAACACCCTTATCAGATTGCGTTTCTACCGGCTCTGAGTTTTGCCTTGACAGAGGGCTTTTGTCTGTTTTGGCGACTGAGGGGTTTGCGTTTGCTCGCTCCTCTTTCTGCATTGGATTTCTGACCGCTTCTTCCATAATGATTTCACTCTTGGATTTAGTCGGCTTTTCTTTTTCAACTGCTTCACGGTCTGCGATAGCTTTCTCTGCTTCACTGACAATCGAAGCCTTATCCACTTTGCCAAGTTCAAATCTTTCAACGATACGCTGAATTTTAGAAGCGTCCTCTGCTCTTGCGATAATATCTACCGGAGCGTTCTCTCCCTTTGTGTTCTTATCTCTGAGGACACAATAAAGAACGCCATAGCGTTTTGCCTGTTCGGTAAACTTCTTCAAATCCTTTTGCGGAATGGAAAAGACTTTCAGCTCCTTGCCTGACTTAATCATATTGGTAAGCCTTGCTTTGCCCTTCGTCTTTTGTTCCTGCTTCAGAACCGATACCAAAAGCAATGCGATATTCTTCGCCGCCGAACCGCTTAATCTTGCAGCAACTTCAAATCCTTCAAGCGAAAGCCTGACGACCTGCTCTGCTGCGTCACCACCGTTGTTCATAGCGTGATTTCTCCTTTCTCTGCTGTTTTTGTTCCTCTGTTTCAATATGCTCAAGGTTTTCTTCCATAACCTTTGACCTCTCCGCAATATCCTCGCAGAGTTTTACTTCCCGTCGGAGTTTTTTCAATTCTCCATTGATAGAAGCGATTTCATCTTTTGCCGCCTGAAGCTGACCATCATCAATATTTGTTCTTATCTTTTTTCGGAGATGTGTTCTTCCGGCAATCAGATTTTTCATCTGCTCCTCTAAGGAAGTCTTATATGAAAAAAGCTGTTCGTCCGTGGAAATATTTTCTCGTCCGAGCAGCCTTACTTCATCAGTAATCTTATCGAGCTTCATCAAATCATCTTTCAAAAGATAATGAAGCCTTGCGTTATTCTGTTTCTTATACTTGGGCAGATAACCGAGTCTGTAACAGTAATACAGATACAGCCCATAAAGTCCGCCTTTCTTTTTCAGCTTCTGCCCTCTGGTCTGCATACGGTACTGTCTTGGCTTGTAAGTCGCCCTCTGGAACGGCTCAATCTCTGCCCATCTGTCACGATTTTCTTTGATACGCTCTACAATCCGGTCATTGGTATAATCTGCTCCGAGATTTTTCAGTCGTATCGGCTTATCGTATCCCTTTGGAATGACCGTCCAGTATTTTCGGCTTGGACTTAGGTTATAGGCATATCCCATTTCCTTGAGAGCAAACTGAAATTCTTTCAGGGTCTTGCTGTGGTCGATAGCATAATCAATGGCTTCCTTTGCAACCGAGTAGCGTGTCGGCATACCTGCCTTTTCTTTCATCGTCAGATACTCCGACTGCTTACTGCGGTTCGGATTCGGGTCATAGTAAAGTCCGTACTTCTCACAAATTCTGTCTGCAACTTTTCGGAATTTGAACCACGCTTTTTCCTCTCCCCACAAATGTTTGCCATCGACAAAAGAAATAGAGTTGATGACAAAATGACAGTGCAGGTGCTTTGTGTTCAGATGGGTTGTCACAACAACCTGAAATCTTTTCCCCCACACTTCATTTGCAAATTCCATTCCGATTTTCTGTGCCATCTCAGGAGATATATCTGTTTCCTTGAAACTCAAATATCCGTGATAGGCTTGGATACCGTCTGTCTTTTGGTACTGTTCCTTAACCGTTATGAACTGGTCACGGGCAATCGCCACATTACAGTTGATACCCTCAACATAAAATTCTCGCTCTGTTTTTTCTTCATCCTTTGCATAAGCAATAACATCAGCAAGAGCCTGATACTGTTCAGGTGAAAACTCCCTTTTGATATTTGCAGAAGTCTTTTCGGGATTGGTTGCATAGTCAATGACCTGACCGAGCCTTTCTGTTACCGACCACAACTTTGTTACTGCCATTTCATTTCGCTCTGATTTGGACGAAGATATGTCCTCTCAATCTCTGACTGGAACTTATTCCACTTTGCAGCTTCATTCTTCAGCATAGGTGCGTCAATGAAACCAAGTGTATTCGCTTTAGCCGCAAGCTGATTGATGTTATTACCGATAGAGGACAGTTCTCTCATCACATCATAGAAGCGGTCATCGGGTTTCTCTTTCGGCTCGTAACCTCTGATAAGTAAACGGATAAGTCCTGCTTCGGAAAGACAAGCCTTCTTTGCCTTTGCTGCCAAGTCCTGTGCTTCCTTGCGGTTAAAGCGTACAATCTTCTGAATGTTTCTCTTTCTCATAATCGGTATCTTCCTTTCTCTTTACTCTGCAATCTTTGTTAATCTGGAATAAGCACATCATCGTAACGCCAAGACAACTGCCGAGCAGTGTCCCAGCGGCGATAAGTAATAACTCTCTCAAATCAAGTTCTCCTTTCTCACGGGGTATTAGGGGCAACCCCTAACGAGCCTTTTACCGTTTGGGAAACTATGTTTATCCAAATGGTCTGCTCGCTAAGAATAAACATCTCCTCCGGGTTGCCCCGTTCTCAGGCTGCTATCTCTCATAATCCTTTGATTTCGGCTTAAAAGGTTCAGCCACGATATTGCCGCCCACTTCCTTAGAAAAGCGTTCAGGATACTTGAACTGTTCCTTATACTTCTTCATCATATCGTCCGGCAAGCTCTGAAAGCTCTCACTCTCAGGCGGTGCATAACAGATAAAGAATTTGCCACAGATAATATCTACCATTTCTTTCTTATCATTGTCCTGCACATAAACTGCACGGTTAAGCGGAAGCCCTCTTACCTTTCCTTCCTCATTACAGATGATTGCAACGTCATCGTCATAGGGCATATATTCCTCAATATCCCCGCCGACAACCTCCTGCATTGCTTCCAGACTGTCGTCGATTACAATTTCCTTCGGGTACTTTTCCGGTTCTACCAAGAGAACTTTAATCTTTGTATCATTCATCGTTCTTCATTCCTTTCGTGTGTTTTTTTATTGTAAATTCCCATCCGCATACAAAGAAAATCGTTGAAGTCCTTACCTGCTTTTGGTGGCTCATCAACGATTTCATACTTATCCGGCAGAATAGTTTTTAAGGTCTGTGCTGCCTTTCTGCCCGCTATATCATTGTCAAAATGGATACGGATTTTCCTGACAGATGGGTTACTGCCAAGATACTTTTCCAGTGCAATCGGCACTTTACTGTCCTCAATTTTCTTTGCCGGAGAATACACCCCGGACAGCGAAACAAAGCTCATTTCTTTCCAATCCTGCCCATTCAGCTTCGCAAGCGTGGCATAGGATAACAGGTCTATGGCACACTCAAAGAGGTGTACTTCCTCCAAGTTTTCCTTACCAAGCCGAAAAGAATAATCTTTTTTACTGCCACTGCAATCGCCCATAATCCTACGCTTATTCGTGGAACGGTAGGCTGCATATTTCGGCTCTTTCTTCTCGTCATAGCCTACAAACACAACATTGTGATACGGCAGGCTCTCAAAGATAAGGTCATTAGAGATACAGTAATTGATGATTTCAAAATCTATTCCTCTCCCGAAAAGATACTCTGTAATCACTCTGTTGGAAGCACATTTTTCAGGGAGAAGAAGCGGTTTATTTTCCTCTTTTGGCTGTGGCTTTTCATAGACCGGAGCCTGAATCGCTGTGTGTCCGATAATGGTTTCCACCGCTTCAAGGAAGCTGTAACCTTTGACCTTAATCAGATAATCCAAAGCACTCCTGCCACCGATACCTCTCGACCACCATATCCATTTCCCGTTTGAAATTTTCAAACTATCGTGGGTTCTGGTGCAATAGGTGTTCCCCGAAAACTTAACCAGCTCATACGGTTCATAATTTTTCAGGTAAGTTAGCAAGTCCATCTGCTTCGCCTGAATGATTAACTCAGGTGCGATAAAAGGCATATCGACCACCGCCTTTCTGTTTATCTCTCATACGATTTCTCCTTTCTGCCGCCGACTGGCTCGCCCTCATCAGGCTCTCCGCCGACAATCTCATTTTCTTTTTTATCCATATTGAGCAGGATATTCAGCTCATCAAGTCTGGCAGTTTTTGCCCTCAATTCTTCCTCCTTTGCAAACGGCTTTTCGATTTCCTGCTTCGCTGTTTCAAACTGCTTCTCCGTATTTTCAAGGCTGTTTTTCGTATCAGCAAGTGCTTCCTCAAAGCGTTCTATGCCGTTATCTATTCTCACGATATTACCGTGAGCATCATCGCCAAGCGGTACATCTCTGCTTGTTTCGCCTTTTAATTTCACAACATAATTACGCTGCACCGTATCAAAATACAGTTCCATTTGAAAGCCACGGTACTCGCCAAGTGGTATCGCATCGGGACTGTTCATTGACTTGCAGGCATTGATGATTGCCTGACCTGCTTCGGCTTTTTCGGAATAAGAAACACCCGATACCATCATTCCAAGCGGCTGCTCGTCTATCGGTTTCGGGTGTAATTTTGCTGTTTCAACATCTTTGGTAAGTCCCTCTACACGGGATTTCAAGTAAGCAATCTGTTGTGGGTAGAATTTGATGACCTTATCCTCCAGTCCGTATTTCTCCGATAAGAAATTGGATTTTAATATCTTCAGCTTCTGCACCTGAATGTCTAAGTCCATCTTTTCTTTGATATATGGATTTCCTGTTGCAAGCATTTTTATCTCCGCATAAGACAGTGCGGTTTCATCAATATCCTCTGCCGACCTGACCGGAGATTTGCTCGTCATAATCTGACTTGCGAACTTCTGCTTACCTTCCACAAGCTGATAGAGGTATGCATCAAAGGTCTGCTCTGTTACATAGCGGTAAATATCTACCTGCGGATTTTCATTGCCCTGACGGACAATTCTACCGGAACGCTGCTCCAAATCTGAAGGTCGCCACGGGCAATCCACGTCATGAAGTGCGATAAGTTTGTCCTGCACATTCGTTCCTGCTCCCATCTTCTGAGTAGAGCCAAGAAGCACCCTGACTTCTCCCTTACGGGTCTTTTGGAACAGTTCCTTTTTTTTCATATCGGTGTCTGCTTCGTGTATGAACTTCACTTCACTTTCAGGAATACCTCTCTCAATCAGCTTCTTCCTGATGTCGTTATAGACGGAAAATGTGCCGTCATTCTTCGGAGTGGACAAGTCGCAGAATACAAGCTGTGCCGATTTCTTGTCGGCATTTTCTTTCCATATCCGATAGATGTTATCGACGCAGGCATTGATTTTACTGCCCTCAAAATCAGGCAGCATATCGTTTAGCATACGCTGGTCAAGAGCCAGTTTTCTTCCGTCATTTGTGATTTTCAGCATATTATCTACGCTTGAATCCACACCACCGCCACGCACCTGCTCGGCTCTCTCTGCAAGGGAAGCAACCATTTCTTTCTGCATTTCCGACGGCTTTACTGCAATGTTATGGTACTTTGCTTCCGGTACTGGCAGATTCAACATATCTGCTGTTTTAATGTCCGCTATCTCCTTGAACATCGCCATTAGTTCAGGCAAGTTATAGAATTTTGCGAACCTTGTCTTTGCTCTGTATCCCGTTCCTTCCGGTGTAAGTTCCACTGCCGTAATGGTTTCTCCGAAAGTGGAAGCCCAGGCATCAAAGTGCTGCAACCCATTTTTCACAAGCGTGTTGTACTGCAAATATCGCTGTATCGTGTAGAGTTCCACCATACTGTTTGAGATAGGTGTACCCGTTGCAAATACGATTCCTCGCCCTCCGGTAATCTCGTCAAGGTAACGACACTTCATAAAGAGGTCGGAAGATTTCTGTGCTTCCGTCTGTGCGATACCGCCCACATTACGCATTTTTGTATAGAGATAAAGGTTCTTATAGTAGTGGCTTTCGTCAACAAAAAGCCTGTCTACACCAAGTTCCTCAAAGGTTACAACATCATCTTTCTTCGTCTGGTCATTGAGTTTATCCAATTTCTGACGAATGGATTTCTTTGACTTTTCAAGCTGTTTAACTGAGAAGTTTTCCCCTCGGTTTCGCTTCAGTTCCGCAATTCCTTCGGTTATCTCCTCAAGCTGCTGTTCAAGGATTGCCCTCTGTCTTTCAATGGACATCGGGATTTTTTCAAACTGTGAATGACCGATAATAACTGCGTCATAATCTCCGGTTGCAATCCTGCCGCAGAACTTTTTACGGTTCTTGGTTTCAAAATCTTTCTTTGTTGCAACAAGGATATTTGCCGCCGGATAGAGTTGCAAATACTCAGCCGCCCATTGTTCCGTCAAGTGATTGGGTACAACAAACAGTGACTTGTTACAAAGCCCAAGCCTTTTCGACTCCTGTGCTGCCGCTACCATTTCAAAAGTTTTTCCTGCTCCGACTGCGTGTGCAAGAAGCGTATTTCCTCCGTAAAGGATATGGGCAACTGCATTTTTCTGATGTTCCCTGAGTTCGATTTCAGGGTTCATACCATTGAAAATAATATGGCTTCCATCATACTCACGGGGTCTGACGCTGTTGAACTTCTCATTGTAGAACTTGCAAAGCCTTTCCCTTCGTTCAGGGTCAGACCATATCCAGTCCTGAAATTCCTGCTTAATCATTTCCTGCTTCGACTGAGCAATCGCTGTTTCCTTTTTATTCAGGATAGCCTTTTTCCTGCCCTCATCATCTTCGATATAATCAAAGATACGCACATCTTTTAAGTTCAGCGTTTCCTCGATAATCTTATAAGCATTGATGCGGGAAGTACCGTAAGTGTTATATGCCCTTACATTTCCTTTGTCGTAAGATTTACCCTCAATATTCCACTCACTCGTAAATGGAGAGAAGTGAACTTTGATATTCCATTGTGCATAACGTGGTGTTTCAAGCAAATGAAAAATAAATTCCTGCACATCGTCCGGCGGCAGCCAAGTTGCTCCAAGTCGCACGGAAATTTCACTTGCGGTCAGGTCTTTCGGCTGCACCTTTTGAAGTGCTTCCACATTGACCTTATAATCTTCCGGATAGAGTTCTGCCGAGTTCTTTGCAATTCTCAGCTTCTCCCTGACATTACCCGAAAGGTATTCATCAGCCATCAGATACTTCGGTTCGTAAGAATTTCCATACTCATAAAGCGGATTCAGGAAGATAACACCCTTCAAATCCTCAAAGATTTCATTCTCCGATTTACCGGAAAGCTCCATCATATAGTCCATATCAATCGTGGCTTTTTCTCCAAGAGATACCGCCAACGCTTCGCTTGCAGTATCAACAGAAGTAACCGGAGTATGCGGCTTAATTGTTCTCTTGGAAAACATATCTGCCTTACGCTCCAGTTCTCCGTCCTCTCCGATAATTTCCAATGCAGAAAGCAAAGAGAACGAACTGTCCTGTGAGAAAGCAGAAGTATTTGCACGGCTGTTAATGAGTCCGTACTTACCTGAAAAGGTATCATAAAGTCTGTTTAATCTCTCCTGCTCTGCTTTTATTTCGCTGTCAGGGTAATCTTCTGTCTGCAATTCAATCAGCGTTCTGACGGAATTTCTAATGGCAATCATACCCTTAATTCGGTTCTCTGCGGTTGCCGATACCTCCACCGGAGTCATACGGGAATTTTCACGATAGTAGATTTTATCGTCCACCACCGTATAGGAAAAGTTTCTCTCTGTCGGGTCTGCCGGAATAGAATTATCTTCCTCCTCCAGTTCTTCCTCGGCTTCATATTCCGTGATTTCCCCGTGAATGTTTGCTACCGCTTCATCAAGCTGTGCTGCAAGGTCTGAATTTTCATACGGCACACAAGTTGCTTCCATACCGAAACGCCCTGATACCATTTTCATTTCTCCAAGTATCATTTCGGGGTGCTGCACAAAATAAGAGTTCATCTTAATTCCGTTCTCATCGGTATCAAGATGAACCCAATCCGGCTCAATATCTATCAGTCTGTCACGCTTTTGCAGGATAAGAATATCTGAAACAACTTCCGTTCCTGCGTTACCCTTGAAAGTATTATTCGGCAATCGGATTGCTCCAAGAAGCTCTGCTCTCTGTGCAATATATTTTCGTACTGCCGAGTTTTCCTTATCCATTGTGCCTTTGCTCGTTACAAGAGCCATCACACCGCCGGGTCTTAACTTATCGAGGGACTTTGCAAAAAAGTAATCGTGTATCAGGAACTTATGCTTGTCATACCTTTTATCCGATACCTTAAAATCTCCAAAAGGCACATTTCCGACAACGCCATCAAAGAAGCTGTCCGGTAAATTGGTTTCTTCAAATCCCTGTGCCGCAATGGTTGTTTTCTGGTAAAGCTGCTGTGCAATGCCTGCGGAAATCGTATCAAGTTCCACACCGTAAATCTTACTGTCCTGCATTGAGTCAGGCAGCATACCGATGAAATTACCAATACCGCAGGACGGCTCTAATAAATTGCCCTCCTTAAAGCCCATTTGCTCCATTGCCTTATAAATGGCTGTGATAACTTCGGGCGGCGTGTAGAACGCAGTCAATGTGCTTTCTCTTGCCGAAGCATATTCCTCCGATGTTAATACCGAAGAAAGTTCCAGATATTCAGTTGCCCACGCTGAATTATTTTCATCAAAGGCTTCTGAAAGTCCACCCCAACCGACATACTTTGATAAGATAATTTGTTCCTCAGGAGTGGCAAATCTGTTTTCTTCCTGACACTTTTTAAGAAGCTGTATCGCCATAATATTTCTGCGGAAGCGTTCCTTTTTACCTACCGTTTCAACCTCATTTTCTCTGAGATTAAAGGTATGACGGTCTGCCATAGGCACATCAGGGTGCAGGTCAAAGCCCTTGACCTTTTTCTTCTGCTCCCAAGCAGGAACTATCGGCTCAGGCTCTTTATCATAACCGTTTCCTATGCGATACCCCTGATGATACATCTCATCATAGCTGTCAAAACCTGACTGTGAAGCTACTATCTCTCGATAATCTTCAATTGGCATACTGCCCATATTGGTCTGAACTTCTTCCGTTTCATTTCTTTCTTCGGCAGGTTCTTCCTTCACAATCAAATGCTCATTCATCGGGTTCTCACGCACTTTTCTGTCAAACTCTGTGCGTGAAAATTCCTTATTGAACAGTGGCATATCATAGTCATAGAGCATTACTCTCTCATCATCAACAGATAAGATTTCATACTCAGAAGCACCGATATACACCTTATCGCCAAGATGATATTCATACTGCACATCTTGCGGCTGTTCTGCTTCTTCAGGTTCTTTTTCGGTTGGTTCGACCTCCTGCTCCGGTGGTGCATTAGAGAGTATCTCACGATTTCTTTTCGTTTCCTCGATTTTGGCTCTGCGTTCCTCTTGACTTTCAAGCCACTGAGGATAACGTTCTTTTTCCTTTGGATTTAAGTATCTGTCCATTCGGATAAGTTCCCCGATACGCTTCTCCACCTGCGACCACGAAAGTGTGATATGTGGATTTTCTTTACCGATGCCTTTCGTAATCGTAATACCTTTTCCATCGTGGCTCTCATCAATCCCTGCCCCAATTATGACGGGATAAGAACCGCCCCAACCGTATTCATTTTTCAAGAAGTCGGCATTTTCTTTTGCAGAAAGGCTTTTTTCAAACTGCTCATAGATACGCATTTTCCCCTCAGAAAATCCGCTTCCGTTCGCAAGAACAGCGTCGATAATCTCCTGAGAAAAAGTAAAGGCAGAGGTTTTCTTTTCCTCTGCCCGACCGTCTAATATGAATGTCATCTGACCGTCCATTGACGGCAATGGTTTTATGCTGTCACTTAATTCTCCCAGTAATCGCATAGCTTCAAAATGACGGGCAATAACAGCCCAATCATAAAAGCTCTGTGCGGTTCTGCTGTCGTATTTGCCCTCCCACAAATGCAGAACGTTTTCAAAGGTCTTGTACCCTACTGTCCTGCCGTCCTCTAAAGTAAGTTCGGTATAATCATTATTGAAAATACTCTTTATATACTCTGTACGGTCTTTGTTATCAGGATTACGTTCATAATAATCTTTGATTTCTTCCAGACTAGCCGACAAATGTGGTGTCGTTCTGAGAATTTCATTGATTACTTCATCACGTCCAAAGAACGGAAGGCTTTTATCCTCGTGCGTTCTGTCGTAATACTCTAAGCGAATATCACTTCCGCTTTCACGATTTCCTGTGCCGAGCTGCGAAGGGAGTTCATCAGACGAACCCATTTCATCATATCCTCCGCTTTCATCTGTTCGGTCACTCCCTCTTTCTGTGCCATCTGGCTCAGGATTGTTTCCTCCATCTTGCTGGCTCTCTGTTCCACTTCCGCCAAGTGCTGTGTCAGTTCGCCCCTCGTCAGGAGATTGTAGTAAAGGACTCTGTGATGTTCCTTCAGAAACTCTCTCCTCATCTGAGCGTATCTGCCCAACGTCACTTCCGGCTGCTGTGGAAGTTTCAGGTTCGGAAGGCTGTAATCGCCCACCATCGTGTAGGTCAGTTCGTTCATTGTCCAAACTCCTTTCGTCGTTATTTTCAACCTTATTGTATTCATTTCTGTCCTGACCGACAATTATGCGATTTTGACGATTGAGTGCAGTAATTGTTTTAGACATTTCCGTCAATCCCATTTCTGCAATATCACTGGTAGCAAATCCAAGTGCATTGAGTGTTTCCTGCGTATTGAAGTTAGTAACATCTCTGAAATCATCAAGTTCAAAATAACCGTCCGTATCAACGCCAAGCCTTGACATCATCATATATGCCACACTATTTGTCACGACATTTTTATAAATGAAAGCCACAATATCCTCTTCCACTTCCTCAAAGGAACTGCCCTCGGTTGCATAGTAAAGGTCTTGCAGATAATCAGGGATATTATCCTCTGCCGCATTTCTTGCTGCTCCCATAATTGCTTCGGCAAGACTGCTCTTATTCTCAATCTCTCCGAAAGTGCTTTCCAATGTTTCAATCACATCAGCTTCGTATTCCTGACGCATATCCCAAATCGGGACTGTTCTTGAATATCTGCTTTCGTGAGTATCTGAAATATCAAAGTAATGTGTCAGCCTTTGCCGTGAACGGTTCTCATCAGCAAAAACAGCAATACCTCTGGCACCTCGGTTGACCCATCTGCCAAAAATTTTGTTCCACTGCTCTATCTCAAGAACCGCTGTTGCATCGGGTCGCTGTGCATATACAAGAAGCTGTTCGTCATAGCGTAATTTATAATTTCGGCAAGCCGAAGCCAAGAATGCCTGCCAGTTCTGAGGATTTGATACAACCGTTTTGCAGGTGCGGTTGTAAAGCTCAGAAATAAGGTCATATTTTCGTGCCATTACTCTTGCACCTCCTTATCGCTGTTTTTCTCTGTTTTTGGTCTTGTTTTTTGACGGTTCGGATTGATTGACAGGTTCAACTTTGCTTCCATTAAGCTCCATTTTTTCAGCAAACTCGCATATATGATAGCAGCAATTTCCGACATACAAATGGTAGTCATCAATATACTTGCACACTCTGTCTGCTGTGTGTCCATCACGAAAAGTAATCCTGATTTTTCCACCATCGGGAATATAGAATTTTAAATTGTAATGACTGTCTATAAATCGAATTTGCTTTTCCTGTGGCTCTGCTCTATTCTCCTGTTGCTTCATTTTCCTTACCTCTCATTTTTGTTGCTTCATCAGAACCGCCGCCCAAATACGAAAAGAGTTTACCGGACTTTGTATTCTTCTGAAGCTCCATAATCACACCCATATCAGGAATCGTGATATTCGGGATTTTCAGGATTGCTTCCATATCAAGCTGCTGCAACTTTTTCTCCGTATCACAACCGGAGTCAAAGAGTTTATTCAGCACCTTGACCTTATTCTGAAAAGTTGCTTTGTCTTTCACGAAAATACCTCCTTAACTAATGTTGATTACAATAGAAATACTACCGCTCTGCTCTTCTTTCTGCGGATTACGTGAATACTCAGGAAAAAGGGACTGTACTCTCTGCCTTGCCCTGCGTATGGTTTCAAAACAAGGAAGTCCGTATGCTCGGTAATTAAATACAATATCCTCAAGCGGAAGATTTCCGGCAGGTATATATCCGTACCGATTGTAATAATGCAGAATGAGAAGCATATCATCATACCTCGACATCGGGCATTCCTTTAAGATTTCAAGCACTCGGCTCTCCACCGTTTTCTGTTGTTTCATAATGTTCCTCCAAAAATTAAAGGGACAGAGTTTTTACGCTCTGCCCCGACTGGTTAATGTTCGCTTGTTACTTACTTCTTACGGTTTTTAACCTGAAGAAAGATAAAGCCGCCGACAATAACGGCGACTAATGCGATAGCGATAATTGTCTTTGCTTCCATTACTCGTTACCCTCCTTTTTCTTCTTTTTGTGTGCAACAACAGAAGTTACGGCGATACCGACAGCAGAAAGTCCGGCAAGGACATACCAAAGTTTCATATTGGTATCATCTCCTGTTTTCGGAGTATCCCTCAACTCATTGTGCATTTTTACAACGGCTGTTTCATCAAGTTTGATAGTAACATTCTGGTCGGCAGGTGTGATATATGCGGCAGACGCATTGTTTGCCACTTCTGATACGGTATATTCGCCAATACGAAGTCCCTCAATCACGATTTCGCCGTTCTTATCTGTTTCAAATGTCATATCATAACCGTTTGCTCCGGTTACTCTGAACGCAAAACCTTTAACCTTACCGTCCGAAGATGTCTTGACGATTTTCAGTGTTCCACGCATAGCTTCATTGATAAATCCAACACCTGCTTTATTCTCAACGGAATAAGTTGTTTCGTCTTTCTCAATGAAAACAGAGTATTCTCCCTTATCAAGCAGGAAGCCCTCCGGTGCTTTGGTTTCACGGACAATATATTTTCCGTAAAGCAGCTCTTTCATCTCATAAATTCCGGTTTCAGTTTCTTCAAGATTTCCGATAAGTTCATCGCCATCATCAATCTTTCCGTTCTCATTGGTGTCCTTATATACCTCAAAGGTTGCACCCGTAAGTTTGTTATCCGGATATTCAGCGTCCACCTTCGTGAGTCTGATATTGCCGTGAACATACTCATTGACAATCTCAATTTCAACTACCTGCTCGGCTTTGCTGATATTGACCTCATACGCTTTTTCATCAAGAACAAATCCCTTTGGCTGCTCGATTTCTCTTACAATCCATTTGCCATAAGGAACTTTTGCAAAAGAAAAACTACCGTCTTTTGCAGAGGTAGTCGTCATAAGTGCAGTATCCTTTGTAAATTCTGTTTCTTCGGCTTTGAAGATACCGATAACAGCACCCTCAAGTGCTTCTCCATTCTCGTCAATCTTCTTCCCTGATACAGAACCATAGATAAGTTCATTCTTGATTTCTTTTCCGTCATTCACTTTGATTTCAACCGTTGCGGTATCCTGACCTGCGTATTCAAATACAACCGGATACTTCGTATCAGAGAGAATATAATGCTCATCGGTTGCAATCTCTTTGACATAGTATTTGCCAAACGGAAGGTCTGACTTCATAACAGCAGTTCCATTTTCATTTACGCTGACAATCTCAATCAGTCCATCAGCCGGAATAACTGTACCGCTTGCAGATACAATATCTTCTGCGGCATAAAGACCAAAGCTGATATTTTTGATTTCTCCGTTATCGCCAATACCAAATGTCTTATCCTTTTCAATGACTTTTGCAAGGCTTACCTGCACTTTCTGTCTTTCGTTATAGAACGATGTGGAAGTTTCAGTAACAGAGATATTCTGACCTGCATAAGTAAGCTCAACCGTATGTGTTTCTCCACTGACTACCATTCCGTAAGGTGCGGTAATTTCCTTGACCTCGTATTTTCCGAGATAAAGTTCTTTGCTCTTAACAAATCCATCGGAGCTTGTTGTGATAGTATCTACCACTTCGCCCTTTGAATAGCGGAGTGTACCATCCGGTGTACTAATATCTTCCGCAGCACGGACTTCATAAACTGCACCCTCAAGTCCTGCCACTTCATAAACAGGCTGATAAATAACATCACTGTCCTCAGAACCACTTACATTGACACCACTAAATACTTCTCCGGTCTTTTCAACCGTGATAGTACCTTTCTGTGCCATATTCGGCTTATTGACTTTCACAACAGTTACGCCACCTTCCTCTGTGGAATTTTCTTCGGTAATATCAAAATATACCGGAGTATCATCAAGTACATATCCGTATGGAGCTTGTACCTCTACGATAGAATATCCCTTGCCGTAATCCAGTTTCTCAGGTGTGACAAGAGAACCATTTGCATCGGTATAGAACACATCAATCGTGGTCGGTGTCGGATAAGTAAAGGTCATTTTGACCTGATTACCCTGCGGGTCGTAAATCTTAAATCCTGCTCCTGCATACGGAATACTCTTTCCGCTTTCTGCGTCCACCTTAACTACATTGACAAAGCTCTCGAAGTTACGGTTATTGATGAGATAACGATAAGTCTGTGCGTTCTGTGAAATGAACACATCAAAATCATCCATCATCTCTCTGCCTTCCCAACCGGAAGTCTGGTGTACGGTATAAATACCATACGGCATATCTTTTGTCTGACCGAAGCCATTTTCATCGCATACGATAGTATCTCTCTCGTCTTTATTGGCTGCGTCATAGCTTCCGGCAGATTTCAGGTAAATCTCAAAGGAAGCACCCTTTTCAGGTGTTTCAATCTTTGTTTCTCCATCATCAGTGTGTTTAATGATAGCCACATTGCCTTTGATTACCTGCTCGGTTACATCATTGGAAGTAAGGTTGTGTTCCACCTCATAAAGTTTCGGGTCTGCACCTACCTTGTGAATGGTCTTATCAAGGAGATAGCCTTCACTCGGTGTAATTTCTCGGATTGTCCAGTCGGTATCACAAACATATTCTTTGGTAGTGAACTGACCGTTTTCATCAGTAACATACTTATCTACAAGCGTTTCGCCCTTATAGATACCGTAAACTGCTCCCGAAAGTTTGGCATTGCCCTGTGCTTCGCCCTTCTCAGCGTCGCTCTTTGTGACTGTTACAGTAAACTTCTTCAAAATGTTATTGAAGTTTCTTGTGGTTACTTCTTTCCACTTCACTGGTGCAGTCTGATTTTTCGGTACGACATAACGGATAGCTGTGTCTACTTCTTCAAGTGTATATGGTTCAGAACCACTGATAAGCACATCTTTGAAAGTTGCCACACCGTTTTTGTCTGTAACTGCATACTGGTCAACAGCATCACCGGAAAGAGAAGTACCGAAAAGATGGAACTTCACACCTTCAACAAGGTTATCTTCTGAGGACTTCCCTACCTGAAGGTCGCCACGCTTCAATTTGTTATTGAAAGTGACCTTTGCAATCTGTCCTGCTACAACAGTAACTCTATGTGTTTCCTGCGGCTCGTACTTATCGTATGCCTGCTCGGTTACAGTATAGATACCCGGCATAAGGTTATCAATCTGGAACTTACCGCCATTAGCTGTTGTAACTGTCTGATTGATACCGTTTCCGGTAATCGTGAAGTTGATACCGTCAACCTTGCCGTCCTCACTGGTCTTTACAATCTGACAAGAACCATAGCTGACTTTCATCTTCACATAACCGTTAATACTGTCGCTTACTTCCTGAGCATAGCTGACAACATCCTGCACACTGGAGTTCTGACCGTGTTTGCCCTCTGACCATACAACCACACCTCTGCGGACTGCATTTTTCTTCGTTGCGGTAATGGTAAATTCCTTACTCGGTGCAGTATCCATAGAAACAGTAAGTTTGTTACCATTCACTGAAAAGCTCACTCCACTGATACTTGCCTTGAAATTATATTTGGACAGCACATTATTGGAATCTGTCAGAGTAGTTGTGTACTTGCTTCCGTTCCACTCAAGTTCTATTGTCTTTGCCGAACCGGATGATTTATTACAAAAACTCGGTATGGTCGCATGGTTCTGTACACTCTGCACCATACTGTTGTAATAACTGAAAATCTTATTGCGGAGCGGATGCTTTGCATTGATGACATCTTTCACATTGCTGCAACCACTGGCTGCTACATGATTGAAGTTCGCATCACGCTCTCCGATAACAGTTTCCCAGATAAGAAGCTGTGTAGCATAAGCCTGTGCAATGCTGTTTGCTGCCGCTTCATTCTGTGACCTCCAAGATGTCGAGATTGTCCCACGATAGCCATACTGTAAAATACGACCAACGAAAAGACGGATTTCATCTCCGGAAATAACCCCATTGGCTGCAAGGTTATTAAAATAATTTTCGTCATACTTATTCATTGTCTGACCGACCTTGAGTGAAATTCCCGGCTCAATACAATAAGCAACATTGCCTGAGTATGAGCCAATAGCCTTAAGATTGGTAAAATTGGAACGTCCGGTATGCCAACCATTTTTCAAGGTCAAATTGCTGTGTCCCCATACCCCATCGTAATTAGCATCGCCATCACGAGGGAAATCGACCATATAAACATCGGCTTTTTCTCCCGAAGCAGCATATGCTGTTGTCGAGCCAATACCTGCAAAAGTGGTCACACACATAAGGGTCGCCAAGAAAAGCGACGTGGCTCTTTTGAATTTTGACTTTATCATTGCGTTTCCTCCTGTAAAAATTGAAAACACACCGTATCTCTACGATGTGCCTTTGTGGATTTTCTCTTACGGCAGAATTTACCTGCCGAAAAACAAATGCGGATTTTTCGTTAATTTTTCATTTTACCATACACCTCCAGTCCGTTCATACTGTGCGATTACCCCTTAGAGATAGACATATACTTTGAGATAGTTATATTCAAGTGAGATAGTATATATCATTTTCGGTAGGTAAAAGTATAACTAAGGGGTTAGAGTGTGAGAAAGGGGAACTGTAAATCAGGCTATCGGCTGTCACGCTCTGCACGATTACGCAAAAACTTGTTGTAATGCTCCAATGCTTTGCAGACAAAATCCTCCGTCTGGCTGACGGGAATGTTTTTCGGGATAAGCTGTCTTACTCTGTCACCCCTCAACACGATTTTTTCCTTTTGGTTCGGCTTTTCCTCAGACATAACAGCGTGGATTACTTCGGTTGTAAGGTTGCCCTCGTTGAATAACTTTCGCATACGGATTGTCTGGTCGTGTGACGGGGTTGCGTCATTCAGGTCTATTTCATCAACCACATCACGCTGGCAATCTTCATCAAGATATGAAAGTTCTACGGCAGGACGCATTTTAATACGCCCCTCGTCAACAAATTCAAGCAGTTCAGGAACAAGGTTTGTCAGGCGGACATATCGCTGTATTTGTGTGTTACTGTCCTGACTCTCAGAAGCTAAAATCTCTCTTGATTTACCCACAATAGAATTGTGTCCCACTGGGACTCCATTTTCTTTGCTCGGTCTGCCTGCTTGCCTTTTCATTGCTTCCAAACGCATTTTATAGGCAAAGGCTTTTTCACTTGGCAATATCTCTGACCTCTGAAAATTACTCTCAACCATTAAAATAGTCGCTTCATCTCTGTTCAGGTCTACAATCTCACTTCTCAGGGTTTCAAATCCTGCCAGTTCACACGCTCGCTTTCGTCTGTGTCCTGAAACAAGTTCGTATCTGCCGTCCTCTTTCTGCCTTACCGTTGCCGGAGTAATCACTCCTCTTTCCTTGACACTCTCCACAAGCTGCATCATATCTTCATCGTCCCTGACCTTAAACGGGTGGTCGGGAAAATCATCAATCAGCTCCAATGGAATATCTCGGATTTTTGAAAGCTGTTCTTCATCTCGCTGTGCCTGCGTGGTAAATAAATCATCGAGCTTCGTGAGAGTGAAGTCGCTCTTTCTTCCTGCCATCGGCTAACACCTCCTTTGTAAATTCAGCGTATGCCTTAGACACTGTGCTGTTTGGCTCATAAGCATAAATGCTCTTGCCTTTGGAAGAAGTTTCAGCGGCTTTTACGGCAATCGGGATTTGTGTTCGATACATCCTTATCTGATTACCGAAGTTTGCCCTGAGTGCTTCCACCGTACTCTTTGCAAGGTTTGTTCGGCTATCCACCAAAGTAAGCAGCATACCGTCTATCTTAATATCCGGATTGATATACTTCTTTACTTTTGAAATGGTCTGCACAAGCTGTGTCATACCCTTTGCAGGCAAATACTGAGCCTGAACCGGAATGATAACACTGTCTGCCGCCGATAAAGCATTGAGCGTAACCATACCAAGTGAAGGCATACAGTCTATAATTACATAATCATATCTGTTCTTCACTTGACTCAGATAATTCTTGAGTGTAGTTTCTCTGCTCATTGCGTTTACAAGGTTAAATTCCATTGCTGAAAGCTCAAGGTTTGCCGGAACAAGGTCAACACCTTCTTCGTGATGCAGGATACCAACCATAGGGTCTGTCATCGTTTCATTGATTACATCTGTGAGTTTCGTTGCAAGCGTGATACCCAAGCCGTCTGTATCCTGCCAACCAAGACAAGTCGTTAAATCGCCCTGCGGGTCTGCGTCTATGAGCAATACTTTCTTACCCTGCATTGCAAGCCCGACTCCAAGATTAACTGTTGTGGTGGTTTTTCCGACTCCGCCTTTCTGGTTACATACGGAAATCGTTTTGCAGTTTGACACTTCTTTTTGCCCTCCTTTCTGAAAATTCATAGCCACCGCATTATGGCTATGTACCTGACCGACTCATTTCCTAATCGGTCATAGCAATATTTGTTCTCAACACCCCTTGCCAAGCAAAATGCTTATGGGAAGTCACTAAGGAACAGACTGCTTATCTGTATCATAGGATTCTAACCTCTGCCGGGTACTCCGCCAGCTCCGTAGAGAAGTATCATTATCATTCTGACTGTCATCGCCATATCAGGAGCAACCTGATACTCATAACCGGAGTTCTCGCTATTCTGAAATACAGAAATCACGGCGTACCTGCTAAAGTGGCTATCATCAGAAATAAAGTCTTAGTGAATGACTTATTCAATTTTCAAGCGAAAAGGCTTCCGTTTTTGCTATCCGGAATGAACCCCTTCACTCATTTGGACAAAGGGGTATGAAATGCACACCCAAAATCTCCGCTTTTCCAAAAATATTTCAAAAAAATTTTTGGAAATAAAAAAAGCCGTCTGCTCCGGTTAGGAAACAGACGGCAAAACACGTTCTAAATGTATTCAATTTTCAATTTCTTTTTCTTTGCTTCAAGCACTTTGCAGAGGACATCATCTACTGCATCGGTGTATCGTCCCTGAGCTGCTAAATTGTTCTTCAGTTCAATGAGCGATTGTATCACTCGGCTTCGTTCTTCTTCATTTAAGTATAGATGATAGGTTTTCTCTCTCATTGGCTGTCCCTCCATCTTTCAAATGTATTTTTGATTATCTCCACATCTTCCTCTGTATCAGAAGAAATAAATATATGTACGTTCTGAAAAGCTCTTTTTAAGCTGTCGGCATAATCCAGTTCAGTGCCTTTCATCGGCAGTTTAATCAGTCTTATTCCTCGTTGCTCACACATATATGCTTTCATTATTTCTATATTCTCGTCAGCACTTCCTGACTCAATAGCCAACTTTTCTGAAGGTATGTATGTTTCAAGCGGAACTCCAAGCAATCGGTCAGAACCAAGTTCTGCTTTCAATCCTTTCTTATTAGAATAATAGCTGACAGCCAAAGCAGGAAATAGAGATAAATATTCTTGCTCACAAATTCGGCAGCCTTTATTCAATATCGTCCTTTCATTTATCTTCATACTCCATGAATGACCGTGCCTGCATTTCCACCATGCTCTCTTTGCTGAAGTTCGTGATACTTCTGTCGGCTTCAGTTTATTCTGTTCATAATCCCATTCGCTAAGAAGCTGACTGTCCGTTGTCGCCAAATCATTATATCCGGCAAGGACTTCTCTCTCTGCACAAACGGGGCATACCGTACCTTTCACACGGGCATTGACAACGGATTTCCACTCATTACCGCATTTTCTGCACTTCCACCAGACGTTTTTCCTCGACTTTGCATTTACTTCATCAGGTTTCAAAGGCAAGTTCTTCTCCGACCACTCCGAAGCAATTTCAGGGTGTGTTGTCTGCAAATCGTTAAACCCTTTCGAGAATATGTACCCACTGCAATACGGGCATTTACTCCCACCGGAACGGGTAGAAATAAGGGTGTTCCACTCTCTGCCGCAATCCTTACACTTCCACCACGCCTTACGATTGGCAAAGACCGTAACCTGAGTTGGAAGTAACGGATAATTTCTGTCCGACCACTCGGCAGCTATATCCGGCAAAAGCGTTGCAAGGTCATTAAATCCTCCCAACACTTTATTATGGGAACAATACGGGCAACCCGTTTTATTTATTGTCCTGCTCTTAACGGCTGCTTCCCACTCGTGACCTTTTTTACATCTCCATATCACTTTCTTATGAGAACCAATAGAAACCTCTGTCGGTTTTATCTTATTCTTTTTTGACCACTGCTTTGCCAGTAACGGCTCTAATGTCGCCAAATCGTTAATACCTGCAATCACTCTCGCACCGGAACATATCGGGCATTTTTCTCCATTAGAACGAGCCTTAACGCTTGTTTGCCATTCGTGTCCGCAAGTACCTTTCCACCATACTTTTTTATTTGAACCAAAGGTAATATCATCAGGTGTAAGCGGTAAATTCTTCTCCGACCATTCCGTAATAAGCTCTGGGTGTACTTCTGCTAAACTGTTGTTCATAGCCAAACCTCAACCTCCTTGTGCTTAGAGTATATGAAGTTTTGGCTTTATCTTGTAGTTTGCGAATATCCGTATAAATAGAAAAAGCCCTTTGAGAAAAGGATTTCTCCTCTCCCAAAGGGTAGTTTAACTTTTACTTAGAATTATCTTTTTTAATAACTAAGTTATAATTGCTATCATAATACAGTCCAAGTTCTCTACACATTCTATCGTTCACATTATCTAACGCTTTCTTATATTCTGCATACGTTGGAGACAGAACCATTAAATTAGGAATGAATATATCGTTATATCCTTTATTTTGTAACTCTTTCTGCATTTTTCTCTGTGCAATAAATGCTGGATGGTATTTCATTATACCGTTTTTCATTTTAGCACCTTTCCATACTTTTTCTTTTAGTCTTTCATATTCACTTTCACTCATATCACGATAATAGGCTATCATCTCATCTGCGGTTCTGGTTTCTTGTGCAATCCCACCTATCATCTTCGTACCTATTCCCATAATAAAAGGAACTTTCAATGTTGTTTCATCGCAATATTCTAATATATTCTGTAGTGCCTGCTTCTGTTCCAGAGTCTTCAACCTTACATTAAGAAATGGTTTGAAATGACTTTTAAAATAATCTCCCCATTCTTTTCCCGGTAGCAAAGACTCAATTGCATTTTCAACGGTTTGATAATCAAGTGCCTCATTTGCTTTGTCTGCGTCACCATCATCTATAAATTGCTTCAAAGCTTCAAGTTCTGAGTCTTTTAAAACTTTTTCCTGCACTTTTTCTTGATAAATACGAAGAAGAATACTTTTGTCGCCAGTTTCCAAAAGGCTCTGTATGTCTTTAATACTAATACCGAGTTTTCTATATACTGAAATCTTTTTTAAAGTTTCAACATCTTGTGCAGTATAGTTACGATAACCATTGTTATCTTTATCCACTGACAGCAATCCTTTTTCTTCATAATACTTAACTGCACGCTTTGTCATTCCAACCTCATTTATAATTTCATTTAATAACATCCGATGCACCTCCTTATGATTTATGTTGATAGTATAAGCGTATACGCTGCGTGCAGGTCAAGAGTTTTTCGTCTTTCTTCTAAAAATGGGCAATCCCGATTTCAGGACTGCCCATTCATTCTGCCAATTATGCGATTTTTTCTTGCTTGCACCGATTTCTGCATCAATTGATGTAAGTTTGATGTAAATCGCTGTTTTTTTAGTTTTTTATCAAATGAAGTACGTCCCGTCTATTCGGTAAAACGGTACATCTTTACATCATCTTAATAGAGCTTTGCACCTGCTGGAATATGGTCATCAACCATCAGAAGATGGAGCTTTTCTTCGCCTTCTTCTTCGTGGATAGCACTGAGGAGCATACCGCAAGAGTCAATGCCCATCATAGCTCTCGGTGGAAGATTTGTGATAGCGATAAGCGTCTTTCCAACCAGTTCTTCAGGCTCATAATAAGCGTGAATACCGCTTAAAATGGTTCTGTCTGTGCCTGTTCCGTCATCAAGAGTAAACTGTAACAGTTTCTTTGACTTCGGTACTGCAACACACTCTTTAACCTTTACTGCACGGAAATCTGACTTACTGAATGTATCAAAATCAACAAATTCCTCAAATAAAGGCTCTACCTTTACCTTAGAAAAATCAATCTTTTCAGACTCAGTTTTTACATTTTTTTCAGGTGCTTCAGAAGCTGTATTATTTACATCATTTTTCTTATTTACACCATCTAAGGACTTCATTGTCGGGAACAGAAGAACGTCTCTGATCGCCGGACTGTCAGTCAGCAGCATTACCAGACGGTCAATACCGTATCCGATACCACCTGTCGGCGGCATACCGATCTCCAGTGCATTCAGGAAATCTTCATCTGTATGCTGAGCCTCATCATCTCCAGCTTCTGCATTTGCATCCTGCTGTGCGAAACGCTCTCTCTGATCGATTGGGTCATTCAGCTCGGAATATGCGTTACACATCTCCCAGGTGTTGATAAACAGCTCAAAACGCTCTACCTTGTTCGGATCAGACGGCTTCTTCTTGGTCAGCGGGGAGATGGACAGCGGATGATCCATGATAAAGGTCGGCTGAATCAGCTCTTTCTCACAGTATTCTTCAAAGAACAGATTGATGATGTCACCCTTGGTATGACGCTCTTCATATTCGATATGGCGCTCGTCTGCCAGTCTCTTGGCTTCCTCATCTGTCTCAACAGCATCAAAGTCGATGCCTGCATATTTCTTGATCGCATCATTCATGGTCAGACGCTCGAACGGCTTTCCAAAATCGATCTCAATTCCATTATAAGTAAATTTGGTGCTTCCGCATACTTTCTCTGCCAGATAACGGAACATGCTCTCTGTCAGCTCCATCATGCCCTCGTAGTCCGTGTATGCCTGATACAGCTCCATCAAAGTGAACTCCGGATTATGACGGGTATCAACACCTTCATTACGATATACACGACCGATTTCGAAGACTCTCTCAAGTCCGCCAACGATCAGTCTCTTCAGATACAGCTCCAGAGAAATACGAAGCTTGACATCCTCATTCAGTGCATTGTAATGAGTCTCAAATGGACGGGCAGCGGCACCGCCTGCATTAGAAACCAGAGTCGGGGTCTCCACTTCCATGAAATCTCTGCCTGCCAGGAAGGTACGAATCTCTTTGATAATCTGAGAACGTTTGATAAAAGTGTTCTTTACATCTTCGTTCATGATCAGATCCACATATCTCTGACGATAACGCATATCTGTATCCGTAATTCCGTGATATTTCTCCGGAAGGATCTGTAAGCTCTTGCTTAACAGAGTCATCTTCTCTGCATGAATGGAAACCTCACCAGTCTTGGTACGGAATGCATATCCTTCCACGCCATAAATATCACCGATATCAGATTTCTTAAAATCTGCATAGGACTCTTCTCCGATGGCATCTCTTGCCACATATACCTGAATGGTTCCCTGCAGATCACGGATATTGCAGAAAGAAGCCTTTCCCATAACACGCTTGAACATCATACGTCCTGCGATGGATACATGGATCGGCTGAGCATCCATAATCGCTCTTCTCTCATTATAATCTGCATTCAGTGCTTCTTTTGCCTGTGCCTCATCCATCCCCTCTGTGTTCAGAGGAGCTCTTCCTGCAAGGATCTTTGCCTCGTGAGCATTATATAATTCCTTAACTTCAGCGGAATGATGGGTCTGGTTATATTTTGTGATCTGGAACGGGTCTTTTCCTGCTGCCTGAAGATCTGCCAGCTTATCGCGGCGTACTTTCAGAAGCTGATTCAGATCCTGCTCCTGTCCCTTTTGTCCTGCCATTCTTATACTTCCTCTTAGTTTGCTCTGTGAATACTCAGTACTTTGTACTTGATCACGCCTGCCGGTGCCTCTACTTCTACGATATCTCCGACTTTTGCACCGATCAGTGCCTGTCCAAACGGAGACTCGTTGGAAATCTTATTCTGAAGGCTGCTTGCCTCGGAAGAACCAACCAGTTTATACTCTTCCTCTTCGTCATACTCTACGTCCAGTACACGTACCAGACAGCCAATACTGATCTTGTCAAGATCGATCTCCTCATCCAGAACAACCTCTGCATTCTTGAGGATCTTCTCAATCTGCTCAATACGAGCCTCAATATCGCGCTGCTCGTCTTTTGCTGCATCATACTCAGCGTTCTCTGACAGATCTCCCTGCTCTCTTGCTTCTTTAATCTTCTGAGCGATCTCACGTCTCTGATTTACTTTCAGATCCTGTAATTCGTCCTCCAGTTTTTTTAATCCTTCATAGGTAAGAATATTTTTCTTCTCAGCCATGCTCTACACCTTCCAATCATACTGCGGCAGACACTGCCTCTATTATCTCATTGAAACAACGTATTATACCCATATTTTGCTGAATCTGTCAAGCTGGTTTTCCCATAGATTCAGGTCTAAAACCAGATTTCCAGGCATTTTTTCAAGTTCTGTTTTGTCAAGCACAAGAAATGGAAGTCCATACATCTCCATGGCTTCTTCTTCCATCTCAGCAAATGCCTCCGCCCGGTCTGTAACCAGATACATCACCTGCGGATCTTTCATAAGGTTTCTCAGGATTCCTTTGATCCTCCATGCTGGTTCATCTTCTTTATCGATCAACGTCAGTTCCAGCTGTCGTTTTGGAATCTCACGCTGACGTCTTATATAAAGTATGATCTCAGGGATCCGCGGCACATAGTCAGCAAACTGCCACTGCCTGACCAATGGTTCCTGTTCCTTTGTTCTATCTGATTGCTCATCACTGGTACCATTCAGCAGTTTTGATATAAAATTTTTTATAAAATCCAACATCGCAGCATCACCTCTGATGCTACTATATGCTACAACTGTTCCAGCAATCCTGTTAATTCTTCAAGACTTGTGATCTCATTGACTCTTGCCCGTAATTTTGCAGAATGAGGATAGCCCGTAGTATACCATGCTACGTGCTTGCGCATTTCCCGCATGCCCGTGTAGACACCTTTTTCCTGCACCAGCAGCGCTGCATGCTTTAAGATCATCTGCTTTACTTCTTCCAGTGTCGGCTTTGCCTCGTGTTCTCCCGTCTCCATCCAGTGCAGGATCTGATGGAAAATCCATGGATTTCCCTGGGCACCTCTGCCAATCATCACACCATCACAGCCAGTCTCCCGCATGATTGCATCTGCGCTCTCTGCTGAAGTCACGTCGCCGTTCCCGATCACAGGAATCTTCACCGCTTCTTTCACCTGACGGATAATATTCCAGTCCGCTTTGCCACTGTAATACTGTTCCCGGGTCCGTCCGTGGACTGCCACAGCAGCTGCACCGCTGGCTTCCGCGATTTTCGCAATCTCTACTGCATTTACATGGCTCTCGTCAAATCCCTTTCGTATCTTGACGGTCACCGGCTTTCTGATGGCACGGGCAGTCTTGGTGATGATCTCCTCCACCAGCTTTGGATTCTTCATAAGTGCAGAACCTTCACCATTTCCAGTCACTTTCGGCACAGGGCAGCCCATGTTAATATCCAGAATGGAAAATGGACGCTCCTCGATCCGCTTTGCCATCTCACTGATCACATCGGGATCTGACCCGAAGAGCTGCAGTGATACCGGAGGCTCTCTGTCATCAATTGCCATCAATGCTTCCGTATTCTTATTGTTATATAGGATCGCCTTGGCACTGACCATCTCCATACACAGAAGTCCTGCCCCCTGTTCCTTGCACAACAGACGAAATGGCAGGTCGGTAACGCCTGCCATAGGTGCAAGAATCAGATTATTTTCTAGTTGTACATCTCCAATCTGCAGTTTCCGAATCATTCTACATCTTCTCCCAGGAAAAATACCTTGTAAAATAACTCCAGTGACTGCAGAAACTCTGCTTTTTCTTTCCGGATCTGACGGATCTTCAGCTCGCTTCCGATCTCGTCATAGAGCAGGTCTCCTTCATCCGCCGACGTCTCCAGCAAAAGCTTGCCATCCTCATCGAACACCAGCGTCAGAATACCTCCCACATCCTCCGTAAACAGCACGCACATGATCTTCAGTTCATCCTGGACCTGTGACGGCAGACTCTTAAAATCTTCATTTAAATAATATTTCTGTTCATATGCACTGGCTCCGCACAGCACAACCTGATCCTGATACATTCATTCACCTCTGTTCATCATACATATCCATAAAATCCCCGGACAGATACTTCACCCGCATAGACGCTGACTTTCTCTCCGGTATCGTCTCTGACTACCATAAGCTCGCCATCCTGATTAATGCCTTCCGCTACGCCAGTGTACTCATGTCCCGGCTCCAGCACGCGAATCTTCCGTCCACAGTTGACACAGATCTGATTATATTCCTCATAAAGTCCTGACAGATCTTCTGTCTTCTGGAAGATCTCATAGATGCGCTCAAGTTCTTCCATAATTGCTGCAATCAGTGCCGCACGGCCGATCTGCTTTCCTGCCTCCAGACACAAAGACCCTGCGATCTCACGGATCTCCTCCGGGAATTCCTTCTGATTTACATTGATACCGATTCCTATGACTACATAATTGATGTAATCCACTTCTGTATTCATCTCTGTGAGAATTCCACACACTTTATGTCCGTTGACGACTACATCATTGGGCCACTTAATTCCTGCATCAAGTCCTGTCACCCGGCGAATTCCGCAGGTAACTGCCATGGCAGCCAGAAGTGTCATGCGGGATGCATGTTCCGGTCGGAATCTCGGACGCAGAAGCAATGTCATGGCAATATTACTGCCCTTAGGGGTAGACCAGCTTCTTCCCCGACGGCCTTTTCCTCCGGTCTGCTCATCCGCTACCACCAATGTTCCTGAAGGTGCTCCGTCTTCTGCGATCCGTTTTGCATAGTTATTAGTGGAATCAACACTTTCCAGATAAATGCAATTCTCAGCCATCCAGTTCGTATGCAGACGACTGCTGATCTCTTCTGCGGTGATCACGTCTGGTATGGTCATGATCCGGTATCCTCTGTTTTTCACTGCTTCTACTTCATAGCCTTCTTCTTTTAACTGCTGGATCACTTTCCAAACTGCTGTCCGTGACACATGAAACCGCTCGCACAACTGCTGTCCGGATACATATCCATCGGATTCTCTCAATATTTTCAATAATTCTGTTTTCATAAGATTCCTCCTGCCAGCAAGATCGAGCAGATTGTGGCTGTCCACATACAAGATGCCAGGATCAGTTCCACTGCCCCTGCGATCCGATTTCCCGATATCCACTCCTTGACAACACCCAGGGAATACATAAGTCCTCCGGCACCGAATGCCAGTGTCACACACAAAGAATGATATTGTCTATCCGATGCCGCCGTAAATGCCATGGCCACAATGAACAGGCAGATCCATATATTACATAACTGATAATGTTTCAGAAGAGACTTCATCGTTCCGTTACTCCCAAATCTCCTTATGCTCCCAGAGTAGCTGCCATGACAGCCTTAATGGTATGCATACGATTCTCTGCTTCATCAAACACAACAGACTGACTGGATTCAAATACTTCATCCGTAACTTCCATGGCATCAATGCCAAATTTCTTGCTGATCTCTTTTCCGATCTTGGTTCCCAGATCATGGAACGCCGGCAGACAATGCATAAATACAGCCTGCTCTCCTGCACATTCCATCACCTCACGGTTCACCTGATACGGATACAGATCTTTGATCCGCTCTGCCCATACTTCATCCGGCTCTCCCATGGATACCCATACATCGGTGTAGATCACATCTGCACCTTTGACAGCCTTCTCTACATTTTCTTCCAGAGTGATCTTGGCTCCGGTCTCTTTTGCGATCTCCTGGCACTGTGCTACCAGCTCTTCTGACGGCCAGTATTTCTTCGGCGCACATGCAGTAAAGTCCATACCCATCTTCGCGCAGCCTACCATCCAGGAATTTCCCATATTATAACGGGCATCACCCATGTATACTACTTTTACCTTCAATGTTCCAAAATGCTCACGGATGGTCAGCATATCTGCCAGGATCTGTGTTGGATGAAACTCATTGGTCAAACCATTCCATACCGGAACTCCGGCATATTTTGCAAGTTCTTCCACAATATCCTGTCCATATCCACGATATTCAATTCCCTCATACATTCTTCCCAGAACGCGGGCCGTATCTGCTATACTCTCTTTTTTCCCGATCTGGGATCCGCTTGGATCAAGATACGTAGTTCCCATTCCCAGATCATGGGCAGCCACCTCAAAAGAGCAACGCGTACGGGTACTGGTCTTCTCAAAGATCAGCGCTACATTTTTACCTCTCAATGTATCTACCAGAATACCATTTTTCTTCTTCTCTTTCAGCTCTGCTGCCAGGTCCAGCAGATACTCCATCTCCTCCGGTGTATAATCCAGTAATTTCAGAAAATTTCTTCCTTTTAAGTCCATGTGTTTGCCCTCCTGCCATTTTATCAGCAAACGGGCTGGCGCATCTAGCGTCAGCCCGAATGATATACGTTCCGTATTCTGCGGCTGTTATGCCTCTTTTGCGATCTCTGCCACAGATGTTACCACACCTGCCATCTTCTGAATATCAGACGGAATAATGATCTTGGTTGCCTGACCGTCAGCTGCCTTTGCAAATGCTTCCATTCCTTTCAGGCGAAGTACGGATTCATCCACTCCAACCTCTTTGAGGAAACGAAGACCATCTGCATTTGCCTGCTGCACTTTCAGAATAGCCTCTGCCTGACCTTCTGCCTCGCGGATCATCTTCTCCTTCTGTGCCTCTGCACGAAGGATAGCTGCCTGTTTCTCAGCCTCTGCATCCAGAATTGCAGATTCTTTCTTACCTTCTGCTACAAGAATGGTGGACTTCTTCTCTCCTTCTGCACGAAGGATGGCTTCACGACGTTCACGCTCTGCCTTCATCTGCTTCTCCATAGCATCCTGGATAGCAGCCGGTGGAATGATGTTCTTAAGCTCCACACGTTTTACTTTGATTCCCCACGGGTCAGTTGCCACATCCAGAGATGCACGCATCTTGGTGTTGATAGTCTCGCGGGAGGTAAGAGTCTGGTCAAGTTCCAGATCACCGATAATATTTCTAAGGGTCGTTGCTGTCAGATTCTCGATTGCCATGATCGGATTCTCAACACCGTATGCATAGAGCTTCGGATCCGTGATCTCGAAGAATACAACAGTGTCGATTCTCATGGTTACATTATCTTTTGTGATCACCGGCTGTGGTGCAAAATCCACAACCTGCTCTTTTAAGGTCACTTTTCTTGCCACACGGTCAATGATCGGCACTTTAAAGTGGATTCCCACTTTCCAGGTGCCATTGTAAGCACCAAGCCGCTCGATAACCAGCGCCGTAGTCTGCGGTACGATCTTCACACAGGATGCAAAGATCATCAGAATAATAAGTATCAAAATAGCCAGTACAATGAGCATTTAATTTTCCTCCTTTATCTCTTCCACGATCAGTTTCACGCCTTCGATTGAGCAGATCTTCACTTTTCTGCCTGCCGGAATGATCTTCAAGTCATCTGTGCTTCTGGCCATCCACTCGATGTCTGCAATGTTCACCTTGCCGGACTGTGCCAGATTGTCGATCTTCTCACTTACCACTACCGTCTTTCCTACCAGACTGTCTGCATTGGTGCTTACCTGATTGTTCTTCATGTAACGCACTGCCATGGGTCTGGTCAGTAACAGAAATGCCAAAGACAGAACAAGAAAAAGCATCCACTGAATCACAGGACCCGCTCCGAAGAATGTGGACAGAAAAGCCGCTGTGGCTCCGCCCGCAAACCATATAGTTGTCAGTCCCAGTGTCGCGATTTCAATCACAAGAAGTATAATGATCAATACCAGCCATCCAATAGCCGGATTCATGTTCAGCATAGTACCGCCCTCCATTCCTATGATTGTTACCATTATCTCATGAGCCCGGCTCATTCGATAATTTCGTCGCTCGTCAATCGCACAAGCACGTTGACTCGCTTGCAATCATTATACAATATTCCCTGATAATTGACAACCAAAACAAAAAGAAGCAGAAAATGGTCAGTTCCATCCTCTGCCTCTGTATATCCTTTTACCAGAATACATGATTTCCGATTGCGATTCCCTGCATACCGGAAGACACACTTCTGAAATGAGTTGCCGTTCCAACGGTGGTCTCACCATTGATAGCCGCCTGTGCTGCCTGCATACAGCTTGCCTTCGGACCACTGGCCAGAATCGCTGACACTTTTCCGGTAGCTGCCGGTCCAAACTGTCCCGGTGCCGAGATCACTCCCTGGATCGTATTCGGATAGGATCCGCTCCGTACCCGGTTCATGACCACTGCGCCAACACCTAGCTGTCCTTCGTATGGCTGGTTGCCACTCTCGGACTGGATCAGTGCTGCCAGAAGAGTTACTTCGTCAGTGCTTGCTGCAATAGCGCCCAGATTTTTGGTTCGCTTTGCCTTTTCTTCCTCTGCACGGCGCGCTGCCTCTTCGGCCTCGATCTGCTCCATGGTCTTAGCTTCGCCGTAATTGTAACTTACTTCCACATAATCTGCAGATACATAATCGATTTCTCCATCCGAGTAGATGACCTGCAGCCATCCATCTTCTTCCTCGCCAACCTCGATCTGCTCCCCATGTCCGATCAGATCGATCACCGGTGAATCAGTATTTGCCTCATCTCTCACCTTCAGGCCGTCCGCTGTCACAGTGGCAATCTTCTTTACATCTTCTTCTGCACGCTCTTCAGCGTCTTTTCCAAATGCCAGATATTCATCGCTGACCCATCCGTCCACATCTCCGGACTGGATTCTTGTCCATCCTTCCTGCTGCTCCAGGATCTCTCCGGCATCGCCTTTAAACATCTTACCAACTGCCGCAGAGTCGCTGCTTGCTTCCGCACGGATAGTAACAGAATCTTCTACGTTCGCCATTACTTTGCCGTACCACTCATTCTCCTCTGCCAGCAGCTGATCTATTTCCTCTGCTGATAACTGTTCCATCATGGAATTCCATGTATCCTTGCCTTCCTCTCCCAGACTTGCAAATCCTGTGAGACACATCCACAAAGATAATAAGACAAGCACGGACAACCCCTTTTTACACATAACATATCCTCCTGTATCTGTGCTGTTGCTATTATGTTATTCTAAATGTTACAGAAATATTACAATTATTACGAAGATTCTAACAGAAGATTTCAATTTTGTCAAATAAACAAAAAAACAGGCCAATGGCCTGTGAAAGAAAGTAATATAGGCATAAAAAATGGGGCCTACAGGGCTCGAACCTGTGACCCTCTGCTTGTAAGGCAGATGCTCTCCCAGCTGAGCTAAGACCCCATCTTGTTGTCCGTTCGTTTCTGTACCGAACTGACTTGTTTATCTTACCACATTTTTGATAAAAGTCAATACCTTTTTTTAAATTTTTTCAAATTTTATTTATGCATTTCTTCTCTGTCTGTAAGACTCATACATAAGTATCGCAGATGCGACTGCCGCGTTGAGCGATTCCAGCTTTCCTTCCATAGGAATCCGAATCAATGTGTCCGCCTGACTGCTCAGGTGATCGGTCAGACCATTTCCCTCATTTCCAATGAAAAATGCGGTTCCACCACAGTAATTCTCCTGCTCGTAGCTGTTTTTTCCTTTCAGATGTGCCGCATAGGTGTGCACATGATGCTTTTTCAGCACAGGAAGGATGGACTCAATGCTGTCCACATAGAGAAACGGAAGCCGGTACACAGAACCCATGGTTGAACGGATCGTCTTAGGATTGTAGATATCCACAGACTCCTTGCTCAGGATCACACCATCTACACCTGCACCTTCGGCTGTCCGCAGAATTGTCCCCAGATTTCCCGGATCCTGCAGATTTTCCAGGATCATCAGCAATGGATTCTTTTTCTTCAACAGGTCTTCTAACCGGTAATGATACTGCTGTACCATGCACAGCACACCCTGTGGTGTCTTCGTATCGCAGGCCGCTGCAAACACTCTGTCCTCCAGAATCTCTACGTCATGTCCTTTTACAAAGCTTTCTCCCTTTTCCTCATAGAGACTTTGGGATAGATAGACCTTGCGGATCCGTTCCGCTGGAGCTTCCAGATACATTTTTGTTCCTTCCACAAGAAAGACATCCTGCTCATTGCGAAGCTTTGCCTTACGGCCAAGCTGCTGCAGATTTTTTACCTGTGGATTCGATGTACTTGTTATCATTATTTGGACATATCCTTTGCAACTTTAATCATATAATCTGATACACCCTTGTTCATGCCAAGCGCTTCATTAATATCAAAATCCTTGAACTCACCGTGGCTGAATCCAACTACACGGTTACTTTTGCCTTCGCAGAGCAGATCGACTGCCATGGCACCCATCATGGTCGCATAGACACGGTCACGGCAGGTCGGGCTTCCGCCACGCTGCATATAACCCAGGATCGTTGCACGGGTCTCCACACCGGTAGCTGCCTCGATCCGCCTTGCCATAGAAGTGGAATGTCCGATTCCCTCTGCATTGATGATAATATGATGCTTCTTTCCACGTTTTCTGTTATTGATAATGTTATTGATGATCTTCTGCTCATCATAATCATACTGTTCCGGGATCAGAATATCTTCTGCACCGTTGGCAATACCGCACCACAGTGCAATGTATCCTGCATTACGTCCCATAACCTCAATAATGCTGCAGCGCTCATGGGATGTGGAAGTATCACGTACTTTATCAATGGCCTGCATGGCTGTATTAACTGCCGTATCAAATCCGATAGTGTATTCTGTACATGCAATATCAAGGTCAATGGTTCCCGGTACACCAACTGTATTTACGCCAAATCCTGCCAGCTTCTGTGCGCCTGCAAAGGAACCGTCTCCACCTATGACTACCAGACCATCAATTCCATGTTTCTTGCAGATCTCCGCACCTTTTCTCTGACCATCTTCTGTACGGAACTCTGAGCATCTGGCCGTAAATAAGATAGTACCGCCTTTGTCCACGATATCGCTGACAGATTCTCTCTGCATATCTATAATATCTTCTTCCAGAAGGCCCTGATATCCTCTGCGGATTCCTTTTACCTTCTTGCCGTTGGCGCATGCCTGACGCACCACTGCGCGAATGGCTGCGTTCATACCCGGCGCGTCTCCGCCACTTGTCAAAACTCCAATTGTGTTCACTTCTTTTGCCATGGTCGATTCCTCCGCAAACAGTTTGTCAAAAACATAATTCTTTCACATTTTAATGCATTTTTCCTGTATTTTCAATATACTTCTCTACAGCTTTTACATTTTTCTCTCCAAACATCTGATAAAGCCGCCCCAGGAGTTCATCTGTGATCTTAATATTCCGGCTGGCAGGAAGCACCTTCTTCATCTTTTCTTTTTTTACATAGATGATCACACTGTCGCTGCCTTCGCTGTCCATGATCGTTGACAACAGTTCCGGTTCCCGGCGTTTAAACTCTTCCACATCCGTAAACTGGATCCACAGTTCCTTCTTCGGCTCTGAAAATGGGCGGATGCTTTCCAGGATCATCTTGCTGGCACGATCTTCCTCAGCAGAAATCCGTCCGCTTACAAACACTTTATCATCCACATTCAGCATCTTTCCGATCTTTTCATAATCTCTTGGAAATACGATCACTTCCACGGTTCCCACCAGATCCTCAATGGTGATGAATGCCATCATTTTATTGGTCTTGGTGGCTTTCATCGTCTTAGTGGTAATCATGCCTCCCACGGTGGCACGCTCCCCGTCATGAACCTTCGGAAGTTCTCCCTCCTCCGGTGGGAGAAAATCTGTGGTCACATGGCTGATTCCTCGCTTCCACTGCTCTTCATATTCTTCTAATGGATGACCGCTGATATAAAATCCCAGTACCTCTTTTTCAAATGCCAGCAGATCTCCCTTGTTATATTCAGCAACTACCGGAATCTTCACTTTGAAAGCTTCCTTATCCTCTTCTGCCGCAAAATCAAACAGGCTCATCTGTCCCGCCAGTTCTGTCTTCTTTTTCTGCGCTGCCTCATCCATGATCTGCCCGTAGATCAGCATCATCTGCCTGCGGTTCGCCGGAAAGCTGTCAAATGCGCCCGACTTGATCAGATTTTCCACTACACGTTTATTCACATCTTTGCCTGGCAGACGATGGATAAAATCAGAAAGATCTACATACGGTCCCCCTGCTTTTCGTTCTGCAATAATGCTCTCGATCACCGGACGGCCAATACTCTTGATGGCATTCAGACCATAACGGATGGCTCCACCGGACACGGAAAATGCACTTTCACTCTCATTTACATCCGGTGCAAGAATACCGATGTTCATCTGCCGACAGGTCAGAATATACTCGGACACCTTCGTGGAGTTATCGATGACAGATGTCATCAACGCTGCCATAAATTCCACCGGATAATAATATTTCAGCCACGCAGTCTGATAGGCAACTACCGCATAAGCAGCCGCATGGGATTTATTAAATGCATATTTTGCAAAGTCGATCATATCATCATAGATCTTATTTGCCACATTTTCCGGGATACCTCTGGAAATACACCCAGGTACGCCTTCCGCTTCATTTCCATATACAAAGTTCTGGCGTTCCTGCTGCATGACAGCTGCCTTCTTCTTTGACATGGCACGGCGCACCAGGTCTGCACGGCCTAATGTATAACCTGCCAGCTTCTGCACGATCTGCATAACCTGCTCCTGATAGACAATACAGCCATAGGTCGGTTCCAGAATCGATTCCAGCTGCGGGCAGTCGTAAGTAATCGTCTCCGGATGATTTTTTCCCCTGATATACTGAGGGATAAAATCCATAGGACCTGGACGATACAGGGAAATACCTGCGATAATATCCTCCAGGCTCTGAGGCTTCAGCTCCTTCATGAAATTCTTCATACCCGTACTTTCCAGCTGGAACACGCCGTCTGTCTTACCGGTTCCCAGAGAATCCAACACTGCTTTATCATTGTAATCAATGTGATCCACATCAATCTTGCAGCCATGTCCCTGCTCGGCCATCCGCACAGCATTCTGGATCACAGTCAGGGTACGGAGCCCCAGGAAATCCATTTTCAGAAGTCCAAGTTCTTCCAATGTGGTCATGGTAAACTGAGTGGTCAGTGATCCGTCCTGTGCTCTGGAGAGCGGCACATATTCATCTACCGCCTTCTGACTGATGACCACACCTGCCGCATGCATGGATGTATGCCGTGGCAGTCCCTCCAGACGCATGGACATATCCACCAGCTCTTTTACCTGCTCATTGGTGTCATATAAAGTCTTAAACTCCGGATTGGTCTTCAACGCCCGATCCAGTGTAATATTCAGTTCCTGCGGCACCATCTTCGCAATGGAATCTACAAAGGCATAGGGCATATCCATCACGCGCCCCACATCACGAAGCACACCTCTTGCCGCCAGTGTACCAAAGGTCACGATCTGTGCAACCCGGTCTTTGCCGTATTTACGGACGACATAATCGATGACTTCCTGTCTCCGTTCGAAGCAGAAGTCCACATCAATATCGGGCATGGATACTCGCTCCGGGTTCAAAAAACGCTCAAACAGCAGCTGATATTTTGCCGGGTCAATATTCGTGATTCCCAGCGTGTAGGAAACCAGACTTCCTGCGGCAGAACCTCGTCCAGGTCCCACAGCAATCCCATGGTCTCTGGAATACTTGATGAAATCCCATACGATCAGGAAATAATCCACATATCCCATCTTCTGAATAATGGACAACTCATAGGTCAGCTGATCTCTCAATTTTCCGGTATCATCCGGATATCTCTCTGCAAATCCATCCCAGCACAATTTATTCAGATATTCCCAGGAAGTATAGCCTTCCGGCACATCGTATTTCGGCAGCTTGGTCACGCCAAACTCAATCTCCACATTACAACGCTGTGCAATCTTATACGTATTTTCCAAAGCTTCAGGTGCATAGGGAAACAACGTTGCCATCTCTTCCGGGGATTTAACAAAATACTGACCGCCTTCATAACGCATACGGTCCTCATCCGACAGCCGCTTGCCAGTCTGCAGACAGAGCAGGATATCATGCGGCTTCACATCCTCCGCATACGTGTAGTGCACATCATTGGTTGCCACCAGTTCAATTCCCATCTCCCTGCTCATGCGAAGCAGCGACTGATTGACCTGCTTCTGTTCCGGCATGCCATGATCCTGCAGCTCCAGAAAGAAATTATTTTTTCCAAAGATATTCTGATAGCGTAGAGCAGATTTACATGCTTCCTCGTACATTCCACGCATGATATAGCGTGGAATCTCTCCTGCCAGGCAGGCGCTCAATGCAATGATACCTTCATGATATGTTTCCAGTGTCTCAATATCCACGCGCGGCTTATAGTAAAATCCATCGATAAACCCGATCGATACGATCTTCATCAGGTTCTGGTAGCCCTCGTTATTTTCCGCCAGCAACACCAGATGATAATAACGATCTTCGTTATTTCCTGCCTCTTTGTCAAACCGAGAACCTGGCGCCACATAGACCTCGCATCCCAGGATCGGCTTGATTCCCTGAGCTTTTGCCTCTTTATAAAAATCAATCACACCATACATGACACCATGGTCAGTGATCGCTGCACTGTCCATGCCCAGTTTCTTGACTCTTGCCACATATTCCTTGATCTTATTGGATCCATCCAACAGACTGTATTCTGTATGCACATGTAAATGTGTAAAATTCATCTTCTTTTCGTATCCCCTCTGCGTATATCGAACTACGTTTCATGATACCACATTCCATGTGTATTTTGCATTATATTTACGTATAAAAAAATCAGGGAATGATAAATCATCATTCCCTGATCTGTAAATTCTTATGTGTTATTAGCCGTTGATCATGAAGGACAGCAGTTTATCGATATCCTCTTTCTCATAAGCAATGATCTCCAGTTCCGGAATCTCACCGTTGGAGAAAATATTTGCAAGGGATACATACTGGCACAGTTTGGATTTCAGATTCAGTCTGTCGCCCTCTCCCGTAACTAACTCTACTTTACCTTTACAGCTGTCGATCACTTCAAAGAACTTGTTCACATCTTTGATATTCTGTACTTTCATTTCTATAATCTCCTTTCCTTTTCTACGCCTACATTATACTCAAGAAAACCTGTATTTGCAAGCCTTTTTTCCTGATCACCATCCAAAAATACCTTTTAAAGTCTGGGAGAATTTGGATGTTTTTTATAGTTTTCGAATACTTTTCTCTGTTATTTCAATTTTTTTCTCTTTCAGCAGATGACCAACGGCACGCTTAAATGCATTTTTACTCATAGCCATTTCCCGCTTGATCACCTCCGGAGATGCTTTATCTGTGAAAGGCAGTACCCCGTCAAATTCTTCAATCACACGCATAACGGCTGCCGCGTCCTCATTGATCTGCACGCCTACTTTTTCGCGAAGACTCAAGTCCAGTTTACCATCTTCCTTCACACCGGTTACGCGGGCCTGCACCTGATCTCCGATCTGTGCCTGTCCGAAAAACTCTCTGGCTGGAATAAGACCGGAAAACTGATCATCCACTGCCACAAACGCTCCAAAATTCTTGCTGATCTGGTAGATTGTCCCTGTTACATGATCATCCTTCGCATAAGGGCTGTCCTGCCTTAAATACTCATATACGTTCATGGTCGCACACAGACGTCCACTCTTATCTGTGTAAAGTCCTACCAGACACTCTTCTCCTGGATGTACCCGGTGGGTCTGCTGCTTAAACGGCAGAAACAGATCTTTTTCCAATCCCCAGTCCAGAAATGCACCAATCTTGGTCACTTCTTTCACCGGAAGCTTTGCGATCTGTCCCAGTGTTACCGCTGGTTCTCTGGTCGTTGCGATCAGACGGTCCTTGGAATCCTTATATAAAAATACTTCCAGGCCATCTCCCACCTGTATATTTTCAGGAACCTGTTTTATCGGAAGCAGGACTCTCTCTTCAGAGTCCTCTTCTCCCAGATACACACCAAATTCCACTTTTTTCACAACCTTCAGAAGCTGTTTTTCTCCTAACTGCATCAACTTTCTTTCTCCTGTCACTTAAATTCTATCACTGCATAAGGCATACCATTTTCATCATTTAACGATACGATCCAGGTGTTCTCCCTCTTTCCGATCAGAGGACAGATCTGGTTACCCAGTACGGCCGACCGTTTATATTCTGCCCGCATCTCGTGAATCTTCGTCTCTTCCGGCAGATAATCTGCCGCCATCTGTACATATTGTCCGTTATTTACATGCCGATTCACATCCAGATGATATTCATGCACTTCAAATGCATCTCTGCTCTCCATCTGCTCCGGTAAGCGGATCTTTCCTTCTTCTGAACCCATATCCAGTCCCGGCTCCAGTGTATATGCTCCGGAGAGACTTTCCTCGATCTTCGTTGGCCGCATGCGCTCTGTATCCATCAATACCCATTCGGAATCCGCATAAGCCGCCATCTTTCCCTGATTGTCCAGCAGCCGGAAGTTTCTCCGTCCTGTCATACGACCAAACTCATAAGGCCATGTGCCTACTTTGATCTGTTCACCCATATATGGATAACGGTCCACAACGATCTTCCATGACCGCAGCACCCACATTCGATTGTGTTCGTTCAGATACTCAATCCCCACACCCAGATCTTCTGAGTGAAAAGAACTGCAGTCCTGAAAATAATTCAATACTGCATTCAAAGTCATCCTCTGATGCTGATCCACCTCCGACAGGCGTACTCTACTGTCATACTCATACATGTTCCGTGCCTCCTGCTCATGTTCCTTTTTATTATAACCGCAACTTCCAAAAATCTCTACCATAACTTTTGCAGAACACACGAAAAAGAGTCATCCGATTTTGATTCATCGAATGACTCTTTACCTGTCAATCTGGAGTTTCACCTTTATTATCTCCTTTCAAGATTATTGGGTCTTTCAGATTGTTGGTCCTCCTTTGATTTTTTTCCTTACTTTTTTTGATCCTTCTTGAGACTCTGCATCGGTCTGTACCTCTGTTTCTATTTGATCTGATCCACTTTCTATCGATCTGCGATTATGTATCATACTGAGCAAGTGTCTGTCCGACTTTGTATCACGGTGTTTCTCGTCCACCTGTCTGATATTCTTATTCGGATCTCGATCAACTTCATCCAGTCTGCTTAGAATCTTGATCTTTTTAATTCTGTCAGATCATTCAGTTGTCCGTTTCATCCTCATCAATTCATCTTTTTGTAAGGTTTTTCATCTTCCCATTGGACCTTACCTCCGTTCCAGAGATTTTTGTATCTCTTTCTTGTTGGTGACTTTATAATACAACATCTTTCTTATTTTGTCAACTATTTTTAGATAAAATATTTGTATTTTATAAATTATCTGATTTTTATATGGTATTTATATAATTATCAGTTTGCATGACAGGCACAAAACACCGATGCATTGCCATGCAAACCGATTGCTGAGCCTATACAAGATACGGGGTATCTTCTCCATTCATGAATTTGATCGCACCGATGATGGAATTTTCTGCCATATTGGCAACCGCCTCGTCGGTGTAGAATGCCGTATGCGGACTGACAACCACATTGGAATAGGAACGAAGGATCGCCAGACGTGGATTGTGAAGCGGCTCACCCATACGGTCAAAGTAGTACAGACCGCTCTCATGCTCCACCACATCCAATCCTGCAAAACCGACTTTGCCGCTCTCGATACCATCGATCAGCGCATCCGTGTCGATCAGGGCGCCACGGGCACAGTTAATAATAATCACGTCCTGCTTCATCTTTGCAATGGCATCTGTGCCGATCATATGATAATTATCCTCGGTTGCCGGTGCATGGAGGGTAATAATATCACACTCTTTATAAAGAGTCTCCAGATCTGTATACTGCGCATACTGCTTCACTTCGTCATTTTCATAGAGATCATAAGCCAGAATCTTACAGCCAAATCCGCTCAGGTGACGAATCACGGTACGACCGATCCGGCCGGTTCCGATGATTCCAACGGTGCAGTCCGGCAGTTCCCGGCCCAGTTTTCCTTTCAAGGTATAATCCTGAATGGCAGCCCGCTCCATAATATGCTTCATCTTGCGACAGCCCATCAGCATCATCATGATTGTGTAATCCGCTACACTGTTCGGTGAATAACTGATATGGATCACACCAAGCCCCAGCTCCTTTGCATACTCCACATCAATGTGGTCATAGCCGATGGTTCTGGTGGCAATACATTTAATCCCCAGATCATGAAGTTTCTTCAACATCGGCTTGTCAAATACGGTCGTGATCACATCCACCACATCATAGCCTGCTGCCATGTCAAGGTTCTCCAGGCAGGGCGTCTCGGTGGTGTAATCATATTCCACATTGTATTTCGCACAGAATTTTTCAAAAAACGGAAGCTCATCAAAGGTTCTCATACTGTATACAAATAATCTCATCTCTAGCACCTCACATATTCAGATCTGTTTTCTACGATACCACAATCCTTTTATTTTTTCAAAAAATTTGACGAAAATTGGCTTTTCTTTTGGAGCCGTCACAGATATAATGTTTCTTGATGACTGTTAAAACATTTACTGAGGAGGATAACTATGGGCGGCTTTTTCGGAGTTGCATCAAAATCAGACTGTTTGTTTGACCTGTTCTTTGGAACAGATTACCATTCCCATCTGGGAACCCGTCGTGGAGGTATGGCGGTCTACGGACCGGATGGTTTTGACCGTGCAATCCATAATATTGAAAATGCACCTTTCCGTACCAAATTCGAAAAGGATATGCAGAAAATGAAAGGTAATATTGGTATTGGCTGTATCTCAGACTACGAACCCCAGCCATTGATCGTCCGTTCCCATCATGGAACCTTTGCGATTACTACCGTTGGTAAGATCAACAACGCAGAAGAGATTACGAAGCTGATCTTCCAGAGCGGACACACTCATTTTCTGGAAATGAGCGGTGGCGACATCAACCCAACCGAGCTGGTGGCAGCTATTATCAATCAGAAGGAGAATCTGATCGACGGTATCCGTTATGCACAGGAACTGATCGATGGTTCCATGACTCTTCTGTTATTGACTCCAAAGGGTATCTACGCTGCCCGTGACAAAATGGGAAGAACACCGGTGATCATCGGACGTAAGGAAGATGCTTATTGTGTAACATTTGAAAGCTTTGCTTATCTGAATCTGGGTTATGAACCCGAACGGGAACTTGGTCCCGGCGAGATCGTGGTAGTGACACCGGAAGAAGTCCGTACACTGGCTGCTCCCGGAAAGGATATGAAGATCTGTACATTTCTGTGGGTCTATTATGGATATCCGTCCAGCGTCTACGAGGGTGTCAGTGTAGAACAGATGCGCTGTAACTGTGGAGCCTGTATGGCAAAGCGGGATGATGTGACACCGGATACGGTAGCTGGTGTGCCCGATTCCGGAATTGCCCATGCGGTTGGATATGCCAATGAATCCGGCATTCCATTTTCCCGTCCTTTCATTAAATACACACCTACCTGGCCCCGCTCCTTCATGCCGACGATCCAGGATACCCGTAACCTGATCGCCCATATGAAGCTGATCCCGATTCATGAACTGATCCAGGGTAAGAGCCTGCTCCTCATTGACGATTCTATTGTCCGCGGAACGCAGCTTCGTGAAACCACAGAGTTCCTGTATGAGAGCGGAGCTAAAGAAGTTCATATCCGGCCGGCATGTCCACCACTGGTCTACGGCTGCAAGTACTTAAACTTCTCCCGTTCCAAATCAGACATGGATCTGATCACCAGAAAAGTGATCCAGAAGCTGGAAGGACCTGATGTGTCAGATGAAATCCTTCAGGAATACACCGATCCTTCTTCTGAAAAATATGAAATCATGGTAGAAGAGATCCGTAAAGAATTGAATTTTACTTCTTTGAAATTCAACCGGCTGGATGACCTTCTGGATTCCGTCGGTATCGATCCTGACCATCTGTGCACCTATTGCTGGAATGGCAAAGAATAAGATCTTATTTTAGAAACGTGCGCCTTCGGACACACATAAAAAAGACAGGCTGGAAACCTTTCACCATTTCCGCCTGTCTTCTTATTTATCCTGCTTCTCTTATGCTGCTTTTTCTGCCCGGAAGAATACGCCATCACAGTAGATCCACAGTTCTCCATTGTCTGTCGCGAAAAATACACTTCCGAAGAAATCATCATTTGCCAGTACCTGTACAAAAGATAATTCACCGGCACCATTCCACCAGTCACTTAAATCAGCTTTATAGTCCTGTGCCATGCTGTCCTGAGTATATACGTCCAACATAGTCTCATAACCTTCAATTTCATAAGAAGTATCTCCAACCATAACCGTTGTCTCTCCGTAGGTCACGGTCTGATCCTTATATTTTTCAACCTCTTCTTCTGCCAATGCACTGACTGCTGCTGCCTTCACATCTATGATCTTCCAGCTTCCATACCATGCAGGTTCATCTGTCTCTTCCTGCTCCGTATCATTCTTTTCTGTATCATCTTTCGCCTCTTCCGCAACTTCCTCTACCTCGACACTGTCTGTCTGCGAGCTGTCCGTAACAACTGCACAGCCTCCCAGAGAAGCAGTCAGCAATCCTGCTGCCAGCATCATCAAGTATTTCTTCATTGTTCTGTCCTCCTCGTAAGTCATATGATTTTAACCTGACACATGTACTTTCTTACTGTCAGTGGACCAATCAATCCAAGATTGGTCAATGCCGGATATTTCCATCCGGATAAGGTCCCATCAGATTCGAAAAGCTGTTAGTGTCAGCCTCCAGGGTGATCTCATATGCAGTCTCATCATCCATCACTACTGTCCAAGTCTCTGGCTGGTCAGCATAATCCTGATAGGTTGCATAGACTTTCTGACCATTATACTGACCAGAATGGGTCACGAACCACACTGCTTTTTCACCCTCGGACATCATATCATATCTGTCCGGTAAAATCATCATTTTTACGGGAGAATACCATACTTTTTGTGCATTTGCCAGATATGCGGACGCAATGGATGTGGTATCGCCCGGAAGATCTGCAAAACAACGGGAATAGAAGACTCTGCTGTCTTCCAGATCATCCTCTGACATGCCAAGATCAATAGTTCCAAAGTCATAAGCGTAATAATAACACTCGGTCACCTGAAAACCAGTCAGGTCATAGATCTCCTGCACCGCCCGCTGGGCATGGGCCTCGGCTTCTTCCTCCGTGTAAATACCCGTTGTAGTCACGATACCCTCTGATGATTTTGGCACATAATAATGAAGCGTTGCATTCTGAAAGCCTTCCCTGTGAGTGATCGATGCGGTTCCGTCAATCTCTGTATTTGCACCTTCTATGGCATCTCCACTGACCGTATCCAGCAGATTCAGAAATTCCTGCATCTTCTCCGGGGACTCTGCGTAAGCTTTGATGTTATCCACACCCAGCCACTGCTGTGCACTGTCAATATCCACATACGAGGTGTATAGCACATCGTTCTCGGTTCCATCTTCTGCAATCAAAGCATAATTCCACTGGACTTCTCCCAGATTGTCGATCAGTGCCAGCATGAGCACGGCTGTTCTGGACATCTCCTGATTCAGTTTCGACTCCTCCATTCCCGTCTTCACTTTCAGCGTCTCTTTGTTCTGCTCCAGCAGAAAATGATATTCATATGGCTCCTCTGATGTCTGCAGTTCTGTCTTTCCTGCATATACAGAACCAGGTCTCACTTCTTCAATGGCTCGAAGCACCTTGCCATCAGCAGAAATATCACCCACATAAGGATTTTTTACACTATACAGAAGCGTTGCTGCATCAGAAACGTTCGAACTGTCTGACTGTGTCTCGTCTGCATTTTCCTGTGTACTGCTCGCAGTATCTGTATTGGCAGAATCTCTGATATTCTGCTGACGGTTGCTTCCCAGTAAAAGGATAGTTGCAATAAGAATGACCACACCAACAACACCGGTTCCCACTGCTGCTTTTTTGAATCTCAGCACATGTTTGATCCGACTCTTTACGTTCGGTTCGCCGAAACCAAGCGGCACATATCCTGCCGATTCTCCGGACGCAAACTGAAGTAAAGTCAGACTGTATGCTTTCCGCTGCTCACTTCCCAGCAGTTCCAGTACCTTCTCATCACAGCTCATCTCCATATCTCTGCACAGAATCACCCAACTCAGCCACACCAATGGATGGAACCAGTACATTGCCAACAAAACACTTGCAAATAATTTCACCAGATGATCCCGGCGACGGATATGATACTGCTCATGCAGAAGGATCATTTCCCGACGGCACGCTTCCAGTCCGAAAGGAATATAGATTACCGGATGAAAAATTCCCATGGCAAATGGGGACGGTAACTCGTCACATTCATAGACCGGCGCTAATCTCCAGCCCGTATGGATCAGTCGCTCACTGGTCGTATCCTCTGCCAGCACTGCATGACTTAATCTGCGTCTTGTTTTCAGATAGCTGTATAGCAAGTAGATGAGAGAAAGGAGCATGCCCGTAAGCCAGATACGGGAGAAAAGAGGTAACATTGATTGGTCGTTTGCAGTGTTGTCGGTGCTCACGTTGGATGCAGTGCTCTGGGCGGTTCCTGTCGTGTTGTCCTGCATAGCTGTTTTGTCGGTCATATTATTCTGAGCAGTTGTTACGGAATCTCCATCTCCAACCACCGATTCACCCTGCATAGTTCCTGCCACATGCGAATCAACCGCCTTCCGTACATCATCTGTACTCCACTGTCCATCATCAACCGCCTGCTCACTCTGCATCAGCTCATCTGTCACACTCGTCTGTTCGATCTGACCTACATTCCCCATCAAAACCAATCCCACCGGTGTACTGACCGACACCGGACAGACCAACCGAAATGCCACCACAATCCACAGTGCATACAGATATTTCCGCGGGATTCTGTGAAATACCAGATGAATCATGCTCACAACTATAATGCAGACACCCGCAGTCAAACTCATCTTCAGAATCTGAGCAAAGATCATTTCCAGCATATCATCCCTCCTCCTGATAATTGTCAATCAATGCTTTCAAGTCCTCTGCTTCCTGGCGGGACAATTTTTTCCCACCTAAAAAAGCGGTCAGGAATCCCGGCAGCGAACCATCGAAGGTCCGCTCCACAAACTCATCAGACTCTTTCGCCTGTACCTCTTCTCTGGTCACCAGCGGTGTTACTACTGCATTTTCATTTTTCAGAACGCCCTTCTGGCTCAACCGCTTGATCTCCGTATAGGTAGTGGATTTCTTCCAACCCAGATACTCTGCGCACAGTCTGACCAGTTCCCCCGAACCAATGGGACCATGTTCCCACACCAGTGTCATAAATCGGTAATCGCTGTTACAAAGTCTGTATTCCTCCATATGGACTCCTCCTGTATCTGTCATGCACAAAAGGTCGGTTATTGTAGACCTTCTCTTTTTCTTTAGTCTACAATAGCCGACCAACATTGTCAATCCATATATATTTTTTTATTTCAAATCAACCGAAACGTATTTTTCAGGGGAATCTCCTGCATGAATCCGAAACAGCAGAGCCTGCACCTGATCCACATCAATCACCCGGTCAAAGGAAGAGATCTCATAGGCATGTGTGTCGTCCTGATAACCAATCTGACCTCCGTTGAGCAGATAGAGCAGACGGCTTCCATCCTTCAATACCACTCCACCAACTTCCGGCAATCCATTGTCATCTTCCTGTGCCTGAATCTCACCGGTCACTTCGTAATCGACTCGAACAGAAATGGGTGAGAGTGCCGCTGAGAGTACCGTCACATTTGCATTTTCAAGAGGTGCATTTAGCTCATAGGTCTGTGCAGCATCTTTTCCACTGACCGGGATATCAAAGCTCCACGTTCCTTCGATTCCATTCATAAACATTGTTTTCTTCACGGTCCCAAGATTTTCCATTTGAACATGGAGCATCTGCCCCAGAAGACTTTCTTCTGGATCTGGCTTATATAAAGTCATCACATATTCCAATGTTCCATATTCCGCTTTATATCGTTCTATTGTCGTTCCATTTTCATCAGCTGTAAGCGGCGTTCCATCTTCATATACGGGATTTCCGTTTTCATCACAGATAATTCCATTGTAAAAACTTCCGTTCATATTAACGAAACTGTCTTCTGCTGTTTCCTCGTCTCCTGTATATACTTTCATCGTTTCAAAGAAAGGTTCTTCTCCATCTGGAAGATCATACCCTTCCACCTGAAAAGACAGATGTACAAAATGTCCATCAGCGATCATTTCCATCGGTTTCACTGTAATTCCTTCGGATGTCACTTCCATGCCTGTCAGATCTGAATTTGCTGAAGTATATGCCTGATCAAACTGCGTCACCATTCCCTGATCCGTCAGATTTTTCTGCTGTTCTTCTGTTGCCTGAATATTTGCCTGCATACCGCGGCTCCACAGATGGTGAATGACTGCTGCCGTCGCAGTGATTCCTCCTGCTCCGATCAGTACCGCACATGCCACTGCAGCCGCCTGCACATGATGGATTCTTCCTTGTATACGAGTTACTTTTCTGGTTGCTTTTGTGGATCCTGTATTTGCCCGAATCTGATTCAACGCTGCATCTGCTTTTCTAAATACCACTTCCGGAATCTCCACGTCCCTATTCAGAATATCTTTCTCTTCTTTCATTGTCCTGCTCCTTTCTGTCAACGATAATAGGCTTCCAGCTTTTCCCTTCCCCGCTGAAGCCTGGTCTGCACTGTACTTCTCGGTATCTCCAATAGTTCCGCGATCTCGCCTGTCTGGTATCCTTCGCTATAATATAGAACCATCACGATCCGGTATTTTTCATCCAACTGCCCCAATGCTTCCTTCAGTTCCACATTGTACTGATCCTCCGCTACAGGTTCCTCATAATCCTCCATGGTTGTCATCCGTTGTTGCTTCTTCCGCATATCATAGCAGTGATTGATCAGGATCCTGGTCAACCAGGTCTTAAAATATTTCTCCTGCTTCAATGTATGCAGCTTCTCCCAGCAGCCAAGAATCGTATCCTGAATCGCATCCGCTGCGTCCTCGTCATTCATGAGGATTGAGATGGCCACCCGATACAGATCCTTCATATAGAAATAGATCAGACTGGAAAATGCGTCCGGATCCTTGGATCGCGCCTTTCGGATCAACTGCAGCAGTTCCTTTTCCTGCATTGCTTCTCCTCCTTCCTTACATTCATTAGACGGAGTAATACTCTGTTTGATCCCATATAAGAAAAAAGACAGCCGATTTTTCGACTGTCCTTCTCAATTTATCGCTATTCAAATCTCTGCCCGCGAAGCCTTCTCTGCGAGATGGTGCTATTCCTTATATGATTCCATTATACCATATGTAAGAAATGAATCAGCAGAATCCACACCAGACCATAGTAGATCACAACAGCTACTAAATCGTTGACGGTAGTGATCAAAGGACCAGACGCAACAGCCGGGTCAATCTTGATCTTATGGAAAAACATCGGAATCAAAGTTCCCACTAAACTGGAAATCACCATTGCCGCCATCAATGAAAATCCGACACAGCCGGAGATCACAAATGCATGGACTACCGGATTGCCCTTCAGCAGCCAGATATACAGTCCAATAAAGATAAATGCCATGATTCCCAGGAACAATCCATTGAAAAATCCAACCTTCATCTCCTTAAATACAAGTCCCACTTTCTCACCCGCAGTCAGATTCTCATCCATCAACACACGAATGGTAACAGCCAGTGACTGTGTGCCTACATTTCCTGCCATATCGAGGATCAATGACTGGAAACACATGACGATGGGGAGTACGGCCACTACGGTCTCAAATACACCAACCACTGTGGACACTGCCAGTCCAAGAAACAGCAAAATGATCAGCCACGGAAGTCTCTTTTTCATACTCTCGGCGGTAGTCTCCTCCAGATCTTCCTCAGCGGTCAAACCTGCCAACTTTGCGTAATCCTCGCCCATGGCGTCATCGACCACTTCAACCAGATCCTGTGCCGTAATGACACCGATCAGCTGTTTATCTTCTGTCAGAACCGGGATAGAATCCTCCGCATAATCCTTGATTTGTTCGATACAGTCATCAATTTTCTCATGATCTGTTACATACGGATAAGATGTACTGATGATATCTTCCAGTGCATCCTTCTCTCTTGCAATGATCAGATCTTTCAGATCGATGGCTCCATAGAACTGATCATTCTTATCTATTACGTAAACAGTAGATATATTGTCATTTTCACCCGCCTGCCGGATCAGCTCTCTCATGGCCTGACGGATGGTCAGATTCTCATGGATCACAATAAAATTGGTTGTCATCAGACTACCGACTTCATCATCCTCATAAGACTGCAGCATCTTAATGTCATGACTGGATTCCTCATCCATCATGCCGACCAGTTTTTCCTGGGTGGTGTCATCCAACTCATCCAGGACATCCACTGCATCGTCCGAGTCCATGTAAGACAACACCTGTGCTGCCTGTCCAAGATCCAGTTCCTTCAGGTATTCATCCGGATCTTCAATATAAGTAAAAATCTCAGCAATCCATTCCGGTCCCAGCAACGGATATAAACGTCTTCTCTCTTCCTCCGTCAACTGCTCAAATGCATCCGCAATGTCACTCTCATGATAATCGGAAATCTGATCCTGCAGCTCATCTGCCGCCAGGGAGCTGCGTAAGATTTCCAGCAATTCTTCTACATAATTTGGTTTCTGAACCATTTTATCCATGTCTTTCGCCTCCTCTATTGGTCTCAAAAGGGCATAAAAAACCCATCGCTCTGTCCAAAAGCACACTTACATTTCCGGCTGTATAGTATAGGAATTTACGCGATGGTTATATTCAAAGACATGTGAAATTAGTCAGAGGTCTACTGATGCTCCATGGGCAACTGCCTCTGCGTCTTATGATATCTGCCATCGCAGTTCGTACTTCGTCCCGTACTATCGCAACTGTCCATAGATTTACACCTCCTATCAAATACGTGTATATTTTAATCTTCTGAAAGCTTCAAGTCAAGATTTTTCGGTATTTTTCCCATCAACAGAAAAACCCTGGAAACCTTTCGGTCTCCAGGGTATCTTACGTTTGGACACAATGGTGTCATTCGACACCGATATATATAATTTTATCTGTTAATCAGTGATTACTCGATAACGGTAGCAACACGACCTGATCCTACAGTTCTACCACCCTCACGGATAGCGAAAGTAAGACCCTGCTCCATAGCGATCGGATGGATCAGCTCGATGGTCATCTCTACGTTGTCACCCGGCATACACATCTCGGTACCAGCCGGCAGCTCGCAAACACCAGTAACGTCAGTTGTTCTGAAGTAGAACTGCGGACGATAGTTGTTGAAGAACGGAGTATGGCGTCCACCCTCATCTTTGGTCAGTACGTAAACCTGAGCGGTGAATTTGGTATGGCAGGTAACGCTGCCCGGTTTAGCTACAACCTGTCCACGAACGATATCTGTTCTCTGGATACCACGAAGCAGACAACCGATGTTATCACCAGCCTGAGCCTCATCAAGAAGTTTACGGAACATCTCGATACCAGTTACAACAGTCTTACGGGTCTCCTCTTTAACACCAACGATCTCAACCTCGTCGTTCAGATGAAGAACACCACGCTCTACTCTACCAGTAGCAACAGTACCACGACCAGTAATAGTGAATACGTCCTCAACCGGCATCAGGAACGGTTTGTCAGTTGCACGCTGCGGATCCGGGATATAAGAATCAACGGTATCCATAAGCTCCATGATCTTGTCTCCCCACGGTCCCATCGGATCTTCCAGGGCTTTCAGAGCAGAACCTTTAACGATCGGGCAATCGTTGAATCCGTACTCCTCAAGCTGCTCGGTAACTTCCATCTCAACCAGCTCGATCAGCTCTTCGTCATCAACCATATCACATTTGTTCAGGAATACTACGATGTACGGTACACCTACCTGACGGGACAGAAGGATGTGCTCTTTAGTCTGAGCCATAACACCATCAGTAGCAGCTACTACAAGGATAGCGCCGTCCATCTGTGCAGCACCAGTGATCATGTTCTTTACATAGTCAGCATGGCCTGGGCAGTCAACGTGTGCGTAATGTCTTTTAGCGGTCTGATACTCTACATGTGCAGTAGAGATAGTGATTCCACGCTCTCTCTCTTCCGGAGCTTTATCAATGTTAGCGAAATCAGTAGCCTGGTTTCCCTCAACTCTAGCTGCCAGTACAGCGGTGATAGCTGCGGTCAGAGTAGTTTTACCATGGTCTACGTGACCGATGGTACCAATATTACAATGTGGTTTAGTTCTGTCGAACTTAGCTTTTGCCATTTTGTTTTCCTCCTTGATTAGATCAACTTTTCTACGTTTTAATTACGCAATCAGCTAATTGTCATTATATTTCAAATAGGCTTGTTTTGCAAGCCTATTTGTATTTTATTTTGCCTTTGCAGCAAGAACTTTCTCCTGAACGTTCTTCGGTACCGGCTCATATTTTTCAAAGAACATGGAGTAGTTACCACGTCCCTGAGTTCTGGAACGAAGGTCGGTAGCATATCCGAACATCTCAGCCAGCGGAACATAACCTTTGATCATCTTACCGCCACCGATGTCCTCCATACCCTCGATACGACCACGACGGGAGTTGATATCACCGATAACATCACCCATGTAATCTTCCGGAGTAGTAACCTCAACCTTCATAATCGGCTCAAGAAGAACCGGAGCTGCTTTCTGCATAGCCTCTTTGAACGCAAGAGAACCAGCAATATGGAAAGCCATCTCAGAAGAATCGACCTCATGATAGGATCCGTCGTATACGTTAGCGTGAACACCAACTACCGGGAATCCACCAAGGATACCAGACTTCATAGCCTCTTCAATACCTTCGCCTACAGCCGGGATGTACTCCTTCGGAATAGCACCACCAACTACGGTAGACTCAAACTTGTAAGTCTCCTCTGCGTTAGCATCCATCGGCTCAAATTTAACTTTACAGTGTCCGTACTGTCCACGTCCACCAGACTGTTTTGCATATTTGCTGTCAACGTCAGCCGGTTTGGTAATGGTCTCTTTGTAAGCAACCTGCGGTGCACCTACATTAGCCTCTACCTTGAACTCACGAAGCAGACGGTCAACGATGATCTCCAGATGAAGCTCACCCATACCAGCAATGATAGTCTGACCAGTTTCCTGATTGGTATGTGCACGGAAGGTCGGGTCCTCTTCTGCCAGTTTTGCAAGAGACTCGCCAAGTTTGCCCTGGCCAGCTTTGGTCTTCGGCTCGATAGCCAGCTCGATAACCGGCTCCGGGAACTCCATAGACTCAAGGATTACCGGATGCTGCTCGTCACAGATGGTATCACCAGTAGTAGTTACCTTGAAACCAACTGCTGCTGCGATATCTCCAGAATAAACCTTGTCAAGCTCTGCTCTCTTGTTAGCGTGCATCTGAAGGATACGTCCTACACGCTCTTTCTTATCTTTCGTGGAGTTGTACACGTAAGAACCAGAATTCATGGTTCCAGAGTACACACGGAAGAATGCCAGCTTACCTACGAACGGGTCAGCCATGATCTTGAATGCCAGTGCAGAGAACGGCTCTTCATCAGAAGAGTGTCTTACAACCTCATTTCCTTCCATATCCACACCTTTGATGGACGGGATATCGGTCGGAGCCGGCATAAACTCAAGAATTGCGTCCAGAAGTTTCTGAACACCTTTGTTTCTATATGCACTACCACAGCATACCGGAACAGCGGTACACTCACAGGTAGCTTTACGAAGAACAGCTTTCAGGTCCTCAACGGACGGCTCCTCTCCATCAAGATACTGCATCATCAGATCATCATCCAGCTCACAGATTTTCTCTACCAGCTCGGTGTGATACAGTTCCGCATCATCTTTCATATCATCCGGGATATCAGTAATGCTGATGTCATCACCCTTATCATCATTATAGATGTAAGCCTGCATCTCGAACAGATCGATGATTCCCTTGAAATCATCCTCTTTTCCGATCGGCAGCTGCAGACAGATTGCATTCTTACCCAGACGGGTCTTGATCATCTCTACTGCATTGTAGAAATCTGCACCCAGGATATCCATCTTGTTGATGAATGCCATACGCGGTACATTGTAGGTATCAGCCTGACGCCATACGTTCTCAGACTGCGGCTCTACACCACCTTTTGCACAGAACACGCCGACAGCGCCGTCCAGTACACGAAGGGAACGCTCAACCTCTACGGTGAAATCTACGTGGCCTGGAGTATCGATGATGTTGATACGATGCTCAAGCGCACCTTTCTTCGGCTTGCAGTGATCCTGCAGAGTCCAGTGACAGGTTGTAGCTGCAGATGTGATGGTAATACCTCTCTCCTGCTCCTGCTCCATCCAGTCCATGGTTGCAGTACCTTCATGAGTATCACCAATCTTATAGTTAACACCAGTATAATACAGAATACGCTCGGTCAGTGTGGTTTTACCAGCATCGATATGAGCCATAATTCCGATATTTCTGGTTCTCTCCAATGGATATTCTCTTTCAGCCAATGGATTTTCCTCCTTATACGAGTGGGCAAATCAGCTTGCGTACCCAGATTAGAATCTGTAGTGAGCGAATGCTTTGTTTGCCTCTGCCATTTTGTGCATATCTTCTTTTCTCTTCACAGCTGCACCAGTGTTGTTTGCTGCATCCATGATCTCGTTTGCCAGTCTCTCTTCCATGGTCTTCTCGCCTCTTTTACGGGAGAACATGGTGAGCCAGCGAAGTGCTAACGCCTGACGACGATCAGCTCTAACCTCGATAGGTACCTGATAGGTAGCTCCACCGATACGTCTTGCTTTTACCTCCAGAACCGGCATGATGTTGTTCATAGCCTCTTCAAATACTTCCAGAGCCGGCTTCTCAGCCTTTGCTTCTACTTTGGCAAATGCGCCGTATACAATCTTCTGTGCTACACCTTTTTTACCATCAAGCATGATGTTGTTGATGAGTTTGGTAACCACTTTGTTGTTGTACATCGGATCTGCCAGTACGTCTCTTTTCTGAGTATGTCCTTTACGTGGCACGTTACTTCCCTCCTTAATACATGTTTATCAGATCTCTCTGATAAGATTAATTCATAGGTACTCACATGTGTCGTTCTACGTGTGTCCGTGCCCGGTATTCCTCTATATCAAACCCGCAGTCATAGGTTCTTTTGATGAACCCTGGCACAAGGCGGCGCTTACGCGACGCCAACAATCATAGTTCTGTTTGTGATACTTGATTCTGTTACTTTATTACTCGAAAATCCATCCGTTTCACGGATGCCGCGCTTACGCACTCTCTGATTTTCTCGTGTAAGCTTCGGTTGAAAACAAATATTCACTTCGTTCGTGTTTGTTTTCCGTCCTCGCTTCTTATTTTTTAGCGTCTTTCGGTCTCTTAGCTCCGTATTTGGAACGTGCCTGACGTCTCTTAGCTACACCAGCGGTATCCAGTGTACCACGAACGATGTGATATCTGGTACCCGGAAGGTCCTTTACTCTTCCTCCACGGATCAGAACAACGCTGTGCTCCTGAAGGTTGTGTCCCTCACCTGGGATATAGCTTGTTACCTCAATACCGTTGGAAAGACGTACTCTGGCGATTTTACGAAGAGCAGAGTTCGGTTTCTTCGGGGTTGCGGTCTTAACTGCGGTGCACACACCACGTTTCTGCGGTGCAGATGCATCGATCGGTCTCTTCTTCAGAGAGTTAAATCCTTTCTGAAGTGCCGGTGCCGTAGACTTCTTAACAGATGTCTGTCTACCTTTTCTTACTAACTGGTTGAATGTTGGCATTCCTTTCACCTCCTGATGAATTGTGATGACTGCTGTTTTTCAGACTTGCTGAATACATGCCTAAACACGCATGCTTGTTTATTATATTAAATTGAGTTTTGCTTGTCAAGCGGTTTTATAGAAAAAAGCATGGATATTTCAACAAAATATCCATGCTTTTCCGGTCATCATCACCACTGTTTTCTCGGTGAATATGCATCATACAGTTTCATGGTTTCTTCAATGCTTCGAAGTCCCCCCACAGAGTCCCCAGCTGACAGATTTGCCGCTGCGGATGCCGCTGCAATCTTCAGCGCTTCATCCATAGACAGCTTCTTATATATAGAATACAAGATTCCGGCACAGAACGAATCTCCAGCTCCTACCGTTCCTACAATATATCCATCCGGCAGCTTCAGAGACGGCTCTTCCACATAATTGCCTTCGTTGTCCACTGCGCATCCCATTTCCGGGGCGTGAAGCACGCAGCATTTCTGAACACCCATCGTCATAAGCTTGCGTGCCGCTTTTTCCATGGCATCCCGATTAAGGCTTCCATCTTCTCTCCGAAGCTCCATCTCTGCCAGCTCACCACCCTCGATCTCATTGACGATCAGATAGTCCACATATTTCAGGGAAGGAAGCACATAACGCTGCATTTCTTCTTTATCATTCATGGATGCCACATCCATAGCTGTGACCAGTCCCTTTTCTTTCAGATCATGGAAAGCTTTTACCAGATCAGTCCCGTACTTTTCGTTTGGTTTGTTTAATGCATCCAGGATACCACCGTACCCAAGGAGAATGATGCTGCCTTCCTCATTTTCAATCTGCAGATTCTTCTCATCGAAAATCCGGTTCACACCACGATCTGAGAAAAATGTTCTCTCTCCTGTGTGTTTCACTGTCATTACATCTGAAAATCCGGTTACATCTTTGTCCGTCTCCTGAATCATAGAAATATCAATGCCATGCTTCTCAAGTTTTTTCTTAATAAATGCTCCATTCGCATCTTTCCCCACTAAAGCAACACTTTTTACTTCTATAGACGGATCAAGTGCTTTGACTCCCACCGCCGTATTTGCAGCGCATCCTCCCACCCCATAGGATACATCAGAAATATCTGCGAACATTCCTTTTTTCGGATAATGATCAATCATCTTAATACAGTCTGCCACCAAAGTCCCAGCAATAATAACCCCTGCCATATGAATATCCCCCACTATTTTGAAATATTTTCTCTTCTCCTATTATAATCTTTTTCCTTTAAAGTTCAATAATCCAGCCTTTAAGATTTTACAGACTTAAAGGCTGGATTACTTTAAAAAGATTCTTGGAGAGAAACTTACTGTTTACTGTTTTTTTCTGTTTTTTAAAATATCAATTCCAACAGCACCAATGATTACCAGACCTTTGATAATCATCTGTACATAAGAAGAAATGTGCAGCAGGTTCAGTCCGTTCGTCAGAAAACCGATTACAAGTGCACCGATCAATGTTCCTCCAACAGTTCCGATACCACCATTGAAACTCGTTCCACCAAGCACTGCTGCCGCAATAGCATCCGATTCATATGCCTGACCAGAAGCCGGCTGGCCGGAATACATACGAGATGCAAGAATAATACCTGCAAGTGCCGACAACACTCCGGATAATACGTAAACCTGAACCATAATCTTCTTTACATGGATACCAGAAAATCCTGCGGCTGTGATGTTTCCACCAACTGCATACATTCTCCGTCCAAAACGCGTATAGTAAAGGAGAATTGATATTACAATCATCACAAACGCTACGATATAAATAGGAATCGGAATACCAAACAAATAACCATTACCGATTGCATTAAATACTGCATTATCACAGGATACAGAACGTCCATCCGTAATTACATATGCAATACCTCGAATGGTTCCCTGTAAAGACAAAGTTACAATGAAAGGCGGCATTCCCGTCAATGCAATGATTCCACCATTAAGCAGACCTACAATTGCTCCCAGCAAAAGAGCAACAACCAATGCCACCGGAAGCGGAACTCCACTGTTCAGCATTATAACCACACTGACACCACTGATTGCCACCACTGAACCAACCGTCAGATCGATGCCTCCAATAATCAACACAAATGTCATACCAAAGGCAAGCAAACCGTTAATACAGATCTGGCGAAGCACCTGAAGCATATTTTTTGTTGAAAGGAATGAATCTGTTGCCACGGACAGGAACAGAAAAAGCACTACAAGGCCTATCAGAATTCCCATATTTCTTTTTATAAAACTTCCTAATGGATTATCCACCAAAACATTCGGTTTTTCATGCTTTTCCTTCATCTTTAGCCCTCCCTGACGCATACCACATAATCTCTTCCTGCGCTACTTTTTTGGTCTCTTCTTCATCTAAAGTTGCTTTAATATGACCTTCATACATAACTATGATTCTTGTGCTCAGGTTCATAATCTCTTCCATTTCTGAAGAAATTAGCATCACTGCCACACCTGCTTTGGCCATGTCAACAATCAGATGATAGATTTCTGTTTTTGCTCCAATATCAATTCCTCTGGTCGGTTCATCTAGAATCAAAATATCAGGCTTTGTGGCAAGCCATTTTGAAAGAACTACTTTCTGCTGGTTTCCGCCTGACAAATACTGCACCAGCTGATCAACAGAAGCCATTTTAATTGACAGCTTTTTCGCGTACTCATCAATAATTTCATGTTCTTTCTTTTTATTTACAAAACATCCTTTGATAAATTCTTCCAGAACAGATATAGTCAGATTAGATTTTATGGAACCCATAAGCACTAATCCTTCTTCTTTTCGATTTTCCGGCACATAACCAATTCCAGCTTTGATGGCATCAGAAGCACTCTTAATCTTTACTTCTTTACCATTTACAAATATCTGTCCTGAAGATATGGGATCAATTCCGAAGATTGCTTTTGCTGTCTCTGTACGTCCTGCTCCAACCAGTCCAGCAAATCCAAGAATCTCTCCTCTTCTCAAGGTAAAGTTAATATTTTTCAATTTTGCATTATTCAGATCCCGAACTTCTAGGCAGACATCTCCCACTTCCAGATCTTTTGTATTCTGAATGTAGTTATCAAGATCACGTCCAACCATCATTTCTATAATCTTCTGATTATCCAGTTCCGATGCCAGCTTCGTACCGATCAACTGACCATCTCTTAAAACTGTAATAGAATCAGAAACCTTGAAGATTTCTTCCATTCGGTGTGAAATATATACGATTGCAATTCCAGCTTCTTTCAGTTTATGAATCTGTTCAAACAACTGATCAATCTCTGTCTGTGTAAGCGAAGAAGTCGGTTCATCCATTACAATTACTTTTGCATTTGAAAGCAATGCCCGGCAGATCTCGATCATCTGCTGTTTTGCAATGCTTAATTCGCCTACTTTTTTCCGCACATCGATGTCCACTTTCATCTCATCGACGATCTTCTGTGCCTGTCTGATCATTTCCTTATCATTAAGGAACCCTTTGACCTTTTTATCAACCTCACGTCCCATAAAGATGTTATCATAGACACTCATATTTTCAGCAAGGCAGATTTCCTGATGGATAATACTGATACCATACTTTTTTGCATCATCTACAGTACTGATCTCTACTTCCTGTCCTTCGATCAGAATCTTACCAGAATCTTTATCTTTCTGATAGATTCCACCAAGGATCTTCATCAATGTAGATTTTCCTGCTCCATTTTCTCCCATTAACGCTCGTACTTCACCCAATTTAATTTTAAAATCAATATGGTTAAGCACCTTTGCTCCGGGGAATGTCTTATTTATATCCAACATCTCTAAATAATATTTATCATCCATTCCTAACCTCCATTGATTCATAGGGGGAATTCAAAAACTGAATTCCCCCATCGGTGAACAAGCGTCGCTTAAGACCATTCACCTATTTTTCATTATTATTTTGCATTGCTTGCGTCAACCAGATAAGACGGGATCTTGATATCTTTTTCTACTTCTTCGCCAGCGATTACTTTATAAGCAGTCTCAATAGCTACAGAACCGATCTGAACCGGATCCTGAGCTGCACTTGCAAGCATCTTTCCTTCTGCGATAGCAGTTTTTGCATCATCAGAACCATCAACACCAACAATCTGAACCTGGTCTAAAAGGTTTGCACTTTCAACTGCTGCAACACAGCCAAGAGCGGACGGATCATTTAATGCGAACATACCAGCAAGATCCGGATATGCCTGCAGAATATTCTCTGCTACCGGAAGAGCGGTATCGGTACCTGGCTGAATCTCCTGCTCCTCAACAATCTTGATGTCTGGATACTCTGCAATGGCATCTTTGAAGCCGTTTGCTCTGTCAAGGCAAACCTCTGCTACATTGTAGGTAAGCATTGCAACTTCGCCTTTTCCATCAAGTGCTTTACCCATTGCCTCACCTACCAGCTGTCCTGCCAGATAGTTGTCAGTTGCTACTGTAGATGCAATTTCAAAGTTCAGTGGAGAATTATATGCGATTACCGGGATTCCTGCCGCATCACAAGCTTCAACTGCACTCTTGATTGCATTGGAGTCAACCGGGTCGATCAGCATAACTTTTACGCCCTGCTGGATCATATCGTCAATGTCATTTAACTGTTTTGCTGCATCGAATCCAGCATCTACGATGACAAGCTCATCACCGTCTTTTGCTGCTGATTCCATTCCATCAACAATGTCAATATAGAACGGGTTAGACTGATCAGCTACAGAAACGCCGATTTTAATTGTTTCGCCGGAAGCAGCCGTATCTGTGGCTGTATCTGTAGCTGCATCTGTAGCTGCATCTTCTGTAGTCTCTTCAGCTGCCGGTTTTGTGGTTGCTGCATCTTCTGTTTTTCCACAGCCTGCAAGAAGCATGGAACCAACCATAACTACACTCATTGTTGCCAGTAATCTCTTTTTCATATTAAAATACCTCCATTTCCCCTAAGGGTCTTATATAGTGTTTCCTACCAAGCAGTGTAACCGCCGTCAACAAGATACGTTGAGCCTGTTGTATAACTTGAAGCATCGGATGCCAGATAAACTGCAACCCCCATCAGTTCATCTGGAACTCCAGATCTTCCCATCGGTGTCATTGAGAACCATCTTTCGATCGCTGGATCTTTTCTCTGATAGCGATCTTCGCTCATTTCTGTTCTCATATATCCAGGGCAAATAGCGTTCACTCTGACGCCACGGTCTGCCCACTCGGTAGCCATTGATTTTGTAAGCATGATCAGTCCACCTTTAGATGCATTATATGCACATTGGTTCTGCGGTGTATTTACGATCATTCCTGACATAGAAGCGATATTTACAATACTTCCTTTTTTCTGAGCAAGCATTACTTTTCCAACTTCTCTGGAAACAATAAACGGACCTGTCAGGTTTACATCGATAACTTCTTTCCAATCCTCAGTAGTAACTTTCTCTGCATCGTCCCCTCTCCAGGTACCCGCATTATTGAACAGAATATCGATCTTTCCATATTCCTCCATTACTTTGGCAACCATGTTCTTAACGTCCTCTTCCACTCTCATGTCGCCTTTGATAACAGTACATTTTACACCAATTGCTTCAATTTCTTTTTTGGTTTCCATAGCAGATTCAATTCTTCTTGCTGCGATTACAATGTTAGCTCCTGCCTGTGCAAGACCAATTGCCATAGATTTTCCAAGACCCTGTCCACCACCAGTTACGATTGCTACCCGATCTTTCAGTGAAAACAATTCTTTTATGTCTGCCATTTCTTTATCCTCCTTATATATAAGCAGTTTCTGCTTTACAGCTCAATCTCCATCCAGTCCTTCTCTTCGTATGTCACTACAGAACAATCATTTTTATAAATACGCTCCGGCAATACGATCAGAACATGCAGCTTCTCATTGTGGATTGGCATCATTCCCATATGCCAAACTCCTGTATTGATTTTAATAACGGTTCCTTTAGGAACAATAAATGCTTCTGTCAGCTCTGGCACTGGATCTTTGCTTGGCGGCGCCACATGTATGATTGCGTCATCATCCAGTGGAAGCATTACCTCTCCGGTCGTATCATGATATTCAACTTCTTTAATCAGTCGTCTCTCCGGCTTGTCCAATACTAATGGTGAAAATCCCATAGGCATGTTTCCTGATACCGGCAGCAATACTTTGTCGTTATAAAAGGTTCCTAAAGCACTTCCAGTCGGTTCCAGCACGTTGACAAAATTGCCATATGCGGCAAAATTTTCATGTGAAATTGGTTTAGCCTTAATCGTCCTCATTGTACTCCTCCTTATTTTCAGCCTGTCAACAAATCAGGCTTATGTTCCTTCTCCTTTAATCTCAATAGTTCCATATGTTCTCCACCGTTCTGTAAAAACTGTTCTACAATAAACGATGCCGATCCAAATGCTGCCATATATTCTTCCGAATCCAAAATGACAACTTCTACACGTTTTCCTACATAACGCATTCTTCTCTTATGTAAAAACATCTGAAACATCTGCATAAAAATCTCACATTCTTTACTGATCTTTCCACCGCAGATAATCAGTTCCGGATCCGTCAGACTGATGACTCCTGACACTGCCATTGCCAAATAATCAGCTGCTTTCTCCAAAATATCAAGTGCAATCCTGTCATCTCCCAGAGCTGCTTCAAATACGACATTCAAATCAACTCTGTCAGCATTTCCATAGACCAGATCCGTCAAAAGTGATTCTTCATGTGCTTCTACAACCTTTTTTGCTTCCAGTTCAATTGCCCGACCCGAAGCGTATAAGTTTAAGCACCCGTAATTTCCACAAGAGCAACTAAGACCTTCCCGTTCTACTGCCATATGACCGATCTGGCCAGATGCATTGGATCCGCCATAGCAAAGGTCTCCATTCATGACCAATGCAGAACCCACTTCCGATGCAAGAGACAAACACAGAAAATTCTTGATTCCTTTTCCGCTTCCCAGGATTTTTTCTTCAAGTGCCAGTGCCCTTGTACTGTCCTCAATAATAATTTGTCCATCAAAACGCTTACGGAGATATGATTTTACATTTACATCCTGCCAGTCCAGATCGGCAGAGTAGATAACAATCCCTCCTTTTGCATCAATGATTCCCGGGATTCCAACTCCAATGCCAAGTATTTTATCTTTCTTGTCCGGATTTGCGTTAATCAGAGCCTCGATTTCGTCTGCCAGCCTTTTCAGAATACTATCCGAAGTATCTACTTCCCGATTGTCCTGAATTCTGGTATCCACGATATTCAATCCAAGATCTGTCAGTACAATCTCCATGCGATATTCATTGATATCTACTCCTATAATATAGTAAGCGTTTCTATTAAGTTCCAACATCAACGGAGGCTTTCCTCCGCTTGATACTCCTTTCCCGCTAATCGTGATCAGTCCGCGTTCCTTAAACTCATCCACGATCTTCATCACTGTCGGCTGCGAAAGTCCTGTTGTTCTGGCAATTTCTGCCCGGAAAATACACTCATTCTCCCACAATATTCTTAAGATATTGATCTTATTTGCCATATTTACAACATTCTTATCAACCCTTTGCATTCATGTTCCCTCATTTTCTATTTATTTGCGGAACTCCTGCTCTGGTTTCTTTCTTCCTGAATTTCTTCAAAATGTCTGCCTACCTTCATATACTGCCGATACAATCTGTCATATTTTTCGAAATTTTTTTCCTGCGGCAGATATACTTTCTGAAATCCTGCATTCATATGTTCCTGTGCTTCTTCAAGATCTTTGTAAAATCCTGCTGCCACAGTCGCATACATTGCAGCTCCCTGTGCACATGCCTGTGTCAGATTTGAAACTTTTATAGGTCTCTTCAGTGTATCTGCCAGCATCTGCATAACAAGTGGTGATTTTTTCGGTATTCCTCCTACCGTGATGATCTCATCAATCTCCACGCCTCTGGAAACAAATGAATCAACGATCCGACGGGAGCCGAATACCGCAGCTAATAAAAGACTTCTAAATAATTTTGGAGCAGTTGTTCCTAATGAAAGTCCGTACATTCCCCCTTGTACGGTCTCATTAATCATAGGATACCGTCGTCCATTAAACCAGTCAACTATTGTTAAATTCAAATCGTCTTCTATCTGCTCTGCTTCCAGAGTGATCTCATCCAGTAAACTCTTTCTGGTATCGTGTACTATTTTTTCTTTCTGCTCTTCTGTCAGATCCGGAAACTTGGTTATGATATTCTGTACCGGCCACATCAGCAATGTGCGAAACCAGGAACACAGATCTCCGAAAGCTGCCTGACTGGCTTCCATTCCTACATATCCAGGAAGGATAGAATTTTCTGCCTGTCCGCAGGAATCATGCAAATCTCTTCCCCGGAGATATTCCCTTTTCTGAACCAGCATATCTACTGTCGATGTTCCGATTACCTTTACCAGTACTTTCGGTCTTACTCCAGCTCCAACCGCACCTGCATGTGCATCCAGAGAACTTCCTCCGATTACAGTCTGTTCGTTAACCCCCAGCCGTTTTGCCCATTCTTTTGTGATAACTCCAACTTGATAAGTCGCATCCTCCGGCCCTTTTCCATAGTGCTTGGCCACATATTCCAGATATGGATCTACAGTTCTTAAGCACTCCATAGAAGGAAGTCCGCCAAAATCGCTGTGCCACAATGCTTTATGACCTGCTGCACAGCTGCATCGATACATGGTCTCCGGATTGGTATTTCCGGTAAGCAGTGCCGGAATCCAGTCACAATGTTCTACCCAGGAGTAAGCTGCTTCTTTTACCTTCTTATCAGTTCTGGCTCCATGAAGGATCTTTGCCCACCACCATTCAGAAGCATAAGTCCCCTGAAATCTCAGGTAATCTTCTCCTCCAAAATTGGAAAATACCTTATTGATCTCTTTTGCCTCTTCAATGGAAGTGTGGTCTTTCCAAAGATAAAACATAGCATTTGGATTTTCAGCAAATTCTGGAAGCAATGCCAACGGTGTTCCGTTTTTATCAACTGGACACGGAGTAGAGCCAGTTGCGTCAACTCCAATTCCGCGAACATATTTTCCTGCATTCTCTCCTGCATTCTTTAACGCCCCCTTGACGCAGGCTTCAAATGACTCCAGATAATCCAACGGATGCTGCCGAAACATATTTTTCGATGCATCGCAGTATAATTTCTGCATCCATCTTTTGTATTCGCAAAAATCACTTCCTACTGTACTTCCGTCTTTAATGTCAATTACAACTGCCCTTACAGAATCGCTTCCAAAGTCTATTCCAATTACATAATCTTTGTCCATATTTCCACCTCAATGTGTGTACTTACTTAACTCGTTTAATTAAGTTAGTTATAATACAAAACCTCACATCTGTCAATATGTTTATGCAATTTATTTATATATTTTATAATTTTTTTATTATTTTGTTTATTTTGCTATCTAATACTAAATTTATACTTATTTTAAAATTTATACGCTTTATTTTTGCACATTTTATCCATATCAATCAGTCCATCTTAATAAATCATCTTAATTTAGTTCGGATTAGCACACGAATATAGCATACTAACATATCCAAATTCTGTTTTCTCAGTGGAATTCACTCAATTCAATACATAGAAATGACAGATGATATATGATAAAATACTCCTATCAGTTAAATAAAAGAGGTATTTATGATAAAAGTATTGTTAAGAGGAATTTTAAAACCGTTATCTTTTCTGCCCGCGCTGTTTATGATGTATGTGATTTTCTCTTTTTCTGCGCAGCCCGGAACAGTCTCTGGAAGCCTGAGTTATAAAGTCAGCGAAATTATTGTAGAATCTGCCAATGATGCCTTCGAACTGCATTGGTCTGACGCTGAAGTTGTTCACTATACTGATCGAATTCATCACACAGTCCGTAAGATTGCACATGTAACAGAATATTTTCTGCTAGCCATATCTGTATCCTTTCCACTCTATGTATATGGAGTCCGTGGTATCTGGCTGCCACTGTTAGCCGGATTTCTGTGTGTTGGATTCGCCGGACTGGATGAATATCACCAGTCTTTCGTGGCAGGGCGCGGTCCTTCGGTCAGAGATGTTGGCATCGACAGCATCGGCATCTTTATTGGCATTCTGATGGTACAGTTCTTCTGTTTTCTTGGAAGAATCACCATTTTTCGGCCTCTGGCGAAGCATAAGAAACGCATATGACAATCTTCATTCATTCCACATGTTCGATTATGTTTACAAAAAAATCCCCCAGGATCTTACGATCCCAGGGGATTTGTATCTCTTATTCTTCTGTTGAAACTGTTTCTTCAGAAACTTCTGCATCAGCATTAGTCTCTGCATCTGTATTCTCATCCAACTCAATAGTTTCTGCCGGTTCATCCGTCTCTTCTGCAAAACTCAGAGCATCCTCATCCTGGAAGTCTGTACTCAGTTTTACGTCACGATAACGTTTCATACCTGTACCAGCCGGGATCAGTTTACCGATGATTACGTTCTCTTTCAGACCGATCAGCGGGTCAACCTTGCCCTTGATAGCAGCTTCTGTAAGAACCTTGGTGGTCTCCTGGAAGGATGCTGCTGACAGGAAGGAATTGGTTGCCAGAGATGCCTTGGTGATACCAAGCAGTACCTGTTTACCTTCTGCCGGCTGTTTGCCTTCTTCGATCAATCTCTCGTTTTCATCTGCATAGTCAAGAATATCAACCAGAGTTCCCGGAAGGAAATCACTGTCTCCGTTATCCTCTACGCGTACTTTCTTCAGCATCTGACGAACGATCATCTCAATATGCTTATCATTGATCTCAACACCCTGAAGACGATATACACGCTGTACCTCCTGAAGCAGGTAATCCTGAACAGCACGTACACCTTTGATTTTCAGAATATCATGCGGGTTGATACTACCTTCCGTCAGTGCATCACCAGCCTCTACAGTAGTTCCATCCATGATCTTGATTCTGGAATCAAACGGGATCAGGTAAGTCTTGGACTCGCCAGTCTCATTATTAGTAATGATGACCTCACGTTTCTTCTTCATATCATTGATGGTCGCAAGTCCGCCGATCTCAGTTACGATTGCAAGTCCCTTCGGTTTTCTGGCCTCGAAAAGCTCCTCGACACGGGGAAGACCCTGTGTGATGTCTCCACCGGCTACACCACCGGAGTGGAAGGTTCTCATGGTCAGCTGTGTACCAGGCTCACCGATGGACTGAGCAGCAATAATACCAACAGTCTCACCAACCTGTACTGCTTCACCGGTTGCCATGTTCGCACCGTAGCACTTCGCACACACACCAATGTGGGATTTACAGGTCAGAGCGGTACGGATCTTGATCTTATCAAGCGGGTTGCCATCTTTATCCACACCTTTTGCTACAACGATAGCTGCACGCTTCGGTGTGATCATATGATTTGCTTTTACAAGAATGTTTCCATCTTTATCACAGATATCAGAGCATGCAAAACGTCCTGTAATACGCTCCTGCAGAGACTCGATCATCTCTTTTCCGTCAGTGAAAGCACTTACTTCCATTCCCGGAATCTCATCTTTGCCCTCTGCACAGTCTGTCTCACGAACGATCAGCTCCTGAGATACGTCAACCAGACGTCTGGTCAGGTAACCAGAGTCAGCGGTACGAAGAGCGGTATCGGACATACCTTTACGTGCTCCATGAGCAGACATGAAGTACTCCAGTACGTCAAGACCTTCACGGAAGTTGGATGTAATAGGCAGCTCGATGGTATGACCAGTTGTATCGGCCATCAATCCACGCATACCGGCAAGCTGTTTGATCTGTTTATCAGAACCACGGGCACCGGAGTCAGCCATCATGAAGATGTTATTGTATTTATCCAGACCATCCATCAGCGCTTTTGTAAGAACTGCGTCAGTATCTTTCCAGGTCTCAACAACCTCTTTATAACGCTCTTCCTCAGTGATCTTACCACGTTTGTAGTTACGGGTGATCTTATCAACCGTATCCTGTGCTTCTTTGATCAGCTGCGGTTTCTGCGGCGGCACGGTCATATCGGAAATAGATACGGTCATAGCCGCTCTGGTGGAATATTTATATCCAGTAGCCTTGATGTCATCCAGAACCTCAGCGGTCTTGGTTGCACCATGGGTATTGATAACTTTCTCAAGGATCTGTTTCAGGCCTTTCTTTCCTACCAGGAAATCAACCTCCGGTTTCAGTTCGTTACCCGGAATGGTACGATCTACAAATCCAAGATCCTGCGGAAGAATCTCATTGAACAGGAAACGTCCCAGTGTAGACTCTTCAGTACCTGTCAGAACAGTTCCGTCCGGCATTCTCTTGGATACACGAACTTTGATACGGCTCTGAAGGGTGATCACTTTATTCTCATAAGCCAGAATTGCTTCATTAACGCTCTTGAAGAATTTGCCTTCTCCACGTGCTCCCGGTCTCTCCTGAGTCAGATAGTAGATACCAAGGACCATATCCTGTGAAGGAACGGCTACCGGACCACCATCGGACGGTTTCAGCAGGTTGTTCGGGGAGAGCAGCAGGAAACGGCACTCTGCCTGTGCTTCCACTGACAGCGGTAGATGGACAGCCATCTGGTCTCCGTCGAAGTCTGCGTTGAATGCAGTACATACCAGCGGATGCAGCTTGATTGCCTTACCTTCTACCAGGATCGGCTCAAATGCCTGGATACCCAGACGATGTAGTGTAGGAGCACGGTTCAGCATAACCGGATGCTCTTTAATAACGTCTTCCAGTACATCCCATACTTCTGTCTGAAGACGCTCTACCATTTTCTTAGCACTCTTGATATTATGAGCGGAGCCATTTGCAACCAATTCTTTCATAACGAACGGTTTGAACAGCTCGATTGCCATCTCTTTCGGCAGACCACACTGATAGATCTTAAGCTCCGGTCCGACAACAATAACGGAACGTCCAGAATAGTCAACACGCTTACCAAGTAAGTTCTGACGGAAACGTCCGGATTTACCTTTCAGCATATCAGACAGGGACTTCAGCGCTCTGTTTCCAGGTCCGGTTACCGGACGGCCTCTTCTTCCGTTGTCGATCAGTGCGTCAACAGCTTCCTGAAGCATACGTTTCTCATTGCGGACAATGATATCTGGTGCACCCAGATCCAACAGTCTCTGCAGACGGTTGTTTCTGTTGATGATTCTTCTGTACAGGTCATTCAGGTCAGATGTTGCAAAACGTCCACCGTCAAGCTGTACCATCGGACGAAGATCCGGCGGAATTACCGGGATCACATCCATGATCATCCATTCCGGTTTATTTCCAGACTCACGAAATGCTTCTACTACTTCCAGTCTCTTGATGATACGGGCACGTTTCTGTCCGGATGCAGTCTTGAGACCTTCTTTTAACTCTTTGGAATCTTTCTCAAGGTCGATGGACTGCAGCAGCTCCTTAATGGACTCTGCACCCATGCCTACACGGAAAGCACCCGGCTCCGGATACTTTTCCTTCATGTCCTGATATTCTTTCTCAGACAGAACCTGTTTGTACATCAGCTCGGTCTTACCTGCATCCAGTACGATATAGGATGCAAAATACAGGACTTTTTCCAGTGTTCTGGGAGACAGATCCAGGATCAGTCCCATACGGCTGGGGATTCCTTTGAAATACCAGATGTGAGACACCGGAGCGGCCAGTTTAATATGGCCCATACGCTCACGGCGCACACTGGATTTGGTGACTTCCACGCCGCAACGGTCGCAGACAACACCTTTATATCTGATCTTTTTGTACTTTCCGCAATGGCACTCCCAGTCCTTGCTCGGACCGAAGATACGCTCACAGTACAGACCATCTTTCTCCGGTTTGAGCGTACGATAGTTGATCGTCTCAGGCTTGGTTACCTCTCCGTGAGACCATCCAAGGATGGTCTCCGGAGACGCCAGCCCGATCTTGATCGCATCGAAGCTCATCGGCTGATAATTATCATTATTCGTTACTTCCGGCATGAGCGGCACCTCCTCTATTCATCATATCCCATATCTTCATCTGCATCGACAGACTCGTCATCATCGTAGTCGTCATCTTCGCTGACGTCTACCAGCTCTTCGCCATCGAACTCCTGCTTGCTGAAGCCATGGTCTCCAAAGGATTCATCATTGTTATTGTTAAAACGTCTGCTGTCGCCTTCAAGGATAGAACGGATATCAACATCACCATAATCGATGTTCTCACCAAGCTCTACCTCTGTGTTATCTTCACGCAGCACACGTACATCCAGTCCAAGTGCCTGCAGCTCTTTAAGCAGTACCTTGAAGGACTCCGGAATACCTGCCTCCGGAATATTGTCGCCCTTGATGATTGCTTCGTAGGTCTTCACACGTCCGATCACGTCGTCGGATTTTACTGTCAGGATCTCCTGCAGTGTATAGGAAGCACCATAAGCCTCAAGAGCCCATACCTCCATCTCTCCGAAACGCTGTCCACCAAACTGAGCTTTACCACCCAGCGGCTGCTGTGTTACCAGAGAGTACGGTCCAGTAGAACGTGCATGGATCTTATCATCTACCAGATGATGCAGTTTCAGGTAATGCATGTGACCGATTGTTACCGGGCTATCGAATTCCTCACCAGTACGGCCATCACGCAGACGAACCTTTCCATCACGGGAGATCGGAACACCTTTCCATAATTTTCTGTGTTCTCTGTTCTCAGACAGATAATCCAGAACATCCGGAAGAAGATCTTCTCCATGTTTTCCAACAAATGTCTCGCCGGCCCACGGCTTGCCATCAGCAGTCTGATCCAGGCCTTTTGCCTTCCACTCTGCAGCTTCTGCATCATCAAACGGCAGATTTGCATAATCATTTGCCAGATCAAGGGTATCCATAATATCATGCTCGTTTGCACCATCAAATACCGGAGTAGATACATTGAAACCAAGCGCTTTTGCAGCAAGGCTCAGATGAATCTCCAGGACCTGTCCAATATTCATACGGGAAGGTACACCCAGCGGGTTCAGCACGATATCCAGCGGACGACCATTCGGCAGGAACGGCATATCCTCAACTGGAAGTACACGGGAAACGACACCCTTGTTTCCGTGACGACCTGCCATCTTATCACCAACGGAGATCTTTCTCTTCTGTGCAATATAAATACGAACTGCCTGATTTACTCCCGGAGACAGCTCATCGCCATTCTCTCTGGTAAATACTTTGGCATCTACAACAACTCCATACTCACCGTGCGGTACTTTCAGAGAGGTGTCACGCACTTCTCTTGCCTTCTCACCGAAGATCGCACGCAGCAGGCGCTCCTCAGCAGTCAGCTCAGTCTCTCCCTTCGGAGTTACCTTACCAACCAGAATATCGCCGGCACGAACCTCTGCACCAATACGAATGATTCCTCTGTTGTCCAGATCTTTCAGTGCATCATCACCGACACCCGGAACGTCTCTGGTGATCTCTTCCGGTCCAAGCTTGGTATCACGGGACTCTGCCTCATATTCCTCAATATGGATAGATGTATATACATCATCCATAACCAGTCTTTCACTTAACAGTACCGCATCCTCGTAGTTATAACCTTCCCAGGTCATGAATCCGATCAACGGGTTCTTACCAAGAGCGATCTCCCCGCCGGAAGTGGACGGACCATCTGCGATTACCTCGCCTGCAGCCACACGATCTCCCTTGAATACGATCGGTCTCTGGTTGTAGCAGTTGCTCTGGTTACTTCTGGAGAACTTGGTCAGGTGATATACATCACGAACACCGTTATCCTGACGGATCACGATCTCGTTGGAGACTGCACGCTCAACAGTACCCGGATTCTTCGCAACAACGCAGACACCAGAGTCAACAGCAGTCTTCTCTTCCATACCAGTACCTACGACCGGTGCCTCTGTCAGCATCAGCGGAACGGCCTGACGCTGCATGTTGGATCCCATCAGAGCTCGGTTAGCATCGTCATTCTGCAGGAACGGAATCAGAGCGGTAGCCACGGAGAATACCATCTTCGGGGATACGTCCATGTAATCAAACATGGTCTTATCGTATGCCTGAGTCTCCTCACGGAAACGTCCAGATACACTGTTTCTGAGGAAATGTCCCTCTGCATCCAGTGCCTCGTTTGCCTGTGCTACATGGTAATTATCCTCTTCATCAGCAGTCATGTAAACAACCTCGTCGGTTACACGCGGATTCTGAGGATCTGTTTTATCAATTTTACGGTACGGAGCCTCTACGAATCCATACTCGTTGATTCTTGCATAGCATGCCAGAGAGTTGATCAGACCGATGTTCGGTCCCTCAGGAGTCTCGATCGGACACATTCTTCCATAATGAGAGTAGTGTACGTCTCGAACCTCGAATCCTGCACGGTCACGGGACAGACCACCAGGTCCAAGTGCGGACAGACGTCTCTTATGAGTCAGCTCACCCAGCGGGTTGTTCTGGTCCATGAACTGGGACAGCTGGGAAGAACCAAAGAACTCTTTAACAGCTGCAGTTACCGGTTTGATATTGATCAGGGTCTGCGCGGAAATGCTCTCCGGATCCTGAGTTGTCATACGCTCGCGAACCACTCTTTCCAGACGGGAAAGACCAATACGGTACTGGTTCTGAAGAAGTTCACCTACGGCACGGATACGACGATTGCCCAGATGGTCGATGTCGTCCTTATTTCCAAGACCATACTCCAGATGCATATTATAGTTAATAGATGCCATAATATCATCCTTGGTAATATGCTTCGGAATCAGCTCGGAAATCTCTCTTTCGATTGCTTCTTTCAGCTCTTCAGCGTCTGTGTACTCTCCAAGAAGCTTCTCCAGCACCGGATAATATACAGACTCTTTGATTCCCATCTCATGGAGATCGAAATCTACATATTTGCTCAGGTCAACCATGCGGTTGGAGAGCACTTTGATATTACGTTCCTCACCTTTTACCCAGATAAACGGAACGCCGGAATCCTGCAGTTTTACTGCAAGATCATGATCGATCTTGGTATCTGCTTCTGCGATGATCTCACCAGTAGAAGCATCTACTACATCTTCAGCCAGCACCTGACCGCATACACGGTTCTTCAGATGAAGCTTCTTATTGAATTTATAACGGCCAACCTTTGCCAGATCATATCTCTTCGGATCGAAGAACATACCTGTGATCAGAGACTCTGCGCTCTCTACTGCCAGAGGCTCACCCGGTCTGATCTTTTTGTACAACTCAAGCAGACCCTCCTGATAGCTCTCAGAAGTGTCTTTTGTTAAAGATGCAAGGATCTTCGGCTCTTCACCAAACAGATCGATAATCTCTGCATTTGTACCGTATCCGAGTGCACGGATCAGCACAGTGATCGGCACTTTACGGGTTCTGTCTACACGAACATAAAATACATCGTTAGAGTCAGTCTCATACTCCAGCCATGCTCCACGGTTCGGGATCACAGTACAGGAAAACAGAAGTTTACCTACTTTGTCGTGATCGATTCCATAATAGATACCCGGTGAACGTACCAGCTGGCTGACAATAACACGTTCAGCTCCATTGATCACGAAAGTACCGGTCTCGGTCATCAGAGGCAAATCGCCCATGAAAATCTCGTGCTCATTGATCTCGTCGGTCTCTTTATTATGAAGACGAACTCTGACCTTCAACGGTGCCGCATATGTTGCATCGCGCTCTTTACACTCCTCGATCGTGTACTTTGCACCTTCCACGTCAAGCGTAAAGTTGGTGAACTCCAGGCTGAGCTTGCCACTATAATCGGTGATCGGAGAAATATCCGCAAATGCTTCACTCAATCCTTCATCCAGAAACCACTGGTAGGAATCGCGCTGAACCTCGATCAGGTTCGGCATATCAAGAACTTCCTTTTTACGGGAATAGCTCATTCTCATGCTGCGTCCTGACTTGGTAGGTTTGATTCTGTTCTTTTCCATTGACATTTCACCCCTTATATATTTACTCACTGCTTTTTCGGTTAAACAATGGCGCCATTTAGGCATGCACCTACGCAGTGATTTATACCCATACCTCACCACAATAGTGCATTGTCCATACTACCATATTTTTTCAAGTATGTCAAATAATTTTTTTCAAAAACATGAATAAAAAAAGAGGATACCGCATTGCGATATCCTCTCTGAAATCCAACTGAATTATTTAAGAGTAACTTTTGCACCCTCAGCCTCAAGTTTGGTCTTCATTTCCTCAGCCTCAGCTTTGGAAGCGCCCTCTTTGATTACCTTCGGAGCGCCGTCTACTACGTCTTTAGCTTCTTTCAGGCCAAGTCCGGTAGCTTCACGAACAACTTTGATAACTTTAACTTTGTTCGGGCCAACCTCGGTCAGCTCAACATCGAAGGAATCTTTCTCTTCAGCTGCTGCTGCACCGTCTCCAGCTGCTGCTACAACAACGCCTGCTGCTGCGGATACACCAAACTCCTCCTCGCAAGCTTTTACAAGATCATTCAGCTCTAATACAGTAAGCTCTTTGATTGCATCAATAAATTCTGCAGTAGTTAATTTTGCCATTTTTATTTACCTCCAATAATAATTGTATCATTGCCGTCATGCGGCTTTCATAATAGTAATTTCGATTATGCCTCTTTGCTCTCTGCGATCTGATTGATAACGCGTGCAAAGTTTGCGATCGGGCTCTGGATGCTGCCAAGCAGTTTTCCAAGAAGCACTTCTCTGGACGGAACGTTTGCAATTGCAGTCATTCCCTTAGCATCGTAGTAGTTTCCTTCTACAACACCAGCTTTAATCTCAAGTTTCTCTGCTTTCTTTGCAAAGTTAGCAACGATTCTTGCCGGAGCAGTCGCATCAGTTTTAGAGATAGCGATTGCAGACGGTCCTTCGAGATGCTGGGACAGCGGCTCGAACTCAGTTCCTTTGATTGCAAAATTCAGCATAGTGTTCTTGTAAACCTTGTAAACGATGCCTTCTTCTCTCATCTGTTTACGAAGCTGTGTATCCTGCTCTACAGTAAGACCACAATGGTCTACCAGAACAACACCAGCTGCACCTTCCAGATTTGCAGAGATCTCGTCTACAACCGGTTTTTTCAGTTCAACTTTTGCCATGAATGGTTTCCTCCTTATAGATTTTTCAATCGTCGGATAACCTTCCCAGTGGTAAGGATGAAAAACCCCTCTATGCCGCAGACACAGAGGGGTAATCAGTCATTCTCAATCGAATGCATTCCTCGGCAGGCGTTTTAACCTTATGCCTAACGGCACCTGCTGTCTTCGGGCAGTCATCTTCAACTGTTATAAGATATCATAAATATATACGGGATGTCAACACTTTTTTATGCTAACTTCAGCGGGTTAACTTTTACGCCAGCTCCCATAGTAGGTGTCAGAACAACACTCTTCAGGTACTGACCTTTAACTGCTGCCGGTTTTGCTTTGTTGATGGCATCCATAAGCGTCTGGAAGTTGTCCGCTAACTGCTCCTCGGTGAAAGAAGCTTTTCCGATCGGCACGTGGATGATATTGGTCTTGTCAAGTCTGTACTCAATTTTACCAGCTTTGATATCGTTAACTGCTTTAGTAACGTCCATAGTTACGGTACCAGCCTTCGGGTTCGGCATTAAGCCCTTCGGTCCAAGTACACGACCCAGACGTCCTACAACACCCATCATATCCGGAGTTGCAACAACAACGTCGAAATCGAACCAGCCACCCTGGATCTTCGGAACGAGTTCCTCAGCTCCAACGAACTCAGCGCCTGCTGCCTGAGCCTCTTCTGCTTTTGCATTCTTAGCGAATACAAGCACACGAACCTGTTTACCGGTTCCGTGCGGAAGAACTACGGCACCACGGATCTGCTGATCAGCATGACGTCCGTCACATCCGGTTCTGATATGAGCCTCGATGGTCTCATCAAATTTTGCAGTAGCAAGTTTCTTTACGATAGCAACTGCTTCGTCTCTGTCGTACTGAGTCTGCTTATCATATACTTTAGCAGCCTCAACATATTTCTTACCATGTTTCATAATCTTTTTAACCTCCTAGTGGTAATTGCGGGAATCTCCCTCCCACGTCTGTATGTCAGCAACCGTGTTATTAGTCGTCTACTACAGTGATACCCATGCTACGTGCGGTACCTGCGATCATGCTGATAGCAGCATCAAGGCTTCCTGCAGTCAGATCCGGCATCTTCAGCTCAGCGATCTTCTGAACTTCAGATCTCTTGATCGTAGCGACTTTCTCTTTCTTGGAATTGGCAGCTGCGGTCTTCAGGCCACATGCCTTTTTCAGCAGCACTGCTGCCGGCGGGGTCTTGGTAATGAAACTAAAGCTTCTGTCAGCATATACAGTAATTACAACCGGGATGATCATATCTCCCTGATCTGCAGTACGTGCATTAAACTCTTTGGTGAACTGTACAATGTTCACACCATGCTGACCAAGAGCCGGTCCTACTGGGGGAGCCGGTGTTGCCTTTCCAGCCGGGATCTGTAATTTAATATAACCAGTAACTTTCTTTGCCATAATTCAAGGCACCTCCTTGTGGTGTTTGCGGGAATGTCCCTCCCACTTTTTTTCATGCTACATGTGTTTGATTTCTGTGAAACTAATTTCTACCGGCGTTTCACGGCCGAACAGGTCGACATTGATTGTCGCACTCTGTTTGTTATCGTTGATCGACTGGATCACACCAACGGTATCTTTCCATACACCGCCGATCACGACAACGCTGTCACCCTCCGCAAAATCAATCTGTACGGATTCGGAATGAATTCCCAGTGGTCTCATCTCTTCCTCTGTAAGCGGAACCGGCTTAGAGCCAGGGCCAACGAACCCAGTCACACCACGGGTATTGCGGACCACATACCAGGTATCATCATTCATGATCATGTTGATCAGAACATAACCCGGAAACATTTTTTTCTGAACGGAACGGCTTGCGCCGTCTTTCAGTTCCACAACATCCTGCATTGGAACCCGAACCTCCAGGATCTGATCTTCCAGGTGTCTGTTTTCGATTGTTTTCTCAATGTTGGCTTTTACTTTGTTCTCATACCCTGAGTAGGTATGAACTACATACCAGCTTGCCTCTGACATAAAATCACCTTTCCCCTGTTACAGTGTTACCAGAATGTCAATCCCATAGGTCATGAGCATATCCAGTATTTTGATAATGAGAGCCAAAGCAACAGAAACGCTGACTACCGCAATAGTCTGTTTTGTAAGTGATTTTTGATCTGGCCAGATAATTTTCTTAAACTCGGCTTTCATGCCTTTGAACCAGCTTGTTTTCTGGGTCTTTGTTGTCTCTCCCATTTTCTCACTTCCCTTTCGTTCCTTGCGGATTACTTCGTCTCCTTATGAAGAGTATGTCTCTTGCAGAAACGACAGTACTTCTTGGTTTCCATTCTGTCCGGGTGATTCTTCTTTTCTTTGGTCATGTTGTAGTTACGCTGTTTGCACTCCGTACATGCCAATGTGATCTTTACGCGCACAACTTTCCACCTCGCTTTTATACTTTTTTTGCTGGTGATTCCTGCGAAAATCACCAATTTTTAGGCATAAAAAAAAAGCCTAAACTTCCATTCGCCTGTCAACTATAACACACACAACCAAGGTACGTCAAGACTTTTTTCATATTGTTCACTATTTTCTTCTATCTGCGCAGATTTCTTATCATCTGTTCATATTCATTACAGTCCTGCACCTTCTTAAATGTCTTAAACAACCGCTCCGGTTCTGAAAATTGATACACCTGATAAGACCAGAGTTCCTTCATCTTGAACAGCACATTCCGGTCTCCCATATTTCTCTCCTGATATCCTTCATATACCAGATCATGAAATGCCCAGAACTTTTCAAAAATATCTTTTGAGTCTTTTCCCTCATTATATAAAAGACCCGGATCGCGCAGGAATCCCCGGCCAAACATCAGCCGTTCCGTCCCCGGAAATCTCTCTGCAAAATTCCGGATCTGCTCCCGTGTATAAAGATCTCCATTATAGCAGAGTGGATTCACACTTTGCTTTTCCGCCAGCTCGTAAAGCTCAAGTCTTGGCACATTTCCATAACCATCCTTCTGCACCCGCGGATGAATGATCAGTTCTTCCATTGGATACTTGTTAAACAACTTCAATAGCGCCGGAAACTCTTCTGGATCCTCTTTTCCAATTCTGGTCTTAACAGAAATCTTTACTTCTCCCGACAGTGCATCAAATATTTCCGTCAAAAATCGCTCCAGTTCCTCCGGCTTTGCCAGAAATCCGGATCCTTTTCCTTTTGTCACTACCGTTTTAGACGGACAGCCAAGATTCAGATTTACTTCTTCATATCCCCAGTCTTTCAGTGCCTTTGCAAGCTTTATAAATCCCTCTGACCTGTTCGTCAGGATCTGAGGCACTGCATAGATGTTCTCATTGTGTTCCGGCAGGATTTCCTGCAATTCTCTGGTCTTGAAATCACGTTTCTCATGAGGCTCCAGAAAAGGGATAAAATATTTGTCAAGCCTTCCATATATCTTCGCATGTGCCTGCCGATAGATCCAGGTAGTCACTGATTCCAGTGGTGCCATATAATATTTCACTGTTTTGTCCATTCCGCCTCTTTTCTTACATCATATATAACATAACCATCAACGGCATCGTTACTACGCATACCACGGTAGTCATCACATTGATCGCACTGGCATATGCTGCATCCTGATCGTAAAGCTGTGCCATCTGCGGAATCGTAGATGCAGTCGGAGTAATTGCCGCAAGTAATGTCACCAGCAAGATCGACCGACTGTCAGGAACCGATGACATCATCCCCCATGTTCGCAAAAAGAATACCGCCACCAGGGGCAGCAGCACCATCCGTGCCAAAACCATACCATAAACTCGTTTCCCGGTGAATATCTTCTTCCACTCAATATCTGCCAGTGCCATTCCCAGCATGATCATACTGACCGGTCCTACAGCCCTTGCCATGGATGTCATCGTATCTGCCAGTACATCCGGAAGCTGAAGTGGTGTCAAAAACAGCACAAGACCTGCTACAACCGCAATCATATTCGGATTTGTCACGATCTTCTTCCAATTGATCCCTGGCTTTCCTTCCATTACAGACTGCCCATGGCTGAACAGAATCGTCATCTGTACTGCCAGAAATGCTGTTGCGTAGATCTGCCATTCTTCGCCAAGAAGCGCTGCCACCAAAGGCATAATAATATTTCCTGCATTAGTATAAATCAGTGAACACTTCTCTACAGCACCCAGATGAAAAATCGAACTCAATACTGTACAAATAACAAACAGTATGCCATGAAAAGCCAATGCCGCTGCCAATGCAAGCAAAAATCCAGACATAACCTCCGGCGTATACTCAATATCAAAGGAATGGATCACCACACTCGGCAACAACAGATACAAGGATACGACCGACAGTGCCTTGCTATCCTCTACTTTCAACATTCCCAGCTTCACAACTGCAAGTCCGCATCCCATCATCAAAAACAAGACAATAATCTGTTTCATCAATATCAGTGCCATTAGATTGCTGTGCCTCCTAAAACTTCTTCTATCATTGGTTGGTTCAATTTCTCCCCGATTACAATTACCACTTTTTGTCCTTCTGTGCAAGTTGTAAATGTCATCTCATGTCTAGTCGCATTCAGTTCCATCCAATTACCGTCCGGCAATTCAAGAAATCCTTTCACACGAAAAACATTTCCATAGGAAGCTTCTGCAAATAATTGCTGTACCTTTTTCTCAAGTTCCTGTCTTGTCATCTCCTGATTCATCACACAGACCGACTGGAATCTTTCCTTTTCCGGAAAATGCAGTTTTGTATAGTCTTCCACATGATATCCACTGTTCTGGATTCGTTCCAGATCCTGTTCCGTAAAATCCTCCCAGTTCTTCTCTATGATCTCATCTCCAAACTGTCTGGAGCAATACACTGCCTGTAAAGCACAGTTCAGATGTGCTCTGGTCTTTGCGATCTCCTCCGGGGATGCATCCTGACTTCTGCTGAGCACGACGCATCCCGCATTGGCCGCCTCCGATGCCAGCAGATATTCTGCTTCCTCCGATAAAGTGTCCTCCAGCTTTGCATTCATGATCGTGATCACGCTGCCGATCTCATACCACTGATCCAGCGGTTCTTCTCTGAGCACATCAAAAAATTCATCTACATCAAAGATTCCTGATGGCTCCACGATCACCCGATCATAGCCACACATACCCATGGCGATCAGCTTGGTTTTAAACCTTCTTCGATGGCAGTCTGCATCACATCCGCCTGCCACCATCTCCAGTTCGCACTGATCTCCTTCCAGATCCTTCAGCAGCATCATATCCACATTGACCGCGCCGAAATCATTTTCCAGAATTCCAATGTTCATGCCTTGCGCCATCAGGTATTTTGCATATTTTTTAATAAAAGTTGTTTTTCCAGATCCCAGAAATCCTGTGATCAGATCTATCTTTACCATGTACTTCCTTCTTTTCCTTGTTCTATAGTCTCAATCCGCACCTGACGGTCTCTTCCCCTTGTCTCCCAGATCATCAGATATACATGAACTTCAAGGTTGTCCTGGGCTGTAGTAAACGGCTCTTCCCGCAGTACATCTGCCCGGATCCCCTGCTTTTCCAATTCTTCTTTTTTCTTTTCTGCCAGTGACAGCAATCGTTCAAATTCTCTGTCTGCCTGCTTTCCAAAGGAACGCCTCGGATATTTTTTTACAGTTTCCCGAAGACACCGATTCAGCAGATCCACTACATTCATGCAACTTGTTCTATGAAGCATAGTTGCGATTCGCTTTGCCAGAAACGGATACGGAAATCTTCTATATAACAAAAGCATTCGCCCAAGTTTCCTGTTTCCAGCTTTTTCCGCCAGCTCTTCCATCACATTCAGCGCCTGTTCTGATGGATTCCATGGATCTTCGATGGGAACAATATATTTTTCCGGCACCGCCGGGTAACAGCAGTAATTCAGCGGTGGAAAATATGCCAGATGTGCCAGCTTCTGTTCCTCCGGTGTGCAGTATTCTGGTCCGAGATATTCATATTTATCTCTGAGAATTGCGATCCGATATTCCAGCTGTCGTAAGTATTCATACTTCGGGACCCAGAAATGGGCAATCTCGCCATAATCATACAAGTGTACTTCCAGTTCCAGCATTTCAAACAAAATAGTGACGGCATGTTCTCCCTGCCAGACTACCAGCGCATACCCACGCCCATCCTTACTGATAGAATATGTAAGCTCACCCTCATAATCTTCCAGATAAGCTCCTGTCATTCGTGCGTTTTTGAATACCAGAAAGCTCTCAACAGCGTCATTCATCAGATAAACCAGACGTAGTTCCCCTGACATACCGTCTTTCGGTATTAATAGTTCAAACTGATCCTGCTCCAGCAGTTCTTCCAGCATTGCAAGTGTATCCATGCAAAATCCTCTTTTAATTCTGTCAATAATCAGCTAAAGTATACTTACTTTTTTCCGAGGTTGCAATGGAAGAATGCACAAAAATCGGAAGAAAATCCATATACACAGATTCTCTCCCGATTTTTTAACAGAAAGATGGAAATATCTTTCAATCGCTTATTTCTTCACTCTCCTATATTTCAATTTATATGAGAAGATTCATACTTACGAAAAGCCTCTACCTTAGGCACTGACCCTTTTGATACTCCTTCCGGTTCAAATTTATTGGTAAAAAAGGCGTCGATGATTGTTTCTCTGGTCTTTAGTCCCGTTGTAAAGGCACCAAGGCAGAGTATATTGGCATCATTACTTAGTCTGGCACGCTGTGCCGCGTATACATTATCGCAAAGAGCCGCATACGCTCCTTTGACCTTATTTGCAGAAATCGAAACGCCTAATCCAGTTCCGCAAACAAGTACCCCTGTGTCATACTCACCACTTGCGACTGCTTCCGCAACCGAAATAGCAACATGAGCATAAATAACATCGTCGCTGCCAAAATCATCAATAATTCCATACCCTTTCTTATTGATGTAAGCGATTACTTCTTCTTTTACAGATTGCGCATTAGGATCGCAGCCAATCACGATCTTCATGTTCTGTCCTCCTTATAATCTTCTATTTTAAATCAATAATTTCTCCATCATCCGGGACAATCACATCACCGCTATAATACGCACTGGCTTCTTTTGTATATAATTTTTTCCTATTTGGATATCCTCTATCAATGGTATGCCAAAGGATGAGATGTTTCACCTGGAGTTTTTCTGCTAATTCTGCTTCATCTTTGACAGTACTATGATGATAACGATATGGTGTCTCTATCTCTCTTTCTTCATACAAGCAATAGGCTTCTGCACATAGCCAATCTGCATTTCTTGCAATTTCTTCTACACTCTCACAAATCGGTTCATCCCCACAGAAAACCAAATTGCTTCCATCTGGAGCTTCAGCCTTAAATCCGAATTGAGCCTCTTTTGTTGATTGAATATCAAAGAAGTGGAATCTTAAATTCCAGATCAATTTTTCCTCTCTATCCTCAACGACATGAAAAATGATTCGATCATCAAAATACCGTGTTTCATGTGGATCTAAGATCAATTCACACACTTTACGGATCTTATTATATGCAACCTTATGTGTATATAAATGAAAATCTCCATCATACTGATTTAATCTCATCAAAAATGCCACATATCTGAGAACATAAACCATTCCCAATGAGTGATCTGTATGTGTATGTGACAAAAATGCATGATGTAATTTTTGCCAATCAAGTTTCATCTCATCGAATCTTCTTAGAATATCTATGCCGCCCATACCGTCTACAAGAAAGTAGCTGCTTTCATCCTCAAGGATGAAAGCAGTGTTATAATACTTTCTCACAATCGCTACACCAGTTCCAGCACATGGATTCTTTTCGCGATAGCCATTCTTTACTCAATTACTCCTTCCAGTTCTCTGAACATACCTTTATGCCATTCTCCAGCTAACATAGAATCCATAATTGTTTCACAGATTGTTGCAAATTCCGGATCATTAACATTGTAATCGATGCAGAGCAGATCTAAGTTCTCATTGTTCGGATCAAACTTTTCTCTCAGAATATCTCTCATCATTGTTGAACGTTTTGACCAATGAGGATTCTTCGCATCCGGTTCCCACTGTGGTCCATCGCCGTTTCCTTTTGCCCATCCGTTTTCAATACATGCTCTCTCTTCTGGCTGATCATAAGCCGACCATCCCTGCATCGGAATCAGAAAAGCTGTTGGACCTTTTGTTTTATTAAGTTTCTCAGCAAAATACTCAGAAAGCTCAACTATTTCCTCATCTGTCGGATACATAATCGTAACACTAGCATTATGAATATACGGAAGACCTGTATCTTTCCAAGTGCGTCTCTTACCAGTCTTGTATTCTTCAAGATATTCCTGTTTCATATTTGCAATCGAATTATATGCCGCCTGATCGCATCCACCAGGTGTAACAATCTGTGGTATACCCATATCGCTGGCAGCTGTAACACGCTCTCCATTCCAGGTCTTAGGAGTACCATAAACACTGTCATACATGTTATTAGTGAGTTCGCCTGTAGTAAGATCGATGATAGCAGTAATCTGACCTGATCGGATAAGATCTTCCATTGTCGCACCAGTACCTACCTGATGAATAATAATGGTGTCCCAGCCTTTTTCATGAAAATGCTGACTGCAATGATTAACTGCAATAGTAGTTGTTCCATATGCAGTAATAGCCATCAACGGTTTTGTTTCTGCATCTCTTACATCACCCACTTTTGCCATTGCAACAACCGCTGCCGCTGCATTTGCTACCATCTTACGGGTAACCACATTGATTCCCTGCTCTGCAGTTGGATTTACAATATAAATGTCTTTGTTACCAAGCCACTGGCTGACATCGCTGGATGCCATATCCGTAAGCATTACTTTCGGGACGCCGAATGGAAGAGCTCTCATTAAATATGTAACAGTTGTTGTTCCCATAGATCCAGCCCAGGAAATGATTCCGTCAACTTCCCCTGCTTCATACATCTGCATGATCTTTTTCTCTCCAGCTTCGCCAACTACTTTAATCGCTTCTGCACGAGGAAGCTTGAATACATCCTCCTGCTTTATACCATTGACATCCAGGACTTCCTGCAACGAAACATCTGTCCAGTCACACGGCTTTCCGCAACCAACATTAACAATTTTAACTTCACCGCCAGCTTTCTTTACCTGCTCAGCCAGAAATCTGAGTTCTGTAAATTTTGTATCACACATTCCAGTAACAATAATTTTCGGTTTATTCATGTAAATTTCCTCCTTATATAGTACAGCTTTTGTTCTCCCCCAGAGATGCTATTTTGTAACTGCTTTATATTCTTTAGTAGCTTCAAGTACAGCTTTTTCAATCGGAATTCTTTCTGCTGCGGATCCTCCGATAAATCCATGAGCATTTGTTTTTCGAACTACATATTCTGCTTCTTTCGGCCCTTTCATTGGTCCACCATGTGCAAAAAGAATAATATCCGGATTAACAGATAATGCAGCATCAAACACTTCCTGTGTTAATTCAACAGCGTCATCCAAACTCAGTTTGCTCTTTGCGCCTTTCATACCTCCAACAGTTGATCCAACGTGAGAAGAGATACACGGGCATCCATTTTCAGCCAGAATTCTTGCTTCTTCCGGTGTAAATGCATATTCCAAAGCAAACATATTTTTCTTGTGTGCTTCACCGATCAGATCGGCTTCTTTATCCCAGCCCATTCCAATTTGCTGCATCTGCTCCATAATTTCGGCACCATAAATATTCATCATAAACGGATTGATACCGGACACTCCTGCATTCCAAAGATCATCCAGAAGTTTTGTATGAGAAACCAGCGGATTTGTCGCACCTACCTGAGCAAGGATCGGAGCATTATTGATATTCGCAACCACTTCCGGAGCGAGATCAAAGATAACCTGGTTAATATCGCTGTACGGCATCATCGGCGCAAGCGAACCTTGTCCCTTCATTCTCCAGTAACTTGTTGCTGACAGGCAGAGTAAATCCGCACCTCCGGCTTCCTGCAGTTTTGCAGTCAAGCCGCATCCACAGTTAGGCATGAACAGAACTTCATTTCTGTCAATCTTTGCACGTAACATTGCAACTACTTCTTCTTCCGTCATTCTCTTAGCCATAAAAATCCTCCTTTTTTATCTTTATATGCTATTCATTAGTTTCCACTTCATTTTTTCCTGTTCCCTCAAGAACATCTCCCAATTTACGTGCGAGCAAATCTGATATAAATGCTGCAACATTCCGATTACAAGCGCATAAAGCACACCTTTTGCATTAAATTCTGTTCCGAAAAAGCATGAGCATCCCACGAATGCACCTGAAACGAAACTTAAAAGATGAATTTTCGCAACCATACACATTGCAATAACTATCAGGAATACTGAAATACCAAGCGAAAATCTTCCAGGTATGATTGTTGACAACGTAAGGATCAGCCATCCCCAAAATACTCCTGCGCAATTTGTTGCAAGAGATCGCTCGAAACCATCCAACCCACATCCACTTGCATAATACGAAAGCATTGCGATAAAGAAAACCCATGAAATCATGCCGATTGGTCCGCTTAGTTCTGTCATGATTGCGGCAATGCCACCTGCACACACACCAGTTGCAAATAAACGTTTCATTCTTTCATCCTCCATAATTTGTATTTTTCGCAGAACAATTCTGCATTTTTATTCATAAGAGCGTCTACATCAGAACGTTCAAGGACAGTAAACAACTCATTATGTTTCGTAAAATCACGTACAATCTCTGTCGTCTGATCTTGAGAGTAAAATGGATAATCAGAGCCAAACAGAAGTTTCTCCGTGTTCCCACACCAAATTTTAACTATTTCCATTAATTCTTTGAGCATCAGCCATTCTTTCCATGAAGCCGGCTAAAATTAGTTGAAATATCTGCATATACATTTGGATGCTTTCTTAGCAGTTCGGCAGTTCTTCGATAATCAATTCTACCAGCATGTCCCATAATAATTGGAAGTTCCGGAAACTCGCAGGCAATATGATCGATTGCATCAAGATTACCAAAGCAATCTCTGATTCCACTCAGTCCGATCCCACCTGTATGAAACAGTACCGGCATTCGCTTTTCTTCAAGATACTTATAAATATTACGCAATCTTTCATCATCCGGAAAAAATTCCTGAATATTCGGATGAAGTTTCAGTCGACAAACTTGTCCTTCTCAGTATATTTCTCCACGTATTCCATCACATTATCTTCAAAAGGGTTCACCGTAAAAAATGCAACAAGACGACCTTTTGACTTTTTTACCTGTTCAGCTGTATACGAATGGAGAGTTTTCAGTTCCAGGTTTGTCATCATTGAATGAAATGCCAAAGTCAAAACAATTGCTTTTTGAATTCCATTGCGATCCATGTGAGCAAGAAGTTCTTCGGCTGTCATGCATATTTCTTTACCAGCTTCTTTTTTCTTTTGAAAATAATCTGCCATATATTGCGGCGATATTGCTGGATCCCAGAGATGAGTATGAACATCAATCATCAATATGTCCGTCCTTTCCACATATATTCTCCAGCTTGCAGTTCTTTACTTTCTGAAACTGCCTGCTCGAGTGACTTTCCATTCATTTCTGCATCAATTGCATCATACATTGCACGTATTCCAGCTGCAGCCCCCATCGGATGTCCCTGAATAGCCCCTCCCGGAGCCAGAATAATGTCATTTCCAAGATCCTTCATCAGACGATGTACTACACCTGGATTAACGCCTCCTCCGCATGATGGTACTACCGGTTTCTTGTCATAAAATGGAAGCGTCAATGCTGCGACTGTTTTTAAGTAACGAGTTTTCTTAATGGGATATCCACCATATGGTGTATTAATCATTACAATATCCGCTCCACACAGTCTTGGCAGTTTTCCAAGCATCAGGTCTGATGAGATACCTGAAAAAGCTCCTTCATAATACGGACCTGCTCCAGCGTAATGTCCCATAATAGGAATAGAAACCGCTTCTCGCACCATCTGTAACGCACTAAGTCCTACACTGGCAAAATTAATCATGATTGCTTTTGCGCCATTTTCCTCAGCAATTTTTGCATTGTCAATCAGTTTTGCCACATGATCTGTTATATTTGGTATATAAAGTGTTCTCTTTCCAGTAATCTCAAATGCCTTTTCCGATGCATCCACATATGCACGAACTCTATTTTTCAAGGGGCAGAAATCTGGGTTTCCCAAAAGTTCATCATCCTTGATAAAATCGACCCCTCCGAGTGCCGTATTATAAAATATTTTCGCGCTGTCCTCTATTTCAAACCCTATGCATGGTTTAATCATATTCAGAAGCATTGGCCGTTTTTCTACATTAACAAGTTTTCGGATTCCATCAAGTCCAAATTGAGGTCCAGGATATCTTGCCGCCAGCTTCGGAGGAATGAAAAGATCCAAGAGTTTCGCCTGCACCGAAGTAGATGCATCATTGCCCAAGAGTGTAGTAAGCATCAAAGGAAGACGATCATCAAAATTTGAAACCGGATATGCAATCTGGAAAATGTATGAACTCTTTTCATCGTTTACCTGACTGGATAAATCTGCCGGATTAACATCGATAATATTCACAATTCTTCCCATATGGTTTTTTCTCATATCTTCTGTTATACCCGGTACCGGCAGCCAAGTTCCGACCGTCTGTCCAACAGCCATGCTCTTTGCTTTTTCATATGGATTCTCGTTTCTGTTCAAAACAAGAAAATATGATCCAATCACATAATCTTCATTAACCACTTCTTCAAAGAGTGTATGTAGCAATGTATCCATTCCAAATCCTTTCCAATATCTTCCGATATTTTTGTTGCATTTTTTTCGTTTTTGCTTTATATTTTGAATTATAAGAAACAATTGTCATAATATCAACTAACATTTTCACTCTATTTGTTGTTATTTTAACATTTTTTACATTTTTTGTTTGTTTATTTACACTTACGTCTACTACTTTTGTAATAATGCACAATTTTGAGTGTTACACTCTCTAATTTTTATCTATCTGGAGGAAATTTATGAAGAAGAAAGAGAACAGATTAAATACCATTATTGGTATGCTTAGAGAACAGCCTGCTTTAACAATAAGAGAATTAGCATCTGTTTTAGATGTATCCGAAATGACTATCAGGCGTGATTTGGCCAAATTAAAGGACTCTGGATTGCTAGTTCGTGCTTTAGGAATGAACATGATTGGAAATGCACAACAGAAAGGCATTTCACCAGTCAAATATGATTTTCACAACGAAATAACACGGAACAGCGAGGCCAAACGAAAAATAGCAATGAAAGCAGTCGAATTGATCAATGCTCGAGATGTAATTATTTTGGATTCAAGTACAACTGTTAACATGATGGTTCCCTATATTCCTGAGGATTATCCTTTAACCGTCATCACAAATAATTATGATATTATAAGTAAAGTTCCAAAGGGAAAGGCAATCGAATTGGTTGGCGTCGGTGGTGTCTATAACCATGATCTGCGAATGTTCGAATCAGATGAAGGCTTGCATCTAATTCGAGCCCACAGAGCCAATAAGTATTTTTTCTCTACTTCAGGTATCCATAGCAAATTAGGTCTTACATGTTCATATTCATATGAAGTTTTATCGAAACGCGCAAGCTTAGAATCCTCTGCAGAAAGTATACTTCTTGCAGATTCTTCAAAATTCGATGTTGTTGTAACCTCATTTTTTGCTAAATTACAAGATTGTAATACCATCATTACAGATTCTGGAATTTCATCAGAATGGGAAAACCTTATCCGTAATATGGGTATAAAGCTTTATATCGTATGAGTCTTGAATAATAAATATCTTCTGCGTTCCTTTCTGAAAACTAAAAAAGAAGATATAAAATCCCACGGAAATATGTTATGCTGAACTGGTATTAAAAAGGGGATTCGATAAAGAGATGGATTTATGTTGGAAAAGTTTCACAGAAAATATATTGGAGATAGAAATTTTTATAAAAGATACATTGCACTGGCATTGCCCATGATCATACAAAATGCAGTTACAAACCTGGTTAGTTTTCTTGACAATATTATGGTTGGACAACTTGGTACAGAGCAGATGTCCGGAGTTGCCATTGTCAATCAGCTGATATTTGTATATAATCTGGCAGTATTCGGAGCTGTATCAGCAGCCAGCATTTTCGGTGCCCAGTATTTCGGGAAAGGAAATCATAAAGGGCATATGTATTCTATCCGTTTTAAGCTATATGCAGCTTTGACGGTTACAGCACTTACCATTCTGCTGTTTGTAACAAAGGGAGAAAGCCTGATTTCTCTTTATCTCACGGATACTTCCGGAAGTGGCGCAACAGGTGCCGCATTGCAGTATGGATTACAGTATCTGATCATTATGATGGCCGGACTGATCCCCTTTGCTGTAAATCAGTCTTATGCGACCAATATCAAGGAAACTGGTCAGACCTTGCTTCCTATGATCGCAAGTTTTGTCGCCGTTGGAAGTAATGCTATATTGGACTATCTCCTGATCTTCGGTATTGGACCATTCCCGGAACTTGGTGTATAGGGTGCTGCTCTGGCAAAGGTTATTGCCCGTTACATAGAAGCCCTTATGATTATCATCCGGGCACACAGTCACAGAGAGAAAAACCGGTATCTCAAAGGCGCATATACCGGTTTTGGTATTCCCACAGATGAATTAAAAGCAATCATCATCAAAGGATTACCACTTATGATGAATGAAGTTCTGTGGGCTGCCGGAATGACAGCCGTAATACAGTGTTATTCGGTCCGCGGCCTGGAAGTAGTTGCCGGGCTTAACATTGCTACAAGCTTCGGTGCTTCGATCGTAAGTCCTGTTTCTTTTCCCTTTGGTGTAACCAATGTCTGTGAACCAAGATGTCCATTGTTAAAATAGTCTTTTACAATAAAAAGCTCATTGTTCTTCTCCACCGCATAGGGAAGCAGCGTGCCGGATGGACTTCTATATAGAAATCCTCTATTTAAAAGAAGTTTCACAAATTTTCTTTCTGGAAATTCAATCTCTTTTGCTGTCGTTCGAATATTGGTGCATTCTCCTGTAATCATGAAATGATCATAATAATCTGCTTTTGGCTGCATATCCTTTACACGATTTTGTAATTCTCGGTTTCGATTGTTTTCTGCCAGAAGTCTCTCGGCAAATTCTAAAAGAAGTTCCGGGTTATCCTTTACTCTGTCTAAAAGATCAGTCTCTAAATATCCGCCTGTTTTCCTAATAGCCGGAAGTACCTCATCAAAAACCCACTTCTCAAAATTCTGTGCTGACTTCAAGCGACTTTTTGTAATCAGCCGATATACATCGCCCTCTGGAATAAAAATCATTGGCTGCACACCACCAGATGTAAGGACGCCCCGTTTCAGGGCCCCCTTGCAATGAACATTTATCGCATTTCTTGGTTTTGCATATCCCAAAGCAAATGCTACATCAATTCCAGAAAATAAAAGTCTGCCTCCATCTTCAATCATACGGATGGAACCAAACTCCGAATTGTGAAACTCTGTGATTTTATAATCCGTCTTCTCCATCCTCTTCTCCTCCTGTACCGGAAAGTAACATCAAACCATTTTCAATGATTGTGCTTCTAATAAACTCTGCTACATTCACGGTTAAATAACCAAGATATTCTGCAAGGAAACCTCTATATTCCTCTTCTGTCAGTAATTCCTCCAGTGCTTCCAAATGAGCTGTCACTTTAGAAGTCTGTTTTCCGCCAAGCAGCTTGCCTAATATTTCTGTAAATTTCTCTGTGTCACATGACTCAAACATACATAAGATCATCTCCATTGTTGTTTCCAAAACTAAACGATCCATTTTCATTTTTGTCAGCTCTTCCATTGTTTTCATGGAAGTCATAAGCGCATCACTTGTCATATGTTCTGAATTGATTCTTCCTTCTGAATCAACCAATCCTATTGCAAATAATTCTAAAAAGTATTTTCTCATAAATCTTGTCCTCCTATCGAAATGGCATTTCTTGTTCAAGTTCTTCTGGTATATCAAATGGAATCTTTCTCTTCTCTGCTGGTTGAAATCCGTCAGATTCTTCTTTTTTTGTTTTGGCTTCTGCAAACTCCACATCATCCATAATGACTTCGGTATAATAGGATGCAGTTCCAGTCTGTTCATCTTTGATCTGAGAGATTACTAACTCTCCGGAGAGAGCAATCTTAATTCCTTTTTCAAGATATTTCTCCACAAATTCTGCATTATTTCCATAAGCTGTGATCATCACTACAAATGCTTTGCTGGTGCGATTTCTTTTTACTACCAGTGGAAACCTGGATACTTTGGTTTGTCCCTTTCGCGTAGATGCCAGCTTAGTTTCTGGATCTCTGGCAAGTCTACCTATTAAAACAATCGTATTCATGCTTCTTGTCCTCCCTTTCTTCCTGCAACACCTTTCCCCGGTATTTCAAACAGGATAATAATCTATGCATTTTCTGCACGAAAAAATGAGGAATGGAGTCGAACCATTCCCCACTTGCTACAGGATTTCTCCTGTAATATAAATAAGAAAATCTATGTATTCGCATTTGGGCTTTGTCTGTACATATACATCTGATCGTTATCATTCCAGATAACCCGGCTGTAAAAATACAGTCACAGTCTCTGTTTCAGCAGAGGTCCTGTACCTTTCGGTGGTATCATTATTGCTTCGCTCTTCCCGTAGGAATCTTCGCCTGCACGAGCCGGATTAACTCCGATAAGCATGTTCCTCAAGATGTATCAGCTCCTTCAATTGTCAAGGTGCAATCGGAAGAACTGTCTGAACCTCTTTTACGTTTGTGATTTTTGGAAATCAGAGGATTTTCAATTTGCCTTCCATATACTCTGTATTGGGAGAGACAAAATCGGACATGATTTTAGAAATTTTTTGAAATTATTTTTTGAAGTGTAAAAAGACATAAAAAAAGATGCCAGGATTTCTCCTGACACCATAGTTACTGTGCCAACTTCGTGCCCACTGGGCACAAGGTTGGTTGGTTATAGAAAATGCTCAGAACATGTTTTACAATGGTCAAAAGCAATTTTTTAATAATATCGATTTTCCAGAGCTCACTAATTAATTTTGACAAAGCAAAGAAGGTCCCATGAAGCTGTAAAAAAAATAGGTTCAGATACACTATTTTTCTCAATGTATCCAAATTTGTTTTTTCTATTTCATTTCACATCATCTTCATCGATAATATTTCCATTTAATTCATCTACTACATCTTGAATATGCTCTGTACAATGACGTCCTATTTTGTGAATTCGATATAGAATCACACTATCAATCACCGCATTTAAGATAAAAATAATTCCTGTAAGAATTGCTGCTACCTTAACTGTATCTGGTGAAATAAACATCATAATGATTCCACTTAAAACCTCAAAGCCTGATAATACGATATATATTCCACTATTTACTTTGAAAATACTTCTCATATAGACAGCTGTTTCCATGCAGATGATACCATTAATTATAATATATATACTAAATACATAAGAAAAAAGTATTGTAATGATTCCAGCATGAGTAGCAATAAAAATTCCTAGAATACATTTCATAATTCCCTCAAAAAGCGAATATCTTATATAAAAATCTGTCCAAATCTTTATGTCATAAAACAAATCAAAAATGCCGTTTACGAAAATTATAATACCTGCAATAATTGCTACACTTTCTAGTGAATTCTGTGGACGAACAATGAATAATACCCCAATCAGAAACATCATTATTACATTAATCCACATATCCGTCTCAATTTTTTTCAATACTTTCATTCTTTCTCCTCCCAACTCGTTTTGGATGCCAACTACGGAATTTACCGGTAATGAGCTTTTTCAATTTATGCCCTTTCCTAATGCCATAATGCATCAATAATTTATCCAATCTGAAATGATTCAGCAATAAACAAAGCTAATATATGAGCTGTAAAATTATCCTTTCATTTTTTCTTTTTATTTAATTGATAATTAATTACGACTGCACTAATCGAAACTGCGATTCTACATAAAAGCACTATCAAAAACTCGATTGAAAAAGGATCACTTATTTTTTCACCAAGCAATGTAGTCGTAACAATACTTAATAATGATCCAGCTATGCCTGCCAGAAGAAACATCGAATATGCGGTGCCACACGCTCCAAAATACACACTTACAATATCGCATGGAAGAAATCCCACAATTCTTGTTATGAAACAGGCGAATGATACATTCTGTTCCTGATATTCAGCAACCTGTCCTGCTTTCGGATATTTTTTGCATATTTCCTGAATAGTCCGTTTTCCTGAATATCTGCCGATCCAATAAGGAATAGTAATTGTAATTACAAATCCAGCTGTACTAACTAAAACAGCTATTATCGGTTGAAATAAGATTCCACTTGCAATATACAAAATAGAAAGTGGAAAAACCACCGTCAAACTTTTCAAAGCAAAAAAACCAAGCAATATTCCCACTGCACATATTTTATTTTGTGGAGTGTATCGCAAAATAGTGTCTACCGATAATGGTTCGCCTGATTTTCTTACAATGATAGCAAATACAATACACATAATTACCATTGCTACAATCGGAACAATTCTTTTTTTGTTTTTCATTTTCTTCATCTTCTTCAACAACATTAATACTAGCAAATTTAATAATATAAAAGGAAAGAAACACAATCTATTTAATTCAACAGATTATATTCCTTTCCCCTCTTTTACAGAAACCTTTCCGTTGTAAATGAAATGCTGTAATTATTTCTTATGCTCACGTTTAGCTCTATTCTCTTTCCAGAGTTTATCTGCAACTGGCTGCCAGTTTCTTGCATACTGATCACATTTTGAGCATAGATGATCTGCAGTTTCTGGAGATTGCAGGTCGGTGGAATGTGCCCCTGCTTTTTCAACCATAGCACGAAGTTTTTCCGGATTTTCCAGCATTGGGCATGGACGAAGCATATTGTCATTGAATGGCTGATTATCATGATAAGCCATCATCATTGGAGAACGAAGTGTTTCCAGCAATGACTTTTCTCTGATATTTGAATCAGAATAGTGGATAAATACACATGGGTCGATATCTCCATTTGCATTGATATGTAAGTAACGATGACCGCCTGCGATACATCCTCCGACATATTCCGCATCGTTCTGGAAATCCATTGCGAACAAGGGTTTTGTCGCACGATACTTACGGATTTTTTCGTAAACTCCCATACGCTGTTCTGGTGTTGGAAGCAATTCAGGCGCCGCATCATTTCCAACCGGCATATAATGAAAATACCATACGAAATATGCCCCCATTTCAATCAAAGAATCATAAAATTCTTCTGAGGCAATAGAATCATAATTCATACTGGTGTAACAGCATGAAATACCATATACCAATTTTTTGCTTCGAAGAAGTTCCATGGCCTTGCGTACTTTCTTGTAAACCCCATCGCCACGTCGTCCATCCGTAGCTTCTTCAAATCCTTCCAAAGAAATGGCTGGAACAAAGTTTCCAACTCTAAGCATCTCATCTGCAAATTCTTCATCGATCAGTGTTGCATTAGTGAAGCAGAGGAATACACAATCTGAATGCTTTTCGCAGAGACGGATCAGGTCTTTCTTACGTACTAATGGTTCTCCACCTGTATAGATATATAAATATACACCCAGTTCTTTACCTTGGCGAATAATGTCATCAATTTCATCATAAGTCAGATTTAATTTATGACCATACTCTGCGGCCCAGCACCCGGTACAGTGAAGATTGCAGGCAGATGTCGGATCCAGAAGGATTGCCCATGGAATATTGCAGTTATATTTTGCCCTCAATTCTTCTTCTTTTTTCCATCCAACCAGTGCCGAATTAATAAAGAAGTTTACTGCCAGCGTCTTTGTTACATTGGGATCAACTTCCTTGAAAAGACGGCGAATATATTCGTAATATGGATGTTCTGGATTCGTGATTGCTTCACGGATCATCCGTCTCTGTGTAACGAATTCTCCATCTGCAAACTTATCTGCCCAGTCCATCATCTTCGGCATATGCTTGTCTGGATCTTTATAAATATAATCAAAAGTCTTTTCAATCCCCAGTTTCTTTAATGTGTTTCCTGCATTCATTT
>QFCE01002144.1_pt1 | contig 106556 bp, 104 predicted proteins | sample 5346091 | NCBI WGS metagenome assembly QFCE01 (sample SAMN09062252, study PRJNA434731) | Human gut metagenome, whole genome shotgun sequencing project. | isolation source: stool timepoint A chromium assembly | host: Homo sapiens | collected 2015
GCGTCTTATGGTAAGGCATTGTTCTTCCAGATTTACGTCCTGCCATGCCAAACCGCAGGCTTCTCCAATACGAAGCCCGGCATAATAGGCTATCTGGATTGGAAGTATTGCGGCTGGGTTCTTTTTTTGCAGATAAGCAAGCAATCTTTCATAATCTTCTCGTGAAATTGGTTGGACATTTCCGTCCATATCCTCATCGGACCAACCAAGCGGAAAAAAGTAAGGGTTGTTGATTTTGGAGATACACTGGTAGATATTTTCCGTAATGCCCGGAAAGAGCAGTTAAAAAATCGAATGCAGTACGGAGAACTTTATCACACGAACTACTACAAAGAGGTCAAAGAGAAAAACAGAGTGTACTACGAATATTATTGTTTAGACAGAACAGAGGAAGTCCCGACAGATTATAAAGAAATTTCTTTCGTCTGTTTAAGACCGGATGGTTGTTTGGAACTTCCAACTACTTTGGGGACTGTTTGCAGAAAGGTGGCAAAAACATTAGAGGGATTTGAAGGCTTTCATTTCCACCAGTTACGTCACACCTATACAAGCAACCTTTTAGCAAATGGAGCTGCCCCAAAAGATGTGCAGGAATTGTTGGGACACTCAGATGTCAGTACCACAATGAACGTCTATGCTCACTCCACAAGAGATGCGAAACGAAAATCAGTTCGGCTTCTTGATAAAGTGGTGGGCAATGACTAAAAAATTTCCCTTATTTCCCTTGTGATTATCTCATAAGGGCAAAAATAAGGGAAACTACATATCATTTCACTAATGGACAGGCGGGAAAGCCTATAAAATGGGGAAAGTTAGAGGAATAATTATATAAATCCCAGTTTGACAATTTCATATCCATACACACAAAGCAGTTAGTCTTAGGATTGACTGCTTTTTAAAAAGACACCATTTAGGTGTAATGATGTCTTTTGGGTGTTATTTTATAGGTCATATCAAGGCTCATTCAATCGTGGTAAATTCGTGGTAAAATGAGTTTTTTCTATACTTCAAAATACTTGAAAGTATAGTGTTTATGCGGATAATCGAAAATTAGATATAAAATTTAACATAAGTTTTTGAAATTTTTACTTTATTTCTGCACTAACTTGTAGTATGATACTGTAGTTAAAAGAAACCAGTTCAAGATTACAGGAGGAATCAAAGATGGTAAAAGCAGTTGTAGGAGCAAACTGGGGAGATGAAGGAAAAGGAAAGATTACAGATATGCTGGCTCAGGAAGCTGACATTGTTGTAAGATTTCAGGGAGGAGCCAATGCCGGACATACGATTGTAAATAATTATGGCAAGTTCGCACTTCATACTCTTCCATCCGGTGTATTTAATGCCAATACTACCAGTATCATTGGAAATGGTGTGGCGTTGAATATTCCGGTATTGTTTAAGGAGATACAATCTATCGTGGAAAAGGGTGTTCCTATGCCGGACATTAAGGTGTCAGACCGGGCACAGATGGTAATGTCCTACCATATTAAATTTGATGAGTACGAAGAGGAACGTTTAGCAGGTAAATCTTTCGGCTCTACCAAATCAGGAATTGCTCCGTTTTATTCAGATAAATTTGCAAAAATCGGATTCCAGGTAAGTGAGCTCTTTGCAGATGAAGAAGTACTGCGGGAAAAAGCAGAGAATATCTGTGCAAAGAAGAATATTATGCTGGAACACTTATATCATAAACCGCTGTTAAAGCCAGAAGATATTCTGGAAGAGCTGAAGCAGTACAAAGAAATGGTTGCGCCGTATGTGTGTGATGTTTCAGCATTGCTTTGGGATGCATTAAAAGAAGGCAAAGAAATTCTTTTGGAGGGTCAGTTAGGTTCCTTAAAAGATCCGGACCATGGTATTTATCCTATGGTAACCTCCTCCTCTACACTGGCTGCTTATGGAGCGGTGGGAGCGGGAATTCCGCCTTATGAAATCAAAAAGATTATTACAGTATGCAAGGCCTATTCCAGCGCAGTAGGCGCAGGCGCTTTTGTATCGGAAATCTTTGGAGAAGAAGCAGATGAATTAAGACGCAGAGGCGGTGATGGCGGTGAATATGGAGCTACCACAGGACGCCCAAGACGTATGGGATGGTTTGATTGTGTGGCTTCTAAATACGGATGCCGGATTCAGGGAACTACGGACGTGGCCTTTACTGTACTGGATGTGTTAGGATATTTAGACGAAATTCCTGTTTGTGTGGCATATGACATTGATGGTGAGATTACCACAGAATTTCCTACTACACACCTTCTGGAAAAAGCAAAACCAGTGCTGGAAGTACTTCCGGGGTGGAAATGTGATATCAGAGGAATCAAAAAATACGAAGACTTACCGGAAAATTGTCGCAAATACATTGAATTTGTGGAAGAAAAACTGGGCTTCCCAATTACCATGGTATCCAATGGGCCAGGGAGAGATGAGATTATTTACAGATAAATAAAAACAGGGAATCATTGCAGAAAAGAGATGCAGTGATTCCTTGTTTTTTTGTTCATTCTATGCACTAGATTCTCTGTTTTGCACAAAAATGTAAAAAACAGACATGTTTTAAGTACTTATCTACAAAGCTCTTTATGCAAATAATCACAAAGGATAATGCAATACCAAATATATGAAGAAAATAACCAATATTTACAACCCCTGAGGTTGATTGACAAAAAAAGTCGACTGTGCTATTCTCAATACATACTCCTATCTTTAACAGTTGAGAAATGAAAAAATCGCTGTGTCCCTTGGTTTCATTGGGGTTCAGCGATTTTTGGCGTCGTTTTAAACTATAGTATTTTATTCTCGACCCTTACTTTTTTTCTGAATATTTTTCATCTGACTCTTTGTGATGAATTTATAATCCGTTTCAAAACCACAAGCATCATGTAATGCATCTGTCAGCTTATCCCGTTTGTAAAGTGGAATAAAACCTTGTTCTTGTATATCGGCGAAATTCATAGTTCTTAATTTATCTAAGATTGTCTCACAACTGAAGACATCTCCTAAGTCTTTTTCAAGATAACGATAGATTACTAATGCGAGGAAGCAGATAAGAAAATGTGCTTTTATGCGTATATCATCATGAAGGAATACAGGTCTTGCCTCAAAATCGGTTTTCATGATACGGAAGCATTCCTCGATTTCCCAACGGCCTTCGCTGACTTTTAAAATGTCCTTCACATCATCATCTAACAGATCCGTAGTTACAGCATATATTCCGTCATACAATGCTTCCAGCTCAATCTTTTCTGTATCCAGATAGTTATGGATTTTTGCGATTTCTCCATCCTCAGTTGCCGCAACTTTTCCAATAAAGCGGGCAGGGTCGTTTGGATTTTTACGCTCTTTTTTTATATTTCCGGTCTGAAGCATTTTTTCGGCACGTTCTACCTGGGCTTCTCTTATAGATTTCTGATACCGTGCGTATTTCGGTGAATAGGTTACGATGAGCCGTTGATGCAAGGTATGAGGTGTGTAAGGTTCATCTTTATAATACAATCCGTTATCATCATCTGGGATTTCTGAAAGATTGACAGGGGTGTCATCCGACACGCGCTTAAATCCGTTTTTATCTAAAGCCCACTTCGTATCCTCTTTATTTAACTTTTTAATAGACTGCGTGACGATAAAAGCCCGCTCCCCTGCATGGTTTATTCGTTTGATTGCTTCTGAACCAAGACCTGCATCACTACAATAAATAAATTTGGTACAGCCGAAATCCTGAAGTACTTTTGTCTCTAATGGTCTCAGGGAAGTTTGTTCATTTGCGTTTCCTGGGAATAGTGAAAAAGCAAGTGGAATACCATCCCATCCATGAACATTCCCATTTGGATGATTGGATTTGGGCGATGTTCTTTGCTTTTTCCGTACTTCTTGTCACCGTCTTCCTGTTCAATCTCAAAATAGTAATTCGTACAATCATAGTAGAGGATCTTATCATTTCTTTTTCCTAGAAGATGGCTGTTTTTATATACTTCTGATTGGATAAAATCAGCTTCATTTCCAAGAACATCTAAGGAACGATATAGGTCGTGCAATTGATAAGAAGGTTTTTCTAAAAACTCAGAAGCGATCTTGTAAGAAGAACGTTTACTGGTTGGATCAAGTATCCTTGCATAAATAAGATCCGAAAGGATTGCATTAATGTCGTATTTGAATTTATATTTATCTCTTAATTTCCGGCATGTCTTATCAAGCTGAAGTCGATAATAATAGGCTTGTGGGAAAAGATACCCACCACGATAAAGAACCTGTTGGTTGTAATCAAGTTTCTGATCAGAGTGGAAAGTGATAGGAACAGCTTTTGCTTGTTGTTCTTTTTTATATTTTATAGTTTCCAAACGTGCCTCTTCTTTTGCCCATTTCACAACGTCATCACGAGTCGGTCCATGCTCGATGAAAAGTTCTTTGAGTGTTCCAAGCTTTCGTACATTAACAGAAGTACTTTTTCCTTTATTGTTAATGTAACTTTTTGCGATATAAAAGGATTCAGAATTTTTTGATTTTGACGTAGTTACTTTCATGGCAAATCCCTCCTGGATATAGTATATCATACACTACATAATATTGCTAGATAATACTATAAAATAAAACAGAAAATTTGACACAAAAAAAGCAGGTATTATGAGGCCTGCAAGCATTTTTTTCAATATTCAACTGTCAAACTCCCGTGGAAGGTAGGTATGGAGCCTTATTATCCGGTAAACAATGACCAGAACAATAAACTGTTCGAGGAATACAAGAAACTGGCAGATCAGGAGAAGAATGTGATTTTCGGCGGACGCCTTGGAAATTATAAGTACTATGACATGGACAAGGTAATCGAGGCAGCGTTAGAGACAGCTAAGAAGGAACTGGCATAAAATTGAAACAGGAATGAAGAGAGAGTCCCATCAGTGTTCTTGCACTGGTGTGGCTCTTATTGCATTAAAGGAGAAATTTTGGAAGTGCCTTGATTCTTGAAGTGCGGTTCTTTATAATGGTGGTATAGAACAAGGGGAGACATTCGTACAGGGAAGGTGATGCCAGGCAAGGCAATGCTTTTCTACAGAAGATAAAAGTTGGAGATACAGTCAGAGGACACAGTTAAATTATGTACATAGGAGAAAACTATATGGGAGTGGGGTATGATGAAAGAAATGAAAAGATAAGTAGAACCAAGATAGAAGGTTTTGGAATTTGTCAGACAGTGTCTGACAAATTCAAGAAAGGAAATATATGCAAGAGATTACAAGAAATAGTAAGATGTATTATTTGATTTGCGAAATTGAAAGAACGGTAACAGGTGCAAAAGAACGTCTTACAGGAGCTGTTAATCAAACAATGACAGAAACATATTGGAGAATAGGAAGATATATTGTTGAATTTGAGCAGGATGGAAATGGAAAGGCAATTTACGGAAAAAATTTGCTGTCAACACTTTCAAAAGAATTAACATTGCGTTTGGGAAAAGGTTACAGCAGACCGAATTTGAATAATATGAGAAAGTTTTATTTAAAATATCCAAATTGTCAGACGGTGTCTAACAAATTGAGCTGGTCACATATTTGTGAGTTGATTAAGATTGACGATGATTTAGAACGTAGTTTTTACGAAAAACAATGTGTGAAAGAAAGATGGATTCAGCGCTATTCCTCAGACTTGCAGCGAGTCGTGATAAAGAGAGAATTTTGGAACTGGCAAATAAAGGAGTTGAAATCAACAAGCCAGAAGATGTCATAAAAGATACCTATACATTGGAATTTTTGAATATACCGGAGTTGGAACAATATAGTGAAAGTGATCTTGAACAGCGAATTATTGATAACCTTCAGAAATTTTTATTAGAATTAGGAAAGGGTTTTACCTATGTTGGAAGACAATACAGCATTACCATCAATAACGTTCATTATTATGTGGATTTAGTTTTTTATCATCGAATTTTAAAATGTTTTGTGTTGATCGATTTGAAGAAAAATTCAGTACAACATGAAGATATTGGTCAAATGAATATGTATATGGGATACTTTGCGACTGAAGAAAATATGGAAGACGATAATCCTCCAATAGGGATTATTTTGAGTAAGAACAAAGATGAGCTATTAGTCGAGTATGCTACTTATGGAATGGATAGTTATTTGTTTGTTTCTAAATATGAATTATATTTGCCAAATCGAAAAGAATTGGAAAAGTTAGTAAATCGTATTTTAGAAGAGAATGCTGAAGATGAAACAATCATGTGAATATAATAAATTGGTATATTCATGTGTGAGAATCCAGGAAAATGTAAGAAGTAAAATGAAATTATGTGATTTTCGGCGGACGCCTGGGAAACTATAAATACTATGATGGGGACAAGGCAATGCTTTTCTACAAAAGATAAAATTGAAAAATACATTCAGAAGACAAAGTTTAAAGTACATAAGATAACACGAGATCAATTGCTAGGATGATTGATCATAAGCTTTTAATTTAAAATAAGCGGGGTGTTAATGTGCAGAAAATGAAACAGAATGTCATGAATGAAAAAGACTTACAAAGGATAAAAGAACTTCGCCTGATGGATGATGACTTTTTTTCAGAGGCTCTGGACGGAAAGGTTGAAGCAGTTGAGTACATATTGAACACAATTCTAGAGCGTGCTGATATCAAAGTAAAATCTACAAAGGCACAGGTAGAATACAAAAGTGCAACGAAGCGTTCCATAACATTGGATATCCAGGCAGAAGATGCGGATGGAAAACTTGTGGATATCGAAATCCAGCGTTCTGACAAGGGGGCAGGAGTAAGAAGAGCAAGGTATCACAGTAGTATGATAGACCGGACCCTTCTCAGCAAAGGGGAAGAGTTTGAAGATTTGGTTGACACCTATGTGATCTTCATTACAGAAAATGATAAATATGGTAAGGGGATTCCGCTATATCATGTGGAAAGGAAAATTACCGAGCTAAATGATGAATTGTTCGGTGACGGGGCACATATCCTATACGTGAATGGCGAATATCGAAATATGGAACATCCAGTAGGAAGTTTAATGCATGACTTTAACTGCAAAGATGCAAAGGATATGGTAAATCCATTACTTGCAGAAGAAGTCAGATATTTAAAAGAGACAGAAGGAGGTCAGAAGCAGATGTGCAGACTTTTAGAAGAGATGAGAGAGGAAGCAGCAGCGGAAGCAAGGGCAGAAGGAAAAGCAGAGGGAAAAGTAAGTGATGCTATCAAGATGCTTGTAAAGGGGTATTCGATAGAGGAAATTATGGAAATAACAGATTTGCCTTTGGAAGAAGTGCAGGAGTTGGCACAAGGATTAAAGCAAAGGTGAAGATGATGTGTTTCGGACACTTCTGGAAAAGATGCCGGAACTGGCAGTGCCTTTGATTAATGAAGTATTCGGTACTTCCTACCCAGAGGATATCGAAATTATACAAAAGAGGAATGAACACCAGACGAAACAGGGGGAAATTATTACAGATTCTCATCTACTGATTGCAGACAAAGCATACCACATAGAATGCCAGAGTACCCATGACAGCAGCATGGTGATCCGAATGATAGAATATGATTTCTCAATTAGCCTGGAGTCTATGCGATTAGAAGACGGAAAGTACCAGATGTATTTTCCGCATTCCTGTATTTTATACCTAAGAGGAAACCAGGAGAGAAAACTATTGAGTGTTGAAATGATAATGCCGGATGGTTCTGTGACAGAATACAAGATTCCGGCAATCTATGTTGGACATTATACTAAGGATGAAATCCTACAGAAACAGTTGTTTTTCCTTTTGCCATTTTATATTATGAGATATGAAGAGAAGACATTGGACGCAGACCATCCGGAATTACAAAAGATGCTGGAGGAATATCGGGAGATAGAAAAATGGCTGGAAGAGGAATTTCTGGAGGAAGAAAAAGAGAAAATATATCGGGATTTAATAGAACTGATAATACGGATAGCAGGTTATATTCTGAAAGATCAGGAGGAAGCCAGGAAAGGATTAGGTGATGTTATGGGCGGAAAGGTGTTGGAACTGGAGTCAGATAAGCTGATACAGGAAGGTGTGAAGCGTGGATTGATGCAAGGACGAACTCAGGGCTTGGAGCAGGGAATCGCCAAGAATGTACGAACATTGCTTCACAAAGGAAAGACAGTGGAGGAAGTTGCTGATTTGCTGGATTTAACAGTAGAGTATGTGAAGAAGATTCAGAAAGAAATGCCTAAATATTGATGATGCAGTTTCATAGATCGTTTGTTTTTTTATCTTTCTTGATTCTTTAAAAACAGTACTTTATAATTTAGAATAAAAAGACCATACAAAAGGAGGAAGCACAATGGTAAACCCAGTTACTGTGATGAAAATGCTTAATGAGAGAAAAAAATTCATGTCCAATCACCCACATTTTTTTGATTTTTTTGTAAATGCATTTGGAAAAGGTGTGGGAAAAGATACAGAAATTGAACTTAGTATTAAGAGACCAGGAGAGGAAAGCACTTCTTCTAAAATTACCATTAAGGAATCCGATTTAAAGTTGTTCCAGGAATTGCAGGAATTGATTAATTAAAAAAGAGTAATGGTATATTAGCACCGCCAAGGTAGCCTCCTACATATCGTAAGGAGATACCCTGGCGGTGCTTTTCGTTCATAGGTTTATCTTTCTGGGAAAGAAGTGTTTAATTGTGATTCTTTTTCCGTTGTGCTCTTATAACCAATAGGAATATAGCAGTAGCAGATACAAAGAGAACCGTATAAAGGAAAATTTGGCTTTCGTCTCCGGTTTTTGGTATCTGTCGTCCATCAATTCGTTCAAAAGATACGGAGATGGTCTGGTTTGCTTTCACATTGGAAATCGTATATTTGTTATTTTTGATAGTCACTTGTTTTCCGTTTACCAATACTTTGGAAACTTTATAGTCTTTGTTTGGAGTAAAAGTAAATTCTGTGCTGCTGCCTTCTTTTACCTCAATAGTTCCGGAAGGACTAATTTTGCCATATTTATCAGAAGATGCTTGTATGGTGTAAACCGGAACTACAGCTTTAAAGGAAACACTGGAAGTTTTGGTAAGGCCAGTGCCTTTCCAAGAACCAGAAGTGTGCTCCTCTAATTCGTACCCTACTGTGAGACAATAATCTCCTACTTTATCCAGAACAAAAGTTACATCATAAGGGGCAGATTTCCAACTACTGTAATTTTTTCCATCCCAAGTCCAGGTTTTAGGAACCCAGCGGGAATCCCAGTTACCAGGGGAAGTCTGATTCATTCCAGTACCCACAGCAGTTGCAGTTAGTTTTGTGTCACGGTAATAGGTGCCATTCGCTTTGATGCCTTCAATAGTACCCCGGAAAGCCATGTAGGTTTTATAGGTGATAGCAGGACTTTCTTTACTTGGCATAGCTTTATCAGAGTCAAAGGCTTTTCGGGCAATAAATTGATAAGAAGTATTTTCTTTTAAGCCGCTGAAAACATTGCCACTTTGCCATTTCCAAGTAGTTCCATCCGTGGAAATAGCATATTCTAGAGACTTCTGAGCCTGGAGGGTAATGGAAGTTTCACTGCGACCAGACAGTTTTGGTGCTTCTGGCGCTTGGGCTGCTATGGATTTTGTGGTTATAATCAAAGGTTTGCTGATTTCACTTGGCATGGCCTCTTCATCATTGAAGATGATTCTGGTAACAATTTGATACTCTGTTTCCGGTGATAAGTTTTCAAAATTACCACTTGTGTTCCAGCTAATCGGTTTACCATCTTTTAATAAGGAGTACTCCTGGCCTGTCACAGAATGAATCTGGATTCGAGTATCTGTTTTTTCCGAAAGCTCAGGAGTAGCAGGAGCCTTGGCGGCAGATGATTTTGTGGTCACTTTTAATGGTTTACTATTCTCGCTGATTTCAGTATCTGTTTTGATTCTGGTAACAAAGCTGTAATCGGTAGATGGTTTTAAGTCTTTAAAAATACCTGAAGCTTGCCATACCAAGTCTTTTTCATCCTGAATCATAGCATATTCTTGTTTTTCCTCTGTATTTAAAATGATTTCAGTATCAGTAACAGAGGTAACAGTGGGTGCATCAGGGGCATTTACTGGTTTCGGGGTGGTATCTTTTGTAGGTTGAATGTCCGTTGATGGTGTATTATTTCCTTTTGGTTTCTCATCTGTAGGAGAATCTACATGGGAATCAGGAGAAGGATTTTCTGTTTGGGGTGTATCCGTTTTATCTGTGGAAGGTGGAGCTTCCTTTTGGGGTTTCGTTTCAGTCGGAGGAGTGATATCTTCCTGAGGTTTTGTCTCAGCCGGAGGAGTGATATCTTCCTGAGGTTTTGTCTCAGTCGGAGGAGTGATATCCTCCTGAGGTTTTGTCTCAACCGGAGGAGTAATATTTTCTTGTGGTTTTTCTTCTGTTGGAGTTTGAGAATCAGGTGTAGGAGTTACAGATTCCTGCTGATTTTCCTGTTCTTTTTTAGGCGTTTCTGGTTTTGAGACAGAATCTTGCTTTTTTTGAACATCTGTGCGAATGGTAAAGACAGGGAGTTCTGTTTCCTCCTGGCTATTTTTTTCGCGGTAGGTAAATTTGTAATCTGTGTCTGCTTTTAAATCCTGGAATATAACAGTTTGTTTTTCAAGGTTGTATTGATCGTCTGCAGACCATTTCCAGATAATGGTATCTGTTTTTTCATCTTTTACCTGCAGGGCGTATTCCAGATTTTCCTGGGTTTGTAAGGTAATACTAGTATCTGTTTTGGAAACAACTTGTGGTTCTTTTGCTTCTTTTTTTTCTGCTGCTGAAACATGTAAAGTTGAGAAAACACCAGAAGTTCCAATGAGTACCAGAGCCAGCAAAAAAGCCAGCGTTTTTTTCATTGCTTTCATCATACGGGGTCACCTCGCTTTTGTATGAGATAGAAATAAATTGACGTGTTTTGTTATCCTTATTATACCAGATATTTACAGTAAATAATAGTAAAAATAGAAAATTATTAGAAAATTAATGGGTTCTTAAAGAGTTATAATAATCTTGAAAAGATATTAAGGATATGTTACATTTAATGAGGTAAAACAAGCTTTGCCACAAATAAAGAGAACAGAGGATAAGATTGAAAATGAAAATATGGAATAGAAGAAAATGGATGAGACTGGTCTGTGGACTTAGTATTCTCGGAATATGTAGCTTTGCAGCGCCAGTTTTTGCAGCAGATGTATCTGGAGAAAGGCAGGAAGAGAGTGTCACTTCTATGGATGAAGATGGGAATATGAAGAAAGTGGAGAGTGGTCCCAAATTAATTGAAAATCCAGTAGATCCCAATAAATCCAGGACGGGAGAACCTCAGGTGGTGAATTTCCGCACGAAAAACAATGCAGTAACCGAATTTATTGAACAGGAAACAGCTAAACCAGGATATACTAACGGAGCTTATGGTGCAGACGCTGTATATCTGGGTTATGCAAATGGAAAATACAAGTTTATGCTTTCTGGGGTAGTAGGCTGGGTAAAAGAGAGTGAAGTGCAGGTAGTGAATCTTTCACAGGCAAAGGCAGTGAGCTGCTATGAAGTAAAAGATGGAAAACTATTACATCACATTGTGCAGGACATGACAACACCAGGATATGCTACCAGTTTGAATAATGGTTCGGCCCCATCCTATCTTGAGCCAGGAAGCACTTATTATAGTTATGATGGACATTATTTTTACCGAGACTATGGTGTGATGGTGTCAGATTATCGGAAGGATGAGAGGGGGCAATCTGTAAATCCAGAAGAACCTTATTATAATTATTTCCAGTATCTTCCTATGCGGAGTCAGTCATCTTATACAGGTGAAGAAATCGACACCATGTTCAATGGAATGCTCAAAAAAGATTCTAAAATGAAAGATACCGGAGAAGTTTTTGTGAGTAATCAGGATACATATGGTGTGAATGCACTTCTTATGACCGGTATCGCAGCCAATGAAAGCAACTGGGGGAAAAGCAGTATCAGTCAGAAAAAGAATAATCTGTTTGGATTAAATGCTACAGATGCTTCACCTGGAATGAATGCGAATCAGTATAGCAGTGTTGCAGCCTGTATTAAAGATTTTGCGAATGGCTGGATGTCCAGAGGATATCTTTATCCAAAAGATTATCGCTATAATGGTGGCTTTCTTGGTAATAAAGCAAGTGGGCTGAATGTAAAATACGCTTCAGATCCTTACTGGGGAGAGAAGGCAGCAAATATTGTATGGAGATTAGACCATACAATGGGAGAAAAGGATACAGGGAAATATACCCTGGCAGTCAAAGAAATCGTGCCAAAAGATCATATTTCTGTAAATGTACGAAAAGAGCCCTCAGCCTCTTCTACACTTTTGTATAAAACAGGAAAAGCAGCCAATTATGTAGTGCTGATGCGAAAGTCAGAACCAATAGACGGATTTTATGAAATTCAAAGTGATGGTGTGCTGGATAAAGAAAGAAGCAAAGTAGTAAAAGAAAACGGAACTTATAATTTTGAACAGATGTATGGTTATATGTCTTCGGATTATCTTCGGGTTATAAGTACAGCAAAAAATGGAGGGGCACAAGAACAGGAACCCGTTGTACCAGAAGAAAAACGGTTAGATGCTATCCAAATTACCGTGCCGCCTGCAAAAACAGCTTATATAGAAGGGGAAACGTTTGATAAAACAGGAATGCAGGTTTTGGCATTATGGAGTGATGGAAAGAAAACAGATGTAACAGCAGAAATCCAGTACGTAAAGGAACCTTTAAAACAGACAGATACAGAAATCAAGATTCAGTATACTTATGGAAATGTGATAAAAGAAGCAGTACAAGCCATTACTGTAGCGGCAAAAGAACCACAACAGGAACCCAAGCCAGAGCAAAATCAGGAATTGGAGGAGATTACCCTGTTTGTAACGCCAGAAGCAGTAGAAGTTTCCAAGGGTGGAACTCAGCAGTTTGGTGTAACCGTAAAAAGTGAGACAGGAAAAGTGCCTCAGTTGGTTTGGACTGTGGTTGGAAATCAAAGTGAGAAGACAATCATAGATGGACATGGGAAGTTGACAGTAGGAGATGATGAAACCGCAGATAAAATTATTGTCAGGGTAGCGTTGGCAGTAGATAACAGCAGAGGAGCCGATGCAGTGGCTGTCATTGCAAAAGAACAGGAAGAGCCTGAGAAACAGGAGAATGAAGCTGTAACACCAGAAGAACCAGAAAAGCAGCCGGTAGAGGACAACAAAACGCAAGAGATAGAGCAGAATCTTTCGGGGCAAGAAGTCAGCCAGGAATTGTCAAAATCAGAAGAGAAGCAACCACAGGAGAAGCAGCAAAAGAAAAAAGAAAGTGCAAAAACAGGAGATGAAACACAGATTTTATTCTTTGTTTTAACAGGAGGTTTAGCAGTGTTGGTGTTGTTGCATCTGACAGTAAAAAGAAAGAAACAAGATATGTGATTAAAAAAAAGCGGTGGGAAGGACAGTCTTTTATAGACATATCCTTCCTGCCGCTTTTGGGTTAAATTTTGTGAATTTCCATATCTTTTGGCAGAAGTAAATCCAGAAGAATGGATACAACAAAGACTACTGCCACGCAGTTTCCACCAAAGACATCCTGAATAATCTGTGGAAATACATGCCAGATACCTGCCTCTGTAGCAGATGTTGCGCCAATACCTACAGACAAGGAGAGAGCTGCAATCGTGGTATTTCTCTGATTAAATCCAGCTCTTGCCAGCATTTGTACACCGCTGACCATAATGGAACCAAACATCATAATCGTGCATCCGCCTAAAACAGCATCTGGCAAGGATGCAAAAAAGGCACCAATAGGGGGAAACAGTCCTGCCAGAATCATACACACAGCACCGGTCATAATAGCAAAACGGTTTACAACTTTTGTCATGGTAATGAGTCCAATGTTTTGGCTAAAAGAAGTAACTGGCGGACAGCCAAAGAGTCCGGACAAGGTACTGGCAAAACCGTCACAAGCCAGAGAACCGGAGATTTCCTTTTCATTTACTTCCCGTTCTAGACCAGTAGCACAAAGAGCTGAGGTGTCACCAATGGTTTCCGCTGCAGATACCAGGAAGATAATAGCCACAGAAACAATAGCGCCTACATGAAATTCCGGCATAATGGGCAGAAGAGAAGGAAGTGCAAGAAATCCTCTTTCCAGGATACCGGAGAAATCCACCATGCCCATAACAGAAGCCAAAATGTAGCCAACAATCAATCCAAAAAGCACAGATAACTGTTTCCAGAAGGACTTTGCAAAAATATTAAAGAGCAGGCATGCAACCAGAGTGACAGTGCCAAGAATCAGATTCTTTGGAGAACCAAAATCTTCCGTATAACCACCGCCAAAAGAACGGATGCCAACAGTAAGAAGAGAATAACCAATAGTAGTAACCACTGCTGCAGCCACAACCGGAGTAATAATCCTGCGCCAGTATTTTGCCAGAAGTCCTAAGGTTCCTTCCATTACGCCGCCTATGAGTACAGCGCCGACAACAGTTCCATAGCCATAAGAACTTCCAACATAAGTAAGAATTGTTACAAAAGTAAAACTCACACCCATGACAATGGGAAGGCCGGAGCCAATGCGCCAGAGGGGATAGAGCTGAATTAAAGTGGCAATTCCTGCAATAAACATAGCGTTTTGTAATAAGAGTGCGGTTTTTGCTTGGTCCAGTCCTGAAGCCGTTCCAATAAGAATAATGGGGGTCAGGTTAGACACAAACATAGCCAGAATATGCTGAATACCAAAAGGAATGGCTTTTCCAAGAGGTACCTGGCCGTCCAGCTTGTAAATGTTGCTGATACTTGCATTGCTAGATGGTTTCGTTTTCATAATTTCCTCCATAATCTTTTGTATATCGGTTCTTAGTATATCTGTTCAAGAAGGCAGAAGCAAGAAAAATCTTTGAGGTTTTCCATTGTAATTAGAAGTAGGATGGGATAGAATGAAAGGATAGAAGGCGAGGAATAAAAAAATGGAAAATACAGAAATTTTAGCCATTTACGGCACGAATTATAAAGAAATGACAAAAAAACTTTTGGAAGAAGGAAATATGGCAGAGAGAATCCCAGACAAGGAATGCAGAATCGGCATTAAGCCGAACCTGGTATCTCCTTCAGAACCCTCCTGGGGAGCCACTACACATCCGGAAATTGTGGCAGGAATTATTGAATATCTACAGGAACAAGGTTTTCGGAATCTAGTGATGCTGGAAGGCTCCTGGGTGGGAGATAAGACAGCAGAGGCAGCAGAATTATGCGGATATTATCACTTGTCTAAAAAATATCAGGTGGAATTTCTGGATATGCAGAAAGATTCTTATGAAGCTTATGATTGTGAAGGTATGGATTTAAGAATCTGTGATGAAGCGGTGAAGTTGGATTTCCTTATTAATGTGCCGGTGATGAAGGGGCATTGTCAGACAAAGATGACGTGCGCTCTGAAGAATATGAAAGGTTTGATTCCTAACGTAGAGAAACGCCACTTTCACGCAATGGGACTTCATAAGCCGATTGCTCATTTATCATCCAGGCTGCGCCAGGATTTTATTGTGGTAGATAATATCTGTGGAGATTGGGATTTTGAAGATGGAGGAAATCCAGTGGTGATGAACCGGATTATGGTGGCAGCGGACCCTGTGCTTTGTGATGCATTTGTGTGTCATCTCATGGGATATGAGGTAGAAGAAGTTCCTTATATTAGAATGGCAGAGGAACTGGGTGTGGGACTTGGAGATTGGGAATTGGCAAAATATCAAGAATTAAATCAGCCAGAAAAAGGAATTTGCACACCAAAAGAGCGAAAAGTAGTGGAGCTGGCCGATGCAGTGGAAGAAGTAGAATCCTGCAGCGCTTGCTATGGATACTTGCTGCCTGCATTGCAAAGATTAAAAGAAGAAGGTCTGTTTGAAAAACTTCAGGACAAAATCTGTATTGGACAGGGTTATAGAGGAAAAACAGGGAAGCTGGGAATTGGTCAGTGTACCAGAAAATTCGAATATCATCTGGAAGGATGTCCGCCAACAGAAGGGGCGATTTATGAGTTTTTGAAGGAGTATTTGGAGGAAAATTAAAAAATTTTGAAATGAAAAATGTCGGTTTTACCTTGAAAGCAATAGGATATAGTAGTAATATATAAATATTTGTGAACATATAAAGTAAAGGAAGGATAAAGAATATGATAGGACAGAAAAAAAAGCAGGAGAGCTTGCTGGATTTGCAATGGGTCAGAAGGGCGTTGCTTTTAGCTCTGTTTGATATTGCAATTATAATTGCTTCATCACTGCTTGCTTTATTCGCACGTTTTGATTTTTCATATGCTCAAATAGAGGTACCATATTTATCAAATTTGTACCATTATTTACCAATCAGTATTATAGTGAATTTGCTTATTTTTTATTTTTGTAGAATGTACCATAGCCTTTGGAAGTTTGTAGGGGTTCATGAGTTTGGATATATGCTCCTTGCCAATGGGATTTCTTTTTTCGTACAGATTACAGGCATGTATTTGATGCAGTATTCCATGCCGAGAAGTTATTTCTTCTTTCAGATTATTTTGCAGACAGCGATGGTTTGTGGGGTAAGATTTTCTTACCGATTTATACGCCATCTGAAAGAGGTGAAGGAACAGAAATTTTCCAGGAAGAATAAACGGAAACGTGTTATGGTCATTGGAGCTGGAGAAGCCGGAAAAGCAATTATAAAAGAAATTATGGATAGCAAATATTTGTCTATGAGAATTTGCTGTGTAGTAGATGATGACCGTAATAAAGAAGGACGTTATCTAGATGGGGTTCCTATTGTTGGAAACAGATCTACCATTCTGAAAAACGTAGAAAAATATAAAATAAACAGTATTATTTTGGCAATTCCATCTGCACCTTTGGAAGAAAAGAAAGATATTTTAGACATTTGTAAAATGTCCGGTTGTGAATTGAAAACGTTACCTGGCATATATCAGCTGATTGATGGAGAAGTGAATGTAAGTAAACTTCGTGATGTGGAAATCACGGATTTATTGGGGAGAGAACCAATCCAGGTAAATCTTGATGAAATTATGGGATATGTGAAGGGCAAAGTGGTTATGGTGACAGGCGGAGGAGGCTCTATTGGAAGTGAGCTATGCCGTCAGATTGCGGCTTACCAGCCGAAACAATTGATTATTTTTGATATTTATGAAAATAATGCTTATGAAATTCAGCAAGAATTGCAGCGTCATTATCCAGAGTTGAATCTGGTGACATTGATTGGTTCTGTGCGGAATACACACCGTATGAACAGTATTTTTGAAATCTATCACCCAGATATTGTTTATCATGCGGCAGCTCATAAACATGTGCCTTTAATGGAAGATAGCCCCAATGAAGCAATTAAAAATAATGTGTTTGGAACGTATAAAACAGCAAAAGCTGCCAGTGAAAATGGAGTTAAACGTTTTGTGTTGATTTCTACAGACAAGGCAGTAAATCCTACTAACATCATGGGAGCTTCCAAGCGTTTGTGCGAAATGATTGTTCAGAGCTTCAATAAAATATCTGATACAGAGTTTGTTGCAGTGCGTTTTGGAAATGTACTGGGAAGTAATGGAAGTGTCATTCCATTATTTAAAAAGCAGATAGAAGAAGGTGGTCCGGTAACAGTTACGGACAAGAATGTCATTCGTTATTTCATGACCATTCCAGAAGCGGTTTCCCTGGTTCTTCAGGCAGGAGCTTATGCAAAGGGGGGAGAAATTTTTGTCCTAGAAATGGGAGAACCAGTAAAAATTGATGATATGGCAAAGAATTTGATTCGATTGTCTGGTTATACTCCGGATGTGGATATTAAGATCGAATATACAGGACTCCGTCCAGGAGAAAAACTGTATGAAGAACTTCTGATGGCAGAGGAAGGTATGAAAGAGACGGCCAATAAGTTAATCCATATCGGAAAGCCTATTGAAATGAACGAGGATGAATTCTTTCTGCAATTGGCAGATTTAAAAGAAGCCTGCTATCAGGATGATGCACACATCAAAGAAAAGGTCGCGGAGATGGTACCGACTTACCATATTAAAAATGAGGATATAAAAATGGCAGTTCAGTAACTTGCTTTTATAGAGAAACAAGGTATAATAAAAATAAGAATTAAGAAAATTGGGAGATTATAGAATTATGAAAGTACCATTTTCACCACCAGACATTACAGAAGAAGAAATTGCTGAAGTAGCAGATACCTTGCGAAGTGGCTGGATTACTACAGGACCAAAAACAAAAAGATTTGAAAATGAAATTGCGGCGTATTGTCATACTGCAAAAGCAGCGTGTCTTAATTCAGCGACAGCATGCCTGGAATTAAGCCTTCGGATTCTGGGTATTGGAGCGGGCGATGAGGTTATTACCAGTGCCTATACTTATACTGCATCATGTAGTGTTATTTGTCATGTAGGTGCGACTCCTGTTCTGGTAGATACAGTTCCAGGGATGTATGATATGGATCCAGAAAAAGTTAGTCAGGCAGTAACTGAAAAAACGAAGGCAATCATTGCTGTAGATTTGGCAGGAATTATTTATCCATATTATGGAGAATTACTTCAAATTGCAGAGGAAAAAAAGAATCTTTTTCGACCCAAAAATGAAATACAGGAAACGATGGGAAGAATAGCTATACTTGCAGACGCTGCTCATGCTTTTGGGGCTTGTAGAGACGGAAAGATGGCGGGAGAAATTGCAGATTTTACCAGTTTTTCCTTTCATGCTGTGAAGAATCTGACAACTGCAGAAGGTGGTGCTGCTGTATGGAAAACCATTTTGGGTATAAAAGATGAGGAGATTTATCAGCAATATATGTTATTTTCCCTTCACGGTCAAAACAAAGACGCATTAGCAAAAACTCAGCTTGGGAACTGGGAATATGACATTGCCGGACCGTACTACAAATGTAATATGACGGATATTATGGCGTCTATAGGGCTTGTACAATTAAGAAGATATCCTGGCATTTTAAAGAGAAGACGAGAGATTATTGAGAAGTATAATAAAGCATTTAAAGGATTAGATATTGAAGTTCTGGAGCATTATGGTGAAAATCATACATCCAGCGGTCATTTATATCTGACGCGTTTAATAGGGAAAAGCAGAGAAGTGTGCAACGAAGTTATTGTCAAAATGGCAGAGGCAGAGATTGCAACAAATGTGCATTACAAACCACTTCCTATGATGACTGCATATAGGAATCTGGGATTTGATATTAAAAATTATCCAAATGCCTATGAAATGTTTCAGAATGAAATTACTTTGCCCCTTAACACTTGTCTGACAGATGAACAGGTGGAATTTATTATTGAAACCTATAGAAAAATAGTAAAGGAACTGTAAGCATGTTAAAGCGTTGGGATGCACTTCCGCAGGAAATGAAACAGGAAGAAGTTAAAAAATATTATAAATACTTGTCTAAAAAGCGTGGGACACTTGTTGTCAAACGTTTTTTGGACGTGGTTTTGGCATTTATTTTAACCGTTCTTTTGTCACCAGTGATGCTTATACTGGCAGTATGCATTAAACTGGACAGCAAAGGGCCGGTTTTTTATCGTCAGGAGAGAGTAACTCAGTATGGAAAAAAATACCGTATTTTTAAGTTCCGGACTATGGTAACAGACGCTGATAAAAAGGGTCCGTTAGTGACAACCGGACAGGATTCCAGAATTACCAGAATGGGGAACAAATTGCGCAAATGCCGTCTGGATGAACTTCCGCAGTTATTTAATGTGCTTACAGGAGATATGAGTTTTGTAGGGACAAGACCGGAAGTGCAGAAATATGTAGACAGCTATTCTCCAGAGATGATGGCAACCCTTTTACTTCCAGCTGGAATCACTTCCAGAACAAGTATTGTTTATAAAGATGAAGATGAAATTTTAGACAAATATAGTCAGACAACAGATAAAAGTACAGATGAAATTTATGTAGAATATGTTTTACCAGAGAAAATGAAATATAATTTAGAGTATTTGAAACAGTTCAGTATATGGGGTGATTTTAAGATTATGATTGATACAGCCCTGGCAGTGCTGAGATAAACAGGAGATGAATATGAAAAAAATAGCAGTGATTTCCATGGGTGTGAAACTCGACAATGAAAAGGGATACAGCCGTTTTCGGTATATTGGAGATTTTCTTTCTGATGCAGGATATCAGGTAGATTTAATCACTACAACCTTTCAGCATTGGGAGAAAGCCCAGAGAAATCTTGATGAAATAAAAAAAGAAAACTATAAATTTAATTTAAAATTCATTTATGAGCCAGGATATAAGAAAAATATAGATTTGCACAGAATCAGAAGTCATCGTATTGCTGCAAAAAATTTGAGGCGGCTTTTGGAAAAAGAAGGGGATTATGATTTGATTTATTGCGAAATTCCTCCCAATGATGTAGCCCTTGCGGCAGCAGAGTATGCAAAATCAAAGGACATTCCTTTTGTTCCTGATGTCAATGATTTATGGCCGGAAGCTATGTATATGGTATTGGATATACCGGTTATTAGTGATATTCTCTTTTACCCTCTTTTAAGAGATGCGGAGAAAGTTTACTCTTTAGTATCGGGTATTATTGGGACTTCAGACGAATACAGGGATAGACCATTGAAGAAGCAAAAACTGAATGTGCCGAAGAAGACCGTGTATGTGGGAAATGAAATTTCGGAATTTGATGCAGGTGTAGAAGAATATGGACCACAGATAAATAAAAATGAGGGAGAGTTCTGGGTTTCTTATGCAGGAACCATTGGAACCAGTTATGATATCAAAACCATGGTGCTGGCGGGAAAAGAACTCTTAAATCGTGGTAAGAACCAGATAAAGATTAAAATTCTGGGAGGAGGACCTTTAAAAGAGGAATTAGAAACTCTGGCAAAGGAACAGAATTGTACCAATGTAGAATTTGTAGGGTATGCACCTTATCCCAAGATGGCGGCATATCTGGCAAAGTCCGATATACTGGTAAATTCTTTTGTAAAGAAAGCTCCTCAGAGCATCGTAACAAAAATCGGGGATTATCTGGCAGCAGGAAAACCTATGATCAATACCTGTATGAGTCCAGAGTTTAGAAATAAGGTGGAACATGATGGATTTGGTATTAATATTATGCCGGAAGATGTGAACGTTCTGGCAGATGCCATTGAAAAACTCTACGAAGATGAAGCAGGAAGAACTGAAATGGGAAAAAGAGCAAGAAACATTGCAGAAGAGCAGTTCGACAGACCTCAGTCTTACAAGAAGATTATTGAATTGATAGAGGAGTTGACAGGAAATGAGTAAACCATTTTTTACTGTGGTGATGCCCGCCTATGGAGTAGAAAAATACCTGGAAAAAGCAGTCAAAAGCATTACGGCACAGACATTTTCGGATTGGGAACTGTTGATTGTTGAAGACGGTTCTCCGGATAAAACCGGAGAAATTGCAGAAAAACTGGCAGAAAACGATGCGAGGATTCAGGTGTTTCATCATGAGAAAAACCGTGGTTTAAGCCCTGCCAGAAATACGGGAATGAGCCATGCGAAAGGGCAGTATATCTGGTTCATGGATCCAGATGATTATGTGGAAAATCATGTATTGCATGAAGTGTATCAGGCATTACAGGAAAATCCAGCGGAATTAACCATTATTGGACATAAAGAAGAATATTATGACTATGACGGAAAATTAAGCTATACCCATGAAATCTGTCCTAAGAGACAATATTTCTCTAATAAACAGAAAATGAGGGAACATGTGATATATCTGGAACAGGAAACCATATATGGATATGCCTGGAATAAGTTTTATAGTTTAGAGCATATCAAAAAAGAACATTTGCAATATGAAACAGTGCGCCTGATTGAAGATATTGTTTTCAATATACAGTTTTGCCAAAATATCCAGGCAATGAATATTCTGGATATTGCACCCTATCATTACGCAAAACGAATGGAAGGCAGTTTGACCACAAAATTTGTACCGGATTATTATCCTTTGCATAGAAGGAGAATTGCCATGTTATATGAACAGCAGTGCTTCTGGAAAACAGATACAGAAGAAACCTGTGCGATTCTGGGCAGTCTGTACGGAAGGTATATTCTGTCTGCATTGGAGAGAAATTGTGATAAACGGGCAGGCATGAGTCACAAAGATAGGGTTGATTTTTGCAGGAAGATTTTTACAGATGAGCTGTTTGAAAAGTTAGTTTTAAGAGCAAAAGCAAGAGACAGTAAAGCTTTAAAAATTGCATTGTTTTGTATGAAAAGGAAATCAGTGTTTCTATGTACTGCCCTGGCAAGAATGGTGCACATCATACGGAGCGGGCTTCCTATGGTATATTCCAAAGTGAAGTCCAGACGGTAATAGAAAATAGGAAAGAGGAGGAAATCCTGTGAAGAAATATGATTATGTATTAGTTGGAAGCGGTTTGTTTTCAGGTGTATTTGCCTATCACGCAAGAAAGGCAGGGAAAACATGCCTGGCAGTGGAAAAACGTGATACCATTGGTGGAAATCTTTATTGTGAGGATATGGAAGATATCCATGTCCATAAATACGGTGCACATATTTTCCATACCAGCAATAAAAAAGTATGGCAGTTTGTGAATTCTCTGGTAGAGTTCAATCGCTATACCAATTCTCCGGTAGCGAATTTCCATGGAGAAATGTATAATATGCCATTTAACATGAATACATTTAGCAAAATGTGGAATATCAGCACTCCTGATGAGGCGAAAGCAATTATAGAGAAACAGAAAGCAAGTGTAAAGGGCGAGCCGAGAAACCTGGAAGAGCAGGCCATTAGTTTGGTTGGAGAGGATATTTATAAAAAACTCATCAAGGGCTATACCGAAAAACAGTGGGGAAGAGATTGTAAAGATTTACCGTCTTTTATTATCAAGAGACTTCCTGTAAGATATACGTATGACAACAATTATTTTAATGATTTATACCAGGGAATACCTATTGGCGGTTATAATGTGCTGATTGACAAGCTGTTTGCAGGATGTGATATGGAAACAGGCGTAGATTATAATGAAAACAGAGAAAAATATAATGCTCTGGGAGAAAAAGTTTTATATACAGGAACCATTGATTCTTATTATGATTACTGCTTCGGAAAACTGGAATACAGAAGCCTGAAATTTGAAACAGAAGTTGTGGATAAGGAGAATTACCAGGGAGTGGCTGTAGTCAACTACACAGATAGGGAGACGCCTTACACAAGAATCATCGAGCATAAACATTTTGAATTTGGCACACAGCCTAAGACCGTCATTACCAGAGAATATCCGGCAGACTGGCAGGAAGGGATGGAGCCTTATTATCCCATCAATGATGAGCGAAACCAGAGCCTGTATCAGCAATACAAAGAACTGGCAGATAAGGAAACCAGAGTTCTGTTCGGTGGAAGGCTGGCAGAGTATAAATACTATGATATGGACAAGGTAATTGAATCAGCGTTTAATTTAGTAGAAAAAGAATTGTAAGAGTTCAGAAATAAGGGGATTGTTGATGAAAATCATAAAAAAGGAGTATGTAAAGTACCTGGAGTGGGCTTTTAAGCTTTCCTATTTGTTATTAGGAATTGCTACGTTTAATTCTTTCTTATACGATTCACCGGTGCAGCCAATGCTGGTGAAGCTCTGCCTGATACTGGGAATTTTAGCAGTATTAGGAAGAGTAGTATATTTTAAGGATTATATAAAAACACCATATCTTCTACTGTTGATTCTGTTCTGTATTAGCTTTTGTATTTCCATTGCAGTGAACTGGAAATATGGAACAGCAGTGGCAGATCTGAAATGGGTAGTCTGGACAGGATTTCTGTTTTTTCTGCTATATGCTTGCGATACTACAAGAGATAGAATGGAGTACAAAAAAGAGTTTACCATATTTGCCAATATTATTGTAGTAATAAGTGTATTGAATGCAGCCGCAAGTTTATATTTGATGACAAATCTATATCATAATTTGTGGCATACTGCAAGTGGGGAAGCCTTGATTGCAGGATTTCAGTGGGGAAGACTCTGGGGCGTTTACACAGACCCCAATTATGGGGCGGTATTTAGTACCATAGCAGTGCTTTTAAGTGCATATTTTGTGAAGACTGGGAAAGGAATGTGGAAATTATTATATCTGGCTGCGATTGTGGTGGATTATATCTATATTCTTTTTAGCGATTCCAGAACAGCAGAAGTTTGCATGTGTGTAGGAGCGGGTATTTTTCTTTTGTTCCTGTTCTTTCAGAAACAGGCTAACTGGAAAGGCATTTTGGCTGGAATACTTGCAGCGGTTGTGTTTGCAGGGGTATTTGTGGGAGTTACCTCAGCTGCTAAAGCAGAATATAATACGAAGATTGAAGCAGAGATTAAGAAGGCAGATGCACAGAAAGCAAGCCAGGAAAAGAAAAATGAGCAGAAAAAAACACAAGAAAGTACTACTACGGCACAGAAAACAGAGCAGAAAGTGGGAAGAAGCCAGGATCTCCAGTCTGATATCAGCAATGGAAGACTTGAACTGTGGGCAAGTGGCTTAGAGGTATGGAAAACAAAACCAATTACAGGTACAGGATATAATTCCTTTCTCCCTTATGTGAGGGAAGCAATTCCAGACACGTATGTGGTGAATAACGATCAGGGAGAATACGTAAGCCTTCACAATGGTTATATTAATATTTTGGTATATCAGGGGCTATTAGGTGCGGTTCTTTTTGCTGTATTTATGGTCTGTGTGATGGTGAAATGGTGTAAAGGTGTGAAAATAGTCTGCGAGGATCATATGGACGATATCGCTGTATTGACAGCCTGTGTTAGTGTTGTTGCAGTATCCATGGTATTTCTTTTGGAAGGTGTATATACCAATTCACCAGGAGCCTTTGTCCTGTGGACATTTTTAGGATATTTGATGCATTACTTTGTGAAAAAAGAGGAACATAACGTATGAAGAAAAAAATACTCATTGGGTTTATCATGGATGGAAAGTCAGGAGGTATTGATAAGTACCTTTTAAATCTTCTGGAGAATATCTGGACAGAAGACCTACAAATTGATTTTCTAAGCAATGAAGTAAATGCAGAATTAGAAACATATTTAAAAAAATACCATTCTACCATTTATCCAATAGCAAATCTAAGGCATCCTTTCTCTCAATACCGTCAGGTGAAAAAATTGATAGAAAACGAAGGATACGAGATTGTTTATCTAAATGTTTCGACTGCTATAGATTGTATAGCAGCTATGGCTGCAAAAAAGTGCAGGGTACCAAGAATCCTTCTTCACAGTCATTCCAGTGGGAATGACTGTGAAACTATATGGAAAAGAAAAATTCTGGATGGAATCCATAAGTTTTGCAGATTATTTTTTTACCGTTTTGGAACAGAGTATTATGGATGCTCAATAAAAGCAGGGGAATGGATGTTTCCCAAGAAGCTAGTGAACAGCAATCAGTTTTCCACTATTTTTAATGCAGTAGACAGTACAAAATTTGTATTTCAAGAGAAGATACGCCATGAGGTCAGGGCAGAATTTAGACTAGAAGAAAAATTCGTAATTGGCCATGTAGGGAATTTTTGCTATCAGAAAAATCATTATTTTCTGGTGGATGTTTTTGAAGAATTACATAAGCGGTGTCCAGAGGCGGTTTTAATGCTTGCGGGACAGGGAGTAAGATTTGAACAGGTGCAGCAAAAAGTCAGAGAGAAGAATCTGGAAGATGCAGTGATTTTCACAGGATTTAGGAATGATGCCTACAGATTGTTCCAGGGAATGGATTTTTTCCTTCTTCCATCGAATTTTGAGGGGCTGCCAACAGTAGGAGTAGAAGCACAATGCAGTGGCCTTCCTTGTGTGATGAGCGATGTGATTACCAGAGAAGCAAAAATTACTTCTAATTGCTGGTTTCTGTCCCTGAAAGAAAAACCAGAAAAATGGGCGGAATTTATTTTGGCGCATCGAAATGAAAAAAGAACAGATGCTCAGTGGGTTGGAAATCCTAAAAATTATAGCCTGGAGCATTTGAAACAGCAGCAGAGAGAATTGCTTTTATAACGAGCAATGCGAAAGAAAAAGAAAGGGATTTCCCATGGAGTTAGTAAGTGTAATTGTACCAATTTATAATGTAGAAGCATATTTAGACCGTTGTGTTGAGAGTATTCTGCAGCAAACTTATGAACATATAGAAATCATATTGGTGGATGATGGTTCTCCAGACCGTTGTGGCAGTATGTGTGAGGAATATGCCAAAAAAGATAACCGAATCAAAGTCCTGCATAAGAAAAATGGAGGGCTCAGTGATGCCAGAAATGCAGGGCTGGAACTTGCAAAAGGAAAATATGTTTTATTTGTAGATAGTGACGATGCAATAAAATCAAAATTAATAGAAAAATGTGTAGAGGCAGCGGAAGAACACGAAAGCGATATGGTCATCTTTGACTTTACCAGAGTAGAAGACACCATGGAAGAAATCTGTACCATGGAAATCGAAAACAGTGGCACCTATACTTTGAAGGATGAACCAAGAATGCTGTTCGGTTCACCATCAGCTGTGAATAAGCTGTTTCGGAGAGATTTATTCCTAAAGACGGGAATCCGTTTTCCTGTAGGCAAATATTATGAGGATTTGGGAACAATACCGAAATTATTGCTCTTAGCAGATAAAATAGACTATATTAAGGAATCCTATTACGACTATATGATTCGTTCCGGTTCTATTATGACAGCAGCAAAGTTTGAGAAGAATTATGCTGACAGGACAGAAATGATCAATGGAATATTGGAATTTTATAAAGAAAATAATGCATATGAAGAGTTTTATAGTGAATTAGAATATTTGACTGTAATGAATGGGTATTTTCTTCCTTCCAGAGAAATTATTCTGCAGGACAGGAAGAGCCCTGTGATTAAACGATTTAAAACTTATATATATTCTATGTTTCCTAAGTTTATAGAGAATGCATATTTGAATCAATATCTGTCAAAGAAAGATAAATTGCATCTAAAAACAATAGAATCCGAGCAATATTGGTTTATGGTATGTTTATCAAGGGCAAGAAGTACAGTGAGTAATATCCTGCACAGAAAGAAAGGAAATTAAAAATGGAAAAATTATTGACGGTTGTAATTCCTTCTTATAATGTAGAGCAATATTTAAATCAGACATTGGAATCTTTTGTTATAGATAGCCAGTGGCTTGAAAAACTAGAAATTTTAATCGTGGATGATGGCTCAAAAGATCATACAGCGGATATCGGAAAAGAATACGAACATAGATATCCAGGAATTTTCCATGTGATTTCAAAAGAAAATGGCGGTCACGGCTCTACGATTAATAGAGGAATTCAAGAAGCAAAAGGAAAATATTTCAAAGTTGTAGACGGTGATGACTGGGTGGACAGCAGTGGATTCCAGAATTTTATCAAGATGCTGGAAAGGTGTGATACAGATTTTGTTATTGCAAATTATTATGAAGTCAATGACCAGTCAAAAGAAAAAACAGAAAAAACATTTCCACAGCTTGAAGAAGACAAAAAAATGAATTTGAAAGAGGTTATTACAAAAATCCAAATTCCGATGCACGCCCTGACAATTAAAACAGATATTTTAAAAACAAATAAAATAAAGTTAGATGAGCATTGCTTTTATGTTGATGTGGAGTATGTGTTATATCCTATTCCGTATGTAAAAGATGTAACCTATATAAATGAGTTTGTATATATGTACCGCCTTGCAGTAGCAACACAAAGTGTAAGCATGGCTGGATATCAGAAACATATGCAGAATCATATTGATGTGGTACTGCACCTGGCAAAATATCTGTCCTTATATATGAAAAAACAAGAAAACCAGACGGAAAATGCAGAACGTATTGCATATATGCGTACCAGAATCGCCCAGATGGCCAGAGATCAGGTGAATATTTTTATGAGTTTTCCAGTGGACGAAAAAGGAATCAAAGAGAAATTTATAGAATTTGACAGGGAATTAAAGAAAATAAATCCCAGTGTATATGAGGAAACCGGCTCTTACAGCGGAATGCTGAGAATGCTAAGAAAATTAAATTTTAAAGCTTACCGGTTCGTCATGTCTATTAGTAAAAAAAGAAACCAGACATCAGAAGAATAAATGAGGTGTCAGAAATGAGAATTCGTTCTATAAAATTTAACTTTATAATGAATTTTATATTGACTGCATCTTCCATTATCTTCCCATTGATTACAGCCCCTTATATTTTCCGGACTTTGGGGCCGGTGGGAAGTGGAAGAGTAGACTCTGCGGCGGCCATTATTACTTATTTCATGATGTTTGCTTCTCTTGGTATTCCTACCTATGGTATCCGTACCTGTGCCAAGGTTCGGGATAACAAAGAAAAATTATCAAAGACCGTACAGGAGTTGATGATTATCAATGGAGTGAGCATGCTTCTGTCTTTTACAGTATTTCTGATTATGCTGGCTGTTGTTCCGGAATTTTCTCAGGAGCGTACTCTTTTGCTGATTAACAGTATCAGTATGGTACTGAATGTCATAGGTGTTACCTGGTTTTATAATGCCATAGAGCAGTATGCATACATTACAACATGTTCCATTGTATTTAAAATCATATCCATTCTTATGATGTTTCTGTGGGTAAAAAATCCTGAGGACTACATCAAATATGGGGCAATCACCGTGTTCGCAGGGAGTGCTTCCTATCTTTTGAATTTTTGGAATCTGAGGAAGTATATCAGTTTCAAAAAAACAGAACCTTATGATTTCATGCAGCATATGAAGCCAATCATGATTTTTTTTGCTACCACAGCAGCAATCAGTGTGTACACAAACCTGGACATTGTCATGATACGGTTCATGAAAGGAAATGCTGAAGTTGGTTATTATACAGCAGCTATTAAAGTAAAAACCTTGCTGGTCAGCCTGATTACCTCCCTGGGAACGGTTCTTCTTCCGAGACTTTCTTATTATATAGAGAAAGGGGAAAAAGAAGAGTTTCACAGAATGGTAGTAAAAGCATTTAATTTTGTTATGCTGGTGGGTCTTTCCGTTACCATGTATTTTATTTTTATGGCAAGAGAATCCATTCTTCTTCTTGCAGGAGACCAGTTTGCAGCATCTATACTGCCCATGCAGATTCTGATGCCTGCTGTATGGCTGATTGGCCTGTCTAATATTACAGGAATCCAGATATTGACACCCCTTGGATATGAAAGCAAAGTGGTATATTCTATTGTTTATGGAGCTGCTTTAGATTTTGTACTAAATCTTGTGCTGATTGGAAAGTATGGGGCAGCAGGTGCTGCTTTTGCAACACTGATGGCAGAGCTGGTTGTATTTGTAGTACAGTGTGTGTGTCTGCGGGAAATGCTTGGAAAACTGGTGAAGAAAATCAGTATCAGGGAAAACGTTCTTGCAGCTATCGTTTCAAGTGCAGTTCTTTTTCTGACGAAACAGATATTAACACATGGAACATCTGTAATGCAGGTATTTGTGAATCTGGTGATTACAGCAGTGGTGTTTTTCGGAGTGTATGGAGTGGTGCTGCTAGTGCAGAAAGAAAAGTTTGCAGTGGAAATGATGGAGATGGGGATTGGAATTTTACGAAGAAAAAAGTAAGGAGATAAGAGCTGTGTTAAATCAGAACAATAATAATGATAGAAAAATGCAGACGGCAGGATATTTGATATTATCTTTTTTTATTTGTTTTGTCCCAAGAATTCTTTTCTTAAAAGATGTATATCCATTAAGTGTTACTGGGGATGAAACATTTATGTTTATGCCTGCAGCTACATGGGCAGGATTAGATTGGTCAGGAAATGTCAGAGACTATCGCTATTATGGCTATGGTTTCGTGGCTTTACTGACACCTCTTTTTAAATACATAGAAAGTCCGGTTGTTTTATATAGAATCATTGTGGGCTTCATGATCTTGTTTCAGGCTTTGGTAGGACCAATCAGCTATCATATTATGAAAAAATATTTTTCTATGAAAAATAATCTGCTTACCGTTGCTGTTTCAGTAGCATGTTCGTATCTTGTCTTTTTGAGAGCCGTTTATGCTTATAACGAATTTATTTATGATTTATTTGTATGGCTGATTTTTTGGTGTTTGTTAGAATTATTACAAAATCAAAAAAGCAAAGTAAAAAAAGCAGTATTAACTGGTGTCCTGATGGTGCTTTTAGTTTATGAAATGACTATTCACTCCAGAGCAGTTGCTTTGTGGATTGCATTGGCTGTAACGGTTCTTTTTTACTTATGGGTTTACAGAAGATGCATTCTTTCTATTCCGGTAACATTTCTTTTGGGAGGCATTGGATACTTTTTTAGTCAAAAAGGTATTGACTATATTGTTAATATGTTTACTAATGCTGTTTCTAGTAGTGAAATAGGAAACACCAGTGTTTCTTTTTCAATTTCATCTATCTTTACTTCTGCAAAAGCGGGGATTGGATGGATTTATATTGTTTTGGGACAGATAAATTCGATGCTTTTAGTGACCGGTGGGGTAGCTATCATAGGTGCTACGCTTGGCTGTCATATGTTATGGAAAAGCCTGTTTAGAAAAAAAGAAATAGTAGAGGGCGCTTACCTGACAAGAAACTATTTTCTGGTGTTTACCTTTGGACTAGCTGCGTCAGCAATTACGATTTTGGGACAGGCGTTTTCCTGGCTGCCGGGTGTTATTCAGACGATAGAAAGTGGTCAGGCAACAGATGGTATGCGTGCGGTCACTTATTTGAGATATTATGGTATCTATTTTGTGCCTGTTTTTATGCTGGGAATCGTTTGGTGCGTGCAGAATAAAAACAAACTAAGGGCATATCTGATACCGATAGGACTAATTACATTGGTTTTAGAAGGGTTTTGGACTGTTTTTATCGTTCCGTACATTTCAGATTTTAATGGAACCAGCTGGGATTCAAATGTATTTTCTCTTACGAAAGGATGGGAAGATACCATACGCATTCGCAGTTATCTTCCGGCAATTGCAATTACTGTGATTTTTTTAGCAGTGTTTTGTGTGCTGATTTTGAAAAGGAAATATACGTTGAGCATAGTGTTGTTATGTGTTTTGCTGGTATATTCATATGGTTTCAATTGTATTTATCACGAAGGAGAAAGAGGTCAGATTAATTATTCTTATGTAGATAAGTCATATGAAATTTTTCAAAAATTAAAAGAGCAAGTTGTTCCAGAAGAATTGTATGTGGATAACACATCTTTTCCTGAGACCGGACAGTCTTTGGTAAGTCAGTGCCAGTTTATGCTAAAAGACGAGAAGATTATAGCAGGAATCCCATGGAACGCAGAAAAAACAACTATTTTTATAACATGCGATCCAAGAGAGAATACGCATTTGCTAAAAAATGGCTTTTTATGTGCTCGGTTGGACAAAAATGAGTATTGGTATGTAAAAGGAGAAAAAGTTCAGGATGCTCTGAAAAGTATGGGGATTGAATTAACTACATACTTAAAAAATAAGTCAGAAATTCCACTTACCAGGGTGGCAAGTGATGTAAAAGTTAGAGGGAACGGATTTGCTTATATGGATTCTAATGGCGAAGAAGGAAACTTTGTATATGGATATTCCATGCCGTTTTCAGGAGGAGTATTAGAGGTTGAAATAGATATGGAAGCTTTTTCCTGGGAAAATGAGGTTCTTGGAAGCCTTCAGATATGGAGAAATGATTCTTTGTTTCAAGAAGAAATGATTCGTGCAGACGAGATAGACGAAAACGGCTGTCTTAAAATTCAGATGGAGATTGAAACATGTGAAGCAGAAAGCATAGAACCAAGAATTTATCTAAATTACGGCAGTAATGTTAGATTGTACGAAATCGCTTTTGAGAGAAAAACTAATTAATATACTCTTGGGAAGGATTTAGTGAAACCATTTTTAAAAGCTATAACAAATTCATAAAAAGCTCTCCCAATAGGATATATATGTTTTAGCACCATCAGCTGTCAAAAATTCCATTTTAGGTGTTGTGAAAAAAAGAACGTGTTTTGTAGATTTTTGATATAATATGTGCTAAAATAAAAGAATTAATAAAGGTAAAGGAAATGAAAATTATGAAGATTACAGTTGCAGGAACCGGATATGTAGGTCTGGTAACAGGCGTATGTCTGGCAAGTAAAGGACATCAGGTGACTTGCGTTGATGTAGACGAGGAGAAAATAAAACTTTTAAACCAAGGGAAATCCCCTATTTATGAGCCAGAGCTTTCTGAACTTATGGAACAGAACAGACATAATTTGTGTTTTACTACGGATTATGTCTCTGCATATAGAGATGCTGAGGTGATCTTTATCGGTGTAGGAACACCGGAAAAATATGATGGTTCAGCAAACCTTTCCTATGTATATGGTGTTGCAAAGCAGATAGCACAGACAGCAGAAAGAGATTGCGTTGTAGTTGTGAAGTCAACCGTGCCTATTGGAACAAACGACAAGATTGAGTCCTATATTCACGATAAACAGGCACATAATGTAAAGATATATATTGCATCAAATCCGGAATTTTTGTCACAGGGAACTGCTGTTAGGGATACACTTCATGCTTCCAGAATTGTGATTGGAGTTACAGATTCGTATCCTGCTGAAGTTTTACAGAAAGTATATGAAAAATTTGAAGCACCCAAACTGGTGGTAGAGCGCAGAAGTGCAGAGATGATTAAATACGCATCGAATGATTTTCTGGCTCTTAAAATTTCCTATGTGAATGAGATTGCAAACCTTTGCGAGATAGTAGGTGCAGATATTGAAGAGGTCACAGAAGGAATGGGGTTTGATCAGCGTATCGGAAATCAATTCTTAAAAGCGGGTATAGGTTACGGAGGTTCCTGCTTTCCGAAAGATACGAAAGCCCTGAATTGGCTGGCAAATTTTAATGACAATGAAATCCGTACTATAAAAGCAGCGATTGAGGTCAATGAGAATCAGAAATTTAAGCTGGTAAAAAAGGCAAAGAAATACTATAACGATTTTCTTTTTTTAAATATTGCAGTGTTAGGCTGTACATTTAAGCCTGGAACGGATGATTTGCGAGAGGCACCTTCTTTGGTAAACGTTCCTCTTTTTATCGAAGATGGAGCAAAAGTACGTGTATGGGATCCGGTAGGAGTAGAAAATTTCAAGAAAAGAATCCCTGAAAAAATAGAATACTGTGGCAGTATTGAAGAAGCGATTGCCGGTGCAGACCTGTGCCTGATTCTCACAGAATGGGATGAGGTGAAAAACTTCGAAGTAAAGAAGTTTGAAAAACTAATGAAATGTCCGATTATTTTGGATGGAAGAAATTGTTATCGCCTGGAACAATTTGAAAATACCAGAATCACATATGATTCTATTGGACGTAAAACAGTGAATGCTGATCTTTATACAGAAAAATAAAAAAGAAGCGAGAGAGGAAAAAGAAATGAAACTGATTATTCAGATTCCATGTTATAACGAGGCTGAGACATTGGAGATTGCTTTAAATGCTCTGCCGAAACATATTGAAGGTATTGATGTGATCGAGTATCTGATTATAAATGACGGAAGTAAGGATGACACGGTTGAAGTTGCAAAAAAATGGGGTGTTAACTATGTTGTGAATTTTCGTAACAACAAAGGGCTTGCCCGTGGATTTATGGCCGGTCTTGATGCCTGCCTTAGAAATGGAGCGGATATTATTGTCAACACAGATGCAGATAATCAGTATTGCGGCGATGATATAGAAAAGCTGGTGCAGCCAATCTTAAGAGGGGAAGCAGGTATGGTAGTGGGAGAAAGACCAATTGACCAGACAGAACATTTTTCTCCACTGAAGAAAAAACTGCAGCACTTGGGAAGTTGGGTGGTAAGAAAAGCATCCAAAACGAATATTCCAGATGCACCAAGTGGATTCCGTGCATACAGCAGAAGTACAGCCATGAGAATGAATGTTATCAATGAATATACGTATACGCTGGAAACAATTGTACAGGCCGGAAGAAATAAGATGGCAGTTACATCTGTGCCAATTCGTACCAATCCGGAGTTGCGTAAATCGAGACTGTTTCACAGCATGTTTGGTTATGTGAAAAAATCAATGCTCACCATCATCCGTGCTTATATGATGTATAAACCATTGGCCGTCTTTTCCGGTATTGCAGCAATTTTTTGTATCACTGGAGTGGGAATAGGAGCAAGATTTCTCTGGTTTTTTGCAAATGGAGATGGGGGCGGTCACACGCAGTCCCTGATTTTGGCTAGTATGTTGATTATTATCGGTGTACTTGCCGGAGTAATTGGCCTGTTGGCAGATGTTGTAGCAGCGAACAGGAAACTCCTACAGGAGATTCAATTTGAATTGCGGCGTATGGATTATGGTCCGGGGCATGAAAATCGGAAGAAGGAGCAGACAAATGAAACAGAAGTTGAGTAGTCCTTTGAAAAAAATCGTTATGATTGGGCCTGTGTATCCGTATAAGGGAGGAATTTCTCATTACACCGGCCTTATGAACAGAAGTCTGTCCGAAAAATATGAGACTGTCATGATTTCCTACAAGATGCAATATCCAAAGTTTCTGTTCAAAAAAGAGCAGAGAGATTATGAAAATGACAGCTTTAAAATCGAAAATACACAGTATTTAATCAATACAGCAAATCCATTTAATCTAATTAGCACATCTAGGAAAATTCGAAAGATGAAACCGGATGTGGTGATTTTTCAGTGGTGGCATCCGTATTTTTCACCATGCTATTGGATTATGGAAAAATGTCTTCATGGAATCAAGAAAATGTTTGTATGTCATAATGTATTTCCCCATGAAAGATTTCCTATGGATAAATTTTTGACGAAAATGGTGCTGAAATCAGGGGATTGTTTTATTACCCATTCAGCCAAAGATGCAAAGGACTTATTAACCATTAAGAAGACAGAAAATGTGGTACAGGCGGTACATCCTACCTATAATGCCTTCAAATTTGAAAATTTAACAGCAGAAGAAGCAAGGAAACGTCTAAATATCAAGGAAGAGGAACATGTACTTTTGTTCTTTGGATTTGTAAGGGAATATAAAGGATTGAAGCATTTATTAAGAGCAATGCCGGAATTGAAGAAAACAGATCCAAAGATTAAGTTGCTGGTAGTTGGCGATTTTGGAGAAGATGAACCGGAATATATGGACTTGATTTCCAAGCTTGACATCAAGGATGTTTTGGCAATTTACAAAGGGTATATTCCGGATAAAGAAGTGGAGCAATATTTTGCTGCAAGTGATTTGGTAGTGCTGCCGTACGAGTCAGCGACACAAAGCGGTGTAGTGCAGATGGCGTACGGATTTGGGAAACCTGTATTAGTAACAGAAGTAGGAGGATTACCGGATGTAGTGACAGATCAAAAGACCGGCTATGTAGTGACACCGAAATGTCCGGGAGAAATTGCTGAAAAAGTACAGGAATTTTTTGCGAAGCATAGAGCAGAAGAATTTTCAGAGCATATCAAAGCAGAAGAATACAAATTTTCATGGGACAGAATGCGGGAACATGTGGAAACATTATATGAAAAAGCAAACAGATAGTAGAAACGAGGAATAAAATGAATATTATATTACTCTCAGGTGGAAGTGGAAAACGATTATGGCCATTGTCAAATGATGTTCGGAGCAAACAGTTCATCAAACTGTTTAAAGACGAAGAAGGAAACTATGAGTCCATGGTACAGCGTGTATATCGACAGATACAGTCTGTAGATGAGCATGCAAATATAACAATTGCCACCAGTAAGTCACAGGCAAGTGCAATTAAAAATCAGTTAGGGGAAAAGGTGGAAATCTGTGTAGAACCCTGCAGAAGAGATACATTCCCGGCAATTTTGCTTGCATCTGCCTATCTTCACGATGAACTTGGGGTATCAGAAAATGAGTGTGTAGTTGTGTGTCCGGTTGACCCATATGTAGACAATACCTATTATGAAGCAGTGAAACAATTAGAAGAACTAGTAAGTAAGAATACAGCAAATCTGACACTTATGGGAATCGAGCCTACGTATCCAAGTGAAAAATACGGATATATTATTCCTGAATCCTCTGAGAAAGTCAGCGTAGTAAAAGAATTTAAAGAAAAGCCAGATACAGAAACAGCAAAGAAATATTTGGGTATGAGAGCACTTTGGAACGCAGGTGTATTTGCATTCCGTCTGGGATATCTTTTGGAGAAGGCTCATAGTTTTGTTGATTTTACGGATTATCGTGAATTATATGAAAAATATGAAACCCTTACAAAGATTAGTTTTGATTATGCAGTTGTGGAAAAAGAGTCCAGTATTCAGGTTATGAGATATCATGGAGATTGGAAAGATGTGGGTACATGGAATATGATGGCAGAAGTTATGGCAGATGACATCAAAGGAAAAGCGATTATGGATGAAACTTGTCATAATACTCAGATTATCAATGAATTAAATATTCCAATCTTGTGTATGGGATGTAAGGATATGGTGATTGCTGCAAGCGGAGACGGTATTCTGGTGTCTGATAAAGAGCGCAGTGGTTATATGAAGCCATATGTAGAAAAAATAGGTAGTGAGGCTATGTTTGCTGAAAAATCATGGGGAACTTACACGGTTATGGATGCACAGCCAGGCTCTATGACTGTAAAAGTTTCTATGAATGCGGGAAACCAGATGAGTTATCACAGCCATCATTATCGAGAAGAAGTGTGGACGGTTATTGGAGGAAGCGGAATTGCGGTAGTAGATGGGATGGAGCAGATGCTTCGCACGGGTGATGTGCTTACGATTGCAGCTGGATGTAAACATACTGTGAAGGCAACTACGAATTTAGATATTATAGAAGTCCAGTTAGGTGAAAGCATCAGTGCGGAGGATAAGTATAAACACCCATTTGAATAAAACAGATTCAGGAGAAAAAAATGGAAATCATGAAGCTTCTGCCCGCAGGGCAAGATTATCTCTGGGGAGGAGAGCGATTAAAAAAAGAATTCGGAAAAACATTGCCTCTGACACCTTTGGCAGAAACCTGGGAATGTTCTGTGCATCCGGATGGATTAAGCAGGATTGGAAACGGGAAGTTTCAAGGGAAAACATTAGCAGATGTTTTAAAAGAGCATCCTGAGTATATGGGAAGAAAAATGGAAGCAGAAAGTGAATTACCAATTTTGGTAAAATTTATTGATGCGAAACAGGATTTGTCAGTGCAGGTGCATCCTGACGATGACTATGCAAGAAAACACGAATATCAAAATGGAAAGACAGAAATGTGGTACATTGTGGATGCAGAAGATGATGCCAGCCTGATTTATGGTTTTGCACATCCTGTGACAAAAGAAATCTTAAATCGTGCCATAGAAACAGAGACACTTGGAAAACATTTACAAAAAGTAAATGTTAAAAAGGGTGATGTTTATTATGTCCCCGCTGGAACTGTTCATGGAATCGGAAAAGGAACCCTAGTGGCAGAGATTCAAGAGAGCTCCAATGTAACATATCGTGTATATGATTATGACAGAAAAGACAAAAACGGAAAGAAAAGAGAACTTCATTTTGATAAGGCTGTAGAGGTCATGGACATGCATGTTGCTGAGGATGTACACCAAAAACCAAGGTTGGTACATTATTATCCGGGATGTTCCAGAGAAATATTGTGTCGATGTCAATATTTTGAAACCGAGCGCATTCGAATGCGAACAGAAATTTCATTTACTGTGATGGATGCATCCTTCCAGGTATTGCTTTGTCTTGATGGAAAGGGACGGATTTCAGATGAGAGGGAATCCTTCCTTACGTTTCAAAAAGGAGACTGTCTATTTTTGCCTGCAGGAATAGGCAGATGTGAGCTGCAAGGAGAGGCAGAATTATTAAAAGTGAGATGCTAAAGAATCTTTATAAGTACAGGAGATTTCAGATAAAATGAGAGAGTGGATAACTGCAGAATATGACAGGTGGTTAAAATATGGAAGAGAAAACCAGGAATTAATAGAGGAACTTTTGGAAATGAAAGCACAGGAGGAGAAAATCCAAGATGCTTTCTATAAAAACTTGGAGTTTGGAACAGGCGGACTAAGAGGTATTTTGGGAGCAGGAACCAACCGCATGAATGTATATACCGTAGCAAAAGCTTCTCAGGGGCTGGCGGATTATGTGAATGAGAAGTTTTCAGAAGAACAAAGAAGTATAGCAGTAAGCTATGATTCACGTATTCATTCAAAGGATTTTGCTGAAACAGCAGCACAGGTATTTGCAGCGAATGGAATTCAGGTGTATATATATGATGAACTCATGCCAACTCCCTGTTTGTCATTTGCAGTGAGGGAATTAGGATGTGCGGCAGGAGTTATGGTAACAGCATCTCATAATCCGGGTGAATACAATGGGTACAAAGTATATGGTGCAGATGGATGTCAGATTACAACAGAAGCAGCTAAGGAGATTTATGAAAAGATAGAAAGGAATGATATCTTTACACAGGTATCTCAGATTTCTCTGGAAGAAGCAAAAGACAATCATAAGGTCAACTATATTCCGGCGGCGGTCTATGAAAAATTTTTACAATGTGTACAAGAACAGTCTGTATTAGGGGAGAAGGAAGAAATCGATAAAAACGTATCTATTGTATATTCTCCGCTAAACGGAACTGGATTAAAGCCGGTTCTTGATTCTTTGAAAAGAGCCGGGTACGGACAGATTACAGTTGTAAAAGAACAGGAAAAACCCGATGGAAGATTTCCAACCTGTCCTTATCCGAATCCGGAAATCAGAGAAGCAATGTCTCTTGGAATGGGATATGCAAAAAAAGTTCATGCTGATTTATTATTAGCCACGGATCCGGATTGCGACAGAGTTGGAATTGCAGTTGTGAATCCTAAGGGAGAATACCAGCTTCTTTCAGGAAACGAAACAGGGCTTTTGTTGTTAGACTATATTTGTTCTCAAAAAATGATACATGCAGCAATGCCAGAGCATCCTGTATTGGTGAAAACCATTGTGACAACAGATTTGGCAGAAAAGATTGCCGATAAATACGGGGTTCAGACTGTGAATGTATTGACCGGATTCAAATTTATTGGAGAACAGATAGGACTTTTAGAAAAAGAAGGAAGAAAATCAGATTATATCTTTGGCTTTGAGGAAAGCTACGGATATTTATCAGGTACTTATGTAAGGGATAAGGATGGAGTAAACGCGTCTGTTTTAATTTGCGAAATGTTTGCGTTTTATAAAACAAAAGGTGTGAATCTCCTAGATAAATTGAAGGAATTATATGCAGAGCATGGGTACTGTATGAACCAGCTTCATACATATAAATTTCAGGGAGAAGAAGGGATGCACCGTATGGAAAATATTATGGAACAGTTACGAAACGGAGCGTTTTCTCTGAAAACAGGGACGATAAAAGAAGTTTTAGATTATAAGACAGGAATCGGAAACCTTCCAAAATCCAATGTGATTAAAATGGTGCTGGAGAACGGCAGTACGCTGGTAGTACGTCCTTCTGGAACAGAACCAAAACTTAAGATTTACACCTCCATTCTCGGTTCGGATCAAGAGTCAGTGAAGCCGGTGGATGAAGAAATCGTTAGAAGTATTGAGAAATTATTTGAAAGATGAGGAGAAAAAAGTGGGAAAGAAAGTTCTGATTGTATGCGGACAGGAGATTGTTAAGGAACGTAATGACGGGGGAAAGCTGTGCAGTTATCGCAATTTTCAGCTCTTCCAGCATACTTTTGGAAAAGAAAATGTATACCTGATCATGTTTTCTAAATACAGAGACATAGACGAAAATCCTAATATTATCAGACTTCCTTATCATAAAAACAGCATAAACAAGGCACTGAACATTATTCAGGGGCATATGTTTACATCTGCTTCTGTAGAAAATAAAGTACTGGACTTTGTGGAAAAACAGGGTATTGACTTTGTTGTTTTTGAACGTTCTATGTTTGGTTCTCTAGTTTCTAAGTTAAAGAAGAAATCAAACTGCAAAGTTGGAGTATTCATCCACAATATCGAAAAACAATATTTTAAAAACAAACTGCTTCATAGGGGGCCGGTATACCTGCTTCCCTACCTGTGCGTAAAGCACAGTGAAAGCACTATGTTAAAAAAGACAGATTACATCATGACCCTGACAGAACGTGACTCCAGACTGCTTAGGGAAGAGTATGGTGTATCTGGTGATATTGTGTTGCCTATGAGTTTTCAGGATCGCTATGATGATACCAGAAGTATCCAGAAAAAAGATGGAAAAAATCTGTTATTTATCGGTACCATGTTTCCTCCTAATTACGATGGAGTAAAGTGGTTCGTTGAACATGTAATGACAGAATTAAAAGAATACGATCTTCAGATTGTAGGAAAAAATTTTGAGCAAAAAAGAAAAGAATTAGAGCATGATAATGTGCAGGTGATCGGAACCGTCGACGATTTATCAGAATATTATTACTCTGATTCAGCGATGATCATGCCAATTTTTTACGGAGATGGTATGAAAATCAAAACTGCGGAAAGTATGATGTATGGAAGAATTATCTTTGCAGCAGATGAGGCATTAGAAGGATACGAAGCAGATGGAGTAGATGGAATCTACCGCTGCAATACAAAGGAAGAATTTATAGAAAATATTCGAAATTACTTTAAAAACAAGAAGGATGTCTGCTTTTCACAGGAAGTGAGAGCGTTGTTTATAAGAGAATATTCTTTTGAAAAACAGGTGGAATATTGTAAGAAAGAATGGAATTTGCAGTAAGGGGAATTTAATGAAAATATACGAGAGATTAAAGAAAAATGGCTTTGTCAAAGTCTTGTTTGTAACATTTTTTGTTTTTCAGTTTGTTCAAATATTTCAATTCGACTTTTTTGTACAGTCAGATGATTTTGGATATATAGCAAACACAGCATTTTTTGCAGGCTATAATTGGAATCCATATACAGGTAATATGACTCAGTATTTTAACATAGGATTTCCTATTACCGGAGCATTTGCTTTTCATCTGTTTGATGATGTAACATGGATTTACAGATGTTTGTTAGTTGTAATCATTATCTGGCAGTGTGCACTTATGTATCTTATATACAGACTGTCCTATGAGTTTTTTGAAATGACAAAAAATCAGGCAGGAGTCATTACGTTTCTCTTTAGCATTGGTACTATGGGGCCTCAAAATGGTCTGTATTATATGGCAGAAATCCCATTTACTTTGTTTTTTCTGCTTTCCTTATATCTTCTCTTGAGGGCAGGCTGTGCAGAAGGAAAAAAGAAAATTCTGTATTCGGTTCTCTGTGGAATGGCAGTTGCTTACAGTTATACTGTTCATACCAGATTTTTAGTTCTGGCAGGAACGGTATTTATATGTATCCTTCTTTATCATCTTGTTTACAGAAAGAAGCTTGTACACTATATAGGATTTCTGACAGCCTTTGGAATTTCATTTACCTTTTGTTCAAAGTGGGTGCAGTATGTGCAGGATACGTTATATAAGACAACAGTGGAAGGCAGAATCATTGATGGAAATGATGCTCTGGCACGTTTAGGATACGTGGGAACTTTTTTAAATGTGTTTACTGATTTTGACAGAACCGTAGAGTTTGTCAGATATCTTCTTTCTCTTGTGGGTGTATATACGCTGATCACAGGTGGTCTTATCTGGGTGGCAGCAGTTGTTATTATCTGGAAATTGTTCAAGATGTGGAGAGAAAAGGACAAAACATCCTATGGAAAAGCCTTTTTTGTGCTGGCAGTTAGTGGTATTATCAGTTTTTGCGGAATGAATTTCCTGACGGCATTAAACGGCACGGTGAATGTGGAAGAATATAAATGGCTTACCTATTTTCGATATGGACGACCTTTTGTGGGAGTCTTATTTATCATTGCACTGACCTGGTTGTTTAAAAATCAACTTTCCAAAGTGCAGATAGGAGTTGCCTACGGTGGTATCCTATTTTCTCTTTATATTGTGTTGCGTTTTACCATGAGAATGTTGGAGAATGCACCTATTGATGATGTGAGTCCGGTTGGTTGGATGCATTACTATTTTTATTGGGAAGGAGAAACACCGAGAGAGTATTTCCAAAAGGCTGTGATTGCCGTCTTTATTATCGGAACCTTACTTATGTTGTTCCTCTTTTTTAAGAAATGGTTTCTTGCAATGATGCTTTTTGTAGTGTTTTCCATTGCACTTACGATTTCCGAAAATACTTTCAATAAAAAAATCGGAGACAACAACTATGAAATGGTAGACGCAACTATCGACTTTATGGAAAAATATGAAGAAAAGATTCATGTGCCTGTTTATTTCTTACAGGGAACCAATGCAGGAAGATTGCGTTTTGGTTTATATGATATACAGATGCAGTATCTTCTTTCAGAAGAAGAATTGGAAGAGATTGATTATGAAAACAGCATTTTACTCTCAGACAATCATGCATTAAAAGAAGGCAGGACTGTCAAAAACAGACCCAAATATCGTGTTGTTTTAGATGAACATGAATATATATATACATCAAATGAAAAAATATATGAAATGATTACAGAGGAAAAATAAGAATGGAACATCTAGTGACAGTAATAGTACCGGTGTATAATGTAGAAGCTTATTTAGAACGTTGTATCAAGTCTATTATCAATCAGGATTACAAAAACCTGGAAATTATTTTAGTGGATGACGGAAGCAAAGATTCTTCTGGAAAAATATGCAATCAGTATGCAAAAGAAGATTCCAGAATTCGAGTGATCCACAAGGAGAACCAGGGTCTTGGTCCTGCCAGAAATACAGCGATGGATCTTGCCACGGGAGAATTTTTGTTTTTCGTGGACAGTGATGATTATATTTTGGAAGGAATCCTGGGAAAATTATGCAGAGCCTGTGTGGAGGAAGACGCAGACATTGCATGCTGTGGTTATCAGACGGGAAGTAAGATATATTACTGCCAGGGGGAAAGAGAAGTTTTAGACCCAACTTTAGCAACACAGAAAATGTTGATGTGTGAAGATATGGATGCAAATGCTGTCTGTAAATTGTATCGCAGAGAATTGTTTCAGGGAATCTATTATCCTGCATGTGCTTATGAAGTTGTTCCTGTAACCTATAAGGTTTATCTTCGCACAAAAAAAGTAGTGAATATCAAAGAATGTGGCTATTATATTGAAAAAAGGCCTGGTTCTATCACAAGATCAAAATTCGGCAAAAACAATCTTTTATACCTTACCCTTGCCCAAGAAATGATGGAAGATATAAAAGAACATTATCCAAAATTAAAAGGAGCATCTGAGATTTTCTATTTAAATGCATTGATTGCCATGACTGAAAAATCTCATGAAGATCCAAATGCTTCAAATACAGAAGAATTCAGGACAGTAAATAAAGAGTTTCATGATTCGTATAAAACAATTATGCACAGTAGCCATATTTCAAAGAGAAAAAAGATGATCTCATGGATGCTTAGATTTAAAATATATGCTTTTATTAAGAGAATTTATGACCGTGTTTAAAATAGAGGAGAGATGATGATGGAGCAGAAAATCCCAAAAGTCATTCATTATTTCTGGTTTGGAGGAAATCCACTTCCGGAAGACGTGAAAAAATGTATGGAGAGCTGGAAAAAATTTTGTCCAGACTATCAGATCATCCGTTGGGATGAAAGCAACTATGATTATAGAAAAAATCAATATATGAGAGAAGCCTATGAATCCAAGAAATGGAGTTTTGTGTCCGATTATGCAAGAATGGATATTATGTACCAATATGGAGGTGTCTATTTAGATACTGATGTAGAATTGATTCAGCCGCTGGATGAGCTGTTACAGTACAATGCATTTATGGGATTTGAAGGGAATTATATTAATTTAGGATTAGGATTTGGTGCCAGACCAGGAATACCTGAGTTAAAAGAACTTATGAGTCAATATGATCATCTTTCCTTTATTTTAAAAGACGGGACATTAAACTTAAAGCCAATTACCCGATATACAAATGAATATCTGGTGACAAAGGGGTTTGTGGCAGATGGTTCTAGACAAACTATCGGAAATCTGGAAATCTTTCCAAAAGATTATTTCTGTCCTATGGATTATTACAGCAGAGTATGCAATATTACAGAACATACCTTTTCGATTCATCACTGTGCGGCGTCCTGGTGGGGAGAAGAGGAAGAAGAAGCCTATTTAAAAGAAATAAAGTTAAGAGAAAATCATTTATGGCTATGGAGAGTTCGCAATGGCTTTCGAACGTTAAAAACAGAAGGTATGGGAAGCCTTCTGAAAAAAATAAGCAACATGAAATCATAAGATTAAAATCGAAAGGCACACAATATGAGATATTTACGAGCATTTTCAAAATATGCAATCGGTACCGGGCTAGTATTGGTTGTGGGGCTGCTCACAACACCAATCCTGACAAGATTAATCTCTACCGAAGATATGGGGAAATATTCCATGTTTATGACATTGGGGAATCTGATCTCAACACTTCTTTGTTTAGGGCTGGATCAGTCCTATCTTCGGTTCTATAATGATGAAAAACCGGAAAGCAGAAATTACCTATTGCGCATCTGTTTGTTGCTGCCTATGGGGGTTTTTCTGATTTGCGGCCTTTTTCTGTTTCTGTTTTATAAGCCTTTTTCTGTGTATATTACGGGAGAAGTATCCTTTTCTCTGGTGTTATTGTTTAATGCTTATATGCTGGGACTGATGGTTGACCGTTTTTGGACACTGAAGATTCAGATGGCACAAAAGGAGATTGCATATTCTGTTCTGAATTTTATCCGAAAAATAGCATATTTGCTTCTGGCACTTTTGTTTATCAAACTGAGCTTTTATGAAGAAAGCTGGGATCTGATGCTGGCTATTACATTAGCAGAGGTTTTTGTTTTACTTTTTGCCAGAATCATTGAACTTGGTAACTGGAAATGCGTGAGTAAAAAAATCAAGACAAGCCATGGAAGACTGTTACATTATGGAATTCCATTTGCCTTTGCATCCACCATTACTCTGATTTTTCACTCCACGGATAAAATGATGTTAAAAGCACTGTCTGATTATCACAACATCGGAATCTATTCTGGTGCCCAAAGTATTGTCAACCTGTTATCTCAGGCACAGGCCGTTTTTGTGGCTTTTTGGATACCTGTGGTATATGAGCATTACAGCAAAGACAACGAAGATACAAAATTTTATATACTTATGAATAAAATAGTATCTTATGTGATGCTGATGATTCTTATTGGTCTCATTTGCTTTAAGGATCTGGTAGTTTTATTTTTAGGAGCAGATTATCGGGAAGCAACGTATGTGTTTCCTTTTTTAGCGTTTATGCCAGTTATGACTACTATTTCAGAGACGACAGTTATGGGAATCAATTTTAAGAAAAAGACAGGATATCATGTATATATTTCCGTGATTAGTATGGTTGTAAATGCAATAGGCAACTATTTTTTGATAAAAGCATTTGGAGCTATTGGGGCAGCAATTTCTACAGGGTTGTCCTATAGCGTATTTTTTGCACTGCGTACCTATTTTTCTAACAAGGTCTTTCCTGTGAAGTATGCGCTGAAACGATATGTTGTGTCTGCAATTCTTGTTTATGGACTTGCAATTTATGCAAGCTTCGGAAGTGCGAATCTGCAATTCTTTCTCTGTGCAGCAGGAATTGTAGCATTTATTACTGTTTTGTATCGAGACATTATCAGAGAGGGCTATAAGAGGATCAAAGATTATTTAAGATATAAGTTTATTTAGAAATGAAGGAGAAGTTCATGAAAAAAGAAACAAAATCCAGAAGAATATTATGGATACTTATATTCGTGACAGTGTTAGGTGGAATATTAAGATGCATTTATTGTTTTCGAGGGTATCCGTATCAACTGCATCCGGATGAACACACCATAGTCAATAATGCGATAGATATGTTGTCCAGACATTCCTGGGAAGCCTATGTATACAATCGCCCAGATCAGTTTGAAATCAAATGCAATGCATTTTTATTTCATATTTTTTCATGGCTGCATTATCATGTGCCGGCGTATGAGGGATTTGAATTAAACGGTGGAATCTTTTATGTTATAGCGAGATTGTATACTACATTGTTTGGTACTGCAATGATTCCTCTTATGTATCTGACAGTAGGAAAAATATTAAAAAAAGATAGCATATCAAAGCAAAACGTACAATTATTTGCAGCAGCTATGATTGCTTTTTCTCCATTATTTATAGAGCATTCCGCATATGCAACTCCAGATATTGTACTAACTTTTTTTATTCTTCTTACAGCATATATTTCGGCAGAATATCTGGAAACTGGAAAAAGATGGACCATTTATGCTATAGCGTTGATTACTGGAATCTGTATCACTATAAAATATCCAGCGGCTATTGTGTGTAGCTATATTGCATTTATTGTAATCTATAAGTGCATCAAAGATAAAAAAGGCTTCAAAGAAATCTTTGTCCTTGGTATGAGTTCCATATTAATCATTCTTGCAGCCATCTTTGTTATTGCACCAAACTTATACACAGACTTTGGAAACGTAGTATCTACATTTATAGCAGAGGCAAGACCAAATCATATCGGGCAAGATGGTTTAGGATTCTTTGGAAACATGCGTTTTTACTTTAAAACTATTTTAGAAAGCATGGGAATTCTTTCTGGGCCACTGTTTTTAGCAGGATGTGGATTCCTTATAAAAAATAGGAAAGCAAGCCATTTTCCATTATTGATCAGTGGAATCTACTGGGTATGTCTAAGTGTACTATCACTATTTTGGGTAAGATGGGGAGTTCCCATGTTCCTTACTTATATTATTTTAGTATCTATCGGTCTTGTATGGATCTGGGATTTATTACAGAAACAAGATAAGGGAAGATATCTAGTAACGATACCAGCTGTTCTTATGGCACTTCTTATTACGAACAATCTCGTTACGGGTATTAAGATTACAAAGTGGAGCACAGTAAAAGATACGAGAATCGTTGCCATGGATTATTGTGAAGAGAATGGTGTTACTGCAGAGAATAGTATTTACGAAGGATATACGCCATTGGCGCCAGATGCAGGTCCTGGGGCACAGTTTATCGCTTTTCAAATGGAGGAAGATGGTATAAAACCACAAGAACAATATACAGCAAAGAAATACCTTGTGATCAGCTCTTCTTTTAAAAAGAGATACTTAAACGAAGCAGATCATTATCCGGAAATAGCAGCAGTTTATCAAGAAATTGATAAACAGTACCCACTGATCTATTCCATTGATTCTGAAGATTATAAAGCAAGTCCATGGGAAATACCCAATATTTTATATGGATTTCAATATATATTTGCGGAGAATGGACCAACAGGATTGCCGATTTATGTCTATGATCTAGAGCCAGACTATTATACTATTAAGTCATATGAAGACCAGAAGTATTTATCTGCTAATGGAGTAGAAGATGGAGCAAAAGTTATGATTTCAGAGGAAACGTATCACTGGAGCATCTACGAAGATGAAAAAGGGCAGTCTCTGATTTCAGAAGCAGCAAATTGCGCGTTAGATGTAACAAATGGGAGCTTTGAAGAAGATACAAATCTTCAGCTATGGACAGTGACAGGAGGAGAGGCACAAAGATGGGAAATTCAAGAAGAAGATGGCTACTGTTTCCTTATAACAAAGAATCAATTAGCAGTGACTCGTAATGGTGAGCATATATCCCTTCAGCCATTTACTGGTGCAGAAGAACAAAAATGGATTATAGAGGAGAAATAGCATGAAGAAAAAGGTTCGTATAATATTTCTATTGTTTCTTTGCGTTCATTTGGGATATTTATGCTTTCTTGGAACTAAGAAAATAAATTTTCATATTGATGAGTATTTTACTTATGCACTGTCAAATAAGGAAGACGCAACCATGCCAATGTGGCCACATTGGGAGGAAGAAAAAGAATATGTAGGAGATGATTTTTTTTTACAAGAGCATGCACCAAGTAAAGAAGAGTGTTTTGATTACAAAAAAGTATGGGAAAATCAAAGAAAGGATGTACACCCTCCACTCTATTATGTATTGATTCACACAGTTTGCTCCTTTTTTCCAGGAGTATTTAGTAAATGGGAAGGGTTACTGGTAAACTTTCTATTGCTGTTAGTGATGGACTGGATTGTGTATGCGATCATGAAGAAAGTTGTTAAAAGCGAATGGATTGCACTGATCGCATCGGTTGTCTTTGGATTTTCCTTTATTAGTTTAAATATGGCATTGTACATTCGTATGTATGCCCTTATGACTACCTTTGCATTGTCCTTGCTTTTGTTGTTTATCACGTATTTTGATAAAAAAAGAGATGGGAAATTTTATATAGCATTGTTTTGGATTGCACTAGGCGGTGCGCTAACTCAGTATTATTTTCTGATCTATATGTTCTTTGTTTGTCTTACTTTTGGCATCATGCTGTTAGCAAAAAAAGAGTGGAAGGATGCAGGAAAATACATTGGAACATTAACGGCAGCAGGTGTTGCATGTATTACCATATTTCCGGCAATGTTAACGCAAATTTTTGGCGGCAGCGACAGAGGACAGGAAGCGTTTCAAAATGTTTCAAATCTGACTGGGGTTATAGAAAAACTGAGAGACTTTTTCAATATTATCAATCGAGAAGTCTTTGGAACTAGATTTTTTCTTTTTGCAGGACTTACAGTATTGTGTGTGATTCTTGGAATTGTGAAACACTGGAAACTATGGGAGCAGGGAAAAGTATTGTTACTATTTCTTCCATCAGCTATCCTTTATAGCTGTGTGGTAGCGGTGATCGCGCCATACAGAGAAGATCGCTACATCATGTGCGCAGCGCCGATTTTGCTTCTGACAGCTATTTGGGTTGTCTATATGTTCTTTGTTCATCTGTTTCAGAAAAAGCAGACGCGTAATGCAGGTATTCTTCTTACAGGAGTATTTCTGCTGGTGTTTGGTCATAATATGGTACAGATGAAATGGATGCCAACTTATACGTATCAGTTTATGGGAGAAAAACAGGAAAAATTGGCGGAATATGTAGACTATCCGGTGGTTTATGTGTATGATAACAGTTGGACCGTAAATGATAATGTAGTAGAATTGAAAAAATTTAAGTCCTATACATTTGTAAGATCAGAGAACCTGGAACGCTATCTCTCTAACATTGAAGAAGAAAAGATGATTCTCTACAATGAAACAAGAAACGATTCCGAGGAACTCATACAAAGTGTAATACAGGAAAACCCAGAACTGCAGATGAAAGGAAAGATATTCCAAAATAGTGCAGAAGCTGTGTTTGTATTTGAAAGTGAATAGGGGAAGAGGGTACAGAAAGATGATAGATAAACCCATTCTTTACATTGTGATACCATGTTATAATGAAGAAAAAGTTCTTCCACTTACTGCTCCTATGTTTCTGAATAAAATAGAACAGTTAGCAGACGAAGAAAAAATTCATCAGGACAGCAGGGTGCTGTTTGTAAATGATGGCAGTAAAGATAAAACCTGGGAATTGATAAAAAAATTTGCAAAAGAAAACAGACATTTTACAGGGATTTCTCAGAGCCGGAATAGAGGTCATCAAAATGCAGTTTTAGCCGGCCTTATGGAGGCAAAGGATAAAGCGGATATTACAATCTCTATAGACTGTGACGGTCAGGATGATATCAACGCCATGGATGAGATGGTAGAGGCCTACAGAAACGGTGCGGAAGTAGTGTATGGTGTTCGCAGTAAGAGAGAAACAGATACCTTCTTTAAAAGATTTACTGCTGAAGCCTTTTATCATCTCATGAAATGGATGAGAGCAGAGGTTGTATTTAATCATGCGGATTATCGTTTGATCTCTTCCAGGGTATTGCAGGAATTTGCAAATTTTAAAGAAGTGAATATTTTCCTGAGAGGTATGGTGCCGTTAGTCGGATTCAACAGTACTTCTGTTTATTATGAAAGACATGAGCGAATTGCAGGGGAGAGTCATTATCCATTGAAGAAAATGCTGGCATTGGCATTTGACGGAATCACCAGTCTAAGTGTAAAGCCCATTCGGTTGATTACAGGTCTTGGAGCCTGTATCTCTGTATTTGGATTTCTGGAAGTGATCTGGGCCATTGTCATGTGGATGATGGGGAAAACCGTAGCCGGATGGGCCAGTATGATTTGTATTATATGTTTTTTGGGAGGAATTCAACTGCTATCTCTAGGAGTAATCGGAGAGTATATTGGGAAGATTTATATGGAGACAAAGGGACGTCCGAGATATATTATCAGTGAACGGACGGAAGATGAATAAATAAAAATTTACAGAAACCCATCAAGGAATATTGTCCATTGACGAGCAGTGTCAGTGGTGTGTATTCTTTGATGGGATTTTTTGTAAATATAAGAAAAGAAGAGGAGAAAAGGTAGGGAAGATATAAAAATCAAGCAGCTGAGGGGTAGACTTTTTGTCGAAATTATGTTACTCTTTTGTGCAAAGAGTAAAAAGTATATGAGATTTTGGACATCGTAAACCTTAAGATACAAACTTAAGGTTTTATTTTGGCACATTCACACATGGAGAGGAAAGAAAATGATTAGTTTTAATGTACCACCACATATCGGGACAGAGGAAAAGTATATTGCAGAGGCAATTGCTGCACATAAAATTTGCGGAGATGGGAAATTCACAAAACTCTGTAATTGAATAATCCGGCTTCCGTGTCCATGCTGTCCGGACTCAAGAAACCGCAAATCCGTTTTTAAGGAAACCGCCATTCCGGTGGTGGAAACCTTTATCATAAATTCTTAGAATGTAACTATGCACCCCGTGGTGCCAATATATTCTAGGAGGTCTTGACTATGACCAAATATCGAGAGATTCTTAGGCTCAAAAGCTTGAATCTCAGTCAACAAAACATTGCCGACAGTTGCAATGTCTCAAAAAAGACAGTCAATCGTGTGTTAAAGCGTGCTGCTGAATTAGGTATATCCTGGCCGCTTGAGGAAAACGACACCGATGCTGTCCTTGCGGAAAAGTTCTTCCCTTCTGCAAAACAAGTCACATCCCACAAGCGTATGCCTGACTACGACTACATCCGTAAGGAGCTACTCCGTAACGGCGTAAGCAAAAAGCTCCTTTGGACGGAATACATGGAGGATTGCCGTGCCAATGGCGATGAACCACTTATGTATGTAGTGGTAAACTAAATTTGTAACACCTTGTTCGGATAGTATATAATATTTATTATCCAAAGGAGGAACCAATCATGGCCACACGTTACAATGAAAATTTTAAAATTGAAGTAGTCAAAGCCTATATGGCAGGTGATCGCTCAATAAGTGAGATAGCAGCTGACTACAATGTTGCAAAAAGCACCCTCTGGTGTGCTACCCGTCAAGAGGACAATGAAAAATAATAAATTTTTCTCCGTCAGCCTATTAACCGGCTGGCGGTATTTTTATGCTGCTTTCAACGTAAGTTCATGAAAGGCCATCGGTGTCATTATATGTAACTTACGCTGTAGTCGTCGGTTGTTATAGTATTCAATATAGTCTTGGATGCCTTGGATTAATTCTTCTTTTGATGTAAAGCGTTTCCCATAATACATTTCCCGTTTTAAAATTCCCCAAAATCCTTCCATTGGTCCATTGTCAATACAGTGTGCAACTCTGGACATACTTTGTTTCATATGATGTTTCTTCAGCCGACTATAAAATGCCTGACTGGTATATTGGAATCCCCGGTCCGAATGAAAAAGCGGATGCACATCAGGCTCTGCCGTTACCGCCTGATCAAATGTATCCATAACAAGGGCATTATCATTATGCGCGCTGATTTTATACGAGACAATCCTGCGGTCGCACAGATCAAGAATCGCACTTAAATATATTTTGTGTACTTCTACCCCTATATAATATTTGAACTCTGTTACATCTGTCAGCCATTTCTCATTCGGTTTATCTGCGTGAAACTCCCGGTGAAGAAAGTTTTTCGCAATGTGGGAGGGATTCCTGTCTGCTTTCGTACAGCTCTTCGGCTTCCATTTGATAGATGACTGTATTCCGATTTTCCGGCAGATTCTCAGAATCCTCTTATCATTGGCCGGAATCCCATAATTTACAGCCAGTTCATCACGGATACGCCGATAACCCATATCTGGATGCAGCCGATGTATTTCCCTGATAATATCGGCAATCTGTTCATTCCTGATCTCATTGTCACTTTTGGGATGTTTCAGCCATCGGTAATAGGAAGAACGAGTAATTCCAAGGTATCTGCACATTTGTTTGACCGGATATCCTTTTGATTTGGACAGTTCCCTGATTGCCTGATATTCACATAATTTATGTATTAAAGAAAGCGATCCCTCCTTTCTAATTCCCTTACTTTTTTTAACAGGTCATTCTCCATCTGTAAGTCTTTATTTTTACGTTCCAGCTCTGCGATACGGTCCCGTAATTCTTCTTCTGGAGTGCGGCTTGGCTTAGAGCCGATCCGCCGGCCTCTCCGATCCTCCAAACCGGCACTTCCCATTTTTTCATACCGTTCCACCCAATTTCGGACCTGCTGATAGGAACAATCATACTTCAAGGCCATTGCCCCATAATTCCGGTCATGGTCAAGACAGTCTTTTACAATGCAGATTCGTTCCTCCAGTGTTGTTTTTCTTGCTTTCTTCATAGCGCTACCTCCGGTAAGTTCTTTTAATTCCTTACCTTCATTATACGCCTTGATCCAACTTGAAAGTTGAGAATGCTGTCGGATTCCGAATTTTACACATATTTCATCTAACGATCCCTCTCCGGAAAGGTATGCATGAACTGCCTGCAATTTCAATTCTTTTGAGTAGCGTTTATTTGTCTTAGGAGACAGTAAACTTTCTGGTCCGTCTGTTTTATAGATCCTGATCCAATCCTGAACACTCCGCTTATTTACACCGCACATTTTTGCAGCGCCTTTTTGGCTAAGTTCTCCGTTCAGGTACTGTTCTACGATTTCTACTTTTTTTACTGCATCAATTTTACTTTTTCTGGACATAAAATACCCCCAAGTAGGTTTTTATATTTTTGTGTCCTACTTGAGGGTATCATATCACTCACCGGGTGGGTAAAAAAACATGGTGAAGAATGCCAATATAAAACTACCACTAAAACATCACAGGAAGAATTCGAATCTGCAAAGGAAATCAGAAGACTGAACCAGCTTCTTCATGAGAAGGATAAAGAAATTGATTTTTTAAAAAAAGCAGCGGCATTCTTTGCAAAGGAAATCGATTAGTGGTATATCGATTCATTGACAAAAATAAGGAGCAATTTGGCTTAAGATGGTTGTGCAGACATTTTAAGATTAGCCTTAATTGTTACTACAATTATCTGAAAGATACGAAAAGAGATTATTACGAGCAAAGATTTATGGTTTATGAAAGGATAAAGTATATCTATTACAACAATAATAGAACCATTGGATATCGGCCTATGAAAATCTTTCTACAAAGATATGGCATATATCTTAGTACAACAACTATCCATAAATATATGAATAAGGATCTTAATCTGTCTGCTATTGTTATGAGAAAAAAGCCAGGTTACAAAAGCTGTAAAAAACATAAAATCTTTGATAATCTCTTAAAGCAAAAGTTCAACGTTGATGAAAAAAATAAGATCTGGTGCACTGATTTTACATATATGCGCCAGCCTAATGGTAAGTTTCGATATAACTGTACCATGATGGATTTATTTGACAGATCTGCTATAGCATCCGTCAATAGCGATTACATAAATACAGAACTTGCAATAGAAACACTTACGGAAGCCCTAAAAAAAGAAAAACCCAACAATGGAATACTTCTGCACAGCGATCAGGGAGTACAATATACATCTTGGGAGTTTGTCAATTTTTGCAAGGATAACGGCGTAATTCAAAGTATGAGCAAGGCTGGCTGTCCTTATGATAATGCGCCAATGGAAAGATTTTATAATACTTTCAAAAATTGTTTTTACTATAGATATACTTTTGAAAGTGTTGAGCAGTTAGATGAAATGACAAAGCAATACATTAACTGGTACAACTATGTGAGACCTCATTCAACGAATAACTATATGACACCAATGGAGTTTCGATATAGAGCATGATTTCCGAACAAAGTGTTACCAAAAAGCTTGACCAGTACAAAATTCGATGATAGTATATCTTGTCAGTTCTCTATTACAAAAGATGAAAAAGGTGGAAATATTTTAGAAGGATATGTATATAAAGAAGGACTTAATGCTTATTATCAGCAAGTTTATATTGGCAAATTTGATGAAGAGTATCAAAAAGAATGTTTTTATCCTATGAAGATGACAGAAAAATCATGGAAAGCAAACTGGGATGAAAAGTATAGTTGGTGTAGTATTCCATTATCAGACTTGAAGATTAATAAGAAAGAAGAGTTGTTAAAAGATGGATGGAAGGTTTATCTGGAGAACAATGGAGAAGTATACTGGCAGAACCTGTCGATCGAATAGTATTTGATACGCATGGTGAAAATAGTGCGGCAAGATAAAGAAATTTTAGAGGGGAGAGTACATGTCATTTAATTCGTTTGATTTTCTAATATTCCTTGGACTAGGGATGATATTTTATTACATTAGTCCACAGAAATGTAAGAGCATTGTATTGTTATTGATTAGTTATGCTTTTTACGGGTTGTATAACTGGAAAGTGCTTCTATTTTTGATTGGTTTTTCTGTGGTTATTTATCTTTATGGCAGATGTTTGGAAACAAAAAAGAAGAAAATATTTCTTTATGGCGCAGTGTTTACTGCGCTATTGCCGCTTTTACTCTGTAAATATTCTAGATGGAATCTTGTTTTACCTCTGGGGATATCTTATTTTACATTTAAATCCATAGGATATCTGGCAGATATTTACAAGGGCAAAATAAAAGCGGAGAAAAATATAATCCTTGTGTGTTCTTTTATTGCTTTTTTTCCGGAGATGTTGATTGGACCGATTGACAGGGCAGAAAATCTTTTGCCGCAGTTAAAAAATAGGGAAGTAAGAGCAGATTGGGAAAATATACAAAAAGGAATTTTTATTCTGTTGGGTGGATATTTTGAAAAAATGGTGATAGCAGATCGACTGGGAATTTTAGTGGATCATGTGTACAATGGTCTGTATGTGTATGAGGGCTTTATTATCTTAGTCGCAGTGTTCGGATATTCCTTTCAGATTTATCTTGACTTTGCAGGCTGTACACATATGGCATTAGGCGTAGGTCGAATACTTGGTTTTTCTCTGCCTGAAAATTTTAAACAGCCATATCTTGCCGTCTCTGTGGCTGATTTTTGGAGAAGATGGCATATTTCTCTTACTTCCTGGCTGAGGGATTTTATCTACATTCCTTTAGGCGGAAATCGCAGAGGGGTGATTCGAAAGTATGTAAATATTATGATTGTATTTCTTATCAGTGGAGTCTGGCATGGAACTGGAATTTGCTTTTTAATATGGGGTGGATTGAACGGTATTTTTCAAATTGTAGGTGCATGTACCAACAAGGTACGGAAAAATTGTTATACACTGCTTCATATTCGTGATACCTCAATGGTATGTATATGGTGGAAACGAATCTGGACATTTCTTTGGATGAGTTTTGCATGGATTTTTTTTAGAATGCCATCTATTTCAGATGCGATATTGGTATTAAAGAAAGCTGTGTCAAAATGGAATCCATGGACGCTTTTTGATGGGAGTTTGTTTAATCTAGGACTTTCGCAGACCAATATGTATCTGCTTCTGATTCTTCTGATGGTAATGCTTTTGATAGATCTGCTTCATGAACAGGGAGTTAGTTTCTCTTCCTGGATGACAAAATGTAGTTTTCCTGTAAAATGTGTTCTTTCATATGGAATCATTTTTGCAATCATCATTTTAGGGATTTATGGTGATGCATATGATGCAGGAAGTTTCATATATATGCAGTTTTGATCGGTTACCAGAAGAGGAGAAAAGGGAAGTATGAAAAAAAGGAAGAAAGTCATAACAACCATATTAAAAGTATGTACATGGTGTATTGGATTTGGAGTTATATTTTTTGTATGTTCCGGAATTTTAAAGCCAAAGTATTTTTTTGATTCGGCGTCGCAGTCTCCGGAAACAGAAATGTGGAAAGCTTTTTATGAGGAACCAGAGAACAGTATCGACGTAATATTTCTTGGGAGTAGTCATATTTACAATGGAGTGAATCCACTCGTCTTTTATGAAGAAACAGGTCTGACAGGATTTGATTTGGCTTCTTCCAGTCAGGATATACCAACAGGATATTTTTATTTAAAAGAAGCTCTGGAATACCAAACGCCAAAGTATGTGCTGCTGGATTCTTATGGTATTTTAAATAAAGCTTTTGAGAATGAAGCCGCTTATAAACGTTCACTAGATGACATGCGTTGGTCCGCTGTAAAAATAGAGGCAATTCGGGAATGGCAGAAGCATTTGGAGGGTGTAAGATTACTTCCGCGGATTTTTACGATTATGGATTATCATTCACGGTGGGATAGCCTTTCAGAAGAGGATTTTTCAGATAGCAAGTTTATAACAAATAGGAATGGATATTGCCCAGTATTTACAGCAGATGAAAATGTTGTGTATAATGCGTTTGATGCTCACATCAATGAGCCGGAAATAGATGAAACTACACGTAAATACATAAAAAGTATGGTGGATTTGTGTGAAAACAACAATATAAAACTATGTTTGATTTCTGTTCCGGACACAGAGTGGACGAGGGGAAATAGTACCGCTATTCAAAAATTGGCAAATGAGTTATCTATTCCTTTTCTAGATTATAATACAGAAGAACTTTTTGTGAAGATTGGCATTCAGGACGGTAAGGATTGGATGAATTCGGGACACTTGAATAGCTATGGTGCTGAAAAGTTTACAGCTTTTTTAGCTGAAAGTTTGTATGAAAATGAAGTTTTAGCAAACCAAAGCGAAAAAAATGGATCAGAGAATAGATGGAAACAAAAGATAGAGAAATGGAATTCACAGTATCAGATAGGAAAATTAAAAGAAACATGGACATTGTCAGAATATTTTGACCAATTAGTGGAGTTTAAGGCGCAGGAATACAGTATCTTTATGACTGTGAAGGAAGATGCCTCCAAGTTTATGAACGAAGAGGCTGTGGAAAAATTTCAGGAACTAGGATTGAAGGCTTTGTTGTATGATTTGTGGGATATTAGCTATTATGCTGTGATTACACCAGATGAAATTTATGAGGAAAAAGGAAAGGAGCCGCTGGTTTATCATGGGAGCACTCATGATTCGGAATTTTCGGTATTTAGTGCCGGTAAAGAATATGGAAATCGTTGTTCGGTAATTATCAATGATACGGAGTATGCCTTAAATCAACGAGGGTTAAATATTGTGGTATTTGATCATGAACGCCAAAAGGTTATTGATAGTGTATGTTTTGATTTACATGAACCGGAATGGGAAGCTTTTAGATAGATGTTCTGTACTCTGATTTAATTGACTTTGTCTTAAATCAGAGATACAATGCTGATAATAAAAAATGTCAAGATTAAAGAACGGAGCAAAAGATGAAAAAATCAAAGTTGATTGATATCACAACAATAAAATTTTTGATCGTGGGTGTGATCAATACCCTGGTAGGAACAGGGGTTATGTTTGTTTTATATAATTTCTTTTCTGTTAGTTATTGGATTTCATCCGCAGCAAATTATGTTGTCGGGAGTATCGTAAGTTATTTTCTGAATAAATATTTCACGTTTCAGAATAAGGAAAAGTCTTTGAAACAGATGATACGATTTATCGTAAATATTGCGGCTTGCTATCTGGCAGCATATGGGGCTGCAAAACCGTTGATTTCCTGGTTGTTGTCAGATATGAATGAAAAGTTTCAGGGAAATGCCGCCATGCTGGCAGGGATGTGTCTGTTTGTGGTGCTGAATTATTTCGGACAGAGATGGTTTGTGTTTCAGGATCATTCCGAGGAAGAAGAGGAGAAACGGGAGATATGATGGAAAAGGTATCGTTGGTTGTTCCATGTTATAACGAAGAAGAGGTTCTGCCTTATTTTTATGAAGAATTCTGCAGGGTTGCAAAGCAATTATCTGATTATATCGTGGAAGTTATTTTTATAGATGACGGATCAAAGGATCAAACATTATCTGTGGTTAAGAAATTTTCGGAAAAGGATGCGCGAGTGAAGTATCTGTCTTTTTCCAGAAATTTTGGGAAAGAAGCAGCAATTTATGCTAGCTTCCAGTATGCGGATGGAGAGTACGTAGCAATGTTGGATGCAGATCTTCAGGATCCACCGTCTCTGCTGCCGAAGATGCTTCAGGCAATCAAAGAGGAGGGGTATGACTCTGTGGCAACCAGGAGGGTGAGCCGCAAGGGAGAACCTCCGGTGCGGTCTTTTTTTGCAAGATGTTTTTATAAACTGATGAATAAGATTTCTACAGCAGAAATCATGGATGGTGCAAGGGATTATCGCCTTATGACCAGACAGTTTAAGGATGCCATTCTGGAGATTTCAGAGTATAATCGTTTTTCAAAAGGGATTTTCGGATGGGTAGGATTTAAGACAAAATGGATTGAATTTGAAAATGTAGAGAGAAAGGCAGGAGAAACAAAATGGTCCTTTTGGAAATTATTTAAATATAGTTTGGAGGGAATCATTGGGTTTTCTACAGCACCTCTTGCCATGGTTTCCATGCTGGGGGTAGGGGTATGTATGATTGCATTTCTGTTTTTGTTGTTTATTCTGGTTAAAACCATTTGTTTTGGAGATCCGGTGGCAGGATGGCCGTCCATGGCCTGTATGATTCTTATGCTTGGAGGAATTCAGTTATTGTGCATGGGAATTCTTGGAATGTATCTGTCAAAGACATATCTGGAAACGAAAAAACGTCCAATTTATATATGTGGAGAAACTAATTTAACTTGTTGTGCTAGATAAAATAAAATATAGAGAAACTTCAACAAAATGTGCTATCCTATTTGTAGGGAATACAACGAAAGGAGGCATCATTATGTTGAAGTTCCAAGATAATAATACCACTGTTATTGCAACTTTTGAAGACTTTATTTTAACCGCTTACGTTATTATTGACGAATTGTATCATCAGTTTGCACCTCCAGAAGTTACCAGACGACGGCATATCCTGAATGCAAAATTATCTGACTCAGAAATCATTACTATCAGTCTCTGTGGAGAATTGGCAGGCGTTGATTCTGAGAATGCATGGTTTTCTTTTGTGAAACGAAACTACAGGCATCTTTTTCCGCAGCTTTGCAGCAGAAGTCGTTTTAACAGAACGAGACGCGCCCTGATGCAGACAACAGAATTGTTACGACAAAAAATGATTTCCGTATTCCCAATTCCAGTCAGTTCCTATTACATCATCGACAGTTTTCCACTTGCAGTCTGTAAATTTGGGCGTGCACGATATTGTAAAGCCTTTCGTGGCCATAGTGCCGATTATGGAAAATGTCCTTCCAAAAAAGAAACCTATTATGGATATAAAGTACATGCATTAATTACATTAGAAGGATATATTGCATCATTTGAGATCACACCGGCATCTACAGATGATCGTGAAGGATTACGTGATCTGGCAGACCATTGGTCTAATGTTACAATTTTAGCGGATAAAGGCTATGTTGGAAAAAACATGAAACAGGAAATGCAGGAAAAAAATATCTGTCTTTTTGCTCTGAAACGTTCCAACAGTAAGGAAAATTGGCCGAAATCTGTACGTCAGTTAATATTCAAACTGAGAAGGCGGGTAGAAACTGTATTCTCTCAATTGAGTGGTCAGTTAAATGCAGAAAGAGTGTTAGCCAAAAGCTTTCATGGGTTATGTACCCGTCTGGTTAATAAAGTACTGGCATACAATCTCTGTATTGCATTGAATAGTATTTTCGGTGAAACCTGTGAACTTGGAAAAATCAAAAAATTGATATTCTAAAAATTTTATTTTTTAATATCTGTAGGGATTCTTTGCGGTTTTACAGGTTTTCACATAATCTATTTGAAGTAGCACAATAGGTTAATTTAAATGTCAAAATGAAGGAAGAGGGGAAAGTCCTTTAGGATTTCACCCTCTATTTTTTCTGACGGTTCCTGTCTCGTAAGCGCAAAATATTGCTACGCTCCCCATGAATCACGCTTGCACCAAAATGATAGATGTGTAGTGGTAAAAACAGCTGGGAGATATCCCATGCTCATTACACCATGCAGCATCTGTCAGGCCGCTTTGTCTGCATTCGGTTACCAGTTCCATCCATTCGTCCAGGGAACGTCCTGGAGCACGTTTCTTACTCATAATGAAACCTCCAAATGTAGTAAATTTCTATCTCCTATCAAGCGGAGTGTAGTAAAAATCTATTTACTATCATTATGAGTTTAAAAACGTAGACAGTAAAGCTATCCAGGATTTAAGCGCTTACTCTGAAAACAGCGGATCATACACAAACATTTGTAGAAGTTCCATCTTCTGCAATCCAGCCGGTAAATATGGCAGCGGAGTATAAAATCGTTGCCGTGATCAGAGGTAGAATTAGTAAATAATGGGGCTGACTCTGTTAAGAAAAAATAAGTTTTCTAAAGAAATTACAAACAAAACAGGGGCAATAGCTCCCATAATGTTCGGCGGCAAATTGCGGTAGGTGATAACGGCATTATATTTTCGGTAAAAGCACCATCCGATTGTTCCGTAAAGGCATTAACTGTAGGATTCTGCCGATCTGACAACATATTGTTGTAGCCTTGTTTGAAGAGTAGCGTAGCTGCTTTTGAAACAAGGCCATGATGAGAGAATAGAGAGTATTATGAATTCATCGAAATCGAAATACGAGAGGGTGCATGAACATATGAAATTTCGTGATGAAAAAAATGATATTGTAAGTGATGAGGTTAAAGAAGCGTCTAAAGATTTCCTTAATAGTCTTATCGATGCTGTTTTAGGAGATTCTATTGCAGCAGGAAGAGTAATGATTGCCATTGCAAAAGCACCTTTTTTTATTTGAGAACAGATTTTTGGAGAAAATTCTCTTTATTTCTCGATGGTGTTTATCTTTCAGAGGAAGAAAGAAGAAATTTGCGTGTGAAAATAACAGAAAATGGAACGAAAGGAGAGAATCCTTTTCGTTTGATTGAATATATAGATAGAGTAGAAACGCAAAAGAAAATACAATATCTTGTCAATGCTACACGGTGTTTACTTGCGGATTTTATTGATATAGCCACTTACTTTAGAATTTGCCATGCCGCTACCTATACACTGGATGAAGATTTGCAATTTTTGAAAACACATATAGAAAAAAGTAATCTATCTTATGATACATATGAGCAGAGGCTGCTAACAGCAGGTTTTGAATATTCTTGTGCGGAAGAACCATTTGGGCACAGATTATTCATTTCTCTTTTGGAAAATGCGTTGACGTTGAAAAAAATGGACGATATAATCAAACTAGAAGGAGGTAGGGCTTATGGATACAAATGCATTAAACGAATTAGTAGAAGGAATTCTTGCTATTTTTAATAACCAGGTTATCCGGATTGTGTTATATGGTTCCTATGCAAGAGGAAATAACACTTCTGAATCAGATGTAGACGTTGCTTTATTGTTAAATGGAAATCTGAATGAAAGTACGGAAGATAAGCTGTCAGATTTGGTTGTAGATTTAAACTTAAAGTATGATAAGGTATTTTCTGTTATTGATATTGATTATGCAGTTTTCAAAAAATGGGAAAAAGTCACTCCATTTTATAAGAATGTGAATAAGGAGGGCATTGTTTTATGGAAGGCAGCATGATTGATTTATCAAAATATCGTTTCCAGTCGGCTAAAGAGGATTTGGAAACAGCACAGTTGCTTATGAAAGATGGGAGATTCAAAGCTTCTGTTAATCGTTCTTATTATGCTATTTTTCATGGGCTTCGTTCCGTTACAGCTTTGGCAGAATTTGATTCCAGTAAACATTCGGGAGTAATTGCTTTTTTTAACAGAACCTATGTAAAAGAGGGAGTTTTTGATAAAAGTATTTCAAAACTGGTTGATACTGCATACCGTCTAAGAGAAAAAGCAGATTATCAGGACTTTATTATCATATCAAAGGACCAAGCTATGGAGCAAATTGAAAAGGCAGAAAAGGTACTTGGAATGATAGAACCTTATTTGGAAGAAAACTGGAACAAATAAAGATGAGAAAAGGCATTATCGTAAAGACGGTAGTGCTTTTTTCTCATAGGGATTAGAAAACATATTTTAACTTGTCGATATGTAAGGGATAAATTTGGAGGGACAGAGTTGGGTGAGAAAATGCTCAGTGTTAGCAAAAGATGAAAGATTACAGAAAAATGAGGTAATAATATGATTGCACCAAGAAAGAAAAGTAAAATGAAAATATTGAATTTCGTACATTTTTAAAATGTAATGCAGATGAAAAAAGAAAGTGAAAACATATATGTAACCAAGCATCATCCATGCGATTAAAAAAAGAATATGGATTTCGTTATAGAAGATGTATTATTATAGATAGGGAGCAGAAATGTTATTAAGAGAATATTTGACAGAATATACAAAAGAAGAACTCTTAGATCAGGCAAGAAGTTTTGAAATCAGAAAGTGTTCAGGACTCCGAAAAGCTGATTTAATAGATAGAATTGTTGATACTTTTTGTACAGAGGAAATGCTTAGAAGCAGATTAGCATGCCTTACAAAAGAACAGATGGACTTATTTCGGAAAGCTTGTATTTCTCCTACCGCTGTTTCTGTAAATGAAGTGGTAGATGCGATGCAGCTTTACCGATACTGGATCGGATATTTTGAAGAGCCTACTGACAGATTTTGTGTATTTGAAGATGTTGCTGTTGCCTTTTCCAAAGTAGATGATGAGTCATTTCGACGGAAGCAATGCAGAAAAGGCTGGATGGTAAAGTGCATACATTTTTTTATACAATATTATGGAATAGCACCGATCGAAGTTATCTATGAAATGTATAGGCAGAAAGTGAAGTGCTCTATAGATGAAATGATAGAAATGCTTTGGGAAATGCCGGTTGATATTGTGGAATCATGTCTTTTTACAATGGACAGAATTGGGATGAAAGGATGGCCAAAAGAGAATCCGTTATACTCAGAAAAAGGAATATTTGTGCATTTACAGCTGTTTGAGGATGAAGAATTTGATTATTTACTTCGACAACAAAAGGATAAAGATTTTTATATCCCCTCGGCACAGCAGATAGATGAGATATGTAGAATTGGATATGAGGCAAGTTCGTCTGAATATAAAAAACTGGAATCTTTTTTCATTAAGAAATTAAGGCTTCCTTATGAACAAGCAGTGACCTGGTGTCTGCAAGTATGGGCAAATAGTTATGAAGGAGAATCACCATTAAAGATTATCAATAAAATGACGGAAGCCAATATCGAATTTGAAGAAAAAATGATAAATGAATTGCTAGAGTTAGTTATGGCGGCACATAACAATACCCGGATGAAAGAGAACAGAGGGTACAAACCAAGTGAAATGGCAAGGAAAATGCCTATCGATAAAATGCCAACAATTGTTCCGGCAAGCTCTAAAGCAGCAATTTTAATGGATGCTGCACCACAGTTGCAGGCTATGGGAGTGCCGGTTGATTTAAATGGAAATACAGATGTTATCCACACAACAATGTTTCCGAGAGAGCTGAGCGAGGAACCGATAAGAGTAGAAAAGAAAATATATCCAAATGATCCGTGCCCATGTGGATCAGGAAAGAAATATAAAAAATGCTGTGGAAAGAAGAATGGATGCTAAGAACTATATTTGAATGATATTATTGCAAGGTTAGGGAAATGAAATTGTGGTAGGAAGGAATAAGTGACAATATGAAATTAAGGTTGAATAATATCGGGAAAATTAGCAGTGCTATTGGCATGATTGCAGATATTTGTACAATGATATAAAAAATCTGTTACAATATAACTATCAAACCGTTATTAGAAAGGAAAATCAAAAATGCATCACACATTAGATGTTTATCCAATACCAAGAGAAAAGGAACCGATGTTTATTAATGAGCCATGGCTTATAGATAAAACTTTATTAGAGAGTTGCGAAGAAGAAAATCCAGATAAAGAGAAGGATAATATTCGTGTCTATGTTCCCTTAGACCTCAACCATAGTGCAATTTTAAGGCGTCTGGAAGCAGTGATTGACAGATACGGCGAAGCAAATGAAGAAAATGAAATGAATTTCAGTATAGATGTCGAAGGTATTCTTTCACAAGTGGAAATTTATGATCAGGTTTGGTATGTGCGTGAATATCAGGAAACTATGCGGCATAGCCAGAGGGCAGTGAGCCTTATAAAAGAAATAATAGTTCGCTTGGAAAATATTGTAGATGGCGGTGCAGAATGTTTTCCATTTGAAACCATAGAAGAGTTACGAAAAGAGTACTTGGAATAAAATATAAAGGCTTAAGTAAATGCTAATAGTATTAGCATGCTACAAAGTATAGCAAAAGGAGGTGCACCACAATGGGAATATTTGTTAATCCGGATAACAGTGCTTTTCAAAGAGCTTTAAATTCCAGAATTTATGTGGACAAAACAGGTTTGCTGGAAGAAATGAACAGTGTGCTTGATACGGAACAGTGTTGTATTTGCAATAGCCGCCCCCGCCGGTTTGGAAAATCAATTACGGCAAATATGATGACTGCGTACTATAGCTGCGGCTGTGATTCCATAAAGCTTTTTGAAGGTACAAAAATCAGCAAATCAGAGCAGTTTCTGGAGCATCTGAACCGTTATGATGTAATACATTTGGATGTGCAATGGTGCAGCATGGATGCGGGAAGTGCTGAAGGCACTGTTGCATATATCATAGAGAAAGTATTAGAAGAACTAAGAATAGAGTTTTCTCAAGTTCAGCTTCTAGAGCAAACGACTTTAAGTGGTGCTTTAGCTCAAATTACACAGGAGACAGGGCATAAGTTTGTTATCATTATAGATGAATGGGATGCATTGATTCGTGATGAAGCTTCCAATGTACGAGTGCAGAAAGAATACATTGATTTTCTAAGAGGTCTGTTTAAGGGGACAGAGCCTACAAAATTTTTGCACCTGGCATTTCTGACAGGAATTCTTCCTATAAAAAAAGTCAGAACACAGTCAGCATTAAATAATTTTGAAGAATTTACTATGCTGGAGCCTGATATGTTATCTGCGTATATTGGATTTACGGAAGAAGAAGTGCAGGATCTTTGTAAAGAGTATCAGAAGGATTTCAATGAAGTAAAACGATGGTATGATGGATATCTGTTAGGAGATTGCCATGTATATAATCCGAAAGCAGTAGTCAGCATTATGACAAGAGGTGTGTTTAGGAGTTATTGGTCACAAACAGGAACATATGAGTCCATTCTTCCACTTATTAGCATGGATTTTGATGGGCTTAGAACGGCAATCATCCAGATGCTCTCTGGAACATCAGTAGAAGTCAACGTAAATACATTTCAAAATGATATGGTTTCATTTAAAAATAAAGATGATGTGATTACTCTGTTGATTCATCTGGGATATCTTGCTTATGATTGGAAGAAGAAAGCAGCTTATATACCGAATGAAGAAATCAGGCAGGAATTTTTGGCGGCAACCCAAGAGCAAAAATGGAATGAATTCATTCGTTTCCAGCAGGATTCCAAAGCTTTATTAGAGGCGACCCTTGATATGGATAATGAAACAGTTGCCAAAGAAATTGAAAAGATTCATACACAGTTTGCTTCTTCCATTCAATATCATGATGAAAATTCTTTGAGTAGTGTTTTGACTATCGCATATCTATCGGCTATGCAATATTATTTCATGCCCATACGGGAAATGCCAACAGGAAGAGGGTTTGCAGATTATGTATTTTTGCCAAAACCAGAATATCGGGGAGATATGCCGGCACTGCTTGTAGAATTAAAGTGGAATAAAAAAACAGAAACAGCATTGCAGCAGATAAAAGATAAAAAATATGTTCAGACAGTGTCTGATTATACAGGCAAGATTTTACTTGTAGCCATTGCATACGATAAAAAAAGTAAAGAACATGATTGTATTATAGAAGAATTTCGTAAGTAGAGGGAGGTGCGTTATCGCACCTCCCTCTACTTAGGTTCAATATTTTCCTGTCTCAGCTTCAGCGTGGATTCTCGGTAACCTTTTGGCGTCACCCCGCAGGTCTTTTTAAACACCCGTGTGAAATAATGGATGTCTTCAATTCCACATCTGGAGGCAATGGACTTAATAGGAATATTTGTATTTTCCAGCAATATTTTTGCATGGGAGATACGTAATGTATTTACGTATTCTGTCAGGGACATCCCCATTTCTTTGGAAAACAGTGTGGATAGGTAACTGGCGTTTACCCCCAAATGTGCGGAAAGAGATTTTAAGGTAAGGTCAGCACTTAAATCTGTCTCTGCATAGGCGAGTACTCTTCGGATAAGAGGAGAGTGGGATTTTTGTTGATGTTCCTTTACAATCTGGCAGTAACCCAGAACGATTTTTCGCTGTGCAGCTAAACATTGATCCACAGAGGTAAGTTTTTCCAGCATGGCGATGTTGCAGTTGGAGTACGAATCAATGTGAATGGGATGAACGCCTGCACGTTCCGCTGCTTTTCGAAGAAGCGTATTTAGGGTAATGGTATAGTCTTTGACATCCCGCAGATTGTTGACCGTACGTTTTGGAAGAAAATGAGTACCAAATTGGCTGGCCATTTCCATAGCTTTACTTTCCTGACCTGAGGTAACAGCACGAATTAGGGAATTTTCTGATTCATAGCGTTTTTCAATCATATCAATATTAGAAAAGGGATGTTCTGTATCGCGTAAACAATTTTCATAGGCAGTATTCCAATGATCGAAGAAATCTGCGTTGGAGTGGATAATTTCACAGGAAGGACCATAGAGACTTTTTCCCAACTCTAAAAATAGACTTTCAAACATCGGATAAGAAGCCTGATAGCAAAGCTGCTGGTAATAGATTTCTAAGGCATCGTGGTAAGTATCAGGGAGGTTCAGGCTTTGGAAAACTTCCTCAAAACGTTCATCCTGAATTTTTTCAAATAATACGGGGCCGCAGTGGAGCACTGTTTTTTCATCAGGAAGAAGCAGGAAAACAAAGGTACAGAGAAAATGGTCTGTAGTAATATAAATTTTTTCAGGTTTTAACTTTTCGAAGGCATTATTGAAAAACTCCACGCTGTTGCGAATGCCTAAAAGGTAAGTGCGAAGTCCTAAATCCAGTTGTTCAGGATTGGTACATGGAAGGGTAAAACGGTACAATGGTATGTAATTTGCCCGTAAGATGTTTTCAATTAAATCAATACATTGGTCATTTTTCATAAGTTTTCCTCATACAATCTGAAAATAATACAAAAAAGAATAAAAATCATCACTATTATTTTACAAAAAAACTACATATAATATTATACAAAAGGACGTCTGAAAAATCCACGAAAACATAAAAAATACAAAGAAAAGGAGAAAAAAATATGCGCAATGTGATTAATTTAAACAAAGACTGGGGTTTTATTCAGCAGGATGTGGGTCTTCCGGAAGTGATGCCAACAGACTGGCAGACCGTTAATCTTCCTCATACCTGGAACGCAATTGATGGACATGACGGAAATGGAAGTTATGACAAAGGAAGATACTGGTATGCAAAAACTTTTGAAACACCGAAACAGCCTTTAGGTAACGGTAAAGTGTTTGTAGAGTTTCTGGCAGCAGGACAGCAGGCTACGGTATATGTAAATGGAAAAGAAGTTGTATATCATGAAGGTGGATATTCTACTTTCCGTGCAGATATTACAGAAGTATGTAAAGAAGAAGGTGAAAACCTTCTGGTTGTAGCATGCAGCAATGAAAGAAAAGAAAGCGTATATCCTCAGTCTGCAGACTTTACCTTCTACGGCGGTCTGTACAGAGGCGTCAATCTGATCAGCGTACCAGACGCACATTTTGATCTGGAATATTACGGAGGTCCTGGAATCCAGGTGACACCAAAGCCATGTGACTGTGGTGGAGCAACCTTTGATCTTGTTTCTTATGTAAAAGAAGCTGACGAAAACTTTACAGTATTATATTCTATCTGTGATGCAGAAGGAAAAGAAGTTGCAAGTGCATGCCGTCCGGCAGACAGCACAGCAGTGACTGTATATGTTCCGGAAGTGACCAAATGGGAAATTGATGCGCCATATCTTTACACAGTAACAGCAAGACTGGAAAGAAGAAATGAAACATACGATGAAATTTCTGCACGTGTAGGTGTAAGAAGCTTCTCCTGTGATCCAAACAAAGGATTTATCATCAATGGAGTAGAGACTCCTCTTCGTGGTGTAAGCCGTCATCAGGATCAGTTATACAAAGGAAATGCCCTGACAAGAGAAGATCACTTTGAAGATGCAAGAATCATCAAAGAACTGGGTGCAAATACAATCCGTCTGGCTCATTATCAGCATTCACAGGACTTCTATGATGCTTGTGATGAATTAGGATTTGTAGTATGGGCTGAAATTCCATTTATCAGTGTGATGAACAAGGATCTGGAAGCGCACCAGAACTGCATCAGCCAGTTAAAAGAGCTGATTATTCAGAATTACAATCATCCTTCTATCTGTTTCTGGGGAATTTCCAACGAAATCCTCATCGGTGGTATTTCCGAACAGTTAGTGGAAAATCATAAAGAATTAAATGCTCTGGCAAAGGAACTTGACCCAAGCCGTCTGACAACCATTGCTCACGTATCTATGACACCAATTGAAGGACCAATGCACTATATTACAGATACGGAAAGCTACAACCATTATTTCGGATGGTACGGCGGAAAGATGGAAGACAATGGCCCATGGCTTGACAACTTCCACAAGATTCATCCAAACATTTGCCTTGGTGTTTCAGAGTACGGATGTGAAGGCATTATTACTTATCACGGACCAAACCCTGCATGCAAGGACTACAGTGAAGAGTATCAGGCACTGTATCATGAACATATGGCAAAAGTATTAGATGAGCGTCCTTGGATCTGGTCCAGCCATGTATGGAATATGTTTGACTTTGGCTGTGCAGCACGTGATGAAGGTGGCGTAGCCGGAAGAAATAACAAAGGTCTTGTGACCATGGACAGAAAGATTAAGAAAGACAGCTACTATATCTACAAAGCATACTGGAATAAAGAACCAATGGTTCATCTGTGTGGAAAACGTTATGCACAGCGTGCCGGAGAAACTACAGAAATCCGTGTATATTCTAACCAGCCTTCTGTAACACTGTTCTTAAACGGTGAAAAAGTAGAAGAACTTACAGCTGATAAAGTATTCGTATTTACGGTAGCTTTAAAAGATGGCTTTAACATCATTACTGCACAGGCAGGAGATCTGAAAGATACTATGACTCTGGAAAAAGTGGAAAAAGAACCTGCTATCTATGTGCTTCCAGAAGTAAATGAACGTGCAGAAGGTGTTGCAAACTGGTTCAGTACAGTTGGCGATATGGACTTAAAAGCTCCAATGGAATTCCCAGAAGGCATGTACAGCATCAAGGATACACTGGAAGAACTGGCAAAATGCCCAGAAGCAATTGAGCTTGCAGCAAAAGCAGTAAAACTGACCATGAATATGGTTGTTTCTCCTGGTGAAGGAATGTGGGATATGATGAAAGGTATGACACTGGAAAGACTGGGTGAAATGGCAGGAACACTGGCACCGGAGGGATTTGTAGAAAGTCTCAATGGACAACTGATTAAGATTAAAAAAGTATGATGGAGACCAAATAATTCGTAAGAAAAGGAGAAATAAAAATGGCGAAGACAAGTAATTCTTCTGTTCCGGCATTTGGAATGAAGGACAGACTGGGTTATATGTTCGGTGATTTCGGTAATGACTTTACCTTCATATTATCCTCTATGTTCATGATGAAATTTTACACAGATGTTATGGGATTATCTGCCGGAGTAGTAGGTATGCTTATGATGGCAGCGCGTTTTGTAGATGCGTTTACTGATGTTACAATGGGACAGATTGTAGACCGTTCCAAACCAACAAAAGATGGAAAATTCCGTCCATGGATTAAACGTATGTGCGGACCTGTAGCCATTGCCAGTTTCTTGATTTATCAGTCAGGGCTTGCAGATATGGCATATGGAGTGAAGGTTGCATACATGATTGTAACTTATTTGTTGTGGGGTTCTATTTTCTATACTTCCATTAATATTCCATATGGTTCTATGGCTTCTGCAATTTCAGCAGATCCAACAGACAGAGCTTCTTTATCAACATGGCGTTCCGTAGGATCTTCTCTGGCCAGCCTTGTTATTGGTACAGGTACACCGTTAGTTGCTTATGTTACTGTAGATGGTAATCCAGTACTTTCTGGAAGTCGTATGACAATCATTGCAGGTGTATTTTCTGTATTAGCCGTAATCTGTTATTTGCTTTGCTATAACCTGGTTCGTGAACGTGTGCCAGTTCCGGCAAACAATCAGAAACTGGATCTTCTTGCACTTGGAAAGAGCCTTATTACTAACCGTGCTCTTCTTGGAATTGTTGCTGCCGCGCTTCTTCTGCTTCTGGCTATGCTGGGTATGCAGGGAATGTCAGCTTATGTGTTCCCAAATGTATACAGAAACACACAGGCACAGTCTGTAGTAGCATTGCTTAGTAATGTATCCATTATTGCTATTTGTGCTCCACTGGCAAGTAAACTGGCGGCAAAATTTGGTAAAAAAGAATTAGCAACCGTATCTTGTTTGTTTGGTGCAGCAAGTTATGTGATTTGCTTTATTCTACATCCAGATAATGTATGGGTTTATGTTATTTTCTATGTGGCTGCCTTTGTTGGACTTGGTTTCTTTAATACTATTATCTGGGCTATGATTACAGACGTTATTGACGATGCAGAAGTGAAAAATGGTATTCGTGAAGATGGTACTATTTACGCGGTATATTCCTTTGCAAGAAAACTGGGACAGGCATTCTCTTCCGGTATGGTAGGTGCGCTTCTTTCTCTGGCTGGATATTCCACAGCAACTGCTTTTGACCCAGCTGTTACAGAGAGCATTTTCAAAATTTCCTGTATCGTACCAATTATTGGTCTGACTACAGTTGCTCTTGCATTGATTTTCATCTATCCATTGAATAAAAAGCGCGTGGAATCCAACGTAGCAGAACTGGCACGTCGTCGTGGCGAAAAATAAAAAAGTAAAAGCTTTTAAAAAGAAGTGTAAAAGTCCGGTGGACTATTCGGGAAGGTATTTTCCGGGTAGCTGCCGGATTTTTTCTGGGTTTCTATTTCTCCTTATCTTGCTATCTTGCAACTTTTTTTCGTCTATGGTATGTTAAAGAAAAAGAATTTTGCCAGTGGGAGGGTGAATGTATGAAGTATAAAAAAGTATTGGTGATAATGAGTGTGCTGGCTATGCTGGCAGGGGTTATGGGATGTAAGGAGAAAGAAGCGCTAAAGGAGGAGCCGGTAAAGCAGGAGACAGTACAAAAGCAGGAGAAACCTGAAGAGCAGGAAGAAAACAATGCGGTGGAAGGAGCAGAGGTGGAACAGGAAGCTCAGGAAGTTCCGGCGAATGAGAACCTGCTTACCGGACTGGGAGACTTATCGGAGGGAGCTATTGGAAAACGTCCCGTGGCTGTTATGGTGAATAATGTGGAGAAAGCCATGCCTCAGTACGGAGTAGGACAGGCAGACCTTATTTTTGAAATTCCGGTAGAGGGAGACGCCACCAGATTTATGGCAATGTACGGAGACTATACCAAGGTTCCAAAAGTATGCCCTATTCGTAGCTGCCGCTACTATTTCCCGGCTCTTTCCCAGGGGTTTGATGCCTTTTATGTGAACTGGGGCATTGACGATACCATAGCAGAGTATCTGGAAGCCCTGGATTTAGATCAGATTGAAGGAATTACTAATACAGGCGGTCTTTTTGGTCGGGATCAGGATAAATTGAATCAGGGATATGCTCTGGAGCATACCGGATTCTTTGATGGAACAAAATTAGCATCTTATATTGAAGCCCAGGGCCTTCGGACAGATTTAAAAGAGGATAAGAAGGGAGCTGCTTTCCAGTTTTACGGTATGGAAGAGCAGGTGAAACCGGAAGGACAAGACTGTACCCAGGTGGACATTGATTTTGGCGCCCAATCCTCTTCCTTTACCTATGATGCTGAGAAACAGGTATATCTTAAAAATATCAATGGTTCTGCCCAGGTTGACGGAAAAACAGGAGAGCAGTTGGCATTCACCAATGTATTTGTACTGGAAACTGAGATTTCAGTACGTGATGAAGTCGGACACAAAAAACTGGATTGGGATGGGGCAAGCGATGCAAAAGGCTATTATGTTTCTAATGGCGGAGTACAGGAGATTACCTGGTCCAAGGAAGAAAACAATGAAAATTCTTATCTGAAATTTTATGATATAAATGGCAGGGAAATTAAGATAAACAGAGGCAAGAGCTATATTGCCCTGAATTATAAAAATCAGGCTGTTTTCAAATAAAACTTTCCAAGAAGGGAAATCAGTGTTAAAATAAGGCTGTTGGCGAAAGCCATAACAAGAAGGAGATAAGGAGGACTACCTTAATGAGCGAATATAAGATTACATGCTGTTCTACTGCGGATATGCCGGCAGCTTATTTTGAAGAGAGAAAGATTCCCTATGTGTGTTTTCATTACCGGATGGATGGGGTGGAGTATCCGGATGATTTAGGAAAGACCATGCCCTTTGCTGAATTTTATGACCGGATTTCCAAAGGAGCAGAGCCTACTACTGCCCAGGTCAATGCACAGCAGTATATGGATTTTTTTGAGCCGATTTTAAAAGAAGGAAAGGATATTCTGCATTTTACTCTGTCAGGAGGAATTTCCGGAAGTGTGAATTCTGCAAATATTGCCAAAACACAGCTGGAAGAAAAGTATCCGGACAGAAAGGTAATTGTCATTGATTCGCTGGCAGCCTCTTCTGGCTTTGGTATGCTGGTAGATGCTGCTTTAGATAAGCAGGAAGAAGGTCTTAGCCTGGAGGAAAATGCTGCATGGGCAGAGGAAAACAAGAACAGGCTTCATCACTGGTTTTTCTCTACAGATTTAACCAGCTTTATCCGGGGAGGCAGAATTTCCAAGGTTTCAGGATTCGTGGGTCAGGCATTGAACATCTGCCCTTTGATGAATGTAAACTCAGAGGGAAAACTCATTCCCAGAAATAAGTACAGAGGGAAAAAACAGGTGATACGGGAAATGGTGAAACGTATGGAGGAACATGCTCAGGGTGGACTTTCCTACAATGGAAAGTGTTTTATGTCCTGCTCTGCCTGTGAAGAGGACGCCAGAAAAGTGGCGGATATTATTGAAGAGAAATTCCCGAATCTGAACGGAAAAGTAGTGATTAACAGCATTGGTACGGTCATTGGTTCTCATACCGGTCCGGGGACGGTAGCGCTGTTCTTCTGGGGGGATGAGAGAACAATTTAGAAAAGTAATCAGAAGAAAGGTAAAACATGATGAAACAAATATTACAGGGTATGGTAGTTGGAATTGCCAATATTATTCCGGGAGTCAGCGGTGGAACCATGATGGTTGCCATGGGGCTGTATGACAGACTGATTCATGCCATTACACATTTAAAAAGTGAGTTTAAAGAAAGCATGAAGCTATTGATTCCTATTTTTGCGGGAGCAGGAATTGCCATTATTGCATTGTCAAGGCTGTTTGAGTTCCTGCTGGCAACCTGGCCAATTCCCACAAACTTTGCTTTTTGCGGACTGATTGCGGGAAGTCTTCCTTTTATTTTCAAAAAAGTAAAAGGGCATAAGGTGACAGTAAGCAAAATCATTCCGTTTTTGATTTTCTTTGGCGTGGTTATTTTGATGGCGCTTTTAGGTGAAACAGGCGGAGCCAGCGCAGATGTGAGCTTTGGTTTTGTGAATGTTCTCAAGTTGTTTGGCGTAGGTGTTATTGCTGCGGCAACCATGGTAGTGCCGGGAGTCAGCGGTTCCATGATGCTCATGTTGCTGGGCTATTATGATACCATTTTAAAGGCAATCAATGACTTTGTAGATGCCTTGGTGAAATTTGATATGGGCGGACTTGCAACTGGTGTTGGTATTCTGGCGCCGTTTGGGATTGGTGTTGTAATCGGTATCTTTTTAATTGCAAAGCTCATAGAATTTATTTTCTCAAAAGCTGAAATCCATGCTTATTATGGAATTATCGGATTAATTCTGGCGTCTCCCATTGCTATTTTAATGAAAACAGACTGGAGCGGCTTCTCTGTTTTGATGATAGGAATCGGCATACTTACCTTTGGATTAGGCTGGTTTATTGCAAGCAAATTAGGCGGAGAGTAAAGGTAAAAAAATAAAAAACATATGAAAAAGGCATCATTCTGAATTTATTTTTCGAATGATGCCTTTTTAACGTATTTCCTTATCCATTGGACTTTACCTCGTTTGAAATATTTGTTTTATAAAATTTCTATTGGAAGTTAGTTACTGTTTCTGGTGGTCCGTACCGTCCTTTCTTTTATATTATGAAGTAAATCGTAAATGTTTTGGTGGAATCAGTCCTTTCTGTGTTTTTGTCCTTTGATTTATTTGATAATTGAATTATAACAGTATATATCGTATCTGTCAATATGAAAATAGAAAAAAGATAAAAAAGTTTTAAATAGATAAAATTAATTGTTTTAATTTCATAAAATATCTGAAAATTTGTGAAAGTGAAAAAGTAGAAAATCAAAGAAAAGAGTGCTATAATGTGCATTAGTTCAGAAAAAATCATGAGAGGAATATAGTTATGAAAATTAGAACAGCAAGGCTTGAGGAGATTCCTGAGATTATGAAAATTTACGATACAGCCAGAAGGTTTATGCAGGAGCATGAAAATCCCACTCAGTGGAAAGCCGGATACCCTTCCAGGGAGCTGGTGGAACGGGACTGTAAACAGGGATGGCTCTATGTATGCGAAGAGCAGGAAACTCTGGCTGGTGTGTTTATGTTTTGTACAGAGCCGGATGCCACCTATCAGAAGATTTATGAAGGAAAGTGGATTCAGGAGGGAGCTTACGGAACCATGCACAGAATGGCATCCTCTGGACAGATAAAAGGGGTAGCTTCCTTTTGCCTGGACTGGTGCTTTAAGCAGTGCGGCAATGTACGGGGAGATACCCACGAGGATAATTATGTGATGCAGCGTGTGTTTGAAAAAAATGGCTTCCAGAGGTGTGGTATTATCCATGTAGAAGATGGAACGCCGAGAATTGCCTATCAGAGAATAAAATAAAGGAGAAGTAAAAATGCAATTACCAGAGAGAAATCAGCCCTGCTGGTGTGGCAGTGGCAGAAAATATAAGAAATGCCATTGGGCTTTTGATGAAAAACTAAAGATGTATGAGAATCAGGGAATTCTGGTGCCTTCCCATGAACTCATTAAAACACCGGAGCAGATTGAAAAAATCAAAGAAAGTGCGAAAATTAACATTGCCATTTTAGACTATGTGGCAGAGCATATTCAGGAAGGAGTTACCACACAGGAGATTGACAACTGGGTGGCAAAGATTACCAAAGAAGCCGGAGCAGTGGCAGCGCCTCTTGGTTATGAAGGATTTCCTAAAAGCGTGTGTACTTCCATCAATGAGCAGGTGTGCCATGGGATTCCGTCAGAGGATGTGGCGCTGAAAAACGGGGACATTATTAATGTGGATGTGTCTACAATTCTGGATGGTTATTATTCAGATTCTTCCAGAATGTTCTGCATTGGACAGGTGAGTCCGGAAAAACAGAAGCTGGTGGATGTGACCAGAGAATGTGTGGAAAAAGGTCTTGCAAAAGTGAAGCCCTGGGGGTATCTGGGGGATATGAGTCAGGCTGTGCATGAACATGCTCAAGCCAATGGATATTCTGTGGTGCGGGAAATTGGCGGTCATGGAATCGGACTGGATTTTCACGAAGATCCATGGGTAGGATATACACAGCAGGCTGGAACCGGAATGCTTCTGGTACCTGGCATGATGTTTACCATTGAGCCAATGATTAATATGGGAAGCTATGAAATCTATGTGGATGACAGTGACGGATGGTCTGTGTATACGGAAGATGGTCTGCCTTCTGCACAGTGGGAGATTATGGTGCTGGTGACAGAGAATGGATATGAAGTTATTTGTTATTAAGATTTGAAGAAAAAAAGGATTGACAAGCCATATTTAACATGATATGTTTTAAGTGCTTATATGACTGACGGAAGTGGAAATGACCACAGGGAGTATAAGCCAGGGAAGCCGACCGTCTGGGCATATATGCCCGGGCAGTGGGCTTTTTTGCATGTTACATTTATAAAAAAGCAGCCGGGTATCTATTCACTGCACTCTGTGAGTGCGCAATTCCAAATATAAAGGAGATTGATTTTATGGAAATGTTATCACTGGTAAATGAACTGAAAGAAAATACCTATCCGGGACGAGGCATTGTGCTTGGAAAATCAGAGGATGGAAAAAAGGCAGTGGCTGCATACTTTATTATGGGAAGAAGTGAAAACAGCCGGAATCGTGTTTTTGTGGAAGAAGGACAGGGTATTCGCACACAGGCATTTGACCCTTCCAAACTGGTAGACCCAAGCTTGATTATTTATGCTCCTGTGCGGGTACTGGGAAACAAGACCATTGTAACAAACGGAGACCAGACAGACACTATTTATGAGGGAATGGATAAACAGATGACCTTTGAGCAGTCTTTAAGAAGCAGGGAATTTGAACCAGATGCTCCGAATTATACACCAAGAATTTCCGGTATTATGCATGTGGAAAATGGGAAATATAATTATGCCATGTCTATTTTAAAGAGCAATAATGGAAATCCGGATGCATGTAACCGTTATACCTTTGCTTATGAAAATCCGGTTGCAGGAGAGGGACATTTTATTCATACTTATATGCATGACGGAAATCCTCTTCCAAGCTTTGAGGGAGAACCAAAGTTAGTTGGTATTCCAAATGATATTGATGCCTTTACCAAAGAAGTATGGGAAGGTCTGAATGAGGAAAACAAGGTGTCTTTATTTGTACGTTTTATTGATATTGCAACAGGTACTTATGAAACCAGAATCGTGAATAAAAACAAATAAGAAAGGGAAGGGAGAACAATCATGAAGGAATTAGCATTGAAATACGGATGTAATCCAAACCAGAAACCATCCAGAATCTATATGGGAAATAATGAGGAACTGCCTATTCAGGTGTTATCAGGAAAACCAGGTTATATTAATTTTCTGGATGCTTTTAATGGCTGGCAGCTTGTAAGGGATTTGAAGAAAGCCACAGGACTTCCGGCGGCAACTTCTTTTAAACATGTGTCTCCTGCAGGAGCTGCAGTAGGGCTTCCACTTACTGAGACACTGGCAAAAATCTACTGGGTAGATGACATGGACTGGAAGAATTTTTCTCCTATTGCCTGTGCCTATGCAAGAGCCAGAGGCGCTGACCGTATGTCTTCTTTTGGAGATTTTATTTCCCTTTCAGATGTATGTGATAAAGATACTGCCCTGTTAATTAAACGGGAGGTTTCTGACGGTGTCATTGCTCCTGGGTATACAGAGGAAGCTTTGGAAATCCTGGGACAGAAGAAAAAAGGAAATTACAATGTGATTCAGATTGACCCGGATTATGTACCGGCTCCACTGGAACACAAGGAAGTATTTGGCATTACCTTTGAACAGGGACGCCAGGAACTGGCGATTGATGATGAGCTGATTTCCAATCTGGTAACAGAAAACAAAGCGCTCACAGAAGAGGCAAAGAGAGACTTAAAAGTATCTCTTATCATTCTGAAATATACCCAGTCTAATTCCGTATGCTTTGTAAAAGATGGTCAGGCAATCGGTGTTGGAGCAGGACAGCAGTCCCGTGTACATTGTACCCGTCTGGCAGGACAGAAAGCAGATAACTGGTGGTTAAGACAAAGCAAAAAAGTGCTGAATCTGCCATTTAAGGACAGCATTACCAGAGCAGAGCGTGACAATGCCATTGATGTTTATATTGGCGAAGAATATATGGACGTGCTGGCAGATGGGGCATGGGAAAAAGTGTTTACAGAGAAACCTTCCGTATTTACAAGAGAAGAAAAGAGAGCGTGGCTGGATAAGCTCACAGAGGTGACTTTGGGTTCTGATGCCTTCTTCCCATTCTCTGATAATATTGAACGGGCCCATAAGAGCGGTGTGGCATATATTGCACAGCCAGGCGGTTCTGTCCGTGATGATGCAGTGATTGAGACCTGCAACAAATATAATATGGTGATGGCATTTACCGGTATTCGTCTGTTCCATCACTAAAAACAGATTAGGAAAAGTATGAAGAGGCACTTCCCTGGGAGGTGCCTCTTGTGTTATACTAATGTGAAGTGTGAAAGAAGGAGGACAATGTATGAAGAGAAATGAAGCAGAGCCAAAGAGGGAAGTATTTGGATCCAGGTTTGGATTTATTGTGGCATGTATCGGCTCTGCAGTAGGAATGGGAAATATCTGGATGTTTCCGTACCGTACAGGACAATACGGAGGGGCGGCCTTTTTGATTCCCTATTTTATTTTTGTAGTGATTCTGGGATTTTCCGGTGTGGTAGGTGAGATGGCCTTTGGCCGTGCCATGAAAACAGGCCCTTTGGGGGCTTTTGGGAAAGCCATGGAAATGCGTGGAAAAAAGGGCGGAAAGCTGCTGGGAATGATTCCGGTGCTGGGCTCCTTTGCCATTGCAGTGGGATATTCGGTCGTTGTTGGATGGTTTCTGCGGTTTCTGTGGGGAGCAGTCACAGGGGAATTAATGGAAACTAAGGATACCGGTGCATATTTTGGAGAGATTTCGGGAAACTTTGGAAGTGTGGGGTGGCATTTCCTGGGGCTTGGTCTGACCTTTCTTATTATGATTTTTGGCATTTCCAAGGGCATTGAGAAAATGAATAAAATCATGATGCCTGTGTTTTTCGTGTTTTTTATTTTTCTGATGATTCGGGTGTTTACCCTGGATCACGCAGCGGCAGGATATGAATACCTGTTTGTGCCAAAGTGGGAATATCTGAAAAATCCAAAGACCTGGGTGTATGCCCTGGGACAGGCCTTTTTCTCCCTGTCTTTAGCAGGTTCTGGTACCATTGTTTATGGAAGCTATCTTTCCAAAGATACGGATGTGGTGTACAGCGCCAGAAATGTGGCGTTTTTTGATACCTGCGCAGCGCTTTTGGCTGGTCTGGTTGTCATTCCTGCAGTGTTTGCCTTTGGCATGGATGTGTCGGCAGGACCGCCGCTTATGTTTATTACTCTGCCAAGTGTGTTTCAGCAGATGCCCTTTGGACAGATTTTTGCAATCGTCTTTTTTATTGCAGTTTTGTTTGCTGCCATTACTTCTTTGATGAATCTTTTTGAAACGCCTATTGAGGCTTTGCAGAATCAGTTCCATTTGTCCAGGGCAGCGGCTGTTGGAATTGTGGCAGCAGGAGCCTGCGGTATTGGTGTGTTTATTGAAAGCGGGGATATGGTGAGTATCTGGATGGATGTGGTGTCTATTTATCTCATTCCTCTTGGAGCGCTTTTGGCGGCAGTGATGTTTTTCTGGGTATGTCCCAAAGGCTTTGCAAGAGACCAGGTACAGCTTGGAAGGTCGAAAAAACTGGGAAAATGGTTTGAGCCTGCTACACGGTATTTTTTTGTGGGGCTTACGATTCTTGTATATATTTTAGGGATTCTTTACGGAGGCATTGGGTAATTCGGTGAATTCGTGGATTGACAAGAAAAGATTTTTTGATATACTTTAATAGAGAAAAGTAATCCAGCCAAAGATAGGAGTGTTTGACATGAGTATTAGAATTGGAATTTTAGGATATGGAAATCTGGGACGTGGCGTGGAATGTGCGGTAAAGCACAATCCTGACATGGAATTAAAGGCAGTTTTTACACGCCGTAACCCGGAAGATGTGAAGATATTAACAGAGACAGCAAAGGTGTACCATGTAGATGAAGCCGTGAACATGAAGGATGAACTGGACGTTCTCATTATCTGCGGTGGAAGCGCCACAGATTTGCCGGTGCAGACACCCAAGTATGCAGAATATTTTAACGTGGTGGACAGCTTTGATACCCATGCCAGAATCCCGGAGCATTTTGCTGCTGTGGATGAAGCCGCAAAAAAAGGCGGACATGTGGCAATGATTTCCGTAGGCTGGGATCCGGGTATGTTTTCTCTGAACCGTTTGTATGCAAATGCCATTTTACCAGGGGGAAAAGATTATACCTTCTGGGGAAAAGGTGTAAGCCAGGGGCATTCTGATGCAGTGAGAAGAATTCAGGGAGTTGTGGATGCCAGACAGTATACCATTCCGGTAGAGGCTGCCCTGGATGCAGTAAGAAACGGTGAGAATCCGGAGCTTACAACAAGAGAAAAACACACCAGAGAAGTGTTTGTAGTGGCAGAAGAAGGTGCAGATAAAGGACGTATTGAAAACGAAATCAAAACCATGCCAAATTATTTTGATGAATATGATACAACTGTACATTTTATTACAGCAGAAGAAATGGAAAAGGAACATAAGGGACTTCCACATGGAGGATTTGTTATCCGTACCGGAAAAACCGGTTGGGAGGATGAGCATGACCATGTGATTGAATACAGCCTGAAGTTAGATTCTAATCCGGAATTCACTTCTTCTGTAATTGCGGCATACGCAAGAGCAGCGTATCGGTTAAGCCAGGAAGGACAGACAGGCTGCAAAACCGTCTTTGATGTGGCGCCTGCTTATTTAAGCGTCCAGACTCCGGAAGAACTGCGGGCTCATATGCTGTAAGAATGCAAAAGCGAGGTAAGAACATTGGGCCGGAAATTTGATTGGAAAAAAGAAAGTAAGCGGTTGATTTTTGGTCTGATTGGTGCTGTGATTATGGCAGTGAATATTAAAACCTTTGTCCGGGCAGGTGGGCTGTATCCAGGGGGCTTCAATGGAGTTACCCTGCTGATACAGACCATTTGTGACCGGTTTTTTGATATTACGGTTCCATTTTCCCCCATCAGTCTGGCATTAAATGCAATTCCTGCGATTATCAGCTTTAAAGCCATTGGAAAACGTTTTACCGTAGTGACCAGTATTCTGGTTGTGGCGACCAGTTTTATCACAGATATGGTACCGGCAATTCCTATTACAGAGGATATTTTGCTTATCTGTATTTTCGGAGGACTGATTAACGGAGTTGCTATCACCATTGCGCTTTTGGGAGGGGCTTCTACAGGAGGTACAGACTTTATTGCCATTTATTTTGCAGAAAAGAAGAACAAAGATGTATGGAACTATATTCTGGTAGGGAATGTAGCTGTGCTGATGATTGCCGGATATCTTTTCGGATGGGACAAGGCGCTGTATTCTATTATCTTTCAGTTTACCTCAACCCAGGTGATTCATCTGTTATACCAGGTTCAGAAAAAAGTTACGTTGTTTGTAGTGACAGAGGAGCCGGAGGCAGTATATCAGGCTATTTCAGAGGTGACAAACCACAGTGCCACTGAGTTTTCTGCTACAGGAATGTATTCTAATGAAAAGAGGAAAATGATTTATTCGGTAGTGTCTACCATGGAGGCCAAGGTACTCATTCAGCGGGTTATGGAGGCGGATCCAAGAGCCTTTGTGAACGTGGTGAAAACGGATACCTTAATTGGCAGATTTTATCAGAAATCCAATTATTGACAAAGGGATATAACATTGACTATACTTTTTATATGGTTGATGTTATATCTTTTTGTTTTGGGAGGAAGTAGAAGTGGAGAAAATGATAAAGGAAATACGTTTGCAGCTTCAAATGAGTCAGGAAGAATTTGCTAAGAAATTAAAAGTTTCTTTCGGTACGGTGAATCGCTGGGAAAATGGTCATGTTCTGCCAAACAGACTTGCACAGTCTAAACTATACGAACTGTGTAAGGAGAAGGATATTTCTGTATATCAGATGATTCTGAAAAGAATTGCAAGAGAAGCATCGAAGATAAAACTGGAAGGAAATCGGGTTTTACTATATCATGGATCTAAATCCGGGATAAAGGGTGCTATTGAGCCAAAGAGCAGGGCACGGTGTGACTTCGGAAAAGGATTTTATATGGGAACAGAGCCAGGTCAGGCATTGACACTTATTTGTGATTATGAAAAGTCAAAGTTTTATATTGTTTCTCTTGATATGAATGGATTAGATACCTTGGATATTTCAGTAGGAATGGATTGGGCTATGATGATAGCATTTCACAGAGGGAAAATGGAGAGCGTAAAAGGAACCTCTTTTTATGAAAACTATAGAGAAAAAACGAAACAAAAAGATTTGATTATTGGTAACATTGCAAATGACCGTATGTTTTATGTAATCGATAATTTCTTTTTGGGTAATATTACAGACAAAGCACTTACCAGCAGTTTATCTGCATTGCAGTTGGGAAAACAGTATGTGGCAGTTTCCCAGAAGGGCTGCGGTGCAGTGGAAATTGAATGTGAAATAGAGCTGTCTCATATGGAAAGACAATTTTTGAAAGACGAAGCAGAGCAAAACAGAGTAAAAGGTATTTCTCTTGCCAATGAAATTTGTAAAAATTATCGTCGGGAGGGGTTGTTTTTTGATGAGATTTTGGAAAATATAAAAACAGGAGGCAGGGAATGGATGGATTACAATTAAAGTTATGTGATATTCAGGGTAGACTGTTTGAACTGTCTGTAGAGAGAAAATATGGCAGCCTGGAATTTGTGAAGGCGTTTATGATGTCAGATACAGCAAAAGCACTTGATTCCAGATATAACCGTATGCAATGGGCAGGAGAAGAGTATCTGTTGGAAGAAATCGTGGAAGAGGCAGGAGAAGAGAACCTTAAAAGAGGGGAGGTTTTTTCTAAAGAAGTGTTGTACTGGATGGGATATATTTACCGGTATTGGCATTATTATACCGGAGAGGAAAGCCGGAAAATTTATAAGCAGGCTTCTGGTAAAACTATGAAGAGAAATTATCTGATGTTTCATACCATGGATCCAGTTCTGGCAATTGAAGATTTAAAGGAAATTTATAGACAGAGACAACGTGGGTAAAAAAGAAAGTGTTGCAATTTTCAATCCTGTTTCGGATGAGAATTGCAACACTTTCTTTTTGTCATTTATTTCTTCCCATTAAAGCAGTAAGTACATACTTTACATGGCTCAATAGGAATTGCTGCCAGCAGGTCATCCAGGCGGTGGTAATGCAGGGTGGTGAAGTTTAATTTCTTTGCAATTTCTTCCAGCATTTCCTGATAATTCTGGGAATCCGGATCTGCATAAGTATCCAGAACTTCCCGGCTGACGTTTTCTCCTTCCCGTTCTGCAATAATTCTTCTGGTAATCAAATCCATTTCAGATTTGGAACGGGAGAAGTTCAGGTACGGGCATCCAAACAGCAGAGGCGGGCAGGCAGGACGGATGTGTACCTCCTTCGCGCCGCTGCTGTAGAGAAATTCTGTAGTTTCCCGAAGCTGGGTTCCCCGGACAATGGAATCATCAATGAGCAGAAGGCTGCGGTTTTTGATGAGAGCCTCCACAGGAATCAGCTTCATTTTGGCAATCAGATTCCTCTGCTCCTGTCTGGAAGGCATAAAGGAACGTGGCCAGGTTGGTGTGTATTTAATAAATGGACGTGCAAATGGAATGCCGGAAGCATTTGCATAGCCAATGGCATGAGGAATACCGGAATCAGGAACCCCGGCTACCAGATCAGGATTGACGTCATCTCTCATAGCATCACGTTTGGCAAGAAGTTTTCCGCAGTCATAACGCATGGTTTCCACGTTAATTCCTTCATAGGTAGAGGTAGGGTATCCATAGTAAACCCACAGGAAAGAACAGATTTTCATTTCGTTTAAAGGTTCTGAAAGTGTCTGTATGCTTTCCGGTGTAAGGAATACGATTTCTCCCGGACCTAGTTCCCGCATGGTTTCATAGCCAAGATTCAGGTAAGCAAAGCTTTCAAAGGAAGCGCAGTACGCACCATCTTTGTGACCGATAATCAGAGGGGTACGCCCCATGCGGTCCCTGGCAGCATAGATTCCTTCCGGGGTGAGAAGCATCAGTGTCATGGAACCTTCAATCAGTTCCTGTGCATAACGGATACCGTCTACAATGGTTGCCTGCTGGTTAATGAGAGAGGCAACCATTTCTGTGGGATTAATCCCGCCGCCGCTCATTTCCAAGAAATGGGTACAGCCATTTTTGTAAGAAATATCCACCAGCTCGTCCATGTTATTGATTTTTCCTACTGTGGTGATGGCAAAGGTTCCCAAATGTGACTGAACCATAAGTGGCTGGGGCTCATTGTCTGAGATACAGCCAATGCCGGAAGTTCCTTCCAGCTCGTCTAAGTCTCCGTCAAATTTTGTACGGAAGGGTGTGTTTTCAATGTTATGGATTGAACGATGAAAACCCTGAGAGCCGTATACGGCCATCCCCCCTCGTCTTGTACCTAAATGAGAATGGTAGTCTGTTCCGAAAAATAAGTCCAAGGTACAACTGGACTTAGAGGTTACTCCAAATATTCCGCCCATTGTTATTCTCCTTTTCTTGTATTTCGTTGGATTTCGTCATACCCATTTATTATATACTCTTTGAAAAGGATTCGTAAAGACATTTCCCGCAACTTTTTCCCTTCGCAAGGGAGAAAAAATAGTGTATAATAGGTACAAAGATGTGCAAATAGACAAGAAAAGGAGATTAGAATGAAATTTATTTCATGGAATGTCAATGGACTTCGCGCCTGTGTGCAGAAGGGCTTTACCGAATATTTTGAGAAAGAAGACGCGGATTTTTTCTGCCTGCAGGAGACAAAGCTGCAGGAAGGACAGATTGATTTTGCGCCGGAGGGCTATTATTGCTATTGGAACTATGCAGTGAAAAAAGGATATTCCGGCACTGCCATTTTTGCAAAAAAAGAGCCTTTGTCAGTGGCTTATGGAATAGGGATAGAAGAGCATGACCAGGAGGGGCGTGTGATTACCCTGGAATACGAAAATTTTTATATGGTGACCGTGTATACCCCCAATTCTCAAAATGAGCTGGCAAGACTGGATTACCGTATGAAATGGGAGGATGATTTCAGGGCATATTTATTAAAACTCAATGAGAAGAAACCTGTGGTGATGTGTGGAGACTTAAATGTAGCACACAAGGAAATTGACTTAAAGAATCCAAAAACCAACCGGCATAATGCGGGATTTACAGATGAAGAAAGAGAAAAGTTTACCCAGTTTTTAGAAGCTGGTTTTCTTGACACCTTCCGGTATTTTTATCCGGAAGAAACAGGGATTTATTCCTGGTGGTCTTACCGGTTTAAGGCAAGAGAGAAAAATGCAGGGTGGAGGATTGATTATTTCTGTGTATCAAAGGAGCTGGAGGAGAAACTGATTTCTGCGAAAATTCATACGGAAGTATTTGGGTCTGACCACTGCCCTGTGGAGGTGCAGATTGCATTATGATGGAGAAGGTAAGGCTGACACAGCTTTCCAAAAGTGCAGGCTGTGCGGCAAAGCTAAGTCCCCAGATTCTTTCTGAGGTGATGGGGAAGCTGCCTGAATTTCAGGATGAGAATTTGCTGGTGGGAGTGGAAACTTCTGATGATGCGGCAGTGTATCAGATTAGTGAGGAGCTGGCGCTGATTCAGACCCTGGATTTTTTTCCTCCCATGGTGGATGACCCTTATACCTTTGGACAGATTGCGGCTGCCAATGCCATGAGCGATATTTATGCTATGGGAGGAGAGCCTAAAATTGCACTGAATATTGTGGCTTATCCCAACTGTCTGGGAACAGAGCCCCTGGAAGCCATTCTAAGCGGCGGGGCTTCTAAGGTAAAAGAGGCTGGCGCAGTTCTGGCAGGAGGACATTCTATTAATGACGAAGAACCCAAGTATGGCATGTCAGTTACCGGGTTTGTACATCCTGAGAAGGTGTGGAAAAATTATGGAGCAAAGCCGGGGGATTTGATGATTTTAACCAAGCCTTTGGGAACCGGATTGGTCAATACTGCGGTAAAGGCAGATATGGCATCCAAAAGAGCCATGGAGGAGGCCAGAAACAGTATGACAACTCTGAATAAAGTGGCAAAAGAGGTTTTTTCAGACTTTCCGGTACATTGTTGTACTGATGTGACAGGATTTTCTCTGGCAGGGCATGGGCTGGAAATTGCCAGGGCAAGCAATGTGACTCTGGAAGTGTGGGCAGAGGAGCTTCCGGTGCTATGGGAGGCTTTGGACTATGCGGCTATGGGTCTGGTTCCGGAAGGAACTTATCGGAATAAGAACTTCCAGAAGCAGGAAGTAAGGCTTGAGGCAGAGATTTCAGAAGCAATGGAGGACTTGATTTTTGACCCCCAGACCAGCGGCGGACTTCTGGTGTGTATGGAAGAGCAGTATGCCAGGGAGGCACTGAAAACTTTAAAAGACAGAGGGATTGCCACACCGGCAGCCATTGTGGGACAAGTAAAGGAAAAAGGAGCATATTTCCTTGAGGTTTGCAGCCGATAAGAAGGGAGGCAGACAGATTTGGACAAGGTGATTTTTCATATTGATGTAAACAGCGCCTTTTTATCCTGGGAAGCGGTTTACCGGCTAAAGGAGCAGGAGGGGACTGTGGATTTAAGAGAGATTCCCTGTGCAGTTGGCGGGGATAAAACCAAGCGCAGAGGTGTGATTCTGGCAAAATCCCTGTCTGCAAAAGCCTATGGCGTGCGGACAGGAGAGCCTATTACCGATGCACTGCGTAAATGTCCTGGACTTACCATTGTTCCGGCTCATCATGGAATGTACAAGGAATATTCAGCGCAATTTATGAGGATTTTAAGGGAATACAGCCCGGAGGTAGAGCAGTACAGCATTGACGAGGCTTTTATGGATATGAGCGGCATGGAGTACTTGCTGGGAGACCCTGTGGCATTTGCCCATAAATTGAAGAACCGCATTAGCCGGGAACTGGGATTTACAGTGAATGTGGGAATTTCCAGCAACAAGTATCTGGCAAAGATGGCTTCGGATTTTGAAAAACCGGATAAAGTCCACACCTTGTTTCCAGAGGAAATCCAGGAGAAAATGTGGCCGCTGCCAGTATCAGAACTTTTGTTTGTGGGAAAGGCAACAGCAGGAGTTTTGAAAAAACTGGGAATCCGTACCATTGGAGAGCTGGCAAATACAGACGTGGAAATCTTAAAGCATCATTTGAAAAAGCAGGGAGAAAGCATCTGGAATTTTGCCAATGGAAGAGACGCTTCCCTGGTGGAGGGAACGGTTCAGGAGAATAAAGGCTATGGGAACAGTACCACCATTGCTTTTGATGTGACGGATGAGGTAACTGCCAAAATGGTACTGCTGTCTCTGTGCGAGACCGTGGCATCCAGGCTTCGTAAAGATGATACCAAAGCAGAGGTGGTTTCTGTTTCTATCCGGGACTATGAATTGAAAACCGTGTCTCATCAAAGAGTTATGACAACCCCTACCAATCTTACAGATGAACTTTACCAGACAGTGTGCGTGCTGTTTGATGAATTGTGGGATGGAAGCCCCATTCGTCACCTGGGAGTTCATACCAGCCGTGTTTCCAGGGAAGAGCGGGGGCGGCAGATGAGCCTGTTTGATAACACAGATTATGAGAAAATGGAGAAGATGGACCAGGCGGTAGACGCCATCCGGAAAAAGTTTGGCAAGGATGCCATTATGCGGGCTTCTTTTCTGGATAATAAAAAGATTGAGAATATGACAGGCGGTCATCCGGATGGAAGACAGGTGAACTTAAAAACACTGAGGGAGAAAAAGAATGAGTGAAATCATAGAGGAATTTTTCCAGGGCTATTGCAGGGCTTATGATATGGCGCGGACTGCGGTAGGAGAATTTCGTCTGGAAGATAAAAAGCTGGTATTAGACCAGATTGATTGTGATTATGGAACCTGTATTCATAGGGAAAACTGCCAGATGATGAAACAGGTTTTTGCGTTTATGGAACAAGAAAATGAGAAACGGAGAGAGTAGAATATGTTAAAAATCAGAGACATCAGAGAAGAGGACAGGGAGATATTTTTTGAAATGGCAAAGGACTTCTACGGAGGACCTGCCTGTGACCATGAGATTCCACAGAAGCATTTTGAGGATACTCTTAGGGAGTGTCTGCGGAGCAGGGAGTATTCCAGAACCTTGATTTTGGAAGATGAAACAGGGGTTGCGGGATATTTTCTTCTGGCAATTACCTGGAGTAACGAAGCCGGAGGCATGGTTATCTGGCTGGATGAGCTTTATTTTAAGCCGGAATACAGGGGAAAAGGATATGGAACGCAGGCTTTTGCCTGGGTGGAACAAGAGTATCCCGATGCAAAACGTTTCCGACTGGAGGCGACTTACAGCAACGAAAGAGCAATTTCTCTGTACCGGAAGCTGGGATATGAAGAATTGAATTATTGTCAGATGATAAAGGATAGAAAGTAGGAAAAGTTATCGTAATATACGGACGCATCTAAGGCCTGCCTTTGCCGTTTATGCTCAGTCTGCGTTTCCAGTTGAGCCTGGAGTCTCAACTGGTACTCGACAGATTCGCTAAAGCGGCAGAGACAGGCCTTAGATGCTGTGTATTTACTTACGGTAGTTTTATTCTTTAGATATGGTGAGGTGTGGCCATGTGTTTTACTTCCGGGACTGCCATGAGGATGGGGTAGAGTACCAGAGAGAGGATGAGACCGCTGACACCCTGAATGAGGTTGGCGGGAATGCTGGAAAAGGCGCCTGCACCGTACATAAAGTATTCGCAGATGAAATACCCCCCGGCAACGAAAATGATGTCCAGGATTCCCCCTGCGGCTACACCGAGATAGCGGGATTTCTCTGTTTTTCCCAGTTTTTGGTAGGCGAAAGCGGAACTAAAGGCAACCAGTCCCTTTATGACAAAGGTAATGGGGACATACATGAGATATCCGCCCAAAAGGTCTGACATACAGGAGCCGATGCCTGCTGCCAGGAAGCCCCACATAGGTCCAAGAATTACGCCACAGAGAATCACAATGGCATCTCCCGGGTGGATATAACCTCCAGTACCTGGGGTAGGAATGCGGATGGACATAGTAGCCACACAGGACAGTGCTGCAAATAATGCTGCCAGAATTAATTTTTTGGTATTTACTTTCATAAAAAATGCTCCTCCTTTTTGCTGGTTTTTCTTACTATAAACTGCAAGTGGACTTTGATAAAGAGCCAGTTTTAGAAAAATAAACCAAGCCAGTTAAGGAAGAGCAAAGATAATTTACCGGAAAGTCAGAGAATCATCTGTCATGGAATCAATAATAGCCAGAGATTCTACACGGATACCTTCTTCACGAAGCATATCGCCGCCATGCTGGAAGCCCTTTTCAATGACAATGCCAGTACCTTCCAGAACTGCGCCGGAATTCTTCACAATTTCAATCAGTCCCTTCAGGGCACAGCCATTTGCCAGAAAATCATCAATGATTAATACGTGGTCTTCCGGTCCAAGGAACTTCTTGGAAAGAATGACATCGTAAACCTTTTTATGGGTAAAGGATTCGATTTTTGTGCTGTACATTTCACCGTCCAGATTTAAGCTCTGGGCTTTCTTTGCAAATACCACAGGCACATTGAAATACTGTGCTACAATACAGGCAATTCCAATACCGGACGCCTCAATAGTGAGGATTTTGGTAATGGGTGCATCTGCGTAAATACGTTTAAATTCTTTTCCGATTTCATTAATGAAAGGAATATCCATCTGGTGGTTTAAAAAGCTGTCCACCTTTAAAATATTTCCTGGTTTTACAATTCCGTCTTTTAAAATACGTTCTTTTAAAAGCTGCATATCTGGTATCCTCCCGATTTTTATACAAATACAATAAAATTTTGATACTAACCATCATATGACATAATGCGACACTTGGCAACTTCTTTTTTTGTTTTTTTCATGAAAAATCTTTCCAATGGGAAATTTTGTGGTATAATATGGAGTATTAAAGTCCAAAAAAGGAGATGCGTCATGGTAGATTATGAAGTTATTCATGAGATTTTGAACCTGTGTCCTGGTAATCAGATGCGGGATGTTTTTATAGAGGAAATCCAGCTTCCAGAGAATGCGGATTTGGAGGAATATGTAAGAGAAAAATTTAAAAATGAGGGAGAACTGAAAATTGATCGTACAGACAGAGCAGATGGCAGTGTGGTTTTTGACATTATGACTGCTGCCATTCACCAGAAATGTACGTTTTCCCGGTTTTAATGGTTTTTCCGTTGCTTTTTCAGAGAGGTTTGATATAATGGAAGAAGTGCGAGAGAGGAGGGCACAGAATATGGAGGAAACAAGGCAGGAGCATACCCATGTCCTGGAAGATGGAACCGTTGTAGTGCATCACCACGGACATACTCATAGCCATACGCATACCAAAGCTGTGCTGAACCGGCTTTCCCGTGCGATTGGTCACATGGAATCCATCCGCAGAATGGTGGAAGAAGGCAGGGACTGCAGTGAGGTGCTGATTCAGTTGTCTGCTGTGAAGGCTGCTATAAATAATACAGGAAAAGTGATTTTACAGGATCATATTGAACACTGTATTGTAGATGCCATTGAAAGCGGTGACCATGAAGCGTTAGAAGAATTAAATAAAGCTATTGACCGCTTTATGAAATGATAAATGGAAAAGAAAGGATAGGGAAACATGAGCGAAGAAAAGAAACAATGTGACAGCGCAACCTGTGATAAGGAAAGCTGTGCCGGATGCAGCCATGCAAAAGGTAATGGAGTTCCAAAAGAACAGTTAAATGCACATTCAAAAATTACAAAGGTAATTGGAGTTGTCAGTGGAAAAGGCGGCGTTGGAAAATCCATGGTAACCGCGTCTCTGGCAAATGAAATGGCATACCAGGGATTTAAGGTTGGAATCATGGACGCGGATATTACAGGACCATCCATTCCAAGAATGTATGGACTGAAAGGCTCTGCTGTAGCAGATGAAAAGGGAATTTATCCTATGGTAACAGGAAATGACATTAAGGTGATGTCTATTAATCTGCTGCTGCCACAGGAGGATGCGCCGGTTATCTGGAGAGGTCCGATTCTGGCAAACATGGTAAAACAGTTCTGGACCGATGTTATCTGGGGCGAACTGGACTACCTTTTTGTAGATATGCCACCGGGAACAGGAGATGTGCCTCTTACGGTATTCCAGTCTCTTCCGATTGACGGAATTGTCATTGTATCTTCTCCTCAGGAACTGGTACAGATGATTGTAAAAAAAGCCTATAACATGGCAGAAATGATGCACGTACCGGTGTTTGGACTGGTAGAGAACTACAGCTATGTGAAATGTCCGGACTGCGGCAAGAAGATTTATGTGTTTGGTGAGAGCAAAATTGATGCAGCGGCAGCAGAAGTACAGGTTCCGGTAATTGGCAAAATGCCTTTGGATTCTGATATTGCAGCAGCAGTAGATGCAGGTCAGTTTGCAGGTGTTTTGAATACTTACCTGTCTGGAGCAGGAGAGTTTCTTCCACAGGTATAAAAAATAGAGAACATAAGAAAACGGTTTCTTTTGGGATGGAGAAATTCCTAAAGGAAACTGTTTTTTCTTTTTTCCGGGAAGGGACTGTGCTAAAATAGAATTATGGAGAATCAGAAAAAAGAAATCATTCAAATTTCTGTCCGAAATCTGGTGGAGTTTATTTTGCGAAGCGGGAATCTGGATAACAGGAGAAGCTTTGCAGCAGATAAAGAAGCCATGCTAAAGGGCAGTAAAATACACAGAAAAATACAGAAACAGATGAAAGCCTCTTACCGGGCAGAAGTCCCCCTTGGCTGGGATCAGGAGTATGATGAATTTATCATTCGCGTGGAAGGAAGGGCGGATGGAATCATAGAGGAAGACGGGGAAACGGTCATTGATGAAATCAAAGGGGTGTATATGGACCTTGCCTATCTGGAGGAGCCGGTAAGTGTTCATAAGGCACAGGCCATGTGTTATGCCTATATGTATGGAAAACCTCTGAAAAAAGAGGAAATTCAGGTACAGATGACCTACTGTCAGATTGAAACAGAAGAAATCAGGCGGTTCAGGGACAACTTTACACTTTCTTATCTGGAAAAGTGGTTTGAGGATTTAATGGCAGAGTACTATAAATGGGCAGAATTTCAGTACCGCAGGAGAATTGAAAGGCGAATTTCCATGGAGGGGCTGGAATTTCCCTATCCTTACAGGGAAGGGCAGCGTGAGCTGGTGACCGGAGTTTATCACACCATTCATAAAGGCAGACAGCTTTTTATCCAGGCGCCTACCGGAATCGGGAAGACCATGGCAGCTATTTTTCCCACTGTGCGGGCGGTGGGGGAAGGATATGGGGATAAAATTTTTTATCTCACAGCAAAGACCATTACCAGGACCGTAGCGGAAGAGGCCTTTGCTATTTTAAAGGGGAAAGGACTTTCTTATAAAACATTAAGTATTACGGCAAAAGAAAAATTGTGTCTGTGTGAGGAAACGGAGTGTAATCCAGAGAAATGTCCCTATGCAAAAGGGCATTTTGACCGGGTAAATGATGCAGTGTTTGATCTTTTAAACAGTAAGGATACCTTTCTTAGGGAAGAGCTTTTAGCCCAGGCAGAGGTGTATCAGGTGTGTCCCTATGAAATGTGTCTGGATGTATCCACCTGGGTGGATGCTATTATCTGCGATTATAATTATGCCTTTGATCCCAAGGTGCATTTGAAGCGGTTTTTTGGAGACAGTGTGCGCGGGGATTATCTTTTTCTCATTGATGAGGCGCACAATCTGGTGGAGCGGGGGCGGAAGATGTACAGCGCAACCTTGTGCAAGGAAGATTTTCTGGAACTGGCAAGAATCGTGAAAGAGGTCAGTGGGAAATTATACTGGATTTTGAAGAAGTGTAACAAGCATCTGCTGGAATATAAACGGGAATGTGACAACTATGAGGTGCTGGAAAATATTGCGGGATTTTCTCTGCAGCTTATGAACCTGTTGGGGGAAATGGAGCATTTCCTGGAACAGGAGCATGAGGAAAAGGTGCAGAAGGCGGTTTTGGAATTTTCCTTTGAGGTTCGTCATTTTCTGAATATGTATGAGCTTACAGATGAAAACTATGTGATTTATACCCATTATGGGGAGCAGGAAAATTTTCTCATTACCCTGTTTTGCGTAAATCCAAGAAAGAATCTTCAGGAATGTTTAAATAAAGGAAAAGCTACAGTGTTTTTTTCCGGAACTTTTTTGCCTCTGCCTTATTACCGTTCTCTGTTTAGCATGCGGGAGGATGATTATGCCATTTGCGCCAGTTCTCCTTTTCCAAGGGGAAACCTGAAGCTTCTGGTAGCCAGGGATGTGAGCAGCAAGTATACCAGGCGGGATGCAGGAGAATATGAGAAAATGGCAGAGTATATTCTGCAGATGTTGTTGGGAAAGAAAGGCAATTATCTGGTGTTTTTCCCTTCTTATCGCATGATGGAGGATATTTGTGATGTATTGGAGGAGAAGCTGGAGAAGAGCAACAGCAGGGTGCAGTGTTTGTATCAGACCCCTTCCATGTCGGAACAGGAGAGGGAAGAATTTCTGGAACAATTTCAGGAGGAAGGGGAGAAGACTCTGGCCGGTTTTTGCGTGATGGGAGGCATTTTCTCAGAAGGTATCGACCTGGCAGGGAAAAAACTTATTGGCGCTGCTATTGTGGGAACCGGACTTCCACAGGTAGGGAGTGAACGGGAAATCTTGAAGGAATATTATGACCGGAAGGGAAATATGGGATTTGCCTATGCCTATCGTTATCCAGGGATGAATAAGGTGCTGCAGGCAGCGGGAAGAGTCATCCGAACCAAAACAGACAGAGGCATAGTGCTGCTTTTGGACGAACGATTTCTGCAGAGGTCTTATCAGGAATTGTTTCCTGTGGAGTGGCAGGGATATGATGTGTGTACGGTTTCCCAGGTGGGGGAAAAGATAGGGCGGTTCTGGAATACGTAGGTAAAAGGTGTGGTGTTCACATCCGGACAGATTCCATTAAACCCAAAAACAGGAGAAATCCAGGGAACTACTATTGAAGAACAGGCAGAACAGGTGATGAAAAACCTGGGCGCTGTGTTAGAAGCTGCTGGAAGCAGCTATGAAAAAACCATTAAAACCACTTGCTTCTTAGCAGATATGGGTGATTTCGCTGCATTTAATGAAGTGTATGGCAAATATTTTACAGGAAAACCATCACGTTCCTGTGTAGCAGTAAAAACCCTGCCGAAAAACGTGCTTTGCGAAGTGGAAGTCATTGCAGAAGCAGAATAAGAAAAACAAGTGAAAAACACCGCAGTTTTCGTTCATTGATATGAAATCCGCGGTGTTTTTTGCATGTTTAAAGTTGTATTTCCGGCAGTAGGTAGCGGAGAAATTTTTCGCAGGCAGGGGAGGAGAGAAGCTGGGACTGATAAGCCAGAATCAGCTTTCTGGTGGGGATAGGTTCCTTAATATTTAGTGGATAAAACTCTTTTTGGCGGTACTTTAATACATAATCCGGGACAACGGTAATGCCAAGACCAATGTGGGCAAAATCCAGGAGCAGGTCATTGCTGGAAAGTTCTGCTTCCGGTGCCAGAGAAAGTCCGTGTTTTACAAATAGCTGATGGAGAAATTCGCTGGTGGTGCTGGATTTGTCCAACATAAGAATGGGATATTTAGTTAGCTCCCGTAAGGAAAGTGGTTGATTTTCCAGGTTGAAAAATTTTTTGCCTGCCACAAAAATATCCTGAAATTCCCGAATGACATAGGAGGTATCTTTTTCTGCCAAATAGGGATTAGGAGTATTTGCCACAATAAAGTCTACCTTGTTGTTATGAAGAAGGGACACGCAGTCTTTGGAAGTTGCGTTGGTGACTTTTATGTGGATATTGGGAAATTCCTGGTGGAAACGTTGGAAATAGGGAACCAGGAAATAACGACAAATGGTATCACTGGCTCCAATGCGTAAAGGCGCTTCCAGGGAAGGAGAATTTAAAATCTGGTTTTCTCCTTCATACAAAAGGTTCACTGCCGGCTCCACATGACGAAGAAGAGATTCCCCCTCTGGGGTCAGGGTGACCTTTTTGGTACTCCGATGAAACAAAGGATGCCCCAGTTTTTGTTCCAGGGACTTCACAGACTGGCTTACAGCAGACTGGGAAATATAGAGCTGCCTTGAGGCTTCGGAAAAGCTCAGGGTGGTAGCTACATAATAAAACACTTTATAAAGCTCAAAACTGATATCCATAAAAAATCCTCTTTCTTAACAATTCTCAAGTATACTATAGAAGTCGGGCAGGAAAGTGTCAATGAAAAAAGGAAAAATGCAGTTTTATTTAGGCAACAAATGTAGTATAATGCGAAAAAAAGATAAGCTGTACACAAATCTTTGAGAGAACAGGGGAGGAATGAATATGTCATTAAAACTAATAAAAGCATCACAAGAGTATCAGAAACAGATTGTTGAAATGTTAGAGGAGTGGATTGACTATAACAGGGAGCATCCGGAGGCAAACACTTCGCCCTGGTCCATTTTCAAAAATGATTATCATGACTTTGAGTATTACAAAAATCATCTAGATGTGGAAGTGCCAACAGAAGGTCTGGTTCCGGATTCAACCTATTTTTGCCTGGACGAAGAACGGAATATTATGGTGGGGGCAATTAATATCAGACACGAATTAAATGATTATTTATTAAACTATGGAGGCCACATTGGCGATGGAATCAGACCAGGTGAGAGAAGAAAAGGTTATGCAACGAAAATGATTGCATTAGGGTTAGAAGAATGTAAAAAACTGGGAATTCATAAAGTTTTGATTACCTGTGATAAGACGAATATTGGTTCTGCAAAATCCATTATCAAAAACGGGGGCATTCTGGAAAACGAAGTGGTAAATCCTGATGGAAATGTTCAGCAAAGATATTGGATAGAAGTGAGCATATAAACAGGGAAAATTAAATGGATAAAAAATACGGAAAATCTTCATGGAAGGTTTATTTTGAAGGGAACTTCTGGGGACATCACAGCAGAGAACATGCAGGAAAAGAAATCAGAATCAATAAAGAATTTGACTGGGCAGGGTATCACTGGATTGTTCCTGCTGTATATTCTTGCAGTAAGGGGCTTGTTATTGATTTTTGCATTCAGATTTCCGTGGAAAGGATTCGTGGCTTCATGGAGAAGTGGAATCTGAGGCCGGAGAATGATTCCTATGAAAATTTTACCAAAGAGCAGCAAATGCAGATGGAAATAGAGAATCCACTTTGTCTGGATTTTCGCCCAGGTATAGAGTTAAACGGGAATACGTTGAGGATGTCTCATAGTTGTGGGGTGAGTTTTAATCCATGCTTGCCCAAGAGAAGCTTTCATGAACCAGAGACAAAAGAGGTTATGGAATATTATGGATTGGATGAATCCTGTGGATGGGTTATTGACAGGAGTGCGTTTTCGTGGGCAGGCAGCCGCCGGCCGGAAATTAAGAAGCTTTCATACCTGAGTGATACAATAAAATCATGATTGATATAAAAAAGTAACAAGTTCTTCGCAATGAGGTTGCGGAGATTATCGAAGAAATAGAGGTGGGTGTATGAAAAAGAAAAAACAGGAGATCAGTATTGTTCGATCCTCGGCAGCGGAATACCTGACATTTATTACTGCCACAGGAGAGAGTGATGTAAATGCCGTTTATTGCGATGAAAATGTATGGCTGACGCAAAAAATGATGGGTTTGCTCTACAATGTGGAAACTCATACTATTAACTACCATCTGAAAAAACTGTTTTCGGACGGAGAGATTGAGGAAAATTCAGTTATTCGAAAATTTCGAATAACTGCTGCTGATGGAAAGAACTATAATACCAATCATTATAATTTGAGTGCGATTATTGCAGTGGGGAACAAAGTGGATTCTCCCCGTGCAGTCCAGTTCCGTAAATGGGCAAATCAAATTATTGAAGAATTCACAGTAAAAGGATTTGCAATGGATGACGAGCGGCTGAAAAATGGCGGTACGGTTCTGACGAAAGATTATTTTAGGGAACAGTTAGAGCGGATTCGTGAAATTCGTCTTTCGGAGCGGCGATTTTATCAGAAAATTACGGATATTTATGCTACCAGCATTGATTACGATTCCAAGGCTAAAACAACAAAAAAATTTTTTGCAAGAGTGCAAAATCAACTTCATTGGGCAATTCATGGAGAAACAGCGGCAGAAACCATATATCACCGTGCCGACAGCACGAAAGCTAACATGGGGCTGAGTACATGGAAAGATGCACCGGATGGAAAAATTCAGCGTTTTGATGTGGTAGTTGCCAAAAACTATCTGACAAAGGAAGAACTTTCGGCTATGGCGAGAATTGTCAATGCTTATTTGGACTTGGCAGAGTTGAGAGCTGAAGAAGAAGTGCCTATGACAATGGAGGATTGGGCAGAGCAGTTTGAAGGCGTTTTACGTTTGAGCAGAAAAGAGATATTAACGGGTGCGGGAACAATTTCTGCAAAAGTCGCTCAGCAGCACGCATTGAGTGAATTTGAAAAATATCGTGTTCGTCAGGACAAGCTTTATCAAAGCGATTTTGACAGAATGTTGCTGGAAACAGATGAAGTACAGAAATTGCCGGATCGTAAATTGACAGCTGAGATAATCGATGTTTCAGCAGAGGAAGACGGTGAATAGTAAGAGTAAACTTGATGAATTAATCGGGAATATTGCCTTGCCAGAGTAGAGTATAAAAAACTTAAAGAAGGTTGTAATTCACAGTCTTGGAATAATGAATTGTAATATTTATGATTGTATTATTAAGATAGTAAAGAGATTATTTGAGGTGGTCAATTCGTTGCAACCATGCGCCCCATGGGTTAAAAGGAAGAGCGTGACATCTACCAAATAATCTCTTTCAATTATAAATTATGAATACGCTGCTCTGAATGGATAGGGCTTTTTATTGTGTAATGAAATAAATCGTTTCTTTTAATTCATCACTAAATTCCTTTAAGTCATCCATAGTGATTGCACCTTCATTTAAAAGTGAAACAATGTTAGAGATGCAATTAGAACGACTCATTCTTAACTGCACACCAGTATCTTTTTTGTCATTGCGAATCCGATTTTCTAAAGCCCAGAATTTTTCGGAAGGTTTTCCTTCACCATTCAGTAGCTCAATATATTTTTTATTCAATTTATCCATATAGGCTTCTTGCCAGTCTGCAACTTTCTCTCTGAACAAAGCCCAATCCTTTTTGGTAAAACCGTATTCTGACATTAGCATTCCCTCCGCTTTGACATAAGCCAATTATAGTATAAGTATTCTGGTTTCACAATACTTGTATTTAGAAAAAGTTACATTTGAGAATTACAATTCAAAATTGAACTTTAAAATACTGAATGATATAAATTTCCTATAATCAAAAATTATGAAAAGTAGTGTCGTTGGAGAACAATATCGGATTGGATATCAAGATAGAATAATCAGAATATCTAAGAGTCCAGGAACTAAATTTTCATATTTCGCATATGGTATGATAATTAAAAGTTTTTGGGGCGAAATATGAAAAAGAGAATTGCTCTGATTCTTGTAGTTGTGCTATTGTGCTGTTTTGGATTGGCGGCATGTAAAGCCAGGGATGAGGGAGAAAAAAATGAGGAAAGGGAAGAACTTACAAAAGTAACTTTAAATGAGGTTGCGCATTCCATTTTCTATGCACCTCAGTATGTGGCGATTGAGGAAGGATATTTTGTGGAAGAGGGAATTAAGCTGGAACTGGTTACCGGATTTGGAGCTGATAAGGTTATGGCAGCAGTCTTGTCAGGAGATGCTGATATTGGATTTATGGGTTCGGAATCCAGCATTTATGCTTATCAGCAGGGGGCAAATGACAAAGTAGTGAATTTTGCCCAGCTTACCCAAAGGGCAGGAAACTTTCTGGTTTCCAGGGAGAAAATGCCGGAATTTCAGTGGGAAGATTTAAAGGGGAAAGATATTTTGGGCGGACGAAAAGGTTGCGTACATATATTAATGTAAATTTGGAGAGTATTGTAATTTTATGTAACTGGGTGGATGGGATGAATAGTGCGAAGAATATATAAAAAGAAGTGGCGGAAATACCAGCAATGATATTTCCGCCGAAATTATTAAGCTACCTGTGGATAGTCGATAACTGCAATTTCCTGCATTAATTTTTTTGCCATATCAACAATCAATTCAAGGTGTTCAGCAACTTCATCTGTATAATATTTTTCTCCACACTGATCACATTCAAGGCATGGAACATTTTTAATTACAATAATACAATTTTTATAATTTACGACGTGTGTTGTTGTACTATTGATAGTTGTACTATTTTTACAATACATACACATATTCATCACCTCTTTCTTCGAGTTTTTAAATCATCTTCAAATTTCTTTGTATCTGGATAATATGCCGTTATGATATATACATTTATATTATCACACCCGGCAACAATATGCAAAATTCGTCCATTTACGTTATATCCAAAAATCAGACAGCTTGGATTAGGATAATCGTCAGGGTAATCTTCTATAATTTCACCAGTTGCAATTCCATTTTTTACATCGGCACGACTGATATCTCTTTCCTGCATTCGTTGCAGACAATGCTGTGTCCAAAGAATTTTTGATTCTGAACACAATTTCTGATATATTTCTAAATTCATTCGCTCCCTCCTTAACTTTGTTACAATCTATAAATATTATACATCAATTTTATTATCAACAATACATAAGAATAGTTTCCTTCAATTCATCGCTAAATTCATCTAAATCTTCCATCGTGATAACTTCTTCATTTAGAAGCGAAATAATGTTAGGAATGCAATTAGAACGACTCATTTTTAACTGTACACCTGTATCTTTTTTATCGTTGCGAATTCGCTCTTCTAAAGTCCAGAATTTTTCAGAAGGTCTTCCTTCGCCACTCAGTAACTCAATATATTCTTTATTCAATTTATTCATATAGGCTTCTTGCCAATCTGAAATTTTTTCTCTGAACAAAGCCCAATCCTTTTTAGTAAATCCGTATTCTGACATTGTCATATTCCTCCACTTTGGCATAAGTAAATTATAGTATAAGCGTTTTGGTTTCACAATACTTGTATTATAAATAGTGTTATCTTTTCGATAAAAATGATGTATCAAACTTCTAGCTTGGTAAAGGTCTTGCGAATGTGATTTCACTATTTGAAATTTGAAAGATTTGATGGCTTCAATTATAATTTAAACAGGAACTACACACAAATCACAAAATTTTATGCTACTATACCAGTGGAGGTGTTTTTATGTCGCATATTTTAATTGTTGAGGACGATTTAGATATTCAAGATCTTTTAAGAAATTTTTTACAAGAAGTCGGATATGAAATTACGATTGCAAGTGACGGTATGGAGGCTATTGCACTGTTTTCATCCGCTCATTTTGATTTGATATTATTGGATATAATGTTACCTAAAATTGATGGGTTTACAGTATGCGAGCTAATCCGTAAGCAATCACAGGTTCCCATCATTATGCTGACTGCTCTAAACGGAGAGGAAGAACAAATCAGAGGGTTAGATTTGCAAGTAGACGATTATATTACGAAGCCGTTTTCCATGCCAATCTTGATTCGTAAAATTGCTGCGGTTCTACGGCGGAGTACGATGATTCCAGATCAGGAACATCAGACAATATCCTATAAAAAACTGACTATGGATTTAGACAGCTACTCCGCTTCGGTAAATGGAGAATCTCACGAATTGACGCAGCGGGAATTTGAAGTCTTGCGGGAATTGCTTTTGAATCAAGGGCGCGTTCTTACCCGCCAAAATTTGCTCGATCGCCTTTGGAAATATGATTTCTACGGGGACGAACGTGTTGTTGATACACATATCAAAAATTTGAGAAAAAAACTTGGTATCGACTTTATCCAGACAATCAGAGGGGTGGGATATAAAATTGATAAAGAAAAATAAGAGCAGTTTGTTTACAAAGATATTCATTGTCACTTTTTTGTTGACAAGCCTTTGTTGCATGATAACTTACGGGGTTATCTCATGGCTTATCCCAAAAACTTATAGCACAACACTTGATGCAAGTTTAGATAGTGCAGTCAATTCACTTCTCACAGAAGTTGAAAATCTCACTCCAATGGAAAGTGGAAAGCTTATTGATGAATTTGTAATAAATCAAAATGGTGTGTTAATTCAATTATTTGATTCCTCAAATCGTGAAATTGAACTTCCGTCACAAAACAGTACGACATTCCCTGCTTTCGTCACAGGTGGTGTAGCGATTGAAAGTGACGATTCAGCGGCATATCGGGCAACGCACAGTTATATCTTTACATTTGCAGATTCAGATGATGTCTACACATTAACAGTCGCGGGTAGCGCACAAGAAGTTAATTTGTTAAAGGATACTTTGGGTAGTATTTTTATTATTCTGCTTTTTGTAATTCTGTTGGTTGCTGTACTGGCCTCTATCGTATATTCTCATTATGTAACCAGACCAGTTCTGCGTATCAGTCGTGTATCAAAACGAATGGCGGAATTGGATTTTAGTTGGAGATGTGAGGAAAATCGAACAGATGAACTCGGAACATTGGCTCATAGCTTAAATGAAATGTCACAAAAGCTGTCTGCTTCTATAACAGATTTGAAATGTGCCAATGAGAAACTACAAGCAGACATTGAGCGTGAACGTGCATTGGAACAGGCACAATTAGACTTTTTTTCCGCAGTTTCTCATGAACTGAAAACACCTATTACAGTTATCAAGGGGCAGACCGAGGGCATGATTTTGAATGTTGGGGATTATCAAGATCGTAATAAATACTTGGTGCGCTCTCTGGAAATCATCAATACAATGGAAAATATGGTACAGGAAATTCTCACGGTTTCCCGTATGAAATCGTCAAAAGTTGGACTTAAAAAAGAAACTATTCAGTTTTCGGATATTCTCAAACAGGAATACGCGCTGTTTGAAGATTTGATTATCCAAAAAGATATAGATTGGAATGAAAATATTTCTTCCGATTTGAGTGTTATTGGGGATAAGGCACTGATACAAAAAGTAATCAATAACTTGATTTCCAATGCTATTTCCTACTCACCGGAGGGTAGCACTATCTATTTGACTGCCTTTGCGGAAGATGGAGCGGTTCAATTTTTGTTGGAAAACACAGGTGTTCATATTCCTGATTCAGAAATTCCAAAACTATTTGATGCATTTTACAGAGTAGAACATTCTCGCAATAAGAAAACTGGTGGGAGTGGTTTGGGATTATACATTGTCAAAACCATTTTAGAACAACATCAAGCAGAATATAGTATAATAAACACTGAAAGAGGTGTTTTATTTACAATTCAATTCTGAAAGCATGGGGCCGCGATAAGCACTGCCCCATGCTTTTTTAACTACACATAAAAAACATATTCATCACAATGGTATCCCAAAAATGTTTGGTAATATAAAAGCATCAACAGAAAGGAGTTATGTCAGATATGAAAAAAAATAACATTAAAATTCTCGCACTTACTATGACACTATGTGCATCAGCGGCATTGAGCGGCTGTGCAACAAACGCTTCGGCTACTCAAGAGCCTAACAAGTCAATAAACGCTACAATCCCCGAGGAACAAGCTCATAACAGTGGTGATACCCTTTCCTCAAATTCTACATCCATAGCAGAAGCCTATGAAAGTGATGAAGTGATTTCCTCAGAGGAGCAGGCCAAAGCCGAAGAGATCCGTCGAAATGAAATTGCAGAACAGTATTCCGTTTATGAGCCCTATGGCATGACCTATGATAAAGAAAAAGACCGTTTCTTTTATGACGGTCAGGTTGTGCGCTACTTCAAAGATCAGGTAAACGCAGAAAATGCGAACTCGTTTTTCTTTGAGGACGGTGTTGTGGATGTGGAACTGATTAAAGACGTTAATGGAACCTTAACAGGATTAAAGCAGTCCTCGGGCGCAGACTTCAAGGCTCGAACTGATAAACAGGAAGAAATAAAGTCAGAACTTGCTGCGGCTGGCATTACCGGAAACAGTGGTAGTTTTGAATTGGGTGATCCAAACTATCGTGATGACAGTCTGGATGCCTACACTGCCTTTGGTGTTTCTTATGATAAAACCTCTGACAACTGGATGTATGAAGGAAAAGTCATCCACATTTTCTATGATGCCGAACATAATACCTATTGTGACAATGGTGTAAGTAATGGTATCAACATCAAAGTGATCCGTGACAAAAACGATAACATTGAAAAACTGGTGGAAACAGAGGCTCAAGAACTTGATCAGTATGTAAAATAAACCAACCTCTGCCGAACGACGGCAAAAAAAGCCGTCGTACAGCAGACACATTCATGCTCCTATGAAGCAGCAGCCTTGATTTTCAGAGTCAACATTTCTATTTTTGCCTTTTTCATAGCACCCGTGAATAATCTATATCAGTTAAAAAGCATATTTTCACATCAGGGTTATTACCCATTCTATACATTGGATTGCTTCATAGAAATATCGGAAGAAGTTATAGAAATGTTTAAAGAGTTTGATTGTAAAGAGGCTGCTTATCGGCTGTGTACATAATGCCACAAAGCCTGCTATTGACGATCTTAAATAAATAGCCAAATAGCAAGAGTAATACCGATGTCAATCATAATCCACTGCAATGGAAAATATCCGAAAGTGAACTGAAAACAATCATTTCAACAGGAAGAAGTCCAGAATACATTGCTCCCATCATTCCAAATACTCATCCCTACATGACCTTATCTGCTTTCTACTGTATAATCGTGGTTGCCGATGTTTGTACCATTGCCAATGCTATGCTGTACAAGAACGTCATTACAAAGTAAAGCAAAAGATCTCTCTTTCCACAACGATAGAGAGACTTTCATTTATTCTAAATATGGATCGTCAAATGATAAGAGCAAGATCCACCCCGGTATTACCATATCCCCATTCTGCCATATAAGTAATATTTCGGAATTTTATCTTGCTGGGGAACTGTCGCCTCCCCATACCCATTTTTTTATTGGCTACACCGGCGGTGTACGCAACAAAATATTATAATTAACATAATTCTATTTTGAGGCATTCAGCAAGTAACTGGATGTCTTTTTCTTTTTGAAAATACACATGGTGATGCGAACAAATTCTTTTGTAAGCCAATGATATAAGCAAGGGTATGGGGAATTGTCACTCTCCATCAAGAGAACACCCATAAGGTGAACGGAGGCGGAAACGCGATAACGTTAAACATGGGTGGATCTTGCTCTTGTAATATTTTTTCTCTCTGTACCCTGTAAAATGAGCTTTTTCCCTTTCGTTATATAGGGAGATATAAAAAGAGAATTTTAATAAAGCATAAAAATCTCTTTGGGAAAGCCGGCACCCGTCTCCTTAATTTTTCAGAAAGGTAAAAGAAAATATGAAATTTGAATATATGATGGAAACGAAAAAGATACTTCCCTATTATCAGTTCCCTAAATTTTTGTTAGAGCTACCACTCTCTCAAAATGCAAAATTACTTTATATGCTGTTATATGACAGAGCCAGAATTTCACAGAAAAACCATTGGCTCAATGAAGACGGATATGTATATTTCGTCTTTCCGATTACAGAAATTTCTTTGAAATGGGGAAAATGTTGTACTTCTGTAAAAGCTGCCATGAAGGAATTAGATGAGTATGGATTGTTGATTCGCAGTTCCGGAGGATTTTCAAAACCAAATCATTTATATATGCGAATCCCCTGTATAGAGTTGATTTCTGAACCGGATGTAAAGCAGACAGACGAAAATACAACTTCCATTGGGATGAAAAGCTGTCCTTCATTCAGTCGGAAAACAGCCTCTTCTATGGTCGGAATGTGCCACCTAGTAAAGTAAAAGAAAAATATAATTTTAGTAATAAGATTGGAGTAAATTACGAATATGAGGAGGGCGACAGTCTATGATAAAGCAGGAAAACACATATTTAGGTGCAGATGGATTAGCATATTGCAAGATTTGTGGAGAACCTGTAGAGGCATTTTTCCCTCCAGACAGTATTCTTGGTATGAAAAAACATTTTAGACAATGTGCATGTATCCGTCAAAAACGTGAAGCAGAAGAAAAGGCATATAAAGAAAGAGAACATTGCGAATTAGTGGAAAGAAATAGAAAAATCTGTTTTGAAGAACCACGAATGTATGATTGGAATTTTGAACTGGCAGAAAAGACTACCACCATCGAGAAGGCCAAAGAATACACAGCAAACTGGAATGCTATGAAGAAAAATCATATTGGTTTTCTCTTGTGGGGACCAATAGGAACCGGAAAGAGTTACATAGCCGGTTGCATTGCCAACGCACTTTTGAATCGGGAAATTACTGTGAAGATGACAAATTTTAATACAATTATTGATGATATGTTTCCATTAGAGGATAAAACAGAATATATCAATGCTCTGGCGCGATATGAACTTTTAATTTTGGATGATCTTGGCACAGAACGAAGTTCTGAGTATGCTCTTGGAATTGTATTCAGCGTAATTGACCGAAGATATCGCTCTGGCAGACCATTGATCGTAACTACCAATCTTCCGATAAAACAATTAAAAGAAGAAACGAACATAGAAAAGAAACGAATTTATGATCGTATTTTAGAAATGTGTGTTCCGTTATATGTTGGCGGTTCTAGCTATCGGAGTGATATTGCCCATGAAAAAATGGGAAAAATGAAAACCTTTTTTGCTACTGCCGAATCAAGTCAGACTGAAAATATTATAGAGCAGACAGGCACAAAAACAATCTGATGTTTATATCTTAGTATAGACATCAGAAATAGAAAGAGTGTGATAGCTCTGCAGAAACCTACATATTACTTGTGGCGAACAGATTATACATCTTCAGAAGACTTTGAGGCAGATAAGGAGAAATATAGGAAAATAGGTTTTCGGGTTGTCACGTTTGCGGATGGGCAGCCGGATAAAAATATACATAATGGAATAAAAGCGTTGATTCGAAACCATATAAAAGAAATCAGTCAGTAATTTCTATGGGGGGGGGGTATTCTCTTGCTTAAGCAGTTAATATAGCGTCAAAAATAGAACGCATGATGAAAGTACATAAGGAAATGCGATGGGGAAACCTATACAGAGAGCAACCGAAAAAATAAATGTAAGATCATATTTTTCTTGTAACTTATATATAAAACCGAGTATAATTAGTTGAAAAATTCAATTTTAAACCATGTAAAACTATTTTGACAAGGGAAAAAGGGCAATGTCAAAGGCTTTTGACAGACAAAATAGCTATATGCAGATACAATAAAGGGGAAGATTCAAGATGGATATTGGATTACAAATCAAGAAATTTAGGGAACAACAAAAAATTTCTCAAGAAGAGCTGGCTCTTAAAATATTTGTTTCAAGACAAACAATTTCTAATTGGGAAACAAATAAAAGTTGTCCAGATATTAAAAGTTTAATTACTTTATCTAATATCTTCAATGTGTCTTTAGATAATTTTATAAAAGAAGATTAGGTAATTGTTAAATAATTTTTTC
>QFCE01002521.1_pt1 | contig 106017 bp, 116 predicted proteins | sample 5346091 | NCBI WGS metagenome assembly QFCE01 (sample SAMN09062252, study PRJNA434731) | Human gut metagenome, whole genome shotgun sequencing project. | isolation source: stool timepoint A chromium assembly | host: Homo sapiens | collected 2015
GTAGCACAGGCCAACGAGACACTGGATGAGGAAGGACATTTTGTTCATAAGAACGTATCCGGTCGTTACCGTGAAGAGACTCAGGCTTATGAGAGAAAAGCATTTGACTATATGGACGTATCTCCTAAGATGGTATTCTCTGTTGCTACAGCTTTGATTCCATTCCTTCAGAATGACGATGCTAACCGTGCGCTGATGGGATCCAACATGCAGCGTCAGGCAGTACCGCTTCTTATGACAGAGGCACCGGTAGTCGGAACAGGTATGGAAGAAAAAGCGGCTGTTGACTCAGGAGTATGTGTAGTCGCTGAGGAAGCAGGAGTTGTTGAGCGTTCAACATCAGCAGAAATCCAGATCCGCCAGGATGATGGAAAACTGAAAAAATATAAACTTACAAAATTCCTTCGAAGCAACCAGAGCAACTGCTACAATCAAAGAGCAATTGTATTCAAGGGTGACAGAGTGGAGAAAGGCGATGTGATCGCTGACGGTCCGTCTACATCTAATGGTGAGCTTGCATTAGGAAAGAACCCGCTGATCGGATTCATGACCTGGGAAGGTTACAACTACGAGGATGCGGTTCTCTTAAGTGAGAGACTTGTTCAGGATGATGTATATACATCTATCCATATTGAGGAATATGAGGCAGAAGCCCGTGACACCAAGCTTGGACCAGAGGAAATCACTCGTGATATCCCGGGTGTCGGTGATGATGCGCTTAAGAATCTGGATGACAGAGGAATTATCCGCGTCGGTGCTGAGGTCCGTGCCGGAGATATTCTTGTTGGTAAAGTTACTCCTAAGGGAGAGACAGAGCTGACAGCCGAGGAGAGACTGCTTCGTGCAATCTTCGGTGAGAAAGCACGTGAGGTCAGAGATACATCTCTGAAAGTACCTCATGGTGAGTATGGTATCGTAGTAGATGCCAAGGTATTTACAAGAAGCAACGGCGACGAGATGTCACCGGGAGTGAACCAGTCTGTTCGTATCTATATCGCTCAGAAGAGAAAAATCTCTGTTGGTGATAAGATGGCCGGACGTCATGGTAACAAGGGTGTCGTTTCCCGTGTACTTCCAGTAGAAGATATGCCGTTCCTGCCAAATGGACGTCCGCTTGATATCGTGCTGAACCCACTGGGTGTGCCTTCACGTATGAATATCGGACAGGTCCTTGAGATTCACCTGTCTCTGGCAGCAAAAGCACTTGGATTCAACATTTCTACACCTGTATTTGATGGTGCGAACGAGATAGATATTATGGATACTCTTGATCTGGCAAATGACTATGTCAACTTAAGCTGGGAAGAGTTTGAAAAGAAACATAAAGAAGAGCTGCTTCCGGAAGTTCTGGATTATCTGTATGAGAACAGAGATCACAGAAAACTCTGGAAAGGTGTTCCGATTTCACGAGATGGTAAAGTTCGTCTTCGTGACGGAAGAACAGGAGAGTATTTTGACAGTCCGGTAACAATCGGACACATGCATTATCTGAAACTGCATCACCTGGTTGATGATAAGATCCATGCACGTTCAACAGGTCCTTACTCACTGGTAACACAGCAGCCATTAGGTGGTAAAGCACAGTTTGGTGGACAGCGTTTTGGAGAGATGGAGGTATGGGCTCTTGAGGCTTATGGCGCATCTTACACATTGCAGGAGATCCTGACTGTGAAGTCTGACGATGTAATCGGTCGTGTGAAGACATACGAGGCGATCATCAAGGGCGAGAACATTCCGGAACCAGGTATTCCGGAGTCATTCAAAGTACTTCTGAAAGAGCTTCAGTCTCTCGGACTGGATGTTCGTGTACTTCGTGATGACAATACAGAGGTGGAGATTATGGAAACTTCCGATATGGGAGAGACCAGCTTCCGCTCACTGATCGAAGGAGATGGAAAATATCGTCGTGATGAGGAAGACTTCGGCAAACACGGTTATACAACTCAGGAGTTCCAGGGAGAGGAACTTGTAAATGAGGAACCGGAAGAGGACGAAGACGATTACGATTCAGATTATGGCGACGATAGTTTTGATGACTATGATGACATGTCAGATGATGAATAGAAAGGGGTGCCTGTATGCCAGAAAATAGTAAAGAACAATCATATCAGCCAATGACTTTTGATGCAATCAAAATCGGGTTGGCATCACCTGAAAAGATTCTGGAGTGGTCAAAAGGCGAGGTAACAAAGCCTGAGACTATTAACTATAGAACCTTAAAACCAGAGAGAGATGGTCTGTTCTGTGAAAGAATTTTTGGACCAAGCAAAGACTGGGAGTGTCACTGCGGTAAATACAAAAAAATCCGTTATAAAGGTGTTGTTTGTGACCGTTGTGGTGTAGAGGTTACTAAGGCAAGTGTACGTCGTGAACGTATGGGACATATTGCCCTGGCAGCCCCGGTATCTCATATCTGGTACTTTAAAGGAATCCCGAGCCGTATGGGATTGATCCTTGACTTGTCTCCAAGAACACTGGAGAAAGTATTATATTTTGCTTCTTATATCGTACTTGATAAAGGCGAGACAGACCTGCAGTATAAGCAGGTTCTGTCTGAGCAGGAGTATCAGGAAGCAAGAGAATCCTGGGGAAAAGGTTTCCGTGTTGGAATGGGAGCGGAATCTATCTTAGAGCTTCTTCAGGCAATCGACCTTGAAAAAGAATACGAAGATCTGACAGAAGGTCTCAAAGGCGCTACCGGACAGAAACGTGCAAGAATCGTAAAACGTCTGGAAGTTGTAGAAGCTTTCCGTGAGTCTGGAAACAAACCGGAATGGATGATCATGACAAATGTTCCGGTTATCCCGCCAGATCTTCGTCCAATGGTACAGCTTGATGGTGGACGTTTTGCAACCTCTGACCTGAATGATCTGTACAGAAGAATTATCAATAGAAATAACCGTCTGAAACGCCTTCTTGAGTTAGGCGCTCCAGATATTATCGTAAGAAATGAAAAGAGAATGCTTCAGGAAGCGGTAGATGCCCTGATCGACAACGGCCGTCGCGGACGTCCGGTAACAGGACCTGGAAACCGTGCACTGAAATCTCTGTCCGATATGCTGAAAGGTAAATCCGGACGTTTCCGTCAGAACCTGCTTGGTAAGCGTGTTGACTACTCTGGACGTTCCGTTATCGTCGTAGGACCGGAACTTAAGATTTACCAGTGTGGTCTGCCGAAAGAGATGGCAATTGAGCTGTTCAAGCCATTTGTTATGAAAGAGCTTGTTCAGAACGGAACTGCACACAACATTAAAAATGCTAAAAAGATGGTTGAGAGACTTCAGCCAGAGGTTTGGGACGTCCTTGAGGATGTCATCAAAGAGCATCCGGTTATGTTGAACCGTGCACCTACACTGCACAGACTTGGTATTCAGGCATTTGAGCCGATCCTTGTAGAAGGTAAGGCTATCAAGCTTCATCCACTTGTTTGTACAGCGTTTAACGCCGACTTCGATGGAGACCAGATGGCTGTCCATCTTCCGCTTTCCGTAGAAGCACAGGCTGAGTGCAGATTCTTACTGCTCTCACCAAACAACCTCCTGAAACCATCTGATGGTGGTCCGGTAGCCGTTCCTTCACAGGATATGGTACTTGGTATTTACTATCTGACTCAGGAAAGACCAGGTGCAGCAGGAGAAGGTAAGATTTTCAAGAGTGTAAATGAAGCAATCCTTGCTTATGAGAACCAGGCAATCACACTTCACTCTAAGATTAAAGTACGTGTGACAAAGACAATGCCGGGTGGAGAAGAAATTACAGGTATTGTAGAGTCCACACTTGGACGTTTCATTTTCAACGAGATCATCCCACAGGATCTTGGATTCGTTGATCGTGAAAAAGAGGAAAACAAACTCCTTCTGGAGATTGATTTCCACGTAGGAAAGAAACAGTTAAAGCAGATCCTTGAGAAGGTTATCAATACACACGGAGCAACTGCAACAGCAGAAGTTCTGGATGCTGTAAAAGCAATTGGATATAAATATTCTACAAGAGCTGCCATGACCGTATCTATTTCCGATATGACGGTACCTCCGCAGAAACCACAGATGATCCAGCAGGCACAGGATACTGTAGACCGCATCACTAAGAACTTCAAACGTGGTCTCATCACAGAGGAGGAGCGTTACAAAGAAGTTGTAGAGACATGGAAGGCAACTGACGACAAACTGACAGAGGCACTGCTTTCTGGTCTTGATAAATACAATAACATCTTCATGATGGCTGATTCCGGAGCCCGTGGATCTGACAAACAGATCAAACAGCTTGCAGGTATGCGTGGATTGATGGCTGATACAACTGGTCATACAATCGAGTTGCCTATCACTTCAAACTTCCGTGAAGGACTTGACGTACTGGAGTATTTCATGTCTGCCCATGGAGCACGTAAAGGTATGTCTGATACAGCTCTTCGTACAGCCGATTCAGGATATCTGACAAGACGTCTTGTTGACGTATCTCAGGAGCTGATCATTCATGAAGTAGACTGTGCAAAGAAAGATGCACCGATTCCGGGAATCTTTGTAAAAGCATTCATGGATGGAAAAGAAGAAATCGAAAGTCTTCAGGAGCGTATTACAGGACGTTACCTGTGCTATGACATTGTAGATAAAGATGGCAATGTTCTTGTTAAGAAGAACCATATGGTAACACCAAAACGTGCAGAACTGATCTGCAAGAAGGGTGTAAATGAGAACGGAGAACCATTAACACAGATTAAGATCCGTACAATCCTTACATGTCGCTCACACAGTGGCGTATGTGCAAAATGTTATGGAGCCAACATGGCAACAGGTGAGCCGGTACAGGTTGGAGAGGCTGTCGGAATTATTGCTGCTCAGTCAATCGGAGAGCCTGGTACACAGCTTACAATGAGAACATTCCATAATGGTGGAGTTGCCGGTGGAGATATCACACAGGGACTTCCTCGTGTCGAGGAGCTTTTTGAGGCAAGAAAGCCTAAGGGACTTGCAATCATCACAGAGATTGCAGGAACTGCGAATTTGAACGACACGAAGAAGAAACGTGAGATTATCGTAACAAATCATGAGACAGGTGAATCAAAAGCATATCTGATTCCTTATGGATCACGTATTAAGGTAGCAGACGGAGCAGAACTTGAGGCCGGTGATGAGCTGACTGAAGGTAGTATCAATCCGCATGATATCTTAAGAATTAAAGGCATCCGTGCAGTTCAGGATTACATGATCCAGGAGGTACAGAGAGTTTACCGTCTGCAGGGTGTTGAGATCAACGATAAGCATATCGAGGTTATCGTTCGCCAGATGCTTAAGAAGATCCGTATCGAGGAGTCTGGAGATACAGAGTTCCTTCCGGGAACAAATGTAGACAGACTTGAGTTCGAGGATGTGAATGAGGCACTGGAGGCAGAAGGAAAAGAGCCTGCAATCGGAGAGCCGATCATCATGGGTATTACGAAGGCTTCTCTTGCAACCAATTCCTTCCTGTCAGCCGCTTCTTTCCAGGAGACAACAAAGGTTCTGACAGAGGCAGCAATCAAAGGAAAGATCGATCCGCTGGTAGGTCTGAAAGAGAACGTAATCATCGGAAAACATATCCCGGCTGGTACAGGTATGAGAAAGTATCGTGATATCAGACTGAATAGTGAGTTATCTATGGATGACGATCTGTTCTTTGAAGAAGGATTAGATGATGATGACGATTTAGATATTCTGGATACAGATTTTTCAGATGATGATCTGTTAGAAGAAAATGAACTTACAACAGAAGAATAAGACTTGCGTAAGAGTTTTGAATGAAAGTACCGCCGCACGAATTCGTGCGGTGGTACTTTTTTTGTTGCCAAGCATACGACAAAAAGGTCCGGTGGACCTTTAGGCTGCCCGTTCTGGAGCAGCCTAAAGTGCATTATGCACAAAAAAATAGAAATGATGTATGAACAATTAATAAAAAACATAAAAAGATAGTCAAGACAAACTTTTTTGATAAAACATTATTGACAATGATTATCATTAACAATATAATAAGTGATGGAAATGATAATCAGTTTCAAATCGTGCGAGGTAATATATATGAGCCAAGAAGAGAGATTTCAAGAAGTATTAAATCAATTAAAGAAAGCTGGCTATCGGATTACCGAACAGAGAAAGCTTCTTTTACACATTATATTGAATAATGAATACTCCTCTTGTAAGGAGATTTATTATGCAGCAAAGAAGCAGGACGACAAAGTCGGAATTGCAACTGTGTATCGTACTGTGCAACTGTTGGAAGATATGGAACTGATCCATAAAGAGATGGTTGTGAGAATTTAGCGAGGAGAAGGAGTGGATTATGATGCCGTTAACGATGTTAAATCCAGGCGAGAGTGCATCTATCGTCCGGGTAGGTGGAAATGAAGAAACAAAAAGATTCCTGGAGAATCTCGGATTCGTAGCTGGAAGTGAGGTGAAAGTTATTTCCAGTAACGAGGGTAACATAATTGCCCAGATTAAAGAATCACGAGTTGCAGTCAGCAAAGGAATTGCTAATAAAATAATGGTCTAGGAGGAACGGGAGAATGACTTTAAGAGATGTGAAAGTTGATCAGACAGTATCCGTAGTAAAGCTTCATGGAGAGGGAGCTACAAAAAGAAGAATTATGGATATGGGAATCACAAAAGGAACCAGTATTTATGTCCGTAAGGTAGCACCACTTGGTGATCCGGTGGAAGTTACTGTACGTGGATACGAATTGTCTCTGAGAAAAGCAGACGCAGAGATGATCGAAGTTAAATAACTAATTAGAGAGTAAAACAGGAGGATGTAAAAAAATGGGAGTGAAGATAGCACTTGCCGGAAACCCGAATAGTGGTAAGACAACACTTTTCAATGCTTTGACAGGTTCCAATCAGTTCGTTGGTAACTGGCCTGGAGTTACTGTTGAGAAAAAAGAAGGAAAATGGAAGGAAGACAAAGAAGTTGTAATTATGGACCTTCCAGGTATCTATTCTTTATCACCATATACATTGGAGGAAGTTGTAGCCAGAAATTATCTGATCACAGAGCGTCCGGATGCAATCCTGAATATCGTAGACGGAACAAACCTGGAGCGTAACTTATACCTTACAACTCAGTTGCTTGAGCTTGGTATCCCGGTTGTTATGGCAATTAACATGATGGATATTGTACGCAAGAATGGTGATGAGATCAACACAAAGAAACTTGCTGAGAAGCTTGGCTGTGAAGTTGTAACAATTTCTGCTCTGAAAGGTGATGGAATCAAAGATGCAGCTTCAAGAGCAGTAAAGCACGCCGGACAGAAAGCCGGACAGGAATCTGTGCATGAGTTCGCACCGGAAGTTGAGAACTACCTGAATGAGATTGAAGGCAGACTTGGATATGAAATTCCAGAAGAGCAGAAAAGATTTTACGCGATCAAATTATTTGAGCGTGACGATAAGATCAAAGATGCTATGAAAAATGCACCGGACGTTGAAGATATCATTGCTCGTGCAGAGAAAGAGATGGATGACGATGCAGAGAGTATCATCACAAATGAGAGATACAGTTTCATTGGTTCTATTATCGGAGACTGCTTAAAGAAGAATAAAACACAGGAACTGACAACATCTGATAAGATTGACCGTATCGTAACAAACAGATGGCTTGCACTTCCAATCTTTGCAGCAGTTATGTGGCTTGTATATTATGTGTCTGTAACAACAGTAGGTTCTATATTGACAGACTGGACAAATGATACATTGTTTGGTGAGTGGATTATTCCGGCAGCTCAGAGCTTCTTTGAAGGAATCGGATGTGCGGACTGGTTAACAGGTCTGATCGTAGACGGAGTTATCTCCGGAGTTGGTGCTGTACTTGGATTCGTACCTCAGATGCTTGTATTATTTATTTTTCTTGCATTCCTTGAGTCTTGCGGATACATGGCACGTATCGCATTCATCATGGACCGTATTTTCCGTAAGTTCGGACTTTCCGGAAAATCATTTATCCCGATGCTGATCGGAACAGGTTGTGGAGTTCCTGGAGTTATGGCTTCCCGTACGATCGAGAATGACCGTGACCGTAAGATGACTGTTATGACAACAACATTTATCCCTTGCGGAGCGAAACTTCCAATTATCGCCCTGATCGCCGGAGCACTTTTCGATGGCGCTTCATGGGTAGCACCAAGTGCTTACTTTGTTGGTATCGCAGCAATCATCTGCTCTGGTATCATCCTGAAAAAGACAAAGATGTTCGCAGGAGATCCGGCACCATTTGTTATGGAGCTTCCTGCATATCATATGCCAACAGTTGGCAACGTTCTTAGAAGTATGTGGGAACGTGGCTGGTCATTTATCAAAAAAGCTGGTACAATTATTACATTATCAACAATCGTTGTTTGGTTCTTATTGAACTTCGGTTGGACAGATGCTGGATTCGGAATGCTGAACTTCGATGGACTTGAGGGAGCAGCTATGGAGGCTGCACAGGCAGAGTGTGTTCTTGCTAAGATCGGTAACTTGATTTCCTGGATCTTCACACCACTCGGATGGGGAGATTGGAAGATGACTGTAGCTGCTATTACAGGACTTGTAGCGAAAGAAAACGTTGTAGGTACATTCGGACAGCTCTTTGGATTTGCAGAAGTTGCAGAAGACGGACAGGAAATCTGGGGAACACTTGCAAACAGCATGTCACAGATTGCAGCTTATTCATTCCTCGTATTCAATCTTCTGTGTGCACCTTGCTTCGCAGCAATGGGAGCTATTAAGAGAGAGATGAACAACGCAAAATGGTTCTGGTTCGCAATCGGATATCAGTGCTTACTTGCTTACCTCGTATCTCTTTGCATCTTCCAGTTTGGTACACTTTTCACAGGTGGCGGATTCGGTATCGGAACAGTAGCAGCAATCGTAATTCTGATCGGTTTCCTTTACATGCTGTTCCGTCCTTACAAAGAGAGTACATCACTTAAGGCTAATACAGTTTCAAGTGTAAAAGCAGCTTCTAAATAAGCAGAAAGAAGGAGATTTTATGATGGCATTGGCAGCACAGACAAGTATTTTATCTACAATGATTGTAGCACTTGTAATAATTGCGATTGTAGCATGGATCATAAGAGGCATGATACAAAAGAAGAAGAGAAGTGGTACATTTATCGGATGTGATTGTGGGTGTGCCAATTGTCCACACTCCTGTCATAATCCAAAGAATAGTAATAGTCAGAGTGGCTGCGGCGGCTGTGGCGGGTGCTAGTCTGGAAAATGTATGATTTAGATTTAAGTCATATGATGTAAAATAATCTTATGTGTGAATAAATGTGTGAATAGACAGGGAAATCCTTGCAGATGAGTTTCATTTGCAGGGATTTTCTTTTGCGCTTTGCTCTTTTCAATGGGACGCAAATAGGGTAAAATAAATGCTAGGTGAATATGATGAATAAGAAATCTTTATACAAATTAGAATACAATAAAATAATTGAAAAACTGACAGAGCACGCAGGTTCTTTTGGAGGCCAGGAGCGTTGCAGAAAATTAAAACCAAAGACGGAAATCTCTGAAATTGAGAGAATGCAGGAAGAAACGGCCGCAGCATTTACACGGATCATAAAGAAAGGACGTCCATCTTTTGGAGGCTGTAGTCCGGTAAGTGAATCTATGATGCGTCTGGAAATCGGAGGAACACTTGGAAGTGGGGAGTTACTTCGCATATGTAAGGTTCTGGAGACTGCAGGACATGTGAAGAATTACGGGCGCCATGACAATGCAGATGATATGCAGGATATATTGGACGGATACTTTGAACAGCTTGTTCCTGTATCTATTTTGTCCACGGAAATCCGCAGATGTATTCCGGCAGAAGATGAGATTAGTGATGATGCAAGTCCGGAGCTTAAGAGAATCCGTCGTGCTATGGGGCAGATTAATGATAAGGTTCATGCAACATTGTCTTCCATGGTGAATGGTTCACTCCGCACATATTTGCAGGATCCGATCATTACGATGCGTGGGGATCGTTACTGTATCCCGGTCAAGGCCGAATACCGTGGCCAGGTCCCGGGAATGATCCATGACCAGTCATCAACAGGTTCTACTTTATTTATCGAGCCGATGGCAGTTGTAAAGCTGAATAATGATCTGAAAGAATTATATGGAAAGGAACAGGAAGAAATCCAGGTCATTCTTGCCAGGTTGAGTGCAGATGCAGCAGAATATGTTTCTGAAATCCGTACGGACTATGCAACATTGACAGAGCTTGATTTTATATTTGCAAGAGGAGCTCTTGCATTGGATATGAATGCCAGCAAACCGATGTTCAACCAGGAGAGAAGAATCCGTATCCGCGAGGGAAGACATCCGTTATTAGATAAGAAGAAAGTCGTTCCGATCAGTCTGACACTGGGCGAGGACTTTGATCTTCTGATTGTGACAGGACCGAACACCGGTGGTAAGACTGTGTCACTTAAGACAGTTGGATTATTCCAGCTCATGGGGCAGGCAGGTCTTCACATTCCGGCACTGGACCGTTCTGAACTGGGTGTATTCCGTGAAGTTTATGCAGATATCGGTGATGAGCAGAGTATTGAACAGAACTTAAGTACATTCTCATCACATATGACAAATGTAGTGTCATTTATCAAGCAGGTGGATGAAGATTCACTTGTACTTTTTGACGAGCTTGGAGCTGGAACTGACCCGACTGAGGGTGCGGCACTGGCAACAGCAATATTGAATCATTTGCATTGTCAGGGAATCCGTACTATGGCGACTACGCATTACAGTGAATTAAAGGTTTATGCCTTGTCCACACCAGGGGTAGAAAATGCGAGCTGCGAGTTCGACGTGGAGACACTTCGCCCGACGTATCGACTGCTTCTTGGAATCCCAGGAAAGAGTAATGCATTTGCAATTGCAGGAAAACTGGGACTTCCGGACTATATTATCGAGGAAGCAAAGACACATTTGACAGAGCAGGACGAATCTTTTGAGGACTTGCTGACAGATTTGGAGAGCAGCAGACGAACCATCGCGAAAGAACAGGAAGAGATTGCGGCTTACCGACGTGAGCTGGAAGCTCTGAAGCAGGAGACGGCGCAGAAGAAAGAAAAGCTGGAAGAACAGCGTGACCGCATTTTACGAGAAGCGAATGAAAAAGCACATGCGATTCTGGCAGATGCCAAAGAGACAGCAGATGAGACAATGCGTAACTTTCATAAGTTTGGAAAGGCCAATGTTTCGGCAACGGAGATGGAAAAAGAGCGTGAGCGTCTGAGAAAGAAGATGGAGAAGACACGCGAGGGCATGACAGAGGAAGTGAAGAAGCCGAAGAAGCAGTATAAGCCATCTGATTTTAAATTAGGCGAGACGGTTAAAGTTCTGAGCATGAATCTGACCGGAACAGTGCATTCACTGCCAGATACAAAAGGCAACCTTATGGTTCAGATGGGAATTCTTAGCTCAAAAGTACACATTTCTGATCTGGAGATTGTTGATGAGAAGCCGGCATATCTGAAAAAGACTGCTGCAAGAACAAGCAAGGGTAAGGTGAAGATGGGCAAATCTTTGTCCGTAAGCCCGGAAATTAATCTGCTTGGAAAGACCGTTGACGAGGCGGTCGCAGAGCTGGATAAATATTTGGACGATGCGTCTCTGGCACATTTGACAAGTGTGCGCGTGGTACACGGAAAAGGAACCGGAGCTTTAAGAGCGGGTATCCACCAATATCTGAAACGCCAGAAGCATGTGAAATCTTACAGATTAGGAGCATTTGGCGAAGGAGATGCCGGAGTGACGATTGTAGAACTGAAATAATGCAAAAATCAGGGAGAATAAATAATGGTTAATAAACAGAAAATTTTGATCGTGGATGACGATGAGGCAATTGCAGAGCTTGTATCTTTGTATCTTGCAAAAGAATGTTTTGACACGATGATGGTTCATGACGGGGAGAAGGCGCTTGTAGCATTCGACACCTATCACCCGAATCTGGTACTTTTAGATCTGATGCTTCCGGGCATTGACGGGTATCAGGTCTGCCGCGAGATCCGTGCGCGGGCAAATACACCGATTATCATGCTTTCCGCAAAAGGGGAGGTTTTTGATAAAGTACTTGGTCTGGAGCTTGGAGCCGATGATTATATTATGAAGCCATTTGATTCAAAAGAGCTTGTGGCGCGCGTAAAAGCAGTGCTCCGCCGTTATCAGGCAGTGCCGAAACCAGAGGTTCCTGCAGTAGATAAGGGAAAATGTGTGGAATACCCGGGAATCGAGATCAATCTGACGAATTATTCTGTTCTGGTCGATGGGCAGAATGTGGAGATGCCGCCGAAAGAGCTGGAGCTTCTTTACTTCCTGGCATCTTCGCCAAATCAGGTGTTTACAAGAGAGCAGCTTTTGGATCAAATCTGGGGATATGAGTATATTGGAGATACCCGTACTGTTGATGTGCATATTAAGCGTTTGCGCGAGAAGATCAAAGATCATAATGGCTGGAAACTTGCCACCGTATGGGGCATTGGATACAAGTTTGAAGTAAAGTAACAGATCAGAAAACCACATAGAAGAGGCATTGTATGAAAAGTACATTGTATTTAAAATTTATCATCATATATATGATTTTCGGGTTCATGAGTTTGTTCACAGTAGCAACGCTTACAAGAACATTGACAGAAGAACCTCTTGAACGGAATCTGGCTTCGGATGTTTATCAGGAAGCGAACCTGGTGGCAAATGAGTATCTGCCACATTATTTCCTTGGACAGATTGATGAAAGTGCTGTCCATACACAACTTGTTGGAATGGGAGCGCATCTGGACGGGGCAGTCTGGTTCGTAGACCGGGAAGGTAATATGATCACTTCCGCACATTCCGACGGATATCCGACAGCACCTACTGCGATTGAAGATTTTAACCCGGCAGAAATTGGCAGCGCAAAGTATGAAGTCGGAACATATCACGATTATTTTAAAGAAGATATGATCACAGTCATTGCACCGGTTGTACATGGATATTCCACACAAGGGTATCTGCTGATACACAAAAGCATGACTCAGATTGGACAATTACAGATTACGTTAATGAATGCAGCGTATATCACACTTGCAGTCATCTATCTGTTGTCATTTTCCATTTTGCTTGGAATTCAGTTTATCGTGTACAGACCGCTCTGCAAGATAACCGAGGCAGCGAAACAATATGCGTCCGGTAATCTGGACTATGAGATTCCTGTGAACACAGAAGATGAGATTGGTTATCTGTCAGCATCGCTGAACTTCATGTCTTCCCAGCTTCGGGATATGGAGGATTATCAGAAGAAATTTGTGGCAAATGTGTCACATGATTTCCGCTCTCCTTTAACATCGATTAAAGGGTATGTAGAGGCAATTGCAGATGGGACAATCCCGCCGGAAATGCAGGGGAAATATCTGAATATCATTTTATTTGAGACAGAGAGACTGACCGATCTGACCAAGGATCTCCTTACGTTGAATGAATTCGATACGAAGAATTTATTACTGGATAAAGTTCCATTTGACATTCATGAAATGATTAAAAATGTGGCAGCCTCCTTTGAGGGACGTTGTACGCAGAAAAAGATTTCTATTGAGCTGGTCTTTGCCAGAAAGCATTTGAAAGTAGTAGCAGATAAGCGAAAGATTCAGCAAGTGCTCTACAATTTGCTTGATAATGCGATCAAATTCAGTGACCAGGATTCAATCATTACGATTGAAACGACCGAACGTGGGGATAAGATCTACACGTCGGTCAAAGATTATGGAATTGGAATTCCGAGAAATGCACTGAATAAGATCTGGGAGAGATTTTATAAATCCGATCTGTCCCGTGGAAAAGATAAAAAAGGAACTGGCCTTGGGCTTGCAATTGTCAAAGAGGCGATACAGGCTCACGGTGAAAATATTAATGTAGTCAGTACAGAAGGTGTCGGTACCGAGTTCATTTTCTCGTTGCCGAAGGCAGAGGGATAAGGTATACTGTAAATATCTTCTTTGTTGAATATAAGGTTTGTAAAGGAGCCTGCGTGTACGCATGAAAGATGAGAAAGAACCATTAGAGCAAAAGCAGAACTCGGAAGAAGAGGAGTATTCTTTTTTACAGGAAATCATTAAAGATGAGGCAGGAGATCAGGCGAAGTGGAAACACGACGTCCTTAGAAGGATTCAGTTAGGATTAATATTCGGACTGGTGGCCTGCTTTACTTTTTTTGCGTGCAAACCGTGGGTGGAGAAGAGATTTGAAGGAGATCCGACGGAAGTAACAATTCCACAGGACGAACAGCAGGAAAAAGATCAGACACAGCAGGAACAGGAACAAGTCCAGGAACAAAAAACCGTTCTGACAACAGAAACCTATCAGGAAATGCTGAATAATCTGAAGCAGGTGTCAGGAGAAGTGAGAAAAAGTGTTGTAGAGATTCAGGGCGCTGTTACAGAAGAGGAATTTTCGAAAGATCAGGAAGATAAGGAAAAGAGTATTTCCGGAATGATCGTGGCAGATAATGGTCAGGAACTTCTGATCCTCGCAGGAGAGCTTCCGGTAAAAGACGCGAAGATCATCCGTGTTACATTTTTCGGAGACAGTCAGTGCGATGCCACTTTGAAGAGCCGGGATGCAGGGCTGGGACTGTGTGTTTATGCAGTTCAGAGAAAGAATATTGCGGATGATGTATGGGCACAGATTGAGACAGCGACACTTGGCGGCTCAAAAGTTGTATCCGAAGGCGATACAGTTATTGCTGTCGGGAAATTGTATGGCTGTGATACGATTGCCGGATATGGTGTAATCGAGTCTGGCGAAAATTATCTGGATAAGGCAGATGGACAATATCAGACCATTTATACGGATGTGGCAGGAGATATTTCCGGAAGCGGAGTTCTTGTGAATATCCGTGGAGAGGTGATTGGAATTATCAACACTTCTGTCAGAACAGATGATCAGACAAATAAGATTTCCGGATATGGAATTTCTGATATCAAAGATGTGATAGAATTACTTTCTAATGGGAAAAATGTACCATATCTTGGAGTGTCCGGTGTAGAGGTAAGCAGCGAGATGCAGGGACAGGGAATTCCACAAGGTGTTTATGTGAAAGAAGTCGATGCAGGATCTCCGGCTATGGCAGCAGGAATTCAGAGTGGTGATATCATTACCAATATTGCAGATACAGATATCATCAATCTTCTTGGTTATCATAATACGCTTATGAAGCAAAATGTGGGAGATAAAATTCTTGTTCGTGGAAAACGTCAGGGAACCGGAGGAGAATATGTGGATATTGACTTTGGAGTCACAGTTGGGTATAAACAGTAAGGAATATTATGCGAAACCATGATGGTGTGTTGCAACAATAACAGAAAATAGTGAACAAATGTCAGCGGAAGCTGACTGATATAAAATTAAGAAAAGAAAGGCACGAATTATGAGATATATTGATACTCTTGTAGAAGGAGAAACAATTCGAAATATATATTTATGTAAAGGAAAGAGATCCGCAGAGACGCGGAATGGAAAGCCGTATGACAATCTGATACTTCAGGATAAGACAGGAACTCTGGACGGAAAAGTCTGGGATCCGAATTCCAATGGAATTGCTGATTATGATGAGAAAGATTTCATTGAAGTATTCGGAGATGTCATCAGTTATAATAACAATCTTCAATTGAACATCCGCCAGATCAGAAAAGCACAGGAAGGCGAATACATACCTGCAGATTATATGCCTTCGACAGAAAAAAGCGTAGATGGGATGTACGAAGAACTGCTTTCCTACGGAAGACAGATCAGCAATCCGTATCTGCGTGGAGTGATCGAGTATTATTTTGAAAAAGACGAGAAATTCATTCGCACATTCAAAGGACATTCCGCAGCAAAGAGTGTACATCACGGATTTGCCGGAGGACTCTTGGAGCACACATTGAGTGTTGTGAAATTCTGCGAGTATATGGTTGGACAGTATGATATTCTCAACAAAGACCTGCTTTACACAGCAGCTATGTGCCACGATATCGGAAAGACAATTGAATTGTCACCATTCCCGGAAAATGATTACACAGACGATGGACAGCTTCTTGGTCATATCATTATCGGAATCGAGATGATCGATGATGCAATCCGCGAGATTCCGGAATTTCCAAAACAGCTTGCAAGCGAGTTGAAACACTGCATCGTGGCACACCACGGAGAGTTAGAATACGGTTCCCCGAAAAAACCGGCACTGGCAGAAGCCATGGCACTAAATCTTGCCGACAACGCAGATGCCAAGATGCAGACATTAAAAGAAATATTCAAAGACAAAAAAGCCGGAGAGTGGCTTGGATATAACAGATTGTTCGAGTCAAACTTAAGAAAAACAACAATATAGTAATGTAATGGGGACGTAGCAAAACGTAAAAATACTACGTCCCCACCAGTGATTAAGGGTGTCCCTTTTTGTAAAAAGGGGTGCCTCAATTCTTATTATGAGGTATGAATATGCAGAAAAATGATTTGGTTACAGTGGCAATTGAAGATATTGGTGTCGGGGGAGAAGGCATTGGTAAAGTAGATGGGTATACTTTATTTATAAAAGATGCGATTATCGGTGATGTGGTTGAAGCCAAGATTGTGAAGGCAAAGAAGAACTACGGTTATGCAAGACTTATGAATATTGTTACGCCGTCTGAAAATCGTGTAGAAAAGCCAGCGTGTCCGATGGCGAGAAGATGTGGTGGCTGCCAGATTCAGGAGATGAAGTATGGAGCCCAGCTTGCATTTAAAGAAGGAAAAGTCCGTGGTAATCTGGAACGGATCGGAGAAGTCCCGACAGAACTTCTTGACAAAGTTATGCAGCCTATTGTTGGCATGGAAGAGCCATTTCATTATCGAAATAAAGCACAGTTTCCAATTGGAACAGATAAAGAAGGACACATCATCACTGGATTTTATGCAGGAAGAACCCACAGCATCATTCCGAATACAGACTGTGCACTGGGCGTAGCGGTCAATCAGAAAATTCTCGAGATTATTCTGCATTTTATGGAGAATAATCACATTTCTGCATACGACGAGGAGAAGCATAAGGGGCTGGTGCGTCATGTTCTCATCCGTTATGGATTCAAAACTGATGAAATTATGGTCTGCCTTGTGATTAATGGGGAAAAACTGCCACACGCAGAAAAACTTGTGGATAAATTATGTAAAATCCCAGGCATGACAAGCATCACAATCAGTGTGAACAAGGCAAAAACCAATGTCATCATGGGAAATGAAATAAAACTGCTCTGGGGGCAGACGTACATCACGGATTATATTGGAAATGTAAAATATCAGATTTCCCCGCTTTCATTTTACCAGGTCAATCCGGTACAAACTGAGAAATTGTATGGACTGGCGCTTGATTATGCAGATTTAAATGGAAATGAGACGGTGTGGGATCTCTACTGTGGAATTGGAACCATTTCCCTGTTCCTTGCTCAGAATGCAAAGCAGGTATATGGAGTGGAAATCGTACCGCAGGCCATTGACGATGCAAGGAATAATGCGAAGATCAATGATATTACGAATGCGGAATTCTATGTAGGCAAGGCAGAGGAAGTTCTGCCGGAATATTACCGTGAATATCAGGAAAGCCATGGAGGAGAGACTGCCCATGCAGATGTGATTGTTGTGGATCCGCCACGCAAAGGCTGCGAGGAATCATTGCTACAGACCATTGTAGACATGCAGCCAGAAAAAGTTGTATATGTTAGCTGCGACAGCGCAACATTGGCAAGAGATGTTAAGTTCCTAAGAGAAAGCGGATATGAACTTAAAAAAATCACGCCAGTTGATCAATTCCCGAACACCGTGCATGTCGAAGTCGTGTGTTGTCTACATCGAGCGAATTCGTAGAAGCCCTTAGATTCAGGCACTTTGCGAGGTATATGAGTTTCACACCAATAGGCAAACAGGGCAAGAAAAAGCAGATTAGGAATGGCATCGAAGTGTCAGTAGTATTGCATCTGGTATGAGGAAACACATTCGGATAGAATTAACATTTTTTATTCAATAGCATAGAGAAAAACCGAAAGGACGCTTGTTTTCAGAACTTCTGGAAGATGAGTGTCCTTTTCTTTTATTCAAATATTGAAAAATGCACCGACAGTAGATTTTTAGGTGTTTTTGAAGAGAAAACAGTAAATGTTCTGAAAGTCAATTTGATGTTGGACGGTATCCTGTAACTAGCACTCTCAAAAGATGAGCAAAAGATTTCAGACTTCTGCTCATCTTTACACAATCTTAATTTCAAAACAAACTTACTTACGCCCATTTAATACAAATAAAGATAGAATAAAGGAAATATAAAAAAGAAATTAAGATTATGGGGATATAGTTATGCAACAGACAAACAGATCACGACATCGACATATAACATCATTTCAAGTGATTAGTTTAGGGTTTTTATCCGTGATTCTCTTAGGCAGTCTGCTTTTGATGCTGCCGATTGCTACAAAAAGCGGTCAGTGTACCTCCTTTTTGGATGCTTTGTTTACCGCAACTTCTGCGGTTTGTGTGACGGGACTGGTTGTTAATGATACGGCAACCTACTGGTCTTTATTTGGCCAAGGAGTTATTTTACTGCTGATTCAAATCGGAGGTATGGGAATTATTACGATTGCGATTGCGATTGCTGTTGTTTCCGGACGCAAAATCGGGTTGATGCAGCGAAGTACCATGCAAGAGGCAATTTCGGCTCCAACGGTGGGTGGTATTGTGCGGAGAACGCAATTTATTATTCGGACTACTATTCTTATCGAAATCATTGGTGCGGTTCTTTTAGCGCCCGTTTTTTGCAGGGACTTTGGGTTTTGGAAAGGAATATGGTATTCACTGTTCCATTCTATTTCTGCTTTTTGCAATGCAGGATTTGATCTAATCGGTATAAGAACCCCTTTTTCCTCGTTGACCTCTTATTCTGTACAGCCGCTTGTAAATCTTGTAATTATGATGCTGATTATTGCAGGAGGTATTGGATTCCTTACCTGGGAGGATATAAAGAATCATAAATGGCATTTTAAAAAATACCGGATGCAAAGCAAGGTGATTTTTATGGTAACAGGAATATTGATATTCTTACCGGCTCTTTACTTTTTTTATTTTGAGTTTTCAAATGTGCCTCTTACAGAAAGAGTATGGGTTTCTTTGTTTCAATCCGTTACGCCGAGAACAGCAGGATTCAATACGGCAGATTTGACTTTACTCAGTGAAGTTGGGCAAATGCTTATCATTATGCTGATGCTCATCGGTGGCTCGCCTGGTTCCACTGCAGGTGGTATGAAAACGACAACTCTTGCAGTTCTCGTTTCATCGGCATTATCTGTATTTAGAAAAAAGGAACACACCCATTTTTTCGGCAGACAAATTCCGGATGGCACTATCAGAAATGCAGCTACGATTTTTTTGATGTATATCGTTTTATTCCTTGTCGGAGGAATGGTAATTTGCAGAACAGAAGATATTCCACTTATGACCGCTTTGTTTGAGACGGCGTCGGCAATCGGGACGGTAGGGTTATCGTTGGGAATAACTCCTGACCTGGGGCTTGTTTCCCATATAATCTTGATTTGCCTGATGTTTTTTGGCAGAGTGGGAGGATTGACCTTGATTTTTGCTACCATTTCTGAAAAAAAGCCTAACGGTTCAAAATATCCTCAGGAAAAAATTACAGTAGGTTAAGGAGAATAAAAAAATGAAATCAATATTACTTATCGGTCTGGGAAGATTCGGACGGCACATTGCTATAAAATTAGATGAATTGCATCATCATGTGATGGCGGTAGATAAAGAAGATACTCGAGTTGATGCTGTACTTCCCTTTGTAACTAACGCTCAGATTGGGGATGCGACTAATGAGGATTTTTTAAGTTCGCTTGGTGTTGGAAATTTTGATGTTTGTATTGTGGCTATCGGAGATAACTTTCAGAGTTCATTGGAAGTAACGTGCCTTTTGAAGGAACTCGGTGCAAGAATGGTGGTGTCTCGTGCCGCTCGTGATGTTCATGCAAAATTTCTTTTACGAAACGGCGCAGATGAAATTGTTTATCCCGAAAGGCAGCTTGCCGATTGGGTTGCGATCCGTTATAGTGCTGATCATATTTTCGATTACATAGAACTAGATGAAGAACATGCAATCTTTGAAATATCTATACCGGGAGAATGGATAGGAAAAACAATCGGTCAGTTGGATATACGAAAAAAATATAATGTCAATATTATGGCGCTGAAAACAAATGATATTATGAATTTGAAAATAAGTTCCGATACGCAGTTGTTAAAGGACAGTACCATGCTTGTTCTTGGGGAGACGAAACATATTCAAAAATGTTTTCATATTTAATTTTTGAAAGAAGTTGGTGATATGAAAGATTTTGTTTTACTTATAGTGGTATTGGTAGCATTTATTTATGGTTATTTTCTTATGGAAAAGCTGGATAAATTTCTCAAGGAAAATCAATCTCAAAAACTTATTTCAGATTCTAAGCTCAGGATTGGATTTGAAACACCTGCAATCATAGATTCTATTGCAGATCTATTAGAACAATTTTCAAGCGAATACCCAAACTATGAGCTGAACATGTTCTACGGTTCTGTAAGTGAAATAATAAATGGGCTGGAAAATAATAAACTTGATTTTGGCTTTATCATAGAAAATTCCAACGATATTTTGAAAGATGAGTATTGTTCCTTATCCTTTCAAATAAAGCAAAGTGTCATTACTCCAGGCTCTATAGACATTGCGGTACATCCCATCAACACGATTGAGAAACCAGCGAGAGTGATATGGCAAAATGACATTAATTGTATGAAGGGTCTATTTGTCGGAAAATTGCGTGATTTTTCGGAGCGTTTTCTGCTTTCGGCTACACGCCCGAATGGAAAAAAAGAAGAAAAGGTGGTATAATCTTTATGCGATTTTAATGTCAGTGCTAAAATGCTTTTCTGAAATTTACGTATTATTCTATATAATGTTTTTGTACAAGGAGATAACCGTATGAGTGAAAGCAGACACAATCCGGATCAGTTATTAAAGGAAATCCAAGCTGATGAAGAAAACCGTAATAAAGGACATTTGAAAATCTTTTTCGGATATGCAGCTGGTGTGGGTAAAACCTACGCCATGTTAGAAGCAGCTCATATGGAAAAACAGCAGGGAATTGACGTGGTAGCCGGTTATGTAGAACCCCACGCACGTCCCAAAACAGCAGCTCTTTTGAATGGCTTAGAAGTTCTTCCTACAAGAGAAGTTTTTTATAATGGTATGATACTGGATGAATTCGACATTGGCATGGCGTTGAAAAGAAAACCACAGCTTATCCTTGTAGATGAACTTGCGCATACGAATGCCGAAGGATGCCGTCATGCAAAACGGTATCAGGACATTAAGGAACTTTTGAATGCAGGGATTGATGTCTATACGACTGTCAATGTTCAGCATATTGAAAGCCTTTGTGATACAGTTGCATCCATTACGGAAATTGTTGTACGGGAACGCATCCCGGATTCTATTTTTGATAATGCAGATCAGGTTGAATTAATAGATATTGAACCACAGGATTTGATCAACCGTTTGAATACAGGAAATGTATACAGACAGACACAGGAAAAACAGGCAGTAGAAAATTTTTTTACAATAGAAAATTTAACAGCTCTCCGGGAGATTTCACTGCGGCGATGTGCGGACCGGGTGAATATCCTCACAGAAAATACCCGCATAAAAAATCATGGAGATTATCACACAGGCGAACATATTCTTGTATGTCTATCTTCTTCTCCATCCAATGCGAAAATTATCCGTACCGCCGCAAAAATGGCTTCTGCTTTTAAAGGGGAGTTTACGGCTCTATTTGTAGAAACCCCAGATTTTTCGGTGATGAGCGAGGAAAATGTAAAACGCCTGCGTTCAAATATTTGTCTTGCTGAGCAGCTTGGGGCAAAAATAGAAACAGTTTACGGAGAAGATGTTCCGTTTCAGATTGCGGAATTTACTCGTTTGTCCGGTGTGTCAAAGATTGTGATCGGACGTAGTTCTGCTACAAAACGGCATTTGCTCAGCAAACCGACCCTGACAGAAAAATTGATTGATTATGCCCCTAACCTGGATGTGCATATTATTCCGGATACGGTTTCTAATGCGGCAGTGTATCAGTTAAGAGGGGGCAGGAAAAAGAATCATATCGTATTCTCTGTCACTGATACATTAAAATCTACTGCGATTCTGATTTTATCCAGTTTAGTCGGAATGATTTTCCAGAAATTTGGATTTGACGAAGCAAATATCATTACTGTTTTTGTTTTAGGTGTTCTTGTCACCGCTGTCATCACGAAACATCAGATATACAGCCTAATTTCCTCGATTGTAAGTGTTTTGGTCTTTAATTTCCTGTTTACGGAACCTCAATTTACCTTGCAGGCGTATGATCATGGTTATCCTGTTACCTTTATTATCATGTTGTTGGCGGCATTTTTAACCGGTTCTCTTGCTATACGGATTAAAAACCAAGCAAAACAGGCGGCACAATCTGCTTACCGTACCAAAGTGTTATTTGATACAAACCAGCTATTGCAACAGGCAAAAGATAAAAATGAAATTGTATCTGCAACTTCAAATCAGCTCATTAAACTCTTGAGAAAAGATATCGTTTTTTATTTAGCTGATGGAGAAGTGTTGGATACGCCGCATATTTTTTCTGTAACTGAAGAAAATTTGGAATCGTGTATTTCCGAAAATGAAAAGGCCGTTGCCGGCTGGGTATTGAAAAACAATAAACGTGCCGGAGCTACAACAGGAACGCTTTCCAATGCAAAATGCCTGTACCTTGCTGTTCGCAGCAGCAGTATGGTATATGGAGTTATTGGAATCGTGATGGGGGAAATACCTCTTGATCCATTTGAAAACAGTATTCTACTATCCATTCTCGGAGAATGTGCCCTGGCTTTGGAAAATGAGAAAAATGCCCGTGAGAAACAGGAGGCGGCCATTCTTGCAAAAAATGAACAGTTGCGAGCGAACCTGCTGCGTGCTATTTCACATGATTTGAGGACACCGCTGACATCCATTTCCGGTAATGCCAGCAATCTTTTGTCCAACGGCGATTCCTTTGATAATGATACCAAAAAGCAGCTGTACATGGATATTTATGATGATTCCATGTGGCTGATTAACCTTGTAGAAAACTTGCTGGCTGTAACCCGGATTGAAGAAGGACGGTTGAATCTCCGTATAATGGAAGATTTGATGGATGACGTGATTACAGAAGCGTTACATCATATTAACCGAAAGAGTGAAGAACATCATATTTCCGTTGAAAGCAAAGAAGAATTTCTTCTTGCAAAAATGGATGCAAAGCTTATTGTTCAGGTAATCATCAATATTGTTGATAATGCTATCAAATATACACCTAAAAACTCTCATATTGTTATTCGGACAGAAAAGCGGGGAAAACAAGCAATCGTATCTATATCGGATGACGGAAACGGAATTGCTGACGAAATAAAGCCACGGATATTCGACATGTTCTATAGCGGTGCAAATCAAATTGCAGACAGCCGCCGAAGTTTAGGACTCGGATTATCTTTGTGCAAGTCCATTATTAACGCCCACGGCGGAGAACTTACTGTTTCAGATAATCTGCCGCACGGAACAGTATTTACATTTACATTACCGGCAGGGGAGGTCAAAGTATATGAATAAGTCACTAATATTAGTTGTAGAAGATGACACATCTGTCAGAAATTTAATTACAACAACCTTAAAAACGCACGAATACCGATATCTGACGGCACCCGATGGTCAATCGGCAATTTTAGAAACATCTTCACACAATCCTGACATTGTTTTACTTGATTTAGGACTTCCTGATATAGACGGTGTTGAGATTATTAAAAAAATCCGTACTTGGTCAAATATGCCAATTATCGTAATCAGTGCTCGCAGTGAAGATACCGATAAAATTGATGCGTTGGATGCTGGCGCAGATGATTATTTAACAAAGCCATTTTCTGTTGAGGAACTGCTTGCCAGACTACGAGTCACGCAAAGAAGGTTATCGATGATGCAAAAAGTATCCCCTGCCGAAGCGGTTGTTTTTGTAAACGGAAAACTTCGTGTAGATTATGCTGCAGGTTGTGCTTATTTGAATGAAGAAGAGTTGCATTTAACACCTATTGAATATAAGTTGCTTTGCCTGTTGACAAGAAATATAGGAAAAGTTCTGACCCATACTTTCCTTACGCAAAGCATTTGGGGAAGTAGTTGGGATAATGATATTGCTTCCCTTCGTGTGTTTATGGCAACACTTCGTAAAAAAATCGAGAAAGAACCAAACTCTCCACAATATATCCAAACACACATTGGCGTGGGGTATCGGATGCTGAAAGTTGATTGAATTTCACAACACCATACTATACCGTTTCAGAATCCTCATACATAACTTCGGATAAAAGATATGAGAGGGATTATCGGACAGGCCTATATCGTGTTACAAAGTGTTGTAAAGCCTGCAATTTCGTGATTTTTAAAATTGACCGTTTTATAGAATACTATAAAAAATAATTCAAACCAAGTCTTTTATTTTTTAAAAGCGTGATATATATTAAGTGTATACAAAAACATGCGCATTCTTTTAAAGTCGTTTATAAATCTTAAATTCCTCAAGAAAGGAGAAAAATCATGAAAAAAGAGTATTGGGCGTTATTAGTTTTTGTGTTAATAATAGTATTGCAGTGGATTGGATTAGGATTTCATGGTCAAATAAGGTTTATTTTTTTGATAATTATATTAGTTCTAATTGTTTTATTTGCAATATTATTGCGAAAATAGTAAAAGTGATTTGTAAATAGTGAGGTAAAGGAATAAGGTGAAACCGATACACTTAGAGCAGTCCTTTACGGAACGGACACAGCCAGTCAATGCACAGTCTGATCCGGGTGTGGTTTTTAAATCCTTTTCAGCGTCCCAGCAGTCAATCCTATCTCCTTATTGTTCAATCAATTATTTGCGACAAAAATTAGAAGCATTTCAATCAGTTCACCATGTCACTTTTATTTTGTGTTATACTGTTTTCCAGTGTTTTCAGAGAATTTAATAACAAAATATAACAGTTATTAAATTTCTTAAAACAGGTGAAATCTCAATCGGGATTGACAGAGGTAATGAAATGTTTGAAGAATTAGGAATTATGTAATGAACTAGGTCTTGGCGAAGAGGAGAAATAGTTAACAAAGAGAGGTGCAGATGCTATGCCAGGTATACTCGTGGTTGAAGATGATGAAAATTTAAATCGTGGAATTACATTCTCACTGAAAAAATCCGGATATGAGGTTTTTTCAGCAGAATCAGTGAAAAAAGCGAAAAGAATTGCAAGTGATAATAATGTGGATGTTACCATTTGTGATGTGAATCTTCCGGATGGGAATGGACTGGAATTTGTAAGGTGGATGAGATGCAATTATAATACATACATTATTTGTCTTACAGCACTAGATCAGGAGATGGATCAGGTCATGGGATATGAAGCAGGGGCAGATGATTATATTACAAAGCCGTTTAGTCTTTCGGTACTTCTTTTGAAAATAGAAGCACATTTCCGCCGCAGACAGGAGAAAACGGAAGCCGGAAAGATGATTTCGGGAGATATCGTATTTATCGCAGGAGAAATGAAAGTCCTGATAAAGAGTCGCGAAATCAGTCTGACAAAAACGGAGTTGAAAATGCTGACTTTTTTTCTTCAGAATCCGAAACAGATTCTTTCAAAAACACAAATATTGGAAAATGTGTTTGATCTGGAAGGGGATTTTGTGGATGAAAATACAATCGCTGTCAATATCAGAAGACTCCGTGAGAAAATTGAAGACAATCCGGCTGCACCGGTCTATATAAAGAATATCAGAGGACTTGGATATATATGGAATCAGGAGGTAAGGCAGTGACAAAGAGATATCGCAAGAAGATCACAGTAGTGCTCTCCTTGGTATTGCCTGTCATAGTATTGTTTGCAATATTAAATTGCTTTACCACGTATGTGTTTTATGAAGATTATAAATATAAAATGAATCTTATGACAGACATTGCTGCAAAGGAAGAATTTTCCGGGCTGGATGTTGTTTCAGAATTGCTTAAGGATAAAGATATTGAAGCCAACGAACAGGGAAGGCGATTATTGGAGCAATATGGATACTGGGGGAATAAAGGGAATGCATTTTATTCGCAATTCCGGCATCAGGTTATGATGACCGGTGCTGTAAGCACTGTGATATGCGTGCTTCTTTTGACTTTTTTACTTTATTGGAAGAAAAAAGAAGATGCGTGTCATCAGAAAATTTTAGACCAGTTGGAAGAAATTCTGATCAGATTCCGTGAAAATAAATTTGATGATTTACTGAAAACGGAAAATCCAGCAGAACTGGAAAAATTGAATGACCAGCTTGAAGCAATCGGACATCATATTCAGTTGATAAAGGAAGAAGCAAGGGCAGAAAAGGAGAACACGAAAGAAATGGTTTCTGATATTTCTCACCAGTTAAAGACACCGGTTGCAGCTTTGGATACATGTTTTAGTGTGCTGATGCAGAATGACTTAAGTGCCACAGAACAGGAGGAGTTTCGTATCCGGTGTCGGAGTGCTCTGGATGGACTGGAGACATTATTGCAGTCGCTTCTTGAAATATCCAAGATGGAAACTGGACTGATTCAGATTAATAAGAAAAAACTTCCGCTTATGGATACTGTCATATCTGCTGTGAACCGCACTTATCCTAAAGCGGATGAGAAAGAAATTGAATTCGTTTTTGACTATGAAAAAGAGCTGGAAACATGCACGATTATGCAGGATAAAAGGTGGCTTGGTGAAGCTGTGATCAACGTTCTGGATAATGCGGTCAAGTACAGTCCGTGTGGTTCAAAAATATTTATCCGGTTACAAAAAAGAAACGATCTTGTAAGAATGGAAATTGAGGATCAGGGAATTGGTATTCCGCAGAATGAGTATCACAAAATTTTTCAACGATTTTACAGAGGAAGTTCCAAGGAGGTCATGGAAAAGAGTGGTACAGGAATCGGACTTTTTCTATCGAGAGAAATTATCGAAAAACACGCAGGTACGATTACGGTAACCTCCGGCAAAAAGAAAAAAGGAAGCACGTTTGTGATTCAATTACCATATGTTGGTTAAATTTTAAGTGAGCAGAAATCTTACAATTCTGTAAGATTTCTGCTCGTTTTTTGAAAGTGAAATGAAAGATTGTCCTGATACAATTTGGATGTAGGTTGAAAAATGACCAAATATATAAACAGGCAAAGAAAGAGTGCTGAAAAGGTACGCTTTACAGAATTAAAAAGGAGGCAACACATGAGTGTGATATTAGAAACCAAGCAGCTTTGTAAGTTTTATGGTGCAGGTGAGAATCAGGTCAAAGCGGTCAATCAGGTGGACATTCAGATTGAGCAGGGAGAATTTGTCGCAATTGTTGGAAAGTCAGGTTCCGGTAAAAGTACATTACTTCATATGCTTGGAGGGCTAGACACCCCGACAAAAGGCAGTGTTACTTTAGCAGGGAAAGATTTATACAGGATGAAGGAAGATGCCCTTGCTGTTTTCCGCAGAAGAAAAATCGGATTTGTTTTTCAGGCATTTAATCTGGTTTCATCTGTTAATGTCTGGGAAAATATTGTACTGCCACTGGGGCTGGATGGAAGAAAAGTGGATGAAGCGTATGTAAATGATATTATTGCAACTCTGGGGATTGAAAACCGGATTTATAATCTGCCAAATCAGTTATCCGGAGGACAGCAGCAGAGAGTAGCAATTGCAAGAGCACTGGTGAATCGTCCGGAAATTATATTTGCAGATGAGCCGACGGGTAGTGTTCAATTAGTACAACACTACCCAAAAACAACACCCGTGATATTCTGGTCATTGTCAATCCTTATTTCTTTAATGACCGAACGCCAAAGCGTGCGTTTTTCTTCACGGGTCAAAGTATCATAAATGGTTCTAAAGCTATTATCAAGAAGCCTGCGCACAGCTGCAAAGTCTGGCGGCGCTTCCTGCGCTGGTTCCGGTATCTGGTTCAGTGCAGAAACATATATTTGATAGTCCTTTTTATAGTCTTCAATGTCGATAAGGTCATTCACATACAGTTCTTTTAATTTAGTCAGCTTCCGTTTCAGTGCGGCTTTGTCAGTCCGGGCAACGGACGCTTTCTTTTTGGCTGCTTCCACGTCCCATTCAAGCTGGCAGCGTTCCAGTTCTTCCCCCAGATGGTCAAACAACCATGCTTCCACAACGTCTTCACGGGCTGAATGGTTATGACAGCAACGCCCACGCTGGAAATGCTGGTTGCAGCGGTAATAAAAATAATCACTGGATTTGTAGCCAACAAGTTTGTGCCCACATTCAGCACAAGTCAGAATGGAAGTGAAAATATAAACTTTGCCAGATGGAGCAGAACGCACATTGCGTGTCAGAAGCGCTTGCACCCGGTCAAATTGCTGTCTGTTTATGATTGCCGGGCAGAATTGGTCATTATATCTGCCGCCCCGGTCATACACGCCAGTGTACAGCTTTTCTTTCAGCATACGCCGAAATGTGGCGTCACACCAGTTCACGCCGTATGTTTCCCGGACATAACGGACAGTAGCCCGCTGGGAAACTGTGTTTTCAAAATAATTAAAAGCGTCTTGCACAATGGCTGCGTCTTCCGGTACGACTTCCAGCCGCTTTTCTTCATTCACACGGAAGCCGAACGGAGCAGAGCCGGAAACAACGGTGCCGTGTGCAATCTTGCTGTCAAATACAACGTCTATTCTTTCGCCGTCTATGTCGGCTTCATTCTGCGCAATGGACAGCTTCACATTGATATACAGACGTCCGTTTGCGGTTGTCGTGTCGTACTCTTCATCAGTGGTCTTCCAGTCGCAGTTGTGCGCCTGCAATATTTCCATAACTTTGTAATAATCAGCAACGGAACGAAACCAGCGGTCAAGGCGGGCAAAAAGCAAAATGTCCACTTCATCACGCTTGACGGCTTCCATCATGCGTTGAAATTCAGTTCTTTTGTGAATGTTCTTTCTGGCGGTCTTTGCGGCGTCAATATAAATTCCAACAATGACCCAGCCACGTTCCCTTGCGTATGCTTCCAGCCGTTCTTGCTGGGCTTCCAGCGACAAGCCTTTTATCTTTTGTTCTTCACCGGAAACCCTTATATATAGAGCAACCCGGACAAGCGCCGGGACAATTTCCTTGTTTCTCATAATATCACCACAATTCTTGTCAATTTCCTTTAATTTCCCGTCATGCCGTGATAATATAATAAGTGCAGACGGTATGTTGTATCTGGTATGATATATCTTTGCACCGCACCCGGAGTGTTCCCAGCACTGCGGGTGTTTTTATTGCCAATTTTTAACAGTAGTTGCAAGCCTGCCAGACCTTTATAATTGAAAAGCGCCCAGCTTTTCCGATAAAAGAAAGGTCGTGGGAGATAATGAAAAAGAAATACATATATCATAGCAACCATAATATATTTGCTATTTATTACAGCAGCAACAACACAATGTATATCAATCTTAACTTCACAGGAACGACACAACTAATCATTAAAAAGTAAAGCGGGACCGCTGGGCGTCCCTTTAGGGGGACTACCCAACGTCACTATTGCCGCCGCTATCAACTGGCGGGCATTGCTTTTCTAACTCTTCCGGTGTGTCCGGTACGTCGTCATACAACGGCTTTTCTTCCGGCACGTCTTCTGCGTCCGCAACGTCTATGTATTTATCAATCATACGTCGCAGTGCTTCCCAGTCTGCTTCATCAAAAAGCGCAAACGTCTTGAAAATGTTCTTTGCAAATTCATTCTGCCCGGTCATTACCCGGTCAATAAGTGCGCTGTATTCAGCTTCATTGCTGGCGTACATATCACCAGTGCCATTCAGCAGCCATTCTTCACTGATATTAAATTCACTACATATCAATTTATATAATGACAATTTCTGGTCCGGCTTTGAAAGTCGGTTGTTTTCAATATTATTGATAACATCACGATTGACGCCCAACCGTTCACCGAAAGCAGTCTGCGACATTTTCAAAGTATCTTTTCTTAAAAATCTAATACGTTCGTAAACTTCCATTGAGCAGATACCCCCTTTCTTTTGTTTTATGAGTTCACTATACAACAACAAATTGAGTAAGTCAACACAAAAATAATATAAAAATTGCAAAATAGAGTTGACATACTCAAAACAATGGTATATAGTGAGTATACAAGCACAGGACAAATGCTTGAAAATGAGTTAAAAGCACAAAGAACGGAGGTGGCAGCAGATGGCAAAGAGATTTCTATATAATCACTTTTTCCGCTACGTTTTAGCAATTTTCCCACGCTTGCAGTACACGGAGTTTGGAAGCGCACCAGACCCGGAACACCTGCAAGACATGAGAAAATATGTTGCTATCTGGTTCAGCTGGTTCGGTCATACATTCTGGCGCAAGGTTTACTTGCTGGACCCAGAAGACCGCAACTTTTGAAAATCAGAACCGCCACAGCGAGGGCACACAAAAAGCGTCTGGCTATCAGAATATACACGGTTTACGGTATTACATTTGATACAGATATAATCACCCTTGCCCGGCACGGCTCCGGATTTCACATAACCCATAACAACACCCCCTTTGCTATGAATTGCCAGCCCTGCACTGGCTGACAATTCAAGTATAGCAGAGGACCACAACACAGAAAAGGAGGAAACGAGCATGGCAGCAGTTGCAATGGAAGATAAGAAAAAAGAAATGATTGAGAAGACCGCACAGGAGTTCCAGAAGTTAAATGGCGACAATCAGATGTTCATTTTGGGCTATATGCTGGGTATTCAGCAGGAACGCCAGAGAACCACACCGCAGCCACAGACGGCATAGGAGGTGGCAGGAATGGAAGTGCAAGGAACATTCAATGCCCAGCGCTTCTTTGACACTTTGGCAATGATTATTTCACAGCGGGAGGGCGTAAAAGTCACCGTGACTGTGAAGCAGCCGGAGCCGGAAGAGAAAAAGCAGCGGTCAGCATAGGCGCTGGGCGAAAAAGCAAAGGTTTTTCAATAGTCAAAATGTGAATAGTAGCGAAAAGCTATTCAAGATAAAACATACCAGATACAAGGAGGAAAAGCGCAAATGAAAGAATTTGTGAAGAAAAAAGCGGTCATTGTCAAAGACAGACTGGGACTGCCAAACTACATGACCATGTTTTACATGGAGCCGGGGACGTACAACCCGGAGGACGTGCCGGAAATGTTCAAAATCAGAAACAAGATTGTTCCGGCAATTCTGATTTCACAGTACCACAATACAACAATGAAGAGTATGGGCGGTGACGTTGCAGTGTCACTGCCGTACCAGCAGCCACGCCACACAATCACACTTGATGAAGCGGCGGCAGCCTGCGCCAGAAAGGGTGAGGGCTGGCACCTTATGACAAACACGGAATTTGTCTATCTGCTACATGAAGCGGAAGAACTGGGGCGCATAATAGGCGGCAACACGAACCACGGAAGCAATGCAGACAACCCGCAGGAAAAGGGCGTTGTATACGACAGCGCCGGAAGAACACTGACCGGGTGTGACCCGCTTACATGGTCACATGACGGAACCGCAGGCGGCGTGTTCGGTATCTGCGGTAACTTCTGGGAATTTGTAACGGGCTTACGCCTGCATAAAGGTGTTGTGGAGTACACAAAGGACAATGACGCAGCAGTTGAGGGCTACAAGGACGAAGCCCCGGACTGGACCGTTGCAGAGGTAAACGGAAAGCCATTGAAGCTGTACGGCAGCAGTGACGGCGGCGTGGTTATGTCAACCGCAGAAAAGATAGAAAAGGACTGGGACGGCTGCCACATTGCAGAATTGCAGCTGGAAGAGTTGGAAGACGTACCGGAAATTGCGTACAAGCTGGGAATTGTACCGCACGACTGGAAGAACGAAACAGCCGGAATATGGGCAGACAGTGAACTTGAAGAAGCCGTGCCTTTGCGGGGTTCGTGTTTCAGCAACACTTCCAACGGTGGCGCTGGTGCGCTGATCTTGTACAGCGCCCGTTCGCACGTCGGCGGCAGCGTTTCGCTCCGTTCCGCTTTATTCTTGGAAAGCTGGGAACTGGTAACTGATTTACTGAAAGCGGGTGCGGAAGCACACGCAGGAGCGCAGGACGAATGAGCGCAGATAATTTCCCATACGTCGAGGGACAGCCAGCGGAAATCTATTTTGACGGCAAATGGCACCGGGGCAAGATAATTGCCGGGTACAGATTTAGGGACGGAATAGTGACCGTACAGACGGAAGATGGGCAGAAAATCTGGTGCGGTGAGAGCCGCAAAGAGTTATACAGAGCATTGTAAAAATGGCAAGCAAAAAGCCTTTGAAGCTGTGCCGGAAACACAAAATCAAAGGCTTTTCAAAAGTCAATATGTTAATAATTCAATACACGTTTATTATACCATATTGGCGGTTACAAGTCAAACATTTTAGGGCTGAAAAGTCCTTGAAAATAGCGGGTTTTATCCCTGCTAAACGGGCTTGTATGGGGTATTAACATTCCTACGAATATATAAATTTATATATATGCTGGTATGGAGATAATAAGCAGGATTGATGGGGGATAGGCACCACCATTTCTGGTATACCCTTATACGCTAAAAAGGTATCAGACAGAAAAGGAAGTGCAGTGGTGTTTATCAGAGAGAAGAAGACAGACTGTGCCAATTATAGAGAAGTGGACATAATACCACGAACAGAAGCAGCAGAGCAGGCAGCCAGAGGGAAGAGGGGTAAGAAAAGAAAAGTCAATGCCCCAAAGCAAAAAGACCTTAACGACAAGAACGCCAAACGGTATCTGGTGCAGCTGGGAAATGGCAACTTTCACATAGGGGACCTGCACACGTCATGCACCTATGACGCAGAAAACCTGCCGGAAACAGTCGAAGAAGCAGAAAACATTGTGACAAACTACCTGCGGCGCATAGCATACCGCAGAAAGAAACTGGGGCTTGAACCACTCAAATACATACTGGTAACAGAATACAAGTACAGCAAGGACGGGCAGTGCCTAAAGCGTATACATCACCACATCATTATGAATGGAGGGCTTGACCGTGACGACGTGGAACTAATGTGGACAAAAGACCGCATTAACTGGAAAAAGACAAAAGACCCGGAATACAGAGCCAGTATAAAGCAGATGGGCTGGGTGAACGCAGACCGCCTGCAAATGAATGAAAACGGAATAGAGGGACTTTGCAAGTATATTGTCAAGGACCCGCAGGGAAAGAAACGCTATTCCAGCAGCAGAAACCTTGACCGCCCGGAAACAACCAGAGAGGACGGCGGGGAGAAGCAGCAGCGTGACCAGAACCACTGGAAGTACAGCCGAAATCTGAACGCACCGGAAGAAAAGTGCAATGATTTTAAGTACAGCAAAAGAAAAGTGGAACAGTTGGCAAAGTCACCGGACGCAGGGCTGGAAGAGTTCAGAAAGATATATAGCAATTACAACATTGTGTCATGCGAAGCGGTCTTTTATGAACAGACCGGGTGGCATATTTACTTGAAAATGTGGAAAAAAGAGCCAAAAAAGGCAGGACAAGGAGGAAAACGAAGTGGAAACAGGAAGAAAAACAAGGCTGCGCCGGATATTAAGGCGTAAGAGGATAAAAAGAGCAATTAAGGCATACGGAAATTACATTGCAGCAGGCGTGCTGGTATTCATTGTGTGCGTGGCTGTGGTAGGTGCGGCAGTAAAGCCGACAGCAAACACACTGCCGAAGAACACACCGGAACCAGTACAGACCACACAGCCGACAGAAAGCACCACAGAAGAAGTGGAAGCGTACCCGTTCAACCTCATGTCACTTGACTGGGACGGGGAAGCACTGGACGGCTGGACACGCTATGAAGTGCCGGAGGACTACGCAGACAACGGCGGGTATTTACCGGAATGTATGCAGCAGTACACATACATAATCTGCAAGCAGTATGGCGTTGAATATACGCTGGTGCTGGCAATTATCGAGATAGAAAGCGGGTACAGATGGGACGCCAGCTGCAAAGAGGGTTCAACCGGATATATGCAGGTATTACCGAAGTGGCACAAAGAGCGTATGCACAGACTGAATGTTGATAATGTGAAAAATCCATATTTCAACGTGCTTGTCGGCGTAGATTATCTGGCAGAACTGCAAGAGAGGTTCGACACAGAAGCAGAAGTGCTGACAGCCTACAACTACGGTGTTGCTGGTGCTTATGAACACGTATGGAACAAAGGATTGACAGAAACAGAGTATTCAAGAGAGGTGCAGCAGGCGAAAGAAAGAATTGAAAGAAGAATGAGGGGTGAATGGTGATGGAAAATGAAATCAGACTGGGTGACATTATGGACAAGCTGACGCCCAGTGACAGAGTGGTGATATATAACGCAGCCAGACAGGTTGTATACCGTGGATATGCTGCAAACGCAGTGCATGGAACATTGAACCCGCAGCGACGCATTAAGAAAATGGGGCTGGGAATGGAAACATACAGAGCCACGGAACAAATGTGGGACTGGGAGAAAACAGACAGCCTGCCGGAGCAGGTGCCAGTTGAACAATTCACACAATACCGGGTGGAAGACCTGCAACACATTCTGTATATCAGAATTGAACTGAAAAGCGAATTTGAACAGTAAAGGCAGGTGAAAAGAGTTGAAAAAGCAATGGGAAGCACCAGAACTGGAAGAAATGCCAGTGGTCATATTATCACTGCACCAGAAATGGTGGCAGAAGATGGCAGCAGGTGAAAAGGTTCTGGAACTGCGGAAGACAAAGCCGCAATGCAAAGCACCGTTCCGGGTGCTGGTATACGTGACAGGCGGTGCCGGGGTGCTGGGTGAATTTATTTGCCCGGAGGTTTTGGAAATCAAGAACTTTGAAGAAGCAGAGAAGAAAAGCAAGGTTCCTGCACATGATATTCACAATTATGCAGCAGGGAGCCGCAACAAGGTTTACGGCTGGGAAGTCGCAGACGTAAAAGAGTACCCACGAGCAGTGGCGCTGGAAGAACTGGGAATTAAAAGGGCGCCGCAGTCGTGGCAGTATATGAGGTGAGAACATGGACCAGATACAACATGACAAAATCAAAGCAAAGCTGGCAAAGATAAAAGCCCTTGCAGAACGTGGCGTAGGTGGAGAGAAAGAAACCGCAATGCGTATGTATGAGGAATTAAAAGCCAGATACGAAATTGAAGACGAAGAAATAACACTGGACGAAGTGACGCTGCACTGGTTCAGCTACAAGAACGATTTAGAAGAAGACCTGCTGACGCAGATTTTCTTCATGGTGACAGGAAGTGCCAGCTATCACAGATACACCGGAAGTTATAGCCGCAGAAAAAAGCGTGGCTGCGACTGCACAGAGGTTGAAGCGGCAGAAATCACACTGTATTTCAATTTCTACAAAGAGGAACTAAAACGGGAAATGGAAGCGTTCATGGCAGGCTTTAAGTTCAAAAACAACCTATTCCCGGACGAAAACGCCCGTTGCTATCAAGAACATAAGGGAGAAGAACGGGAAAGAACAGACGAAGAAAAAAGAATGTTGAAAAAGGCTGCTTTCTTTGCAGGCTTCATGGACGGCAACCAGCCGCCACGGGCACTGATAGGAGAACCGGAGGAAGAAGACTGATGGAAGATAGACAGAAAATCATTGCAAAGCTGGTGAAGATTAAAGCCCTTGCAGAACGTGGCGTAGGTGGAGAACGGCAGACAGCGCAGCAAATGTATGAAGCATTAAAAAGGCGCTATGGCATTACAGACGAAGAAGTGAACCGGGCAGCAGTTCCGGTGGACATAAGCGGAATTGACTTGAAAAAATTCTGGGGTATCAGTTTCAGAATGGCACTGATTGTATACAGCCTAAATGAAGAACAAAAAACGTGTGAAATGTGCAGACAAGTTCTTTTGCAAGAACCGGAATGCGAAACGTGCAGCACATATAAAAATACAAAAGGCTTGCAGCAGCAGTTTGAAGACCTGCAAAGGCAGCTTGAAAAAGCAGCAGTGGAGGTGTAGCGCATGGCAACAAGGAAACCAAGAAAGCCAAAAGCACAGAAGAGCGAATATCCCACATTGCCGGGACAACTGGGATATTTGAACAGTTACTATTGCCCGGTATGCGGAAAGCATTTGTTTTCAGCGTATGACAAGGATTTGCGGAAAGACCGGGAAGACGGCTATTACTTCCATGTGTCCCGTGATTTCAATTATTGTAGTAAATGCGGAACGCTTCTGGATTTGGACGAATGGAAGCGAGAGGAAGAACCAGCGGCAGCAGATGAAGAACTGACGCTGGAAGATTAGGAGGTGACGGCGGGTGAATGATTTGCTGTATGTGTGCAGCCCATACCGGGGCGACACAAAGCGCAACAAGGAATATGCACGCAAGCTGACACGGGCAGCTATAAACAATGGCTTTGTCCCGGTCACGGTGCATTTATACTTGACGGAAGTTACAGACGACCAGAACCCGGAGGAAAGAAGCCGGGGCATGGCAGCGGGAATGAAGATACTTGAAAACTGCAAATACATTCTAATTGGCAACAAGTACGGCATATCAGATGGCATGAAAGCAGAAATGACGCTGGCAGCACTGAAAGGAAAAGTCATGCTGTATGAGCAGGACGGCAAAATATATCTGGTGGACAGCCGGGAAGAAACCACAGGAGGACAAGACAATGAATGAAGAACAGAGAATGGCAGAGGTTGAGAAGTTCAAGAATTACTTTTCATACATAAGCAGACCGGGAGCAGACAAACTGCTTGCATGGCTTGAAGAAGCGGGATTTTTCACAGCCCCGGCAAGCACAAAGTATCACGGAGCCTACGCAGGCGGTCTGGTAGAGCATACAAACTATGTATACCGCAGATTGGTTCAGCTGGCAGACGCAGAGGACAAAAGACAGGGTAGAACGTACCCGGAATACACCGTGGACACAATCGCAGTTGCAGCGCTTCTGCATGATGTTTGCAAGGTGGACGCCTACAAAGTGGAAAAGAAGAACCAGAAGCAGAAAGACGGAAGCTGGAAAGAAGTTGAGGTGTACGGATATACAAACAGCCTGCCGCTGGGACACGGTGAAAAGTCAATTATTCAGATTATGCGATATATGCAGCTTACGGAAGAAGAAATGCTGGCTATCAGATGGCACATGGGCGCTTTTGATAACGCAGTAAAGGGCGGCAGCTATGACATGAACAATGCTTTTGCAGGCAGCAGGCTTGCAGCCATGCTTCACATTGCAGACATGATGGCAACACACCTTGACGAAAGGACAAACGCCCATGAGTAGAGCATATTACAGAAAGCGCAGTGAAGCCACGGAGCAGGAAAGAGTTATAAACTGGGCGACGTTCTATGCAAAGGACTTCCCGGAATTGGAATTGCTGCACCACATACCAAACGGCGGTAGCAGGAACCAGCTTGAAGCGGCGAACCTTAAACGGCAGGGAGTAAAAGCAGGCGTGCCGGACTTATGCTTGCCAGTAGCCAGAAACGGAAAACACGGGCTTTATGTTGAAATGAAGTGGGGAAAGAACAAAACCACAGAGAAACAGGACTGGTGGCTGGAACAGCTACGGCAGCAGGGATATGAAACAGCGGTTTGCTGGACAGCAGAAGAAGCAATGGACACAATAGCGGGTTATCTGGGAATTATGGAGCAGACCGGAAGAAAGGCGGAAGAATAAATGGGAGCAATGGACCACACATTGAAACAGACAGTGCCATATTACAGCACCATGAAGCGTGCAGGGGCGTTCAGAAAGCCCCAGAAGCCACAGAAGCGGCAGAAGAGAACGACGCTGACAGAATACAGCCAGAACGGGCAGAAAGCCATATTAAAACCGCACGTCACAGTCAATCAAGCCGCAAAGAAGCTGTACGACTACGAACAAACCGGATTGTCACCACATGAGGTTGCAAACCTTGTTGAGCAGGTGCAGAACTTGACAAGGCGTGTGAAGAAATACGAAAGCTGGGAAGAATGAACGACGTTGACCGCTGCTTGATATGCGGCGAAGTTATCCCGGAGGGTTCGCAGGTCTGCACCGCCTGCCGCAATAAATACGACATTGTGACCGGGGAAACAGAAGAAATGGCACAAGAACTGCGGGACATAGCAGACGTGCTGAAAATCACAGAGGGCACAGACACAAACATTAGAAAGTCAATGGAAAGCATACTGCGGATAGCAGACAGACTGGAAAGGACAAGCAATGGGAAAAGAAGATAAACAGCCACAGTATTTGCCGTTAATCGTAAAAGCAAAGTTACATACTGGCGGCAGGGACTATGAAAAAATCAAAGAGGAATTAAAGGGGCAGGGCTTCACCTGCAAGCAAATGAAAGCAATGGTGCGTGAGGGCAACTATTTTGACGGGCTTGTGTTGTATCTGTCAAAGTGGAATTGGGACAACCACGAAAGCTGGCACCTTTACAACTGGGACGCAAAGGACGACGAAAAAGTTATGCTGGCACTGTATGAAGCGGAACAGTACCACCCGTACGCAGAAAACAGGTACAAGGGAGATTTTGAGAAGTTCCAGAACGACTGGAAAAACGAGGAATACGACCCCGGTATGACATTCACTTTCAAGGACAGTGAAGTTGAAGTGCTGGAAGTCCTGCAAGAAGAGGTGGACAACATAGACCACGAAACGGTCAAAAGGCAGGTGGCGGCAGCAGAAGACGCCCAGTACCAGAAGAGAAGAAAACAGCGCCAGCGACGCAAGCAGGCAAGCAAGGGCAGCAGATACCAGCGCAAATACTTTTAGGAGGAACAAAGATGGCGAAAAAGAAGCGGAAGTATTACAGCGGGAAAGAATTACTATACCGCCGACAGCTGGAACGGCAGCAGGCAGAAGCGGAAGAAAAGACAAACAACATAAGAGTGCGCCAGCTACACCAGATAAACGCAAGCAGCCGGGCTATTGGCTGGGCAAAACAGAAAATGAGGGAGGGAAAGAACAATGATTGCATTTCTGATTGAGGTTGTAAAAGCACTGGTAACATTCTTTGCGGTCTGCGTAGGGCTGGGCATTTTATATCTGGTCTTTGTAGTGGTCAGAGAAGTTGGCTGGGAGGTAAGAAGACAGAACAGAGAGAAACACGAACAGGAGGACAAAGAGGAATGAAAGCAGAATTTTTCAAGGCGGTGTGCCCGTTAGAGATTGGGGACACAGTAGCAATCAAGGTAACAAAGGACGGAGAAACAAAAGAAGCGCTTTACTTGCCACAGGGCTGCACGGTGATTACAACGGCAGCAGTTGCACTACATAAGGTCACGGACATTGCAACACTTCACTATCTGAAAAAAGGCGAAACACAGTTCTTGTATGAACTGGACGGCTGCGGGAAGTACGAACCATTGACCGTGAAAGTTCCGGTCAGAGAATTTGCAGAAGAACTGAAACGCCGTGGCAGATAATAACAAATACTTACGGAAGTATACAAAATATACAAATATACTTCCGTAAGATTGTGCAGAATGTCAATAGATTTTATACTTCCGTAAGTATATAATAAAGACAGTTAAAGAAGTAAAGCAAACGGAGGTACACAAAATGACATTGCAGGAAATCAAAAAAGAATACCAAAAAATGAGCAGACAGCTTAAAAAACAAAATCTGAATTACACTTGCGTTATGAACGCTAAACAACAGAGGTTAGGAACAGCAACGATTTGTTTCTTTTCTTCCATGGACCATGAAGCAAGAATAAAAAGAGCAGAAGCACAGTTGGCAGATACAGCAGACACAATGAAAGAAGCTAAAAAGTCAGCGCAATACTGGGGGAAGAAAATAGACACACTGCGCAGCTGGGCGGCTGATGAAAAGTGCAGTACACGTCAAACTTGGATTGACATTGTAGAAGCATACGACAACGGCACATTGGTTGACAAAGAGTACCGAAGAGAAGAAGACCAAAAACATTCATGTTTAAAAAGCTGCAAGGAAGATTTTGAAAAGAACGGAACGCTTGAAGAACAGAATAAAAGAGGAATGAAAAGACTGGAAGAACTAAAGACGGCAGACCCGGTAAAGACATTTTGCAAGAACACGGGCGCAACAATGCAGTTGGAATACAAGGAAGACAGCAATATGACACTTTGGTATCTAAGATTTTTCTACAAAGAGAATTAGAAGCACGGGTGGCGCAATGGATAGCGCAGCAGCCACCGAAGCTGCCGGGTGCGGGTTCAAGTCCCGCCCCGTGCATTACTGGGAAGCAACTATAAATTCATACCAGATACAAGGAGGAATACCACATGAAAACATTATCAATTATCAATCTCAAAGGGGGAGTGGCAAAGACCATTTCCAGCGTAAACATGGCACATATTCTGGCAGCAGTAAAAGGCTTCAAAGTCCTGCTGATTGACAATGACAAGCAGGGCAACGCCAGCAAGATTATGAACCGCCACAGCTATGACCACAAGGGAACGGCAGAAGTAATGACGCAGAGGGGCATTGACCCGGCAGAGGTTATCCAGCACACAGACTTTGACGGGCTGGACATTATCACAGCAAACATGAATTTGCTTACAGCCAACCTTGAAGTCATGCTGGACCAGTCCAGACCGCAGCAGACCCGCTTTAAGAAGTTTCTTGACGGCTTACAGAATGAATACGACTACTGCATTATTGACAACGCCCCGGACATTAACATTTCAACCATAAATGCGCTGGTGGCTTCTGATGATGTGATGGTGCCTATCACCATTGATGATTTTGCAATAGACGGGCTGGCAGAACTAAAAGAACAGATTGACAACACCCGTGAGGACCTAAACCCGCAGTTGCGCTTCTGCGGCTGCTTTGTCACACAGTACGACAGAACCAATGAAGCAGACACACAGGGCGAAACGATTGAAAGCACATACACGGCAGACAGCACAGAGGGAACCGGGCAAACACTTGAAGTCAACGAAAAGGTCAGAAGCACAAATGAAGCATACGAACTGGCGAAAAAACGACTGCGTGAAAAGAACACACAGCAGTTTACAGCAAGTTTCACAATGCTTGGTGATGTGCAGCTGGTGGCAGGTGCCACAGTCAAATTAAGCCGTTAGCGCAGGGGTACAAAGTAACATACCGTGACGCATGGTGCGCAACCTTTGGTTCAAAGATTGCCATTGAAGCGGGCTACACAGACATTATCCCTACGGAGTGCAGCTGTGACCGTCAGATTAAGTTGTGAACGGTCTTACAAGCAACACCATTTACGCTGGGCAGACATTGAAGCTGCTTGCATAATCAACAGGAGGAAAAGACAATGGATAATGTAATTTATGCAGCCGTATATTTTGCCGTAACACTGGGGGCGTTCTTGATTGGAAAGTACGTTTGCCCAAACGTTCCAAAGACCGTCACAGACAAGCTGGGCGAACTGTCAGAGTGGGCGGCAAAGTTTGTGGAATGGGCAAAAGAGTTCAAAAAGGATAAGACCGGGGAAGAGAAGATGGCAGCAGTTGTGGAGCAGTTGAAGAAGATTGCTGATGAAGCCGGGCTGAATGTCACAGAAGACCAGCTGAAAGCCATTGCACAGACGGCATACAATGCCATGAAAGCCGGAGAGAAAGAAAGCAACACCGCAGAACCGCTGGAAGCACTCACAGCCACACCAGCTGCAACGGTAGTGATTAACACCACGGCACCAGTGACAACAACAGAGAAAGTAGCTATTGCCACAGACAATGTGCCGGAGGGTGCCACGGAAACCAACGCAGACGGCACAGTGAACCTTTACGACGCAGCCGGGAACATTACCGGGAGCGTGACAAAGGAAGAAGCAGAGAAGATGGCGGCAGAAGTCACAAAGATTGTTGACGAAGAGGGAAACACGCTGGCAAACCTTAAATAATGCCGCTGACGCTTTGCAGAATAAGCCAGAATGAGAAGAAAAGACCGTAAGTGGAGAAATACACCACTTGCGGTCTTTTTACGTTTACGGGGCAAATACGGCGTTATATCGGTTTATATGTGTAATCAATGCCGTTTTCAACAGCTTTGATACTGTCTATCTGGTCTTTATAGCAGCCACGGGCAGCAATCACACGGGCTTTTCTGACGGCTTCATTTTGGCTTCTGGCGCTTATATGCAGCCAATCAATGCGGACGCCATCATTGTTCATAATGGATATTGCAAAGGATTTGTGAGCAATGCGCTTCACAGAACCTTTGCCGTTGCACTGGTAGCAATGCCCGGTCACACCGGATTTGTAAATGAATTTACCGGAGCCGCCGCACTTACTGCAAGTAATTATATCAGACATATTCACACCCCCTACATTGTACCGATAAAATCAGAACTGGTCAGCGCCCAGAACTGGGCTGCGTGTATAGTTGGAAACTTTGGTATTTCCCATGTGATACCGTCATACACAATCTTGTATACGCCGCCTTTGTTTATTGTCAGATAGTATTTATCAGTATCACTTTTTCGGTCTGCCGGGTGCGTGTCTTGCACCATGAATGAAAGCCCGTTCTTTCTGAAACGTCTATTATAAGATTTTCCCATATATTATCACCATTCTTTCTGGGCGGCAGCAACGCCGCCCGTGTAGTTATTAGTCAAGGCAACATTCCATTGAAATTGGATATTGTGCTTTTAATTTTTCAAAAGCCGCCTTTGTGACCCGGTAGCTGCGCCAGTTTTCAATTTTCTTCTGGCAACCATCAATCCAGTGGGCTTCAATTTCTGTAATGCCCCTGCCTTTTAATTCAAGCGGGGTATCAACAAAATAATGTTTGCCATAATATGAAAGGCTGGCTTCCATCTTAACTTCTGGCTTGCGCTGTCCCATTTCTGGGGTGTAGCAGTGCAGACCGTTTATTCTATCTTCCATGTAAATGATTTTTCCCATATCGTTTGACCTCCGTGTGTTTGATTTCCTTAACTGTCTTTATTATATACTTACGGAAGTATAAAAACAATCGGCAAAATATACAAATATACTTCCGTAAGATTGTATAAAATGTATACTTCCGTAAGAAAACAAAGTGTGATATACTGATTAAAAACCACAGGAGGTGCAGAAAATGCCAGATACAACAGAAAAGAAGACCATACCGAGAGGACCAGCAGCCACGGCAGCAAAGAACAAATACCGTGACAATAATTATGACCGCATGGAACTTGCGGTGCCAAAAGGAATGAAAACACGCATAAAAGAGATTGCAAAAGAACAGGGCTATTCATCACAAAACAACTATGTTGTGGAAGCGGTAAAAGAGAAGTACCAGCGGGACACCGGGGAGGAATTGACGTGGCAGAAAGAATGATTATAGAGCCAGTGAAGAGGATAGCAGAAAATTATCTGGAAACCAGAAACAAGGTGATTGAAAATTGCTGGTGCATGATAGTTGGGAACGACACGCCAAAGCAGGAAGACGGCTGGCTTGAAATAATGAACGGCAGGCAAACAGAAAACGGGATTGCTAATATATACAACTTTATGTATAAAAGGGAAAAGAGCGCTGACGCTGGAAGAAGTACAAGGGTGCGGGGCAAGCAGGTATTTTATCAGCAGCGGGGAATATACACTGGAAGACTACATGAGAGCGGTGCAAAATAATTCTGAAAAACTGTGAAAAAACTATTGACTTTATACTTCCGTAAGTATATAATAAAGATAGTTAAAGAAGCAACAATACTTTGACGAATACGGCAAGGGAAAGGAGAAAACATGGCAGACAATATGACAGATAAACAGTTTGAAAAAATCTTGAAAATGGTTGAAATGATTTTGGACGGCTGCAAAGACCTTGACGAAGCAAAAGCAAAGGTTAAGGAACTTACAGAAGACCAGAAAAAAGAAAAGTCGGCAGAATAGCCGACAGGGTACAAACAGAGGGGCGGCGGGCTTGCCACCAAAGCCCCAAACTGTTTATATAGATATAATATCAAGAAAACGTGGCAAGGTCAATACAATTCAATACGGAGGAAAACGGAATGGAAACTGAAATGGAAAGCAGAATTGCAGACCCGTTCAGCTGGGACGGACACGAAGCAGAAACACTGCTTGTTTGCGAAAGTGGAAGCGGAAGAGCAAAAGAACTGGTGGCAGTTGTGACAGTAAAGACAGAGGGAAGACCAGAAGCATTTTACAGAGTGAGAGAAGCAGGAGAAAAAGACGTTGACTTTGAAAGCTGGCTTGAAGCGGTAGACTATTACAACTGCATTGGAGTAGAGAGCCACCCGGCAACACCGGACACCGGAATTGCAAAAACGGAGTTGCAGGACGAAGACTGGAAAACAGCAATAGCACAGAAAAAGCCAACAATCCCGGCAGGCGCAGTGGTAAAGATAACTGGAACACTGCAAAATATGTATGGGGACTTTGTGAAAGTGGAGTACAACGGCGTAAAGTACACGGTTGAGCCACGCAAACTGGATATGCCAAAGACGCTGGAAGAGCAGAAACAGGCAATCAGAAAAGCGACACTGGCAGCAGGCGCAAAGATAAATCACAAAGAAAGAATTTGAAGAGAGATACCCGGAGGTAAGCACATACGGTCTGGAAGCATACAGCCCAGTATATCTGGAAAACGGCGTGGTTCTGATTGATAAGGAATGGAACGGAGAAGTTTACACAGTCAAGGACGAAGAGGGAAAAGAAAGAACATACAGACCAGTGCAGGAGCCAGACGAAGTGGACGACGACGGCGAAGTTTTACAGTGGAAAACAACTGGCTACGAAGAAGAGTTTTAGAAAAGAAGAACCCCGGCAGGCAGCAGCCTTGCAGGGGTTTTCTATTTTGTACTAACTTAACACAGCCCACAGGAAATCTTGATTCTAAGACCAGTGATGAGGTAATCGCCCTGCTTAAGATGACAGCAAAAAAATATGGACAGACAATTGTAATGATTACCCATGATGACGAAATTGCACAGGTCGCTGATCGTATTCTGGTAATTGAGGATGGACAGGTGGTGGATTTTAGATGAAGACAATAAGCAGGATTGCATATAGCAATGACAAAAAGAACAAGACAAGAAGTATACTGATTATGATGTCCATCTGTCTGACCACGATGTTGCTTGTGATTATCAGTACTGTGGGAAATGGGGTAATTCGTTTACAGAAAAGTCAGGCGGCAGGATCATATGGGAGCAATTATGGTCTGTTTGTTTCCGCAGACGGATCGCAGTTAAAAGAAGTAAACCGCCGTGCGGAAATAGATGCTACAGGCACTATGTGCACCGAAGGTATCATAAAAGGCAATGAAAAAGGCGGGTTTGTCTGCATGGATGAGACTGCAAGAAAAATGCTTCCCTATAATAAGGAATATGAGTTAAAGGAAGGAAAGTATCCGGGGGAAACGCAGGAAATTGCCGCAGGAAGAGCATTTTTTAGTGAAATGGGATATGATGATGTAAAGGTCGGAGATACGGTTACACTGGATTACCGCGCAGGGATGCAGTCAGAATATAAGCCGGAAGAATTTGTTGTCAGCGGAATCCTATATGATCGGGATGAGTATACCATCGAGGCATCTTATGTTGCTTTCGGGTCACAGGAGTTTTATGATGAGCACGTCGCAGAGAATGACAGACAGTATAATATTTATTTTACTTTAAATGATTCTGCAAATGTATCTATGAATAATATTGATTCGGTTATAAAGCAGATTGCAGCAGCTTGTGGGATCGAAGAAAAAAACGTTATAGTCAATGATCTCTATTTGCAATGGGTCTTGCAGCCGAGTTATGAAACGATTGCGGTATGCGGGGTTTTGATTCTTGCAATTGTACTTTTCTCTGTTGTGGTTATTTATAATATTTTTCAGGTCGGTATTGCCAACAAGATACAGGAGTATGGAAAAATCAAGGCTCTGGGAGCGACAAAAAAGCAGATGAAACAACTGATCTTCAGAGAGGGCATTTTTTTGACAATTTTTTCAATACCGGTTGGATTGCTTCTTGGTTTTCTGATTGCAAAATGCGGTTTTAACTGGCTGGTAGAACAGGGAAACCTTGTATCAACCGGAACGGGCTCTATGGGAGTTCAAAATCAGCAGGTGCCACTGTTTTCCCTGCCTGTTATGCTTCTATGTATTTTCGTGTCATTTTTTACCGTTGCTTTGGCGCTGCGTAAACCAATGAAAATTGTTTCACGGATTTCACCTATCGAAGCAACACGGTATTTAGAAAATGCAGAAACACAAAAAAAAGGAAAACGAAATGGCAGAAAAAATGTCACCGTGTTTTCTATGGCAATGGCAAATATAACGGGTAATCCAAAAAGAACCATTGGTACCATCCTCACACTGGGGCTTTCCTGCGCATTGTTTGTGATTATCTCTAATTATGTAGGAAATATTGATACGGAGCATGAAGCACGTCTTTCCGTTAATCATGGACAATTTGAACTGCAGCTTGACTATTCTGCTGAGTATGATGAAAGATATCCGGAGAATAATCTGGATACGATTCTGACGGATGATCCATTGAATGATTCGCTGATTGAAGAAATCAAAAGCATTCCGGGAGTAACAGATGTCATGACGAGAGAGATTGTCTCTGTAAATCTGAACGGAACAAGATTTCCAGCTGATATTGTGAGTAAAAAGGATTTTGATTTTATGCGCCAAGAAGGGGATATTGGCTCTATGGACTATGATCAGGCGGTAAAGAATGGTGATATTTTCTTTGGCTGGTCAACGTGGATGGAACAAGATGGATATGCTCCGGGTGAATCCATTGCATTTGACTTTGAGAATGGAAGTGGAACCTATACCTATCAGGGAAAGATTGCAGGATCTTTTGTAAGTGCGGACACTTATCTTGTCATTCCGGAAGGTGTATATCGTTCCATGAATCCGAGAGGAACAGCCTATGGCTATCTGTGGGTGGACTGTGATAAAAAAGATGTGGCATCTGTAGAACAAAGTCTGAATACTTTGATTTCTAATACTTCGCATATAAAAATGGATACTTATCATGCGCAGTTACAATCTGCCGAATTTGCAAGCAGCATGATGAAGCTTGGCTGTTATCTGTTTATGGCTATTGTAGGACTCATCGGGTTTATGAATATGGCGAATACCATGATCATGAATATTACGACAAAAAAGCAGGAATATGGTATATTACAGGCTGTGGGTATGACAAATAAACAATTAAATTTATGCCTGCAGTTACAGGGATTGATTTTTACGGTTGGTACCATATGCGTAGCTTTGATCATTGGTCTGCCGCTCGGCTATGCACTTTTTTCCTATGCAAAACATAATGGAATATTTGGAATGAATATCTATCATGTTCCAATCGTACCAATTTTTATTATGATTTTTTTGGTCGGCCTGTTGCAGATTGTACTTTCCTGCGTTTTAAGCAGTAATCTGAAAAAGAAAACGCTGGTTGAAAGAATAAGGTATCAGGGATAGCAAGTAATATGTAATGAACTAGATCTTAACGAAGAGGAGAAATAGATAACTTCAATTTGTATGTATAGGCAACTGGCATCCTGCAGATAATATGCTGCAGGATGTATACATATATTACGGGACTTCATTCATAAGAGTGGAGTCTCTTTTATTTTGTCTTGTATAACGGAAAAAGTTTTGGTTGAGCAGCAGTTGGAATAATGATAAAATTTTGTTGGGACAATAGTGAACACATGTGTTCACATTTCATAACTAAGAAGTAATGGATTGGAGCGGTGATATGGCGGACAAAATTGGAACCGATGAATATGGGGAAATACTTATATATCAGACTGATGATGGGCAGACAAATATAGAAGTTAAAATAGAAGATGATACGGTGTGGCTGACACAACAGCAGCTTACTGAATTATATCAATGCAGTAAATCAAATATAAGTGAACATATAAAGCATATATTTGAAGAAGGGGAATTGGATAAGGATTCAGTTGTTCGGAAATTCCGAACAACTGCAGATGATGGAAAAACATATAATGTTACTTATTACAATTTAGATATGATTATCTCTCTTGGATACCGTATTAAATCAGTGATTGCAACAAGATTTAGGCAGTGGGCAACAAAGCGGTTAAAAGAATATATGATTAAGGGATTTACGATAGATGACGAGCGACTGAAAGGTAATGGTGGAGGAAATTACTGGAAAGAGTTACTTGACAGAATCAGGGATATAAGATCTTCAGAAAAGGTCTTGTATCGTCAGGTTCTTGATTTGTATGCTACGAGTGTAGATTACAATCCTCATAGCGAAGAGTCTGTTAGATTCTTTAAAATTGTTCAGAATAAACTTCACTATGCAGCACATGGTCATACTGCGGCAGAGGTTATATATCAACGTGCTGATGCACAAAAACCATTTATGGGACTTACTTCATTTTCAGGTGAATTACCAGCATTAAAAGATATAGGAATTGCAAAAAATTATCTGGATGAGAGTGAACTAAAAGTATTAAATAATCTTGTATCTGGTTATTTTGATTTGGCAGAAATTAATGCAATTGAACATAAACCTATGTACATGGATGATTATGTAAAGCAATTGGATAGTGTTTTGTCATCAGGAAACAGAAAGCTTTTAACTGGTTCCGGTTCTGTAAGTCATAAACAGGCATTGGAGAAAGCAAAGTCAGAATACAGAAAATATCAGGAGATTACTTTGACACCAGTCGAAAAAGCATATCTTGAAAGCATTAAAGAGGTTTCCAAGGAAGTAAAAAGGAGATAACATCTGATGAGAAAACAGCAGAAATGTTACATATATACAAGAGTTTCCACTTCCATGCAGGTAGAAGGCTACAGTCTTGATGCACAAAAGGACAAGCTTAGAAAATACGTAAGCAGATAGGAAGCAACATTGATACTTCGGAGCTTGAACGGGAGTATGATGGATTAAAAGACAGACTGAGCCAGACAACCGGGGCGAAAAACAGGCTTGCTGATCAGATGGATCATTTATCCGTATCGGATAAGAATTATGACAAAAAATATAATGACATGCAGGAACGGCTAGATAAATTATATGATGAAATCACGGATATTGAGAATGCCATGGAAGAAGTCGAAACAAGACTATATAATATCAGGCAGGACAAAATCTCAGAAGATAATGTTTACCAGTTCCTTTTATTCTTTGATAAGCTGTATGATAAATTTACAGATCTGGAAAAGAAGACATTTTTGAAGAGCTTTCTGTCCGATGTATTTATCTATGAGGAAGAGCAAAAGGATGGCAGAATATTAAAAGGTCTCCGGTTTAAATTCCCGATATATATGAATGGCAGAAATGTATTAGGTGTGGATTGGGACAACGAAAGCACAGATGAGACGGTTATTCGTCCCAACTAAAATAAAAGCAGGATGAATGCAGAGGGTATTTTTGAATTCACAGATAAAGAAAAAGTGCGGAGTTGAGGTTGGAAAAATACTTTTTTACAAAGGAGAAAAATTAAATGAATATTACAGTATATCTTGGTGCAAATGAAGGTAACAATCCGTCGTTAAAAAGGGCAGTCAAAGAACTGGGAACCTGGATTGGAAAAAGTGGCAACGCACTTATTTACGGAGGCTCTAAAAGTGGTTTGATGGGAGCATTAGCCGATAGTGTATTGAATGCAGGGGGTAATGTTACGGGTGTTGAGCCACAATTTTTTATTGAAAATGAATTTCAGCACGAAGGAATTACAAAACTGATCGTAACTAAGGATATGTCGGAACGAAAAAACAAAATGATTGAACTTGGCAATGCATTTATTGCATTTCCTGGAGGAACAGGTACTTTGGAAGAAATAACTGAGATTATGTCAAAAGTATCACTGAAGCAGTTAAATGCACCGTGTATTGTATATAATCTTAATGGTTACTATGATAGCTTAAAAGCAATGCTTAAACATATGATTGACATGGGATTGTCATCAGAGGAAAGACAAAAAGGAATATATTTTGCAGAAAGCCTGGAGCAAATAACAGACATTTTATGCTCTTTGAAAGAGGATTAGCAGAAACCAGATTCAAATATTAAGATAGAAATAAAAGCAACAGCAACGGATTCTTTAAGCCCCTTCCGATCTAAATCATAGAAAGGAAGGGGGAAGTGCATATGTACTTATCGGTATTCAACAATATCTGTGAATGGCTTCCGTGGTCTTTTAGCTGGAGCTTCATTTGCAAATCCAACAGCAACAATTCCGGTTAACTGGTTGTCTGTTTTGATAAAATCTACAAGTTCATTATACGCAAAACACGTATTTGCAATCCATAATGTACCTAATCCATGTTCTGTTGCTGTCAATATCATGTTTTCAATAGCGGCGCCTATGGATAGTGAATCGCAAATTTCCACGATGCGTTTTTCATTTTCAATACTTTCAAATGGAGTTTTCTGATTTGTGTTAAGCACTGCTATAAGACATGGCGCCTCTTCCATAATTCTGACAGTATTTTCAGCATCTGGTATGGCAAACGCCCATTCTTTCATAAGTGCATGCGTGATTTTTTCTGAATTTATGCCCTGGCGCATAACATCAACCAATTTCTCTTTTTCTTTGCCTTGATATACAATAAACTTCCAAGGCTGCCTGTTTTTGGCAGACGGAGCAAGAGTCGCACTATATATCATATCTTCAATTAATTCCTTGTTAATTTTATCCGCTTTATATTTTCTTATACTTCTTCTGTTCTCAATTTCCTGAATCATAGATATCCTCCTGCAATTTATCATCTCTACGCCTTTTGGCAATATCTACATTATAGCCTCTGAACTATCTTTTTTCCACCCAGTATCACTTGCCGTTTCGATGAGTTTTGTGTGAAAAGATGCACTATATGACTTGCGCCTATGGTATACTTAAATAGTATGAAACTATTGAGAAAGGTGATGAGTAAAAATGTGCAAAAAAGATGAGTTGTTGGAATATGTGATACAGGATATTATTGATATGGTTAGTACCGATTGGAGTATAGAATACGATGAAGCAAAGAATAAATTCTATAATTCAGAAGTTTTTGAAAAACTTATAGATGAAGAGACAGGATTGTATTTGGAAAGTCCAGATTATGTCTACGATTTATTTAAAGATGAAATGAATTTTGGACATATTATTCAGGCGGAAATTTGAAATTTTTATTCAAGAATGCCTCGGTATTTACAGTGACTATTCCTTTCAGAAAAGCACCCAAAGGTGCTTTTCTGGTGAAGGATGAACATACAATGTAGTCCGTTACAAGATTTAGATTTCCTTTAAGTCCAACGTGTCTCGAAAGATAGAGATGCTCCGGTTTAAGATTCCGTTCATATAAGCAATCGCAGTTCCATAGTTTGTCATAGGAATGTGTGCATCTTCGGCACATTTTAGACGATATTTCATTTCTCGTTCATTTAACATACAGCCTCCGCAGTGGATAATGAGCTGATATTCGGAAAGATTCAGCGGAAATTCAGTTCCGCTTGTAAATTCAAATTCAAAATCTTTTCCGGTGTATCGGCGAATCAGATTTGGAAGCTTAACAGTTCCGATATCACCACATTGGCGGTGATGTGTGCATCCTTCGCTGATCAGAATTTTGTCACCTTTTTTTAATTTGTCCAGTGTATATGCGCCATGCACTACTGTTTTCAGATTTCCTTTATATCTTGCAAATAGTATGGAAAATGAAGTTAATGGTACATGTTCAGGAACAATGGCAGATACTTGTTTGAAGGCCTGACTGTCTGTGATGACCAGATCTGGATCGCGACCGAGTTTTTTTAATGTATCAGCCAGTTCTGTTTCTCTTACAACAATGGAAACGGCACCGGACTCCAGAATATCACGGATGGTTTGCTGCTGTGGAAGAATCAATCTGCCTTTTGGTGCAGCAGAATCGATTGGCACAACAAGAACAATCAGGTCCATTGGCCGGATCAGGTCGCGTACGATATACCGGTCATTATCAGAAGAAGGAATGAGCTTTCCGATTAATTCCTTCAGTTCCTGGATATTGCTGCGGTCCTGTGCACTGACCCACAAAATGTGTTCAGAAGGAATTTGACAGGATTCGATAATAGAATCAGACTGGTTGCCTAGACAGACTTTGGAGACAGCCAGATCTGCTTTATTCAATACAACAATATAAGGAATCTTCTTATCCTGAATGCAGGTAAGAATTTTTTTATCTTCTTCAGTCATACCGACAGTCCCGTCTATAACAAGAATTGCAATATCTGTTTTATTTAGCATCTGATAAGCTTTTTGAATACGCAGTGCGCCGAGAACATCGGCATCATCATCAAGTCCCGGAGTATCGATGATGACGACTGGACCCAAAGGTAAAAGCTCCATAGATTTTAAGACAGGATCTGTCGTTGTGCCTTTGATATCAGACACAATTGCCAGATTCTGCCCGGTCAATGCATTGATGACACTGGATTTTCCAGCATTTCGTTTTCCAAAGATACCGATATGAAGCCGTTCGGCAGACGGTGTATTATTTAAGCTCATAATGGAACTCCTTATAACAAAGAATGTGCCAAAGCACATTCTTGAATAGATATAAAATAGTGACGTTGTAAATGATTTTGTACGTGTGTTCAACTTTAAATATTGAGTGAGTCTCCTCTGGAAGTCACCACCTGGTATCCGACAGATGCCATGCGGCGTTCCAGACAGTGCCGGCATTGTGCCGATTCGTCACCGGTACAGATTTTATTATCGTAGAGCAGATAATCCTTTCGCACTTCTGTCGGTGACAGGTTCGGCATGACAACATTTGCACCTGCAAGGATTCCCAGCTCACGGCCTTTCGGGTGAATGGTTCCAAGCGCGGTCGTAGCCGGAAGCAGGACTTTTGGCAGCATCAGCCGAATCAGGCCAAGCATAAAGAGCGTAAGCTCTAGTGTACCGGCAGGCTGGTCTGCAAATGGCGTATCATGATGCGGAATGAAAGGTCCGATTCCTACCATATGAGGATTAAGTTCCTTTAAGAATAACATATCTTCTGCCAGATATTCCGGTGTCTGAAAGGGAGCACCCACCATAAATCCGGTTCCGACCTGATATCCGATATCTTTCAAATCCCAGAGACACTGCTGTCTGTGAGCAGCACTTAAGATTGGCGGGTGGAGCTTAGCGTAATGTTCAGGATTGTAAGTCTCATGGCGCAAGAGATAACGGTCTGCGCCAGCATCAAAGAATGCCTGATAACTGTCTTTTTTCCACTCTCCAATGGAAAGAGTGATCGCACATTGTGGAAAATGTTCTCGGATTCGTCTGACAATGTGGATAATCCTCTCTTCTGTAAAATATCCATCTTCTCCACCTTGCAGGACAAATGTGCGGAAACCCAGATCATAGCCTTCCTGGCAGCAGCGAAGAATGGTATCCTCGTCCAGACGATACCGGTGTGCTGCTGCATTACTTTTTCGAATACCACAATAGAGGCAATCGTTTCGACAATAGTTTGTAAACTCTATCAGACCACGGACATAAACGTCATGCCCATAGTATTTGTGGCGTTCTTCTCTGGCAAGTTCGAAAAGGTACTCGGAAAGTTCCGGCGTGCGATTCTTAATCAGTTCGGTCCACTCTTCAAGTGAAAGCTCCTGATTTTTATGTAATTTGTCAATAAGTTCCTTCGGTCCGGTCATAGTACCTCCTGCATGTAATTACCATATTTGTAAAAACTGCCACATAGCTGGTGTGGGTTGATAAAGAATGCTTCTGCAACGTTATTTTCCACCATCTTGTAGCAGCATAAAAGTTTATTTCAAAGTCTATTTATTTTTCTGCGCTTCCAGATAATCATTCAACTCAGAATTCAGGATATCTGTAATAAACATATGTCCCGGTGCATGTGTGATTACGATTGGAAGTTTTGCATTTTCGATGGCAGCCTGAGGTGTAACTCCGCATGGCCAGAATACAGGGATTTCACCTTCGTAGATATCAACAGCTTCGCCGTAATCCGGTTTCATGACATCCATAACACCGACTTCTTCCGGATTGCCCATCTGTACCGGAGCACCGTGTACATTTGGCATCTTCACTGTAATATCATAAGCTTTCTGTGCATTTTCCGGAGTCATCGGGCGCATGGAGCACACCATAGGACCGGAAAATGGTCCAACAGGAACGGTTTGGATATTCGTCTTAAACATTGGTACGTTACGTCCCTGGGAAATGTGACGGATTTCGATTCCTTCTTTGATCAATGTCTCTTCAAAAGAGAAAGAGCAGCCAATCAGGAAGCCGACATAGCCTTCTTTCCAATAAGAAGATACGTCAGTCAGTTCTTTTGTAAATACGCCGTTTTCGTAGATACGGTATCTTGGAATATCAGTGCAGATATTACCGCCTTCGCCCATGGCGTGTGTGTTGGGCGTTCCTTTGATGATTTCAAGAATCGGACAAGGAAATGGATTCTTTTTTGCAAATTCTTCGAAATCTGCTGCGTATTCCGGAGGCAGGATTACAAGGTTTGCCTGTGCGTAACCACGGCACATTCCTGCGGTCGGGAAGTCAATAACTCCATCTCGGCAGAGTGCCCGAACCTCCGCTGGTGTTTTGTCTACATAAGGTGTGATGTCAAATGCCATGATGATAGTCTCCTTTCAGTTTTGCAAAATTATTATATAAGATTCAGCATCTTAATTCTGTTCAACTATATCTTCTATTGTAACAAAATAAAGACATGGGAGCAATAAAAAGAGGAGATTGATATTTTATAGATATTCTTTTATTTTATTCATTAACAGATGTCAATTTCATGGTAAAATGATAGTGGGACAAGGAATGATTTATGTATTTAAACTTGAAGTTGTAAAGGAGAACGAAGATGTTGGAATGTGATTATATTGTAAAACAGATTGATGGAGATTATGCACATTTGCAGAGAGTAGACCAGCCGGAGGCAGAACTCAAGCTTGTGGCGAGAGCACTACTGCCGGCTGATATATATGAAGGCTGTGAACTGCATTATGCGATGATGCAGTATTCTATGAAGTAGTATTTATCCTCTCAAGGTCGCGACCAGTCTCTTCGGCAGCATCAGAAGGTCCAGTGCATCGGCTATGGAAGTTGTGCAGACATCGCATTCTGAAAGCAACTTTCCGTAGGCCCCTTCGGTACCCATCACTGCGATACTTAAGGCAGCGGCCTGACACATTGGTACGTCATTCCGTCCGTTGCCGATGGCGATACAGTGTTTGGCACCCAGTGAGCTTAGAATACGAAGCTTCTCATCCATGGCGGAACCGGAAGGAAATGTCATAATTTCCAAAGGAAGTCCGTCGCACATGGCAGCCGCAGTGCCGTGAGTGTCTGCGGTCAGTACATAGATTTTAAAGGAATCTCCGAGCAGGAGCAGCCGCTCTTTGATTGCAGGTGGAATCAGCCCGTCAACGGCAATGGTTCCGTTGTAGTCAAGGACCAGATAGTCAAGGTCCAGTGTTTTATAGCCTGGAATTTCGATGATCATATAAGTTTCCCCTTACATATATTGAATTTGTTCGCGGGCAAGTTCTGTAGCCGGTGAGTCAAAGAAAGTTTCTTTGTCAGTAACTTCCAGTATCTTTCCCTGATCCATGAAAATAATCTGGTCAGCGATGCGCTTTGCCTGTCCAAGATTATGTGTAACAATGACAAATGTGTACTGACTTTTGAGTTCCATAAGGGTTTCTTCAATTGCGATTGTATTTTTCATATCCAGCGCGGAGCAAGGCTCGTCGAGGAGCAGGATTTCAGGATTTACACAGAGACTTCTGGCAATCGCAAGGCGCTGCTTCTGTCCGCCAGATAACTTAAGGGCAGATTTTTTTAACTGATCCTTTACTTCCTCATATAATTTTGCTTTCTTCAGACTTTCTTCTACTTTTTCAGACAGAACTTTTTTATCCCTGATACCATAATATTTTAACACATAAGTCAGATTCTTCTCAATACTGTGTGGAAAAGCAATCGGCTGTTGGAAGACCATGCCGATGCGGCTTCTTAAAGTTTCTTTCGAAATAGATTTGATATCGGCATCACCAAGAGAAATCTTTCCGGTTGTATATCCTTGTTCCTCTTCCACCATACGATTTAAAGTTTTTAAAAATGTTGTCTTTCCGCAGCCGGATTGTCCGACGATGGCAGTAATCTTTTTATCTGGAATCGTCACAGAAATATCATGAAGAATTTCATGCTTTCCATATCCGCAATTTAAATGTTCGATTGTTAACATATTAGTTTCCCTTTCTCATGTAAGTAACAAATTTGCAGATCAGTTGAATGATCAATAGTAAAAGCATCAGTACAAATGCTGTGCCGTAGGCATAGTCCAGAGAGAATCCGTTGTTTACCAAAGTATATAAGTGATATGGCAGGGACATGAACGGATCTGTCAGTTTCGAAGGAACGCCAGCCTGCATCACTGCACCTGTGTACAAAATCGGGGCAACTGCGCCCATTCCGTATGCCATTCCAAGTGCAACTGTTCCGAGAAGTTCAGGGAAGCAGACCGGAAGAATCATTTTTCTAAGAGCATATTCTCTGGAAAGTCCAAGACCGATGGAATTAGTCATATAGGAAATTCCCTTTTCTTCAAAGACTTTGCGGGCGCGGATCGCAACAAATGGCACAATCATGGCAGAGACGCAAAGTGATGCACACAAAAGACTCCGGCTGATGCCAAAACCATAGATCAGGAGTGTGTAACCCACCAGACCAAATAAAATAGACGGGATACCGGACAGTCCTGTGATTGCAAAATTTACAATGCCGGACACATATTTGTTTCTATGGTAAAAAACAAGGTATGCGGAAGCACCGATTCCAAGGATTCCTCCAATCAGTGCGGCAAGTGCACCAAGATAAAGAGATCCCATAAGAGCCGGGAAAATTCCACCGGAAGTTCCGATTGGTACACCGGCAGGCTTGTCCAAAATGAAAGAAAGGCTCATGACAGTTTTTCCCTTCCAGAATACGTACAGGAAGAGGAACAGTGTAACGCCAATGACACTTAGCCCAAGCAAGATCAGAACAATGCGGATCAAATATTTGGATACCTTAGAATTCATGTTTTGCGAACCTCCTCTTCAAAAGATAGCCGATTCCCAGTACGACCAGCAAAATGACCAGTAACACAACATTTGCAACATAAAGTGCGGACAGATGGAGACTGCCGTACTCGATACTTCCCATTTCCAGTGCAGTCAGGGAAGGCAAGGTCTGACCACGACCGAGAAGTTTCGGGAAGATCGGAGAATTTCCAATGACCATCATAACTGCCATAGTTTCGCCAAGTGCACGCCCGAAAGCCATCATAGCTCCGGCAACGATGCCTGGGCGGATTGCCGGAAAAATGATTTTGACCAGAGTTATTTCCCGGGAAAAGCCGAGTGCAAGTGCTGTCAGTTCATATTGTGTACGTGCAACGCGAATAGATTCGTGACAGGTCGAGATAACGAATGGCAGCAGCATGATTGCCAGTACAATCCCGGCAGCGAGAATACATTGTCCGGCTGCCATATGAAATTGTGTGGCAAAACTTTTTACCAGGACAGTAAGTCCGATAAATCCAAAGATCACGGAAGGAATTCCGGCAACCAAGTCGATAAAAGCCAGAAAGACAGCGGCTATTTTTTCTGGAAGATAAAAATTCAGAAAGCATGCGCAGGCAACGCCGAAAATCAGAGCCAGGACTACTGCAATGAACGATACATATAAAGTACCTGTAATTGCAGGCAGCAGTCCAAATTGTGGGTTTGCACTGACAGGCCGCCATTCCGTAGACGGGAGAAACATTTTTATTCCCAGTTCTGAAAAAGCGGGAATGCTTTCTTTTATGATATGGATCAGCATAATAGCCATCAGTGCGCTAACTCCAAACGCAGTGAGGTAAATAAGGAATCTGCTGATTTTATCTGGTAGTTTTCTTAACATAAGATATCCTTTCTAATTTGTATAGAGAATAGCCCTTGGCATATTAAAACGCCTGTGACTGATACCTGTAACATTTTCATTATAAGCTACAATGCGTGTTATGCAAGAGACATTCATATATAAAGAAGAGGGTGTGCATGTGACACACCCTCTTTGGATTGAAATAAAAGTTTTAGTTCATAGGAATGAATCCCATATCTTCTACAGTTTTCTGACCTTCGTCTCCAAGAACTACGTCTAAGAATGCCTGCTGAATAGCTGTAGGTTCACCGGAACCAACTAACAGCAGAGGTCTCTGAATGATGTAAGAACCATTGATGATATTCTCTTTTGTAGGCTCAACACCATTTACTTTCATAGTAACAACTTTTCCAGCATTCTGGTTAGCAACACCGAATGATGCATAACCGATTGCATATGGATTGTCGATGATATCCTGAACAAGTTCACCCATGGAAGAAGCCTGGATGGCATCAGATTTCACTTCTGTATCACCCATGATGTTCTTCTGGAATACTTCGTGGGCACCACCGTTAATATCACGAGTGATAACTACGACTTCCTCATCTGGAAGAGAAGCATCAAGATCTTTCCATGTTTTATATTCACCGGAGAACAGGCTTACAATCTGCTCTGTAGAAAGGTCATCAATAATTTTAGTTACAGGGTTCTCAGGGTTTACAGCGATTGTAAGAGCATCGATACCAACCTGATATTCTTTCTCGTCTTTGATCGCCTTTTTCTCTTCATCTTTTACACTTCTTGCTACCATACCGAAAGTAGATGTACCATCGATGACAGCTTTTGTTCCTTGTCCGGAACCACCTGCGGAAACATAAATTGCAATATCTTCATCTGGAAGAGAGGAATCATAAGCTTTCCATGTTCCATATGTATCGAAGAAATTCGTTGCGATAGAAGTAATAACCGGTGCCAGTGTAGAAGAACCATTGAACAGAATCTGGTTGCTTTCCCCATCAGCAGATGACTCTGTCTTTGTGTCGTCTTTTGCGTCTGTGGACGCTGATTTGTTAGAGCCGCATCCTACAGCCATGGACATTACCATAGCGGCTGTAAGGAGAATTGATAATACTTTCTTTTTCATTAGAAATACCTCCCGATCACTTTTTAAAGTTTACGTGGATATTATAGCTTGTTTACAAAAACTTTACAAATAAATAAAGTTAATAATAAATATATACTTATAGATAAAATCGATTGAAATGTAGAATTAATAGAAAATGTGCGAAAAAATGTTGGATATTTTCAATTAATACATTCTAAAATAAAGAAAAATTAATAAAAAATATAGATGAAGAACTCAAAGTAAGTGTATTTATGACAAGCCGATGAAACGAAATGTGAATAAACTGTTAATACAAATCATGCAGACGAAAAAACAAACAACATACAAGTAACATATGGATAAAAAGGAAAACAGAGTGACTGGTACAAGAAATTATGCTATGATTAGGGACGAAAAAACGTAGATTTACAGAGCTGCGAAGGAGAACTATGATATAGCCTCCGGCAGGGCGCACATTGTCCGGTGGACAATGGTTTTGCGCCGACCGAAACGGAGTGTAGACTTGCAGAGGTGCGCAGTAGAAGTATGTCATGCAATTGCATGACGCGCACCTCGCAGTAAAAATGTCAGAGTATGCGTAAATGGAGTTGGATTATGGAAGTAGAACATGTAACACATGAATTTAAACCAATTTATAATAAAGAATCTAAAGTTTTGATGCTTGGAACAATGCCATCCCCAAAATCCCGGGAAGTAGGATTTTATTACGGGCATCCAAGAAACCGGTTCTGGAAAGTATTGTCAGATGTATGTGGAGAGGAAGTGCCGGAGACTAAGAAAGATAAAATCACATTTGCCTTGCGCAATCATATCGCAGTATGGGATGTACTGGCAGGCTGTGAGATTCGGGGAGCAGATGACAGCAGCATCCGTAATCCAAAACCAAATGACATGAATCTTATCCTAAAAGAAGCACCAATACAGGCAATCTTTGCAACCGGTCAAAAAGCAGCACAACTGTACAGACGCTATTGCTACAAAGATACGGGCATTGAAATCATCTGCCTGCCTTCCACAAGCCCTGCGAACTGCCGGGTGAGCTACGAAGAACTATATGAGGCTTATTCAGTGATACAAGAATACATTAGATAGGAAAACTTACTAATAAACAGGCTAAGGTAGATTTAGAATTAGGAGTTTGAATATTTATTTTAAAGGAGAAAGCTTATGACACGTGAGCAAAAAGTCAGCACGTTAATACAATATCTGAAACAGGAAAATCAAGGCTATGCCAGCATTCCGGATCCAATCGATGAGGGAGAACAAAGACGTCTTCTTCGAAGCCTCATGAATGTCCGTTATCCAGGACATGCATCAGCAGAATATGAAAAATTGCAAGATGAACTTTTACAGGAAGAAGCAGAGGAAAAAGGAATCGTGACATGCAACGATATTCCGGTGATCGAGCAGGAATATCCATGCTCAGAGATCAAGAACAGTGACCGCATTTCCCTATGGCGCGGTGACATTACAAGATTAGGCGTAGATGCAATAGTAAATGCAGCGAACAGTCAGCTTCTCGGCTGTTTTGTACCATGTCATGGCTGCATCGACAACGCCATTCACTCGGCGGCAGGAATTCAGCTTCGTAATGAATGTGCAGAAATCATGGCAGAACAAGGACACGAAGAACCGATAGGAAAAGCAAAGATTACAAAAGGTTACAACCTTCCGGCTAAACATGTCATACATACAGTAGGACCAATTGTCGGACTGTCAGTAACAGAAAAACAAAAAGAGCAGCTAAAAGACTGTTATCTCAACTGCCTGAAAGTGGCAGAAAAATCAAGTTTAAAATCCATAGCATTTTGTTGCATCTCAACCGGAGAATTCCATTTTCCCAATAAACTGGCAGCAGAAATCGCAGTAGACACGGTTGACCGGTTTTTAACAAAAACCAGCATCGAACGTGTGATCTTTAACGTGTTCAAAGAGCAAGATTTTAATATATACAAGAAACTTTTTTGTTAGCGGTACCGGGGTTTTTTTGAAAAAACCCCGTCCCCAATTGGATTTTATCTGGAGGTTGTAGATGGATAATTTATTTTTTTGTTTAAATGCGACAGGTCCTATATTCTTAATGATGATCCTGGGACTTTTTTTTCGTCATATAGGCTGGATGGATGAGGAGTTTGCCTCGAAAATGAATAAATTCGTATTTAAAGTGCCGTTGCCGTTATTATTATTCGGGGATCTTGCGACAGTAGATTTTTCGGAAGTCTGGAATGTAAAATTTGTTATATTCTGTTTTATTGTAACCTTGATCTGCATTATAATTTCAGCGGGGATTTCCTGCCTTTGGAAGGATAAGTCTATCCGTGGGGAATTTATTCAGGCTTCTTATCGAAGCAGCGCGGCGCTTCTTGGTATTGCATTTATCCAAAATATTTATGGAAATGCGGGTATGGCGCCAGTCATGATCATCGGCAGTGTCCCGCTTTATAATATTATGGCGGTCGTTGTGCTGTCCTTTTTCAAACCGGGACAGAGCAAGATTGATAAAGAGGTATTAAAGAAAACTTTAAAAGGAATTATTACCAACCCGATTATTATTGGAATTGTAGTTGGACTTCTCTGGTCAGCATGCCGTCTTCCATTTTCCGGAATCCCGGCGAAGACGGTGACAAGTATTGGAAACATGGCAACTCCGATGGGACTTATGGCAATGGGAGCGACCTTTGATATCCACAAAGCTTCCGCGAAAGCCAAACCGTCTATTGTGGCGGCTGTTATGAAGCTTGTCGGATTTGTGGCAGTCTTTCTGCCAATTGCAGTCGGGCTGGGATTTAAGAATGAAGAAATCGTTGCAATCCTTGTTATGCTCGGATCTGCGACGACTGTAAGTAGTTATGTTATGGCAAAAAATATGGGACATGAAGGTGTCCTTACTGCCAGTACAGTAATGCTTACCACTATGTTCAGTGCATTCACATTGACTGGGTGGCTGTATATATTGAAAACTTTAGGAATCGTGTAATAAAGAAGCTTAATTTCTCTCATTATAACGGCGAAGAAGAACGGACAGAAACAATCCCGGCAGGCGGTTCTACCTGCTTAAAACAACTCAAAGAAAATATAGAGTACACCGTAGGAATACACGCAGATGTCACAGAAGATACGCCTATTAAACTGACAACTTATGACGGAGAAGAGAGAGATGCCGAACTATAAAGTAATTGTATAACAGATAATAATAGAAGCGGTCTCTTAAGGTTTTCTGAAAATTCCCTAAAAACCTTGACAAACAGGACTTCTGTGGCTATGATATTTTGTAGTTTCATGGTTGATAAACCAGTTAAATGCGTTGAAAAAGAGGAGTATGCATAGGTCGTTCTGACAGAGAGAGATGCCCATTGGCTGCGAGGCACTTGAGAACAGAGATGCAGAAGGTAGCTTTGGAGCAGGAACGCTGAAGTCACAGTAGGCGGTCCCGGAGTCGTTCCCGTTAAAGAATAGGATGAGATGTATAGAGGAGTTTCTTCTATATAATAAAGGTGGTACCGCGAATCAATCGCCCTTTGTGAGAATAAAGGGCGTTTTTTTTATAATTAAGAAATGCATTTTCTAATTATAAAAAAGCCTCCGGCAGGATGCGCACTGCGGCGTACAATGATGGTACCGCAAGCGACCACCGCAGGCGCCAGAATGTGCTGGGGCACATTCTATATTTTGCCCTGAAATGTGAAAAATGTGTGAAAACATGAACCAGGAAACACGTATTTGAGGAGGAGACTATGAGTCAGAATTTGGAGAAAACTTACAATCCGAAAGAGATTGAAGACAAACTGTACCAGAAGTGGTGCGAAAATAAGTATTTCCACGCAGAAGTGGACAGAAGTAAGAAACCATTTACAATCGTAATGCCGCCACCGAATATTACCGGTAAGCTTCACATGGGACATGCTCTTGACAACACGATGCAGGATATCCTGATCCGCTACAAGAGAATGCAGGGATACAATGCACTGTGGATTCCGGGAACAGACCATGCGGCTATTTCTACAGAAGTAAAGGTTACCAATCAGTTAAAAGACGAAGGTATTGATAAAAAAGAACTTGGCCGTGAGAAATTCTTAGAGAGAACATGGCAGTGGAAAGAAGAATATGGCGGAACTATCACATCACAGCTTAAAAAGATGGGTGTTTCCTGTGACTGGGACAGAGAGCGTTTCACAATGGACGAGGGATGTTCTGAAGCAGTTGAGAAAGTATTCTTGAACCTTCATAAAAAAGGATTCATTTACAGAGGATCCAGAATCATCAACTGGTGTCCGGTATGTAAGACTTCCCTGTCTGATGCCGAGGTAGAGCATGAAGAGCAGGACGGATTCTTCTGGCACATTAAGTACCCAATCGTAGGAACAGACCGTTTCCTTGAGATTGCAACAACACGTCCGGAGACTCTTCTGGGAGATACTGCAATTGCAGTTCACCCGGATGATGAGAGATATAAAGATATCGTTGGAAAGATGTGTAAGCTGCCATTGACAGACCGTGAGATTCCGATTGTTGCAGATTACTACGTAGACAAAGAGTTCGGAACAGGTGCTGTTAAGATCACACCGGCACATGACCCTAACGACTTTGAAGTTGGAAAACGTCACAATCTGCCAGAACTTAACATCATGAATGATGATGCTACGATTAACGAGAAGTATGGTGGAAAATATGCAGGCATGGATCGCTACGAAGCAAGAAAAGCTATGGTAGAGGATCTGAAAGAGCAGGGATATCTTGTAAAAGTTGTTCCACATTCTCATAATGTAGGAACTCACGACAGATGTCATACAACGGTAGAGCCAATGATCAAACAGCAGTGGTTCGTAAAGATGGAAGAGCTTGCAAAACCAGCCATTGAGGCGATCAAGAATGGTGAGCTTAAGTTTGTACCAGAGCGTTTTGATAAGATTTACCTGCACTGGCTTGAGAATATCCGTGACTGGTGCATATCCAGACAAATCTGGTGGGGACATAGAATCCCAGCCTACTACTGCCAGGATTGTGGAGAAGTCGTAGTAGCTTCCGAAGCACCGGAAAAATGCCCACATTGTGGTTGTACACATTTTAAACAGGATGAGGATACGCTGGATACATGGTTCAGTTCTGCGCTTTGGCCATTCTCAACACTTGGCTGGCCACATGAGACGGAGGATCTTGACTACTTCTATCCAACGAATGTACTTGTAACTGGATACGACATCATTTTCTTCTGGGTTATCCGTATGGTATTCTCAGGATATGCACATACAGGAAAGGCACCATTTAACACAGTACTGATCCACGGACTTGTTCGTGATTCTCAGGGACGCAAGATGAGTAAATCACTTGGAAATGGTATCGATCCTCTGGATATTATCGATCAGTACGGCGCAGACGCACTTCGTATGACACTGATTACAGGAAATGCTCCTGGAAATGATATGCGTTTCTACAACGAACGTGTAGAGGCAAGCCGTAATTTTGCAAATAAAGTATGGAATGCTTCCAGATATATTCTTATGAATATGGAAGGAAAAGAGATCACAGAGCCACAGGCAGAGGATCTGGGACCTGCAGACCGCTGGATTTTATCTGCATGTAATAATGTGGTAAAAGATGTAACAGAGAACTTAGATAAGTTCGAGCTTGGAATTGCACTTTCCAAGATTTATGACTTTATCTGGGACGAGTTCTGTGACTGGTACATTGAACTTTCAAAATATGCAATCTACCACGCAGACGAGAATCCAAAGAGTGCGAACGCTGCACTTTGGACATTGAAGAAAGTTCTTGGTGATGCACTGAAGCTTCTTCACCCATACATGCCATTTGTTACAGAGGAAATCTACAGCAAACTGGTTCCAGAAGAAGAGTCACTGATGATGTCAAGCTGGCCGGTATATGAGGAAAAATGGAATGACGCAGAGAATGAAAACATTCTGAACCATTACAAAGAAATCGTAAGAGGTGTTAGAAACGTCCGTTCCGAGATGAATGTTCCAAATTCCAGAAAGGCAACGATCTACGTTGTATGCGAGGACGAGAAGCTGGCGAAAGGTCTTGCAGTATTAAAAGAGTCTGCAATGATGATGGCATCTGCCGGAGACTTTATTGTACAGGCAGACAAGAGCGGTATCGCAGACGATGCAGTGTCTGTAGTAGTTCCGGATGCAACAGTTTATGTGCCGCTTGAGGAGCTGATCGATTTTGAGCAGGAAAAAGAGCGTCTTACAAAAGAAGAGACTCGCCTGAATAAAGAGATTGCACGTTCCAACGGCATGCTGAATAACGAGAAGTTTGTAAGCAAAGCACCGGCTGCAAAGGTACAGGAAGAGCGTGAGAAACTAGAAAAATATGAGCAGATGCTTGCTCAGGTCAAGGAGCGTCTTGCTGGATTACAGAAAAAATAAATGTAAGGGGATATTATGAAAAAGCTGCGAAAGGAAGAGGTTATAGCATACTGGAAGGAACGTAGAGAGCGAAGGGCAAGAATACTGGAAGAGAGAAGAAATGGTGCATTTGCGCAGAAGATGAAACCTGTCTATCAGTTTATGAACCGGTTTTCTCTGATATTTCACGCGCTTTTAGCATGTCTGATCAACTTTGCAATTGAGGCAATTTCAAGACATTCACTTGTTCAGGCATGGAGCTATATGACACAGACACCACTCGTCTTCCTTTACAATGCATTTATGATATTTATGACATTTACGGTGGTATACCTGTTCAGGCGAAGGGTGTTCACAAGAATCATTATCGGTGTACTTTGGATGATTCTTGGAATCTGTAACGGTTACATGCTGATGAAGCGAGTGACACCGTTCAATGCCCAGGACCTGAAGGTAGCAACCGATGCGGTCAGCCTGATCAACAATTATTTCAATGGATTTGAGATCGTGATCGTATTGGTGGGAATTGTAGCGGTCATTATATGGCTGATTTCCATGTGGCGCCGCGGTGGTCAGTATGAAGGGAAAATGCACCGGCTTCTGGCAATTGCCGGAGTGGCTGTATGTGCCATGTTATTCAGCTTCACAACAGATCAGGCAATTGATAAGCGAGTGCTTTCCACATACTTTGGAAATATTGCGTTTGCCTATGAGGATTACGGACTTCCGTACTGCTTTATGTCCAGTGTATTTAATACAGGAATCGATGAGCCGAATGATTATAATGAGGAGACTATTGATCAGATTACGAATAACGGAGAAATGGCCGAGAATAAAACAGGGCGTGCCTCTGATGATCTTCCGAATATCATTGTGGTTCAGTTAGAGTCTTATTTTGATGTAGATGAGGCGGAATTTTTCACAACAAGCGAAGATGCATGCCCGAATCTGCATGAGATGTACAAGAATTATTCTTCCGGATATTTCAAAGTTCCGTCTGTAGGAGCCGGAACCGCGAATACAGAGTTCGAAGTGCTGACAGGAATGAATATGCGTTTCTTCGGACCTGGAGAGTATCCGTATAAAACAGTTGTCAAGAACCAGCCATGCGAGAGTGCTGCAACAGCTCTTTCAGCACTGGGATACGGTACTCATGGACTGCACAATAACGGAGGTAACTTCTACAGTCGTGCAAAAGTCTATGATCATATGGGATTTGACAGTTTTACAAGTAAAGAGTTTATGAATATTCTTCAGCTTACGCCAAATGGATGGGCAAAGGACGAGGTTCTGGTAGACAATATTATGGAAGCTATGGATACGACCGAGCAGCAGGATTTCGTATTTACCGTCAGTGTACAGGGACATGGAGATTACCCGGAGGAGCAGCTGATTGAGAATCCGAAGATCAAAGTAGAAGGTATCGATGACGAAGCAAAGAAGAATAAATGGGAATATTATGTAAACATGGTCTATGAGATGGACCAGTTTGCAGGAGATCTTGTGAAAGCAGTGGAAGATCGTGGAGAACCGGCAGTTGTCGTATTCTACGGAGACCATTTACCGACTATGGGACTTACCGCAGAAGATTTAAAGAGCCGTTATCTCTATAACACAAATTATGTGATCTGGGATAACATCGGACTGGAACAGCAGGATAGAAATATTCCGGCTTATCAGCTAATGGCGGATGTGATGAACCGCCTGGATATTCATTCCGGAACATTGTTTAATTATCATCAGCAGAGACAGAATTCCAAGAATTACCTGTCAGACTTAGAGCTTCTCCAGTATGATACTCTGTATGGCAAGCAGTATGTTTACAAGGGCAATCCGCCGATCACGGAAGGTCATATGGAAATGGGTGTGAAGGACGCTACGCTGACGAACATCGTTCCGTATCTGGAAAAAGGCTACAGCCTGTATGGCGAGAACTTTACGAAGTCAAGTAAGGTTTACGTCAATGGCGAGAAGCAAAAGAGTACATTTTTAAATAATACACGAATCGTTCTTCCAAGCACAGAGCTTAGCGAGGGAGATGTTATCACTGTCAGTCAGGTAGGATCCAGCAATACAATCTTCAGAACGACGGACGAATACATTTACCAGGGCGGACAGCTTGTAAGGCAGGAAGGAACAGGAACTGATACAACAAAATCCTGGACAGAACAGGAAAACGAGGAAAAATAAATGAATAGTAAGCCTGTTAACTACAAGGAGGCAGTCGAGTATATCGAAAGCATTCCGAAGTTTACACAAAAGCACACGCAGGAGCACACAAGAGAGTTCTTAGAGCGGCTTGGCAGACCGGCATTTGACCGGAAGGTGGTACATGTGGCAGGAACCAATGGCAAAGGTTCTGTGTGTGCATATATTCAGGCGATCTTAGAAGCTGAGGGGAAGAAGACGGGATTTTTTACTTCCCCTCATCTTATATCTATCAACGAGCGGATTCAGATAGGAAGAGAGCCGATTGACAACGAAAAATTTTATCAGGTCTTTGAGCATGTCTATGATGTCGTGAAAAAAATGGAAGAAGAGGGAATTCCGCATCCATCTTATTTTGAATTTTTATTTGGCATGGGACTAAGTGCATTTGAAAAATCTGATGTAGAATATATTGTTCTGGAGACAGGACTGGGGGGAAGACTGGATGCAACCAATGCATTTCCGTGTCCGGCGCTGACAGTCATTACATCGATCAGCCTGGATCACACCATGATTCTCGGGAATACAATAGAGCAGATCGCGGCAGAAAAAGCAGGGATCATCAAAGAAGGAACGCCGGTGATTTTTGACGGAAATGATGAGGCAGCTGCCGAGATTATCCAAAATACGGCGAAAGAGCATCATGCGCCATGTCGGGAAATCGGGAAAAATGCGTTCGAAATCCGGGAAGTTACCCGCAAACATATTGCATTTTCACGGACAAATGCTTATCATAAAGATGTTATCTGGCAAGTGCCGATCTGTGGTATCTATCAGGTGAAAAATGCAGAGATTGCAATCGAAGCAGCCCAGTGTCTGCTTGGGAATAAACCAGAGCATGAAGAAATGTGGCGCGATGCCGTTGCTAAAATCCAATGGCAGGGACGTATGGAAGAATGCGCAGACCATTTTATCATTGACGGAGCCCACAACCCGGGGGCAATCGAAGCGTTTGTAGAAAGCGTTCGTGCACTGAAAGAGGAAGAACCGCCGATTCTCATATTTTCAGCGGTATCTGATAAAAAATATGAGCAGATGATAGAATATCTTTGCAGACATTTACAGACGAAAGCGTTTGTTGTGACAGAGATTGAAGATAAAAGAAGAGTTCCGGCCGGTGAACTGGGGGAGATTTTTAAGCGTTATGCAACGTGTCCGGTGTATGTGAAGGCTGATGTAAAAGATGCCGTAGCATGTGCCTATGAGATGCGTACCAAAGAGACATACATTTACTGTATTGGTTCTCTTTACCTGGCAGGAATGGTAGAAAAGGCGCTACAGGAGGTGGAGACGTCATGTTAAATTACGAAGAAGAACTGAAAAAATTCCAGCCAAGCCTGGAAGTTGAAGATATTGAGGAAGCAGTATACAGAGAAGACCTGACGGATATGCAGGACATTATCCGCGAAGCAGTAGAGCAGACGAAGTAGTAATGAGTCACGATACAGATAGAAAATAAGAGGGAATATAAATATATGGACTACACAGTGAAACTAGCGTACCAGTCTAACTACTGGTACAATGACGGACTGGCAAAAGCCCAGGTAAGGGATATGTCCGGTGCGATTACATCACTGAAGAAAAGTCTTCAGTATAACCGGGCGAACCTGGCCGCCAGAAATCTTCTAGGACTTGTCTACTACGGGCGTGGAGATGTGATCGAAGCGCTGGTGGAGTGGATTCTCAGCAAGAATTTTCAGCCAAAAGACAATATAGCCAGTTATTTTATCAGCAAAGTACAGGAGACGCCGGGAGAACTGGAAGAGATCAACCAGGCAGTCAAACGATACAATCAAAGTCTGGAATATGCAAGACAGGGTGGAGAAGATCTTGCGATTATCCAGTTAAAAAAAGCAGTAGCAGCACACCCGACTTACGTCAAAGCATACCAGCTTCTGGCATTGCTTTATATTAAGACCGAGCAGTATGCCAGTGCGAGACAGATACTCAGGAAAGTACACAGACTGGATGCAACAGATGAAAAGACAATCCGTTACATGCATGAACTTACCGAAATAAGAAAAGAACGTCCGATGAGTGTCAAGCAGTCTGCGAAAAATCAGCAGAAAACGGTTAAATACCAGCTTGGAAATGAAAGCATTATTCAGCCGGTGCCGACCGGGATCAAAGAAAAGGCCAGCATTCACACGGTTGCGAATATTGCAGTCGGTGTATTGGTCGGTGTTGCAGTGATGTGGTTTTTGATTATGCCAGCGATCAATTCGTCAGAGAAAAAAGCATTGAATAAGCAGACCGTTTCATTTAGTGATCAGATTGCAGAGCAGAAATCCCAGATTAGCGCACTGAAGACAGAACTGGAAACTTATCGGGCCAGCAGCGAAGAGACAGAAAATGCACAGGCAACTGCAACTTCAACACAAGACAGCTATGAAGTCGTCATGAATATTGCAGAGCATTACAAATCCGAAGATATGAGTAATGCTGCCATGGCAGAAGAACTTATGAAAGTCAATGCAGATTCCCTTGGAGCTGTCGGAAGAGCAAAATTCGATGAACTGACCGGAAAGATTTATCCGGATGCCTGCAAAAAGCAATATAGAGCCGCAAAAGAAGCTTACGATTCAGGTGAGTATGATACAGTGATTTCCAGTCTTGAGACAGTTATGCAGATGGATGAAAGCTACAACGATGGTGCAGCGATGCTCCTTCTGGCACAAGGTTACGAGAAAAAAGGTGATCAGGATAAGGCCAACACGACTTATCAGAAAATCATCGAAACCTGGCCGGACACCGATGTAGCCACCCAGGCACAGCAGGCGCTCGATGCCCAGAGCGGAAATACTGACAACAGCGACAGCAAAAAATCCGACGACACCAAAAAAAACAGTGACAACGATGATAACGGTGATAACAATAATTAAGAAATAGCTTTAAACAATTAGAAAAATAACTAAATAAAACCAAACTTACAAAAGAGGATACGTTAACCCACGTACCCTCTTTTTTGACATTTTTGATAATTATTATAGGCTGCATATAGAAATTGCGACTGTGCGGATTCCTATAAGGCAGCTAAAGCTTCACACACGTAGAGGCAAGAAAATATGTTTTTATAAAGCTAAAGTATATTCGCGATTAGCCAGTACATTCAGCACCTGAAAATCATATAGTTCACAAAAAGGTACTCTGGAGCGGCCGGTACTTAGGCGGTGTCCTTTGGCGCCTTATGTACCGCTGCCAGCGGAAGGTAGTGCGAATGTGCCTTTGGTGAACTATATGATTTCCAGGTGTGTAGAATGGAAAAAGTATAGAAACAAGCTTTATAAAAAAAGGAGGCCGAAAATTGAAATATCAAGTACAGGAAAACTGTCTCACAATTTTTCTCCCCCACGAACTGGATCACCACAATGCGGAGGAAATCCGCCGGGAATCCGACCATCTGATCATACGAAATCATATCCGTTACATCATATTTGATTTTGCGGAGACAGATTTTATGGACAGTTCGGGGATTGGAATGATCATGGGACGTTACAGACAGATTTATATGCTGGGCGGAGAAATCTGTGCAGCCCACGCAAATGAGCGTGTCAAAAAAATTTTAACCATGTCCGGTGTGACAAAAATAATGGAAATCATAGAGGAGGATCAGTAAATGGATCACACGAATGAAATGCAACTTATCTTCGACAGTCGTTCCAGCAACGAATCATTTGCCAGGGTGACGGTAGCAGCATTTATGACATCGCTTAATCCGACAGTAGAGAAAGTATCTGATGTAAAAACAGCAGTGTCGGAAGCTGTGACAAATGCAATCATACATGGATATGAAGGAGAAGTACATAATATCTGTATCCGGTGCAGAACGAAAGAACAGACGCTTTTTGTGGAAATTGAAGATTTTGGAAAAGGTATCGAAGATGTTGAAAAGGCAATGGAACCACTTTTTACAACAAAAGCGGAAGCGGAACGATCCGGCATGGGATTTTCCTTTATGGAAGCATTTATGGATAGTCTGGAAGTGGAATCTACACCAGGCAAAGGGACACTTGTAAAAATGTCGAAAATCATCGGAAAAGGAAGGAAAATATGGACCACACAATCGATCTGATTCAGAAATCTCACGAAGGAGATGAAGAAGCAAGAGCACGATTGGTGGAGGAAAATGCAGGACTTGTCTGGTGTATAGTGAAACGTTTCCATAACCGGGGTGTGGAAACGGAAGATTTATTTCAGATTGGAAATATCGGTCTGATTAAAGCAATCGACAAATTTGACCTGAGCTACGATGTGAAATTTTCAACTTACGCTGTGCCGATGATTTCCGGTGAAATCAAACGTTTCTTACGGGATGACGGCATGATAAAAGTCAGCCGTTCTTTAAAAGAACTGGCGTACAAAGCATATTTGTTGAAAGAAGATTTACAGAATCAGTGGGGGCGTGAACCGACTGTGGGCGAAATTTCAGAGCGTCTGGGAGTCGAGCAGGAAGAACTGGTCATGGCACTGGATGCAGGCGGAGACGTCGAGTCCTTGCATAAACCTATTTATCAAAAAGACGGACAGGAAATCCGTCTCATGGACAAGCTTGAGGAAAAGAGCGAAGAACATGAGCAGGTTCTGAATCATATAGTTCTGACGGAACTTCTTGGAGTGCTGAATCAGGATGAAAAAAGACTCATTTATCTGCGCTATTTTGCGGAGCAGACCCAGTCCCAGGTCGGACGCGAGCTTGGAATTTCACAGGTTCAGGTCTCAAGAATGGAAAAGAAAATACTCGGGCAGCTTAAAAATGCATATTTTCATGGAAAGCCGACATACTAACATTTGAATAAAGAGTTTCGCAAATATTTCATTTAGCATAGGGAAAGAGTCGACGATAACTGCAATGGATCCAGTGCGGAAATGAATGGAACTATGGCGAAAGAAAGTGTAAGAAAGGTGTGAAAAATGTGCAGGAACAATTAGAAAAAGCGAGAAAAAGACTCAGAATCTGCCTCATTGCGGTAGTGCTTCTGGCAATAGTGGCAGGCTGTGCGTATTATTTTGGCGATTTTGGCAAAGAGCGAGACGTGACGGAAGGAACGCTGGTGAAAGAAATACAGGGGACAGATGCTGATGCATTTGCATTATATAACGAAAGAATACTGAATACAGCGGCACCAGGAGGTCACACATATGGCTGGCAGTAAAGAGACTGTTTATATAAAGGCAGACCGTAATGTGGAAGTCACGGATCCGTGTGTAAAATTAGGGGATATTCTGTCCATGGAATGTGCAAATCCGACAGTTCTGCCGAAGCTTAAGACAATCAAACTTCTGCGGTTTCATGGAGTTGATAAAAAGACACAAAATCGTGTCGCGGTTTCCATTTTGAAAGTTATCGAATGTATACATGCAGAATATCCGGAGATTGAAGTTCAGAATCTGGGTGAGCAGGACTTTATCATCACTTATGAGGAACAGCAAAGCGTGGGCGGTGTCTGGCACATTTTAAAAACAAGTCAAGTTGTACTGATTAGTTTTATGGGAGCGGCGTTTTCCATTATGGCATTCAACAATGACGTCGGTGTGACAAAAATGTTCAGTCAGATTTATGAACTGGTAACAGGAACAAAAAGTGATGGATTTACAGTGCTGGAATTTACGTACAGTATCGGAATTGCCATTGGAATTCTGACATTTTTCAATCATTTTGGAAAGAGGAGATTTTCCGTAGATCCAACTCCGATAGAAGTGGAAATGCGTCTGTATGAGAATGATATTCAGACGACTTTGATTGAAAATATTTCCAGAAAGGAGCAGGAATTAGATGTGGGCACAAAATATCCTACTGGCAGTCATCGGTCTTAGTGCAGGTGTGATCGTAGCCAACGGACTTTTTTCATTTGTCATTGAATTAGGTGTTGTGTCCGATCTTGCAGACCGCACCCACACAGGCGAACACATTTTGCTCTACGAGGACAGTGTGGCGCTGGGCGGAATACTGGCGAATATTTTCTGGGTGTTCCACATATCCATACCCGGTGGGAATATATTGGCAGCAGTGTTCGGGATTCTTGGTGGAATATTTGTGGGATGCTGGGCGATGGCACTTGCAGAAATGTTGAATGTATTTCCAATTTTCATCCGGCGTATGAAGATCATAAAAAGCGTACCATATCTTATACTTGGAATCGCAGTCGGAAAGACTGTGGGTGCGCTTTTGTTTTTTGCAAATCACTGGGGACAGTAATAATGCCGAGGCATTCTTGAAAGAATACTTTGCCGTTCAAAGGCAGGAACGAATCGAAAAAAGCGTTCATTGACAGGAAAGTCATGTGGAAAAAGAAAGGAGAGGAACATGGATAAACAAAAGCAACAGGAAGCATATAAGAATTACGTCAAGCAGAAGACGCCGGTACACAATCTGCCATTCAATATGCTCAAAGCATTTATTACAGGAGGCATTATCTGCACAATTGGACAGGGCATTTTGAATTATTGCAGGCACCTTGGAATAGAAAAAGACATCAGCGCAGGCTGGACTTCCATGATTCTGATTCTCTTAAGCGTCTTGCTCACTGGATTTAACATTTATCCGCAGATCGCAAAATGGGGCGGCGCAGGAGCGTTGGTTCCGATTACCGGATTTGCGAATTCCGTGGCGGCACCGGCAATTGAATATCAGAAAGAAGGACAGGTCATGGGAATCGGCTGCAAGATATTTGCCATAGCAGGACCGGTGATATTATATGGAATCTTCTCAAGCTGGGTACTTGGAGTGGGGTATTGGATATTGAAGATTTTGAAAGTGGTGTGAAAAAATTTTTAGATAGCGGACAGCAAGTCTCCAAAAGGAGCCAAAAAGGAGCCGATAAGAGAAGTGTAAAAAGATGATAAGTTATGGGGAGTAGAAATGCTCCTCGTTTTTTTTATTGACACATATATCACGGTGCGATATACTAGCTATATCGAAGTACGATGTATCGCACTGAAAGGATTGAATTATGGACGCACATATTAAAAAGGTTTATGTTCCGATGACGGAGACAGGGTTTTACATCTTGTTATGCCTGCGCTCTCCGAATCACGGGTATGGAGTTGTACAGAAGGTAAGAAAAATGACAGACAATGAAGTGGTACTCGGTCCGGGAACCATGTATGGAAGTTTGTCAAAGATGGAAAAGGACGGATTGATTGAATTCGTAAGAGAGGAAGATAAGCGCAAGATTTATCAGATTACGGAGCTTGGAATGGAAGTACTGGAACTGGAGCTGAAACGGATTCAAAGATTGTATCGCAACGCACAGGAGGTATTGTAATGAGTGAGACAAAAAAGGAACTTCGCTGGTTTTCGATTATGGATTATGAAAAAGAAGCCCGTTATCTGAGCAGAATGCATCAGAAAGGTTGGAAATTCAAAAGAGTAACAATGCCTGGAATCTATACATTTGAAAAATGCGAGCCTGAAAAAGTGATCTATCAGTTGGATTATAATCAGGAAGGCATGAAAAACCAGATGGAATATGTGAAGATGTTTGAAGACTGTGGCTGGGAGTATCTTCTGGAATTTGCAGGATACAGTTATTTCAGAAAACCAGAAGCACAGATGTCCAGGGAAGAAGAGATATTCTGCGATGATGAATCGAGACTGGATATGATGAACCGGATCTTCCAGGGAAGAGTAATTCCACTGATTGTGATTTTCTGCTGTTTGGTTGTGAATGGATACAATGCTATGGTAGGACACGGAGGACATGTACTTGCAAGTGTGTTTAGCATATTAATGATTTTGTACATTGTTATCTTTTTACAATTCACATTAAAATACATTTCATTTCGGCGGAAGATAAAGTAGTGAAGATGTTATAAAATTTTAAAAGAAGAATAAGATATGATAATCTCTTTATTAATAAGAATGCTATAAGGCAATTGTTAATAAGGAGATTTTTATTTGTTATAGTTGAGAAGATATAAATAATATATATAATATTGAAAAAATAATATATATAAGTTAAAATAAAAAATAATTGATAACTATAGATTAGTGGGAGGATTTAGCTTGAAAAATAAAAAAGTGGAAATAATAAAAAGTAATGAATTTCAAAATTTATTTGATAAATCAAAGCAATTAATTGACAGTGCCAGAAGTAATATGGGGCAAATGGCAAATGTAATTACGGTTCTTACTAACTTTTTGCTCGGAAGATATATTGTAGAGCAGGAACAGCAAGGCGCCGAACGAGCAAAATATGGAGCAAAAGTTTTAGATTCTTTGTCGTCTTATCTGACAGAAGAATACGGAAGAGGTTTTTCAAGAAGTAATGTTGCGGGAATGCGACAATTTTATATGGCTTACAAGGATAGAGAAAATGAAATAATCCAATCGGGAATTGGACAATTTGATCAGGCTTTTGGAATTGTCCAATCAGGAATTGGACAATTGGAGGCTACATATAAGAAAAATCCATTTAAACTAAGTTGGACACATTATCAGATACTTATGCGTATAGAGGATAGGGAAGAAAGAGACTTTTATGAAAAGGAAGCGATACGTTCTAATTGGAATGTAAGCACCTTAAAAAGACAAATTCATTCTAGCTTGTATGAAAGACTGGCATTGAGCAGAGATAAAAATGATGTAATGAGACTGGCGAACGAAGGTGCCATTCCACAGAAACCGGAAGATATTTTACATACCCCGTATGTCTTGGAATTTGCAGGATTGGAGGATAAAGCAGCATATCATGAAAGTGATTTGGAGTCAGCAGTAATAGGAAAAATGCAGAAGTTCCTTTTAGAATTAGGAAAAGGTTTTCTTTTTGAACAGCGGCAGAAGAGATTTACATTTAATGACAAAAATTTTTATGTTGATTTGGTTTTATATAACAGACTGTTAAGGTGTTATGTTTTGATTGATTTTAAAATTGATGAACTCACGCATCAGGATTTAGGGCAGATGCAGATGTATGTAAATTATTATGATCGTTATGAAAAAATAGAGGGAGAGAATCCGACAATTGGTATTTTACTTTGTAAGCAAAGTGATGAGGCGTTTGTAGATTTAACACTTCCCTCTAATTTCATATGCATATATTCTGTACAAAAATACTGAAAGCAGCATTGCGCCGAATGGAATACAGTATGACGAATTCGTATACACCCAAAGGAAAAGATTTGTCATAATACTGCCTGTTACAAGTAATAAAAGCGCCGGTAAAGCAAGAAAAATTAATTCCTCAATAATTTTGAAATTTTTCATATTGCATAGGAAAAGCATGAGCAGAAATACAACCACATAGTAGATTGCATGCAGTCCATTTCCTAAATACATAATAATTGTTGCCTTCGGGGAATCAAAAAGTTCCCATAAGTGATTCTCATAGATTTTCAATTGTGATGTCGCAAAATAGTGAAGTACAAAGCTTAATATCAATCCCAAATACAGTCCCCAAAATCGAAATCGATCTTTCATTGCATGTCCTCCTTGTATAATTTGTGCAAATGAATTGAAAATATTTCCCTGTGTCATTTATTGAATTATCATTATCTTCAGAATACTATGAAAATAGAGAGATTGTCAATTTGATTATATCAATAGAATAGACTGACATATCAGTGCGGACTATGAGAAAAAAAGAATTAAAATATGTTTATTTCTGTTTTTTTAACCGCTCCTTTTCTTCCCGCAGCAGTGTGACATTCAGATCATTTTCGCTGGCGGTTTTATCCACCCAGAGATTCAGGGAATCTACGGCGAGGGAAATTTCATCCAGCTTCTGGCTGATAAATGCGAAATCTTTAATCTCATCATCGGAGATTTTCCCGTCTCGGGCAATCTGGATCAGTCTGTTGGTGAGTGGATTGATTTCATTGAGACAGGCAATTGTCTCCAAGATAATATTGGAGAGTTCGCCGACTTCCACTTCCGGAACGTAGCGCTGCCCGATGGCGCATTTATGGGAGCAGTAGTAATTGCAAAGATCCGGGCGTTTGTAGCAGTCCGCCATCTGCACGACGTCGTAAGGAGTCGGCTCCTGTGTTTCGTATTCAATTTTTTCAATCCGGGAGGAAGAAACTCCTGCCATCAGCTCACTTGCTTTCTCGCGGGTGAGTTCTTTTTCTTCCCGGCATAACTGATAGATTGTCTTATTTTCACGCGTTGATTGTTTTCCCATAATTTATATAAATCCTTTATCAAAATTTGTGATGAGTCCATATTTCCCGAAATCCGCGGAATATCAATATTTATTACTCTTTATTGAATATGTATTATCATGTCTTAAGTTATTATACTGGAATCATCGAAAGACAGCAAGAACAAGTAATTAAGGCGGTGTGTAAATGAATGCAGAACACAGAATACGGCTGATACGGGTGATAGAAAAAATAGAGAAAAATCCAAAGTTCAGCAAAAAAATTGGTATCAAAGATAAGACAAAAGAAAAATTACAGGAAAGACGAGGAGTAAGAGTATGAAGAAAAAAATTAAGATTGGATTTGTGGTGTTAGTTTTCATTGTGGTAAGCGTATGTGGGGTGTCTGTTTACAGGCATTTCACAGCGCCGAAAAAGGAAAGTGTTCCGCTTGAGACGGTGATTCAGAATTCATCGGATCTGACAACGCAGAAAATGGTGATTTCAGACGTGTTCGAGTGTACGAAAGGAAAGATTCCATTGCTCACAAAGAAAGATTTTCTGGTACAGTACAGAACAACTGTAACTGCCGGATTTGATGTAAGCGAAGCAGAAGTGGAAGAGACAAAGGATAAGGTGACGATCACGATTCCGCATTGCACAGTCGATGAAGATTCGGTCAAGATTAAATCCGACGACATCACACTATATGATACGAATTTTGCAATGTTAAATGTAGAACCGGAAGCTCTTCTGGAGGTGTTGGGCGAGGCAGAGACACGGGCAAAGAAGTTAGCAGAATCCGATGAATACGGATTTATCGCGGCAGCAGATGCGAATGCAGAAAATGTAGTACACAGCCTGTATGATAACATTGTAGATGGAAGAAAAATTGTGGTAGAGTTTAAGTAAAAAAAGAAAAAATCCCCTTGTTTTATGGTAAAATTACGATATATAATGTCAGCACGAAGCACAAAGTAATTTGCAGGCATTGTAATGTAAAATTGAGCTACAAAATAAAGGGATTTTTTTCGTGAATAAATTTTTCAATCATTACTGGATTATGGCTGCGGGATTAGAGATTGATGAAAAAAGGAGATTAAAATATGCCAAGAGTAAGAATTATTAAGAAAAATGATGAGTATTCTTCCGAGTACGACTTGGGAGATATTTTTGAAATCACAGGAACCTGGTACGGCGGCGTACACATTGAGGGAAAATCCGGGGTTCCGGTTTCGTTGGACAAGGATGAATATATGGAACTGGACACAGAACCACAGGAGCAAAAAAATCCGGCAGTAGGAGAAGTGCCGGAGCGGGACATTCTTGTAGGAGATATTGTGCAACATTTTAAACGGGAGTGGGTGTCTTCTGAAACTTCGGAATACTTATACAAGGTTCTGGCATTTGCGCAGCATACGGAGACGGGAGAGAAGCTGGTCGTTTATCAGGGGATGTATCCGCCGTTCAAGATATGTGCCAGACCGTATGATATGTTTATGAGTGAGGTGGATCGGGAAAAATATCCAAAGATCCGGCAAAAATACCGATTTGAAAAAATAAAATTGTAGGAGAGTAGCGCCAGAGAAGCGTGGATATGAGAGTATGGAAAAGAAGAGGGAAAAACGAACATCCAGAAAAGGAGACAGAATTGTATCGGTATGTATGGTTCTTGTGTTCTTTGTGTATCTGTTTTTGGGAATACAGGTAAATGCAGATGCCGGGGAACAAAAAACGGTGAAGATTGGGTATTATGAAGCCCATGACTTTCAGGAAGGAGCAGATGATTCAGCAGCAAAAAGTGGATATAGTTACGAATATATTCAGAAGGTTGCTTCATATACAGGGTGGCGTTACCAATATGTATATGGGGAATGGAAAGATCTTTATGAAAAGTTGAAAACCGGAGAGATTGATTTGATGGCAGGTATTTCCTATGATGACGACCGTGTCAATAGTATGTTGTTTCCGGAATACGAAATGATCAACGAGACATTTTATATTTATAAAGATACAGATGATACAACAATTAAGTTCGGCAATATTGATTCTTATGCAGGAAAAAAGATTGGCGTAGTGAACAATGATAAGAGAATGATGACTGCGCTGGAAGACTGGGCAAAGGAAAAGCAGGCAGACATTCAAATCCAATATTACGACAGTCTGGAATCCTGTGCGGCAGATTTTAATCAGAAGAATATTGATGCGTTTGTCAGTGCAGATAACGTGGCATCTTCTTATACAGGAATTTCACCGGTAGAAAAGATTGGAAAAGAAGCATATTATCTCTGTGTTGCGAAAGACAGAGAAGATTTGTTAGATGAACTGAATAGGGCGCTTTCTATTATTACAGAACAGGATACACTGGATGTAGATGAGTTGCATAAGAAATATTCGGCAGAATCTTCCGTTACAATATTCCTGTCAGAAAAAGAGCAGGACTGGCTGGCAGAGCACGATACAGTTACGGTTGGATATAGCAATGATTACCTTCCATATTGTGATACAGATAAGGATGGCAAAGCGACAGGCCTGGTATCAGACCTGATTCCGGATATGTTTGATGCACTTCCGGACGATTATGAGCCGGACATTATATATCGGGGGTATAACTCGCAAAATGAGATGGTGGAAGCTTTGAAAAATGGAGACGTGGATATGATCTTCCCGGTCAGCAGTGAAGCATGGTATGCGGAACAGGAGGGGTACCAGGAGAGTACGAATGTAGTCACATCTCCGATCGATCTGGCGTATCGAGAACCCTATACAGACAAGGTGACTACCAAAATTGCTGTTAATAAGAATAACCAGCTTCAATACTATTACACAGTGCAGAATTACCCGGATGCAGAAATCATTCAGTATGATTCAATTGAGGAATGTATCAAGGCTTTAAAATCGGGTGAAGTGGGGAGCACGATCCTCAGTGCCAGAAGAGCGAATTATCTGGTGGGGGCTGAGAAGAAGTTAAATGTGTTACCATTAGAAAATACAGAGGAACGGTGTATTGGAGTGGCGTTTGGCAATACGGCGTTACTGCAGATTATTAATCACGGATTGAGTATTCTGGGAGAAAATTACGGACTGAATCATACTTATACATACATGGATGCGATGAGAAATTACACGGCCATGGATTTTATTCAGGATAATATCTGGATTTTTACTGGAATTCTGATTGTCATATTCTTATGTATTATCTGGTATTTTTGTCAGCGCGACCAGAATATGCAGAAGCAGGCGAAAAAAGAAGCAAAACAAAAACAGGAATTGGAAAATGCACTGACAATTGCAAGGCAGGCAAATCGGGCGCGGGGGGTGTTTCTTAGGAATATGTCTCATGATATCCGCACACCGTTAAATGCGATTATTGGATTTGCAAAGCTCGCCATGAAGTCAGAAGGTAATTTTGAACAAATCCAGGATTATCTGAGTAAGATCAGTGTGTCGGGAAATCACCTTCTGGCAATTGTGAATGATGTTCTTGAAGTCAGCCGGATTGAGAGCGGTCAGACAAAGCTGGAAGAGCTGCCGTGTAATATAAAGAATATTGTAGATGAAGTAGAAGTTATTATACAGGGGCAGGCCCAGGAAAAAACACAGACATTTATTGTAGATACTTCGAAAGTGAAGGATTATTACATTTACTGCGACCGACTAAGAGTCAAGGAAGTTCTCGTTAATCTTCTTGGAAATGCAGTAAAATTTACTCCAAAAGGCGGAAAGATTGAACTTCGGATCATTCAGAATGAACCGGCACCGGAAGGATATGCGAATTATGAAGTTCATGTAAAAGATAATGGCTGCGGTATGAGTCCGGAATTTATGGGAAAAATGTTCCTGCCATTCGAGCGGGAGCGGACATCGACCGTCAGTGGTATTCAGGGAACCGGACTGGGTCTTTCAATTGCAAAGCAGTTTGTAGATCTGATGGGTGGAACGATAGAAGTTACTTCTAAAGAAAAAGAGGGAACAGAAGTTATTGTCAGAATTTCACCTCGTCTGGCACAAACTGAAAAAGAGGAGCGGACGGAAAATACAGAATCAGAAGAAAAAGATTATGATTTCCGCGGAAAACGAATTCTTGTTGTAGAAGATAATGAACTGAATCGTGAAATCGTGAAAGCCGTGCTTGAAGAGACAGGTTTTGAAGTGGAAGAAGCAGAAAATGGAGCAGTTGCAGTTGATAAGATAAAGACAGCAGGTGCATTATATTATGATGTAGTTCTGATGGATATTCAGATGCCGGTCATGGATGGCTACATGGCAACGAAAAAGATCCGAAATCTGGAAGATTCGGATCTTGCAAATATTCCAATTATTGCACTTTCTGCAAATGCATTTGAGGAAGACAGAAAAGCATCGGTCGATGCCGGAATGAATGGACATCTGGCAAAACCGGTCAATGTATCAGAATTATTGAAAATGCTTTGTAAGTTGTTTTAGGAGAAATTTAATTTCTGCAAAATATTCCCGGAACATATTGTTCGGCAGATATACTTTCGTGGAGCCGCAGGAAATACCGTAGGTGTTTGGTATCTTCTGCGCCCGCGCAATCTGCATAGCGCGGAACATATGAAAATCATTGGTCAAAATTCCAACGGTATTCGTTGTGTTGCTATCCAGTGCGTGATTTATCGTATCTGCAGAAATCAGTTTCATGCTGTTAGTCAGATTCTGGGCAGTGGTGGTTGATTTATCCTCCAGAATAATGCGCCCGGAATCAATTCCGAGCTTCACCAGATAATCTGCCATGCAGCTTGCCTCTGTAAAGGGTTCGTTTGATCCCTGGCCGCCGGTGACAATGCATCGGGTTTCCGGATTTGCAGACAGATATTCATAAGCCTTGTCCAGTCGAAATTTTAGAACCGGGCTTGGACCATTTTTATAGACTTGTGCACCTAACACGATAAGATAGTCCAGATTATCAGGACCCGCTACATGCATCTGGCTTATGATTAGTCCTTCAATAATAAGGAAAGATGCCAGACAACCGGCAAATATAATGACAATTCCTTTTTTTAGAATATCAGGGAACATTTTCCATAGATTAAAATGAATTCCAATAGCAACGCATATAAAAAAGACAGCCAAAACGAGCCAGACTGCGAAAAATGCTGTACCAGAGCCAATAGCGCGGACTGCAATGCCGTATGTGCCACATACTAAAGCAAGTATAATGCATAAAAGAAATAAAAAAGTGTGCATGTAAATGATAAACCTTTCTACAATTTTATTTACATTCTATCATAGATTGGTAAGAAATCCTACCTTTTTACATTGTATCGAAAATAGGAAAGCTTTATAATGGAACGATAGAAATTTGAATGATAAATGTTGATAAAAAGAGAATAAGCAGATGGATTATAACCGGATCGTGCAGGAAATATTAAATATTGGAGAAGAGCTGTTGAAAAGCGGGGCAGAAATATTTCGTGTGGAGGACAGTCTGTATCGCATGTGCAGAAGTTATGGATTTGTGCGAAGTGATGTCTATGCTTCGCAGATCAATATTCAAATGACGGTGGAGACGCCCGAAGGAGAGATTATCACACAGATCCGTTATATTGAAATGACGAGTCCTCATTATGATAAACTGGATCAGCTTAATAACTTGTCCAGATATGTTTGTGCCAATACTCCGAAACAGGCAGAGATTCATGAACGTTATGAAAAAATTGCAAAAAGTAAAGTACTTGCATTTCCACTTATGGTGCTGGCACAGATTGTAAGTGGAACTTCATTTGCAATTTTTTTCGGAGGAGGACGAAATGATGCGATTGTAGCCGTTTTTGCTTCAGCTGCAATGGCACTTACCGGATACTGGATTGGAAAACAGGAAAAGAATCCGATGATCTATAATCTAGTCCTCGCATTTGTAACAGAGATGGTGATACTTTTAGCAGAAAAAATGGGAATTGCAATTCATTCGGATCGTATTATGATCGGGATTGTCATGGTGCTGATCAGTACCCTTGGCGTGATCAATGGACTGCGTGATGTTGTTCAGAGAAACTTTACTTCCGGAACTCTGGAGATTATGAATTCTGTGCTTGGAGCCCTCGGAATTGCATTTGGAATTGCGTTAGCAATGAAAATGTTGCATGGCGGTGGAAATGCAGGAGGAGCAGTGCTAAACTCCAATATATTTGTGCAGGCGGTTTCGGTGTCAGTCGGAAGTATCGGACTGGCTGGAATTTATCAGATACGTGGCAAAAAAGTTATTTATTCAGGGATCGGAGCATTTCTGACATGGACAGTCTATCTGATCGTGAGACAATTCGGCGGCAGTTATTTGTTCGGAATGCTTCTGGCATCTGTATTTGTGGGAATGTATGCATTTGTAATGGCCAGAATAAATAAAGCGCCGTCCACAATCTTTCTGACAGCATCCGTATTTCCGCTGATGCCGGGAGCCAATCTTTATTATATGATGTACGGCTGTGTGAAGCAGAACATGGTGCTTGCCATAGAACATATGATTCTCCTGGTGGAGACCTGTCTGATGATCGTATTTGGATTTTTACTTGTGGATATTGTATCGAGAATCGTGATGCGGATTTTGGGACAGGAATATCATATTGGAAAGAATCAATAATGGAGAAAAAATAATCGGATCAGGGGAATATTTTGCCAGAAAAAGAAACATACTAATTTCATGTTGAAAATATGAGAACAGGCAGATGCCATATGCTGCATGTCATTGCGAGATATTGCATGACATGCATTTGGCAGTAAGAATGTCGGGGCTGTTCTTGTATTCTTTGAAAAAGAAAAGGGAGTTGGAATACATGAAATTAGTAAAAGGAGCGCAGAGTATAGCATATGACCGGGCGCCTTATCTTATCAGCAGTGCATCTGTTGTCGGGAAAAAAGAAGGGGAAGGGCCGATTGGAGAAATGTTTGACCTGGTCGGAGAAAGTGATTTGTTTGGAGAAAATACGTGGGAGGAAGCGGAGAGCACGATGCAAAGAGAGGCCTGTCTGCTTGCCATGGGAAAGGCGCATGTCAGCCAGAATCAGGTACGGTATCTGTTTGGCGGGGATCTTCTAAGACAGGGAATTGCAACGAGCATGGGAGTGGAAAAACTGCAGATTCCGATGTTCGGGCTTTACGGGGCGTGTTCAACATCGGGAGAAGCATTGGCATTGGCATCTATGAGTGTGGCAGCAGGATATGGCGAATATATACTTGCAGTGACCTCCAGTCATTTTGGAAGTGCGGAAAAAGAATTTCGTTTTCCACTAAGTTATGCGAATCAAAGACCATTGTCTGCCCACTGGACCGTGACTGGAAGTGGAGCGTTTCTTGTGGGGAAAAAGGAGAGCCATGTGAGGATAAGTGGTCTGACAGTGGGAAAAATTGTGGATTACGGTCTGAAAGATTCGCAGAACATGGGAGCGTGTATGGCGCCGGCGGCTTGTGATACGATCTGGCAGAATTTACAGGATTTTGGAAGATCGCCGGAAGATTATTCCCGGATTATTACAGGAGATCTCGGATATGTGGGACAGAGCATTCTTTTTGATCTGCTGCTTGAAAAAGGTTATGATATCCGTGGAAAACACCTGGACTGTGGTATGACGATCTTTGATCAGCAGACCCAGGACACCCATGCGGGAGGCAGTGGATGCGGGTGCGCGGCAACGGTACTTTCAGCATATATTCTTCCCAAAATCGAACGGGGAGAATGGGAACGTGTGTTGTTTGTGCCTACAGGAGCACTCATGTCTACGGTCAGCTACAACGAAGGTGCAAGTGTGCCGGGGATTGCCCACGCGATTGTGTTGGAGCATGAAGCTTAGAATATAAGTAGATCTTTGGTTTTCGAAATGGAGAGGAGACAGATATGGATTATATAAAAGCATTTATTATAGGCGGAATCATCTGTGCTCTGACGCAGATCCTGCTGGATAGGACAAAACTAATGCCAGGGCGTATCATGGTACTTCTAGTGTGCAGCGGGGCAGTTCTTGGAGCGATTGGAATCTATCAGCCATTCCAGGATTTTGCCGGAGCTGGTGCGAGCGTACCATTGTGTGGGTTTGGGAACCTTCTTTGGAAAGGGGTCCAAGATGCTGTAGATCAGGAAGGATTCATCGGAGTGTTCCTGGGAGGATTCAAAGCCAGTGCAGTCGGTATCAGCGCAGCATTAATATTCGGATATCTCGCATCATTGATATTCAGTCCTAAAATGAAGAAATAAATCTTAAGAAATACTTCATAATTTCTACCGGAAGTATTTCTTTTTTTATGTTTTAATGATGCTAAGGTTCCAAGGTCATTACACCACCGTTGTGCAAACGCCGGTGGATTCAGACCTTTTGACCCTGGTATTATATAAAGGAATAAAACATAAAAAAGAGGGAGGGTATATGGAGAAGGTCATAGAAGTAAAGAATCTGTATAAACTCTACCGCGTGGGTGATGAAGTCGTGCGTGCCTTAGATGGTGTAGACTTTAATATTTATAAGGGTGAGTTCTGCGCGATTGTCGGAACATCAGGATCTGGTAAATCGACCCTTCTGAATATGCTGGCAGGGCTTGAAAAACCGACAAAAGGCGAGGTCATCATTAGCGGCGAGCATATCGAAAAGAAGAACGAAGAAGAGTTGGTAAAGTTCCGGCGGGACAATGTAGGATTTATCTTTCAGTCTTTCCACCTGCTGGGGACTATGAATGCAGTGGAAAATGTAGCTCTGCCGTTGAGCTTTCGAGGAGTCCCGAAAGATGTAAGATTAAAAAAAGCGGATAAGATGCTGGATCTTGTAAATCTTGGAAAGCATAAGAAACATATGCCAAACCAGATGTCTGGCGGACAGCAGCAGCGAGTCGGTGTAGCGAGAGCGCTTGTGGTAGATCCGAAGATTATTTTTGCGGATGAACCAACGGGAAATCTGGATTCCCACACATCGGAAGAGGTCATGAAACTGATGCAGCAGGTAGTAAGGCAGCAGAAGAAAACATTAGTCATGGTAACTCACGATAATCATCTCGCGACCTATGCAGACCGGGTATTTCATATCAGCGACGGTAAGATCATCAAGATAGAAGATCATCGGTCAGGAACTGAACATACAGAAGATAGAGATAAAGCGATTTCGGGAAATATGAATCTACAAGATACAGAGTATTTAAAAAGATAGAAAGAATGGGAGTAGTAAGGAGGAACAGGAAAATGACAAAATCAAGGAGAGTAATGGCAGTCATTGTAGCGGCGCTATTGATTGCTGCGATGATATTACCGGGGCTGGCGGTGAAGGCAGAGGCGGCAGAAGGAACCGGAGAAACTGGTTGTGTGACCACGAAGGTGACGATTGAGTCCAAGGATAATAAAACACTGCAATATAAACCGGGAGAATCCCAGAAGTGGACACTGGTGATCACCAATAAGACAGGACAGGAATTGAGTAATTTATCTGTATCTCCGGATATGGGTGGCGAAAATGCAGATGCATGGCCATTCAAGACGGATTATCAGAAATATGAGCAGAAAATTGATACACTGAAAGTTGGAGAGAAGACAGAGATTTCTTTTGATTTTGTACAGAGAGACGATGCCGGAACACGCAGATATGCCATTCCATTTTCTGTGTATAAAGGTGATGATGATAAGCCGATTGCAACCCATAAATTATATGTAAACACGACAGAGAAACCGCAGGCAGATAATTCCCAGAATCAAGGTGACAATGGAAATGGCGGCGGTTCGGGAAGTGGTACTGCTGATGGCGATGCTATGACAGCTTCTGTTGGCAATGACGAGCCGGCAGTCTACAGTGGCGGTGGAAGCGGCAGTGGAGGAAGTAGTTCCGATGGTTCTGTGCCACGAGTTATCGTAACAGGGTTTGATACCAATCCGGCAGAGGTGCATGCAGGAAGTGATTTTACACTGACGATTCATTTGAAAAATACATCGAAGAAAACAAAAGTCCAGAATATGTTGTTTGAGCTGGAAGCTCCGACGGAAGGTACTGATGAGCAGACAAGTGCGCCGGCATTTCTGCCAACTTCCGGTTCGAATTCTATTTATCTTGATGGAATTAAAGCTGACGGTACCGCAGATATTTCTATTACATTGAATGCGAAAGCGGATCTGCTGCAGAAGCCTTACAGCATTAATTTGAGCATGAAGTACGAAGATTCACAGGCGGCTCAGATTGATTCTTCCTCATCGATCTCTATTCCGGTAAAACAGGACGCAAGGTTCGAATTCAGCGAATTTGAAATCAGCCCTCAGACCATTGAGGTCGGTGGCGAGGCAAATGTTATGTGCAGTCTTTATAATCTGGGAAGAATTAAACTGTATAATGCAAAAGCCAGATTTGAAGGCAATGGAATCAAAAAACAGGAGATTTTCATCGGAAATGTGGAAGCTGGTGCAACCGGTTCTATTGATGCTATGCTGGAAGGCGAAAAAGTGACGAATGGAAATTCTAAGATTACCATGACTCTTTCTTATGAAGATGAATCGGGAAATATATCTGAAACTACGAAGGATTTTGAGCTGGAAGTCACTGAGGCAGTAGATGACTCTGATATGTATATGAATACAGACGGTGATGTGGACGCAGGCAGCAGCGGATTTCCGGTTGTTCCGGTCGTAGTAGTGATCGTGATCATAGCCGGTGCAGTGGCAGCAGTAGTATTTGTAAAGAAAAAGAAGAAAAAGCAGATGTTAAATGAAGAGGAGGAGCTGCTGGATGAGTTGGATAGATCTTCTGAGGATGAGCGCGAGCAACCTTAAGAGACGAAAGCTTCGTACATTTCTTACGGTGCTCGGAGTCGTCATCGGAACAGCATCTATCGTAGTTATGGTGTCTCTTGGACTTGGACTTCAGAAATCAGTCTATGATGAGATGGAGCAGTCAGGGGGACTTACGACTATAAACGTAACGGGCAGCGAATCTGTCGGAGATGGGATGATGCATTCATCGAACTCCGATAATTCCGATGAGGCAAGCAAATATATTGATGACAATTGTGTGAAAAAATTCGGTGAGCTGGAACATGTAAAAGCAGCAGCACCAATCTATGAAACATCCGCAATTTGTCTGAAAGGGAAATATGAAGGATATATTTCCCTGTACGCAAGTACACCGGAGGGCTTGAGAATGAGAGATATCAAGCTGGCAGATGGAGGAACTCTTCCAAAATCCGGGACTGGAAAGCTGGAGCTGGTTTATGGTAACAATGTTCTGGCCAATTTCAGTGAGAGAGGAAATAATTCATCAGGATATTGGGAGACAGGAGAACTTCCGGACATTGATCTGATGAAGGATTCTATGTTTATGATCCTGGATCAGGATGCTTATTACAACAGGCAGAGTTCCGGTGGGCTTCAGGTCGATGCAGGAACTGACGGAAATGGAACATCCAATGTTCCGCAGTCAGCCAAGAAACATATTGTAACTGCCAGTGGCGTTGTGGCAGGAGGTGTTGACGATTATAATATGAATTCCTACTATGTATTCTGTGATCTGGATACATTAAAACAGATTATGAAAAAGGAATTCAAAGGAAGAGTGATTCCGGGGCAGCCGTCTACAAAGTCAGGGAAAGCCTATAAAGAATTCTATTATTCTTCAGCGCAGGTCAAAGTAGATGATATGAGTAATGTCAATGATGTGGCAAAACAGATCCGCGAGATGGGGTATAATGTAGAGACAAATGTTGAATATATGGACAGCATGAAAAAGCAGATGGCAGTGATCCAGGCAGTACTTGGTGGAATCGGAGCCATTTCCCTGATTGTTGCAGCAATCGGAATTGCAAATACGATGATGATGTCCATATATGAGAGAACAAAAGAGATTGGAGTCATCAAAGTACTTGGCTGCAGCTTGAAAAATATTAAGCAGATGTTTCTGATTGAAGCAGCATTTATCGGACTCCTCGGTGGGATAGTAGGAAATATGGTGAGCTTTGCAATGTCCGGTGCAATCAATATGGTAACGGCACAAAGTTCAGCACTGGGAGTAGACGGAAACATTTCTTATATTCCGGTATGGCTGGTGCTTATTTCTCTTGGATTTGCGATGCTGGTCGGAATGGTGGCAGGATATTTCCCGGCACTTCGGGCAATGAGACTGAGTCCGCTTGCGGCAATCCGCAGTGAATAAAGTAAGCAAGAACAGGTGAAAAGGGGACAGGTGAAAAAATCACCTGTCCCCAAGTCTTTTATTCTTCTATTATATGAATTTCCAGATAGTCAAATTCAATAGAATCTACGAAGTTATCTTGATGAAATCTTGTCTTTGCATGTCTTTTGAATTCATCAATATTGGAATCCAGCCAGATTGGATTGCTCAGATCAAATTCATGGCAGACTTCGTCAATCGCATGAAAAATTTTGTGTGTGCGGGTGTCATCGTTATCAACTTCTATGACAGTATCCCGCAACATTCTATTATCTTTAAATTCTTTTGCCCATAATCGGAACATAGAAAATCCTCCTTGTATAATTTTTAGCGGTTGATAATAATGATGTAATCGGATTGCTCCATTGCTATGCAATTCCCGCAATCCTTGAACACCTCGAACTCCCATAAAATGGTGTATTCACACCATTTTATTTCGTCCTCGGTGTTCAGCGTGTCAAAAAGTATAAATTGCTTATTTGTGCGAGCACAAACACAATTTATACTTTTGACACTTACATCATATCGATCACATTTCCGTCCAGATCTTTCCAGATGAATTCCTGGTCATAGATCATATATCCGTGTGCAGAATTCTCTTTTGGAATAGACACAGAACCTGGATTCATGTAAATGAAATCAGCCATATTCTGATTTGCAGGAATGTGTGTGTGTCCATTCAGGAGAATATCTCCCTTCTTTAACATAGGCGGATTTGCAGGATTATGGTGATGACCGTGAGTTGCAAAAATAGTATGACCGTCCAGTTCAATAAAACAGTAATCGGCAAGAATTGGGAATTCCAGTACCATCTGGTCTACTTCGGTGTCGCAGTTGCCGCGGACACATAACAGATCCTCTTTCATAGCATTTAACATAGCAATGACAGCCTTTGGGTTGTAGTCTTTTGGCAGATCATTTCTTGGCCCATGATAAAGAAGGTCACCTAATAATAATAGTTTGTCAGCTTTTTCCCTTTTGTATGCTTCAATCATTTTCTCACAATAATATGCAGAACCATGTATATCAGATGCAATCATTAATTTCATAAGTTTTATTCCCTCCAGAATTCGTAAATATATTTAGTTACAACTTTTCTACGACGGATTATAGCACAAAAGAAAGCAGACGTGTATAATTATGATAAATTCAAGTGGATTTTATACCAGCTTTTATACCGGAAAGGAAATACGATTATGGAAGATGAAATTATTGAAATATATGAATATAATAATCAGACACTTGAGCTATCACTTGTGACAGAAGAGGAAATCCCGGAGGCTCTTGAAGTTGTCAGAGATACATTTGAAAGGACAAAGAATAAAAAGTGCAAGGTCTTTCGCCTGGAATCTGATGAAAAAATGCGTTCTTATATGACAGACAAAGGATTTGCAGTAAAAGCGATGCGTTATGGCGAGATGGTGGCAGTGTTTGTTGTCCAGACGGAAGGTGTGGACAAAATTCTTGCGGAAACCGGACTTGAACTTAGCGAGGAAGAAAGGAAAAGTGCTGCATTGATCTATTCTTGGTATCCTATGACTTATATAAGAAATGGGGAGGGGGTACCGGTACGATTGATTAATAAGATGATGCGTGCAGCAGAAAAAGTGATGTGGGACAGAGGTATCCATTATGCGGCAGGAATTATAGATTATGGAGTTACACGGGCAATGGGAACATTTGGGCGCAGCAGATATGAGGAAAGAGGAGATTTTCAGAAAGAAAACGGAGAAATGCAGACGCTCTTCTGGAAGGCTCTGAAGAAAGTAGAGAGTCATTTGATGAATGGCGATGATGATTGTCCTTGGTTCCGTATTGAACAGGCCCAGGAGCAGGAAGGACCGGAAATTTATAATTTTATGCAGAGAATTTATGAGGGCATTCCGGATAAGAGCTGGTTCAGTATGGATAAAGAGGAGAAGATTCTTCGCTATGTGGCGACAGCAGGATTTGCAGTAAAAGCAGAGGCTCCGGTGGGAGGACATGAATACGAACTGGCAGGAATTTTTATAGCCCGGACATCAGAACTAGGGGAGGAGAATCTGGGAAAATATCTGAATTTAAACGAGGAAGAGCTTACCCGTGTCGCGCATATGGAAATTGCGATGGTAGATGAAGAATTCCGAGGAAGAGGTCTGCAAAAAGAACTGATGAAAACAGCGGAAGAACATTTGAAATTCTTAGGGTATCACTGGCTTATGGGGACTGCTCATCCGGAAAATGTGTACAGTGTGAATAATTTCCGAAAACTCGGGTATGAGATTGTGGCCAAGGACCTGAAATACGGCGGACTTCCGAGATATGTTTTCTGCAAGAAAATATAAGGATGTCATGATAATAAAAGACTGCAGAAAATAAATGTTTTTAATCTACATCTATTTCTGCAGCCTTTTCATGTAATTGTACACTTTTTTACTTCCTGAATTGGTAATTCGGACAGCTTAAGTGTATTAAGATAATTAATGATCTGCTTCCCAGCGTCCGGAAGCGCCACATGGAAGAATCAGTCCGGAGCTTGTGACCGGAAGACCGATTTCCTGAGAGTCTACATGTCCATGGAAGGATTTTAACTCTGTTCCGAGCATGTAAGTTAATACGGCAGGAGCAAGCCCTGTTGTATAAGAGTTGATTAGGAAGAAAAGTGGATCCTCAGAAAGAATCTGAGTACACAGCTTAATAAGTGGATGAATGGCATCCTCGATCTTCCAAATCTCACCTTTTGGTCCGCGGCCGTAAGACGGCGGATCCATAATGATAGCATCGTAATGATTGCCGCGGCGGATTTCTCGTTCTACAAATTTTACACAGTCATCTACAAGCCAGCGGATTGGTTTATCGGACAATCCGGATGATGCGGCATTCTCCTTCGCCCAGGCTACCATACCTTTGGAAGCGTCCACGTGAGTGACATGTGCGCCGGCAGCGGCTGCTGCAAGTGTAGCTCCGCCGGTGTAGGCAAACAGGTTCAGAACTTTGACCGGGCGTCCGGCATTGCGGATCTTATCACCAAACCAGTCCCAGTTTGTTGCCTGCTCCGGAAAAAGTCCAGTGTGTTTGAAACTGAATGGTTTTAAATTGAATGTCAGCTCACCATAGTGAATTTGCCATTGTTCTGGTAAATCAAAAAACTCCCATTCACCGCCGCCTTTTTTGCTGCGGTGGTAGTGACCGTTCATATGCTTCCAGCCTTTTTCTTTTTTTGGGGTATCCCAGATGACCTGCGGGTCCGGGCGTACCAGTGTGTAATCACCCCAGCGTTCCAGCTTCTCGCCGCCGCTGCAGTCGATGACTTCATAATCTTTCCATTTATCTGCAATCCACATAATAAAACTCCTTTAAAATTTATATAGAAAATCATTGGATATTTTACGGATTTTACCGTTCAGACTGAAGTACAGTGCTATTTTGCACAAAAACTCAGTATCATAAGTGTAGCATAGGCACAGCACATTTTCAATTATAGATATTTTCTATATAAACGGACAACTATTATAAAAGTCAATTTGAAGATGTGCGAGAATCTTCTTATAATATAAAGAGGAGGGAGAAATTATGTTTATTGACACACACATGCACGAAATGACATATTCACCAGACAGCTTCCTGAAGCTGGAAGAGATGGTTCGGATCGGTAAGGAGAAAGGGCTTGGAGCGCTTTGCATTACGGATCATGACAGTATGGGGCTTAAGGACTATGCAGCAGAATATACAGCGAGGACAGGCTTCCCGATTTTTGTTGGGATTGAGTTTTATTCTCTTCAGGGAGACATTGTCGCATTTGGAATTGAAGATTACCCGAAAGAGCGAATCCCGGCACAGGATTTTATAGATCTTGTAAAAGCACAGGGAGGCGTTTGTTTTGCAGCGCATCCATTCCGCAATAATAACCGTGGCCTGGAGGAGAATCTGGCTTTGGTACACGGCCTGGACGGTGTGGAAGTACTCAATGGAAGTACATCTTTTGCAGCATGTATGAAAGCAGCGGCATATGCAAGGCAGTATGGATATTTTACACTTGGTTCCAGTGACTGTCATGTGCCGGAAAAAGTCGGTGTGTGTGCGACATATTTTCCAAATGAAGTCAGAACGATGGATGAATTCCTGACAGAGTTCAAAAAGGGACAGATGAAGCCGGCATATTATGTTCAGGGTGGCTATCGTGTCCTGGAAGTCCAGAATAACGACAAAAAAGTCCAAAATAGTATAAAAATACCATTTACCTTTCCAGCTAGAAGTGATAGTATGTATCTATAGTGTGCGTAAGAAATGGTATATTTAAATAAAAGAAAGGTGGAAATATACAATGATTACAGTTAACGCAATGGGAGATAACTGCCCGATTCCGGTTATCAAGACAAAAAAAGCAATGGATGCACTTACAGGACCGGAGACAATCGAAGTATTAGTTGATAACGAGATTGCCGTACAGAATGTGACAAAGATGGCTACAAGTGCCGGAGGAAAAGTTACATCTGAGCAGAAAGCTGAGAAAGAATATGTTGTTACGATCGAGATGGAAGGAGCACCGGCAGCAGAGGCTGATGCAGAGGACGACAACACAGTTGTTGTAATAAGCTCTGACCGCATGGGTACAGGTAACGATGAACTTGGTAAAGTCCTGATCAAAGGATTTATTTTTGCTGTAACTCAGCTTGATAAATTACCAAAGACTATGCTTTTCTATAATGGAGGAGCAACACTTACAACTGAAGGATCTGATTCATTAGAAGATCTGAAATCTCTGGAAGCACAGGGAGTAGAGATTATGACATGTGGAACATGTCTTGATTACTATGGATTAAAAGACAAGCTTGCAGTAGGTTCTGTGACTAATATGTACAGCATTGTTGAGACACAGGCAAAAGCAACTAAGATCATTAAACCATAAGATGAGCACGCGAAGGGCGTGCCAGATGCTGTCTTGGGGGACAGCTCTGGAATTACCGGATTGAGATGAAAAGAGGAGCCTTCTGTTGTGACTGAATGGAAAGCTCCTTTTATTCATATATAATTATTTATTCAACATTGAGGAGGAATTAAGAAAAATGAAAACAAATGTCAAGTTGACTAGCTTAAGCAAGACTTCGGGGTGAGCGGCCAAAATAGGTCCGGAGACCCTTGCTCAGGTACTGAGTAAGCTGCCAAAATTTCAGGATGATAAGTTAATAGTAGGGATTGAGACGTCCGATGATGCAGCCATCTATAAAGTCACTGACGATATCGCGATGATTCAAACGGTAGATTTTTTTACTCCGATTGTTGATGATCCTTATATGTTCGGACAAATCGCCGCAGCCAATTCATTGAGTGATGTATGGGCTATGGGTGGGGAACCGGCGGTTGCACTGAATATTGTTGGATTCCCGAATTGTCTGGATCCGGCAATCCTTGGTGATATACTGGCTGGTGGCGCAGATAAAGTAAAAGAAGCAGGAGCAGTGCTGGTAGGCGGACATTCTGTACAGGACGATGAGCCGAAGTATGGATTGTGCGTATCTGGTTTTGTACATCCTGACAAGATATTCAAGAACTATGGATGCAGACCGGGAGATATTCTTGTATTGACTAAGCAGATCGGAAGCGGCGTGGTAAATACAGCGATCAAAGCTGATATGGCATCACCTTCCGCAATCCGTGAAGCTGAGACGGTCATGGCGTCATTGAATAAACTTGGAAAGCAAGTAGTTGAGAAATATGATGTATCTGCATGTACAGATATTACAGGATTTGGACTTTTAGGACACTGTGTAGAGATGGCATCTGCCAGTGAAGTGACCTTCGAGATCAATGTCCGTGATATCGAATATTTTGCAGACGCAATTGACTATGCGAAGATGGGACTCGTTCCGGCGGGGGCTTACAAGAACCGCGGATATTCTATCGATCAGGTCGAGGTTGGACATGTGGAAGATTTCTATCTGGATCTTCTGTATGATCCACAGACATCAGGTGGATTGTTGATGAGTGTGGCACCGGAGAATCTTCAGGAGATGCTTGCAGATTTTCGCGCGGCACATATGGATACTAAGGTTTCTATTATTGGAAAAGTGGCAGAGAAGAGCGATAAGCTGATTCGTCTGTATTAGTCAGACGAACAAAAGAATAAGAAGGGGAACAAAGAAGTTATGAATAAGAATATGTTATACCGCAGCATTCCGAAAGTGGATGTATTGCTGGAAGACCCGGAGATTCAGAGGCTGATTGAAACATACAGCCGGGATACGGTAGTGGAATCGATTCATTTGGAGATGGATGCACTTAGAAAATATATCGGAACATGCGAGGATGAGGAAAAGGCAAAAGAACAGATTGGGAATCTGAATATGAATGTTCGAAGAACAGTAACTGCCATGCATACACCGAATATGCGTTCAGTCATCAATGGTACAGGAACGATTCTTCATACGAACCTTGGACGAGCACCGATCAGCCAGAAACACATGAATCGGATCGCTCAGATTGCAACGGGATATTCTAATCTGGAATACAATCTGGAAGCCGGAAGACGCGGAGAGAGATATTCACATTTTGAAAAACTGCTCTGTAAGATTACAGGTGCAGAGGCTGCAATGGCGGTAAATAATAACGCGGCAGCTGTTATGCTTATTTTAAGTTCCCTTGCAAAAGGAGGCGAAGTCGTTGTATCCCGCGGTGAGCTTGTTGAAATCGGTGGAAAATTCCGGGTTCCGGATGTTATGGAACAAAGTGGAGCAACACTGGTAGAAGTCGGAACGACTAACAAGACACATTATGATGATTATGAGAGCGCAATTACGGAAGAGACAAAGGCGCTTCTGAAAGTTCATACAAGTAATTATCGAATCGTAGGATTTACAGATACAGTAGGAATTGATGAATTGATTCCGATTGCGAAAGAACATGATATTCCGGTCATTGAAGATCTGGGAAGCGGTGTTCTGATCGATCTTAGCAAATATGGGATCACTTATGAACCTACTGTTCAGGATTCCATCAGAAAAGGAGCAGATGTGGTGTGCTTCAGCGGCGATAAGCTGCTTGGGGGTCCGCAGGCTGGAATTATTATCGGTAAGAAAAAATATATCGATATGATGAAAAAGAACCAGCTTACCCGTGCTCTTCGAATTGACAAATTTACAGCAACAGCATTGGAACTGGTACTTCAGGAATACCTGTCTGAGGAAAATGCGATCCAGAATATTCCGGTACTTAAGATGATTACAAAGTCTTATGACGAGACGGTTGCAGAAGCAAAGACATTTAAGCGTATGCTTCAGAGAGCAAAGCTGCCTGCAGCTTATGAAGTTGTGGATTGTGAATCTCAGATTGGCGGAGGATCTCTTCCGCTGGAACGAATTCCAAGTGCTGCAGTTGCAATCCATCCGGAAAAGATCAGTGTTCCGGAACTGGAAGAACGTATGAGACATTTGCCTGTTCCGATTATTCCAAGAACGGTAAATGATACGATTCTTTTGGATGTGAGAACAGTGGATAAAGATGCAATGACACTTGCTGTAAAGCAGTTAAAAGAGATGGATATATTAGAAGAAAAAAGTCTTTTATAGAGACAATTAGGAGTATAGAGACAGATGAAGAATATTATCATTGGTACAGCCGGACATATCGATCATGGAAAGACAACTTTGATCAAAGCTCTTACAGGAAGAAATACAGACCGCTGGGAAGAAGAACAGAAGAGAGGAATCACCATAGATCTTGGATTTACATATTTTGATCTTCCAAGTGGAGACCGTGCGGGAATTATCGATGTTCCTGGACATGAGAGATTTATCAACAATATGGTGGCCGGAGTTGTAGGAATGGATCTGGTGCTTCTTGTTATTGCGGCGGATGAAGGAATTATGCCGCAGACAAGGGAGCATATGGATATCTTACATCTTCTGGGAATTGAAAAGAGTATTATTGTCCTGAATAAATGCGATATCGTAGATGAAGAATGGCTGGAACTGGTGGAAGAGGAAGTGCGTGAAGAATTAAAAGGCACATTTCTGGAAAAAGCACCGGTATGTAAGGTGTCTGCTGCAACCGGTCAGGGACTGGAAGAACTGATTCAGGTGATCGAGCATATGACAAGTGATGAAGTTGTAGCTAAAGATGTGAATACAATTCCGAGACTTCCGATTGACCGCGCATTTACATTGTCTGGGTTTGGCACGATCATTACCGGAACCCTTGTGTCTGGTACGATTCGTAAAGAAGATACTCTGGAAATGTATCCGATTGGCAAAGAGTGCAAGATTCGCAGCATTCAGGTGCATGGTCAGGATAAAAAAGAGTGTTATGCGGGACAACGTGTGGCAATTAATCTGTCTAATGTTAAGAAAAAAGAAATTCAGCGAGGCTGTGTGCTGGCACCGCCGGCAAGTATGAAAAATACAGACCTGCTGGATGTGAAGATGAATATACTGGACTCCTCTATGCGGGTATTGACAAATCATACGAGATTACATCTGTTTACAGGAACGAGTGAAATTTTATGCCGTGCAGTACTGCTTGATAAAGAAGAAATCGGACCAGGTGAGAGTGGATATGTTCAACTTCGCCTGGAAGATGAAATTGCAGTACGCAGAGGCGATAAGTTTGTAGTCCGTTTTTATTCTCCGATGGAGACGATTGGGGGAGGCGTGATTCTTGAGCCAAATCCGGGTGTGAAGAGACGTTTTCAACAAGATGTGATTGAAGAACTTAAGAGAAAAGAATCCGGTTCTTCAGCGGATGTAATTGAACTTCATATAAAAGAACATGGAGACACAATGATCACTTCGGCAGAACTTGCAAAGCTGACGGCATTGTCCATGGATGAGGTAAACCAGGATATAGAAGAATTAAAAGAGAATGGCCAGATTTATGTATTCCCGATGAAAAAAGATACATTTACATGGCATGCGGATTCAAAACGTGGAGCAGTACAGGCGATTGTGAAGAGTCTGGAATCCTATGAAAAAGAGAATCCGTATCGTTATGGAATGAAGAAAGCGGAAGTGCAGATGACACATTTTAAGGGAATGAAACCGAATGTGTTTGATAAAGTCATTGAGCTGTTAGAAACTGAGGGATATGTGAAACGTGTCGGAGAATTTTTGTGCACACCTCAGTTTGAAATAAAGAAAGATGAGACGTATAACAAGATAGCAAAGACCGTGCTTGGTACATTTGAAAGTGCGAAATATGACTTTGCAAAATATTCAGAGATTGACTTTGGAAAGACTCCAAGAGCAATGGCTGATGATATCCTGAATGTATTGCTGGTCGAGGGTAAAGTAGTAAAAATCGCAGAAGATATGTATACACTGACGGAATATATGGAAGAAGCAAAGAATATCATTCGGGAGAAATTAGCGGAAGATCCGGTTATTACTATTGCTCAGGTACGAGATATATTTGCGACCAGCCGAAAGAGTGCGAAACCAATTTTGGAATATATGGACAGTATCAAAGTTACCAAGAAAGTCGGAGCGGAAAGTGAAAGGGTAGCATACTAATGAACTTGAAACAATTAGAGGCTTTTGTACAGGTATCTGAAAGCGGCAGCTTTTCGAAGGCTGCCAAAGAACTTTTCCTGACACAGCCGACAATCAGTGCGCATATTTCCTCCCTGGAAAAGGAATTGAATGTACGGTTATTTATAAGAAATACAAAAGAAGTAAGTCTGTCAGATGACGGAAAAGATCTGTACCGTTATGCGAAGCAGATCACAGATCTTGAAAAGGCGATAGAAGAACGGTTTTATATGGATAGTGATGATGGAAAACATTTTATCACAATTGCGGCATCAACAATACCTGCGCAGTATCTTCTGCCGAAAGTATTGATGTGTTACAGAGAACGCTATCCAAAAGAGCAGATTAAGATTATGGAAACCGATAGTAGTGAAGTGGTTACACAGGTTGTAGATCACATGGTCGATGTCGGCTTTACAGGTACTGTACTTGAGAAAAAGCACTGCAAGTACATACCTTTCTATAAGGATGAACTGGCTGTGATTACTCCGGATACACCGGAATATAGAATACTGAAAGAACAGAATCGTGATGACATTGACTGGATCAAAAGGAAACCGCTGATTTTACGTGAAGAAGGATCGGGTACTAGAAAAGAAGCGGAAAAACAGTTAAAAAATGCTGGAATATCCATGGAGACTTTGGATATTGTGGCGAGCATTGCGAATCAGGAGACAATTAAAAAGTCTGTAAAACAAGGCATGGGGATTACGGTTCTTTCCAGACTGGCAGCTGAGGATGAAGATGGCCTGCTTATATTCCCGATTCCGGGCGCTGATGAAGGACGAGATATCAATCTGGTCTATAATAAAAATTATCAGATGACAAGATCGGCAGACCGTTTTATCCGGATCGTAAAGGAAGTATATGACATAGAATAGTGGTTACGGAACATATAAGTGACTATGAAATATATAAATGACTATGAAATATATCAGTGACTTGTTTAAAGAAAGAGAAAGAGATAGAATTAAGTTTGTACAATGATGTTGGGACCCTGGCATCATACAATAAATATATAGAAGCGACGAAAGGGGATATTAGCGTGATATATATGGATAATGCAGCAACGACTATGCATAAACCGAAGACGGTGATCGATGCGGTAGTCGCAGCTATGAGTTCTATGGGAAATGCCGGACGTGGTGCGAATGAGGCGTCTTTAAGTGCATCAAGAATTATTTATGATACGAGAGAAAGGCTTGCAAAATTATTTGGGGCAGAAAATCCGAAGCAGATTGTGTTTACAATGAATTCGACAGAGAGTCTGAATATTGCGATTAAAGGATTGATTGAACCGGGAGATCATGTGATCACAACCATGCTGGAGCATAACTCTGTGCTTCGACCACTCTATGAGATGGAAGAAAGAGGCGCGAAGCTTACGATTATAAAAGCAGACAAGCAGGGAAATTTTTCCCTGGAAGATATGGAAGCTGCGATCACGCCAAAGACAAAAGCTATAGTATGTACCAATGGTTCCAATCTTACAGGAAATTATGTGGATGTTGCAGCTGTCGGTGAGATGGCACATAGACACGGAGTTCTTTTGATCGTAGATGCATCTCAGACGGCGGGAGTATTTCCGATTGATGTTCAGAAAATGAATATTGACGTGCTTTGTTTTACTGGACACAAAGGTCTGCTTGCTCCGCAGGGAACCGGAGGTCTGTATGTCAGAGAAGGGCTTACAGTGCGACCATTGTTGAGCGGTGGAAGCGGAGTTCAGACTTACAATAAAAAACATCCGGTGGAGATGCCGACAGCATTGGAGGCAGGAACACTCAATGGTCATGGTATTGCGGGAATGAATGCAGCTCTTGCATATCTGGAAGAGACTGGAATTGACACGATTAGGGAGCGCGAGCAGGAACTGATGTGGAAATTTTATGAAGGTGTTAAAGATATTCCGAATGTTACGGTATATGGTGATTTCAGCACAAAGAACCGTTGTGCGATTGTCGCACTGAATATTGGAGATTATGATTCAGCAGAGGTCAGTGATGAATTGCTTACGGAATATGGTATTTCTACAAGACCGGGTGGTCATTGTGCTCCACTGGCACACGAAGCACTTGGAAATGTAGAACAAGGAGCAGTGAGGTTTAGTTTTTCCCATTACAATACAGATGAGGAAATTGAAACTGCAATCCGTGCAATTGAAGAGCTTGCACAGGATGAAGAGTAAAAAAGATAAAGCATAACTTGAGATAGAAAAGGAAGACACTGATGAGAAAAAAAGAATTGAAACTGGTAGTTACTTTCCATACAACTGCAGATGCGATGGCTATGGAAAAGGCATGCAAAGAGAATAATACACCGGGCAGAATCATCCCGGTTCCAAGAGCTATCTCAGCAGGATGTGGACTTTCCTGGTGCGCAGCACTTGACGAGAGAGAAGAGATCGTTGCCATGATGGAGAAAGTCGGGATTGAACCAGAAGACCTGCATGAGTGTCTTGTATAAAAAAATGCAATAAATACTTGTAAAATATCGAAAAATGTGATATTCTATCATAGCGTGATTAAAACGTGCGTAATTTAATACGGGGGTAGTTGGGTAACTGGTGTGCCTCCTAGTCTTCAAAACTAGTGTGGGGCGTTAAGAGCGTCCCGGGTGGGTTCGATTCCCACATGCCTCCGCCAAAAGAGAGGTTTCAGATCCATTGCAAGAGCGATGGATCTTTTTTTACATCATGGAAAAATGTAAGAAAATGCATTTTTATATATAAAAACTCATTGAGAAAAACGAAAGAAATTGAAAATAGAATCTTTAAAATAATCAGGGAAGAAAAAAGAAAGACAATAAATTACAGGAAACTTCAAAAAAGAACGATAAGTTACAAAAATAATAGAAAAACATTATGAAAAGCATTAATTATATAGAAGTACAATAAATAGAATGGGTAAATTGACTAAAAGAGTAGAGAATGAAAATGCTTATTTGTCATATCGTATAAAAATACAAAAAACACTGGGATTCAATTGACGAAAGCGCTTACAAGTGGTATATTATAAGCAACTTAAAGATGTTCAGACCAACGGCGGTTATCTTAATATGATTCATATAGATGGCTGCTATTATATTTTGAGACATGTTTAAGTTAAATGACAACTTTGGTTGTGATTGCAGTTAAGCTGTTGCCGACTGTTTCCCCCAAGAACAGTCTTGCAACGGTAAACTCCAATTAATATATATACTTCCTCTTCGGAGGAGCATTCCCCAGCTTTGTATATAATAACAAACTGCAATGCAACGAGGAAAACCTCTCAATGACATACCAAAAAGAAAGAGCACGACATGAGCAGATGTCGTGCTTTTTCTTTTGTCCGTTCAAGTCGAACATCCGTGAGACTTGGCGCATGATTCTGGTCAGCAAAGCTGACATATTCCTATCAGAATCACTGCGCATCCTCGCGGAGCGTTTATCTCAGTCGGAGATTAGACTCCCACTGAGATAAATTTGCTACTACTCACCATCTGAAGAGGTAGGAGTCTTCTCGACTGAGATAAAATAAATAGAATACGGAGTGCAAAGTGTTTTTTAAGAACGCTTACAGAAAAGGTTACTATTATATATATAGAAGAAACAAAAAATGTGTGCAAACCGTGAAAATACGTGGCTCTTGGATTGTACGGAAAAAAGTACAAAAAAATAAAAAAAAGACTTGCATTATTGCCTTGGATTAGATATACTAAGAGAGCTGTGACATGATAGCAATGAAGCGCGAGGTTGCCGTCGAGAATGACGGGTTTTCCGTGGAGCGAATGTCAAGTTAGGAAACTGGCGACAAGTCACTGTACGAATCAAAAACTGATTACTGATTACCATTAGGTATAAGTATGAAACAACGTGTGAGTTTCTCACGACACACACGGGAGAGTGTACAGTCACCGCTTGTCGTACTGAAGTTAAAAGTACGAAAAGGAGGCGACTTTTTTTATGGCAAGTCAAGTAATGAGAATCACATTAAAAGCGTATGATCATCAGTTAGTAGATGCATCCGCAAAAAAAATCATCGAAACTGTAAAGAAGAACGGAGCACAGGTGAGCGGACCGGTTCCACTTCCAACTAAGAAGGAAGTTGTAACAATCTTAAGAGCTGTTCACAAGTACAAAGACTCCAGAGAGCAGTTCGAGCAGAGAACTCATAAGAGACTGATCGATATCGTAACACCTACACAGAAGACTGTAGATGCATTATCAAGATTAGAGATGCCAGCAGGTGTTTATATCGATATCAAAATGAAAAACAAATAAGACACAGTAATTCCTAAAATTTAGGATGAACGCCAAGTTGCGTTCCGCTGTAAATCACAGGAGGTAATTATAATGAAGAAAGCTATCTTAGCTACAAAAGTCGGAATGACTCAGATCTTCAATGAAGACGGAACACTGACACCTGTAACTGTACTTCAGGCTGGTCCTTGTGTAGTAACACAGATCAAGACTGTAGAGAATGACGGTTACGAAGCTGTACAGGTTGGATTCGTTGACAAGAAAGACAAAACTGTAAACAAAGACAAAAATGGTAAAAAGGAAATCGTTCATCGTCATGGTGTAACCAAGGCTGAGCAGGGACATTTCGCAAAAGCTGGAGTAACTGGAAAGAGATTCGTAAAAGAGTTCAAATTCGAGAACACAGCTGATTATGCACTTGCACAGGAGATCAAAGCTGACATTTTTGAAGCTGGCGACAAGATCGACGCTACTGCCATTTCTAAAGGAAAAGGATTCCAGGGTGCTATTAAGAGACACAACCAGCACAGAGGACCTATGGCTCACGGTTCTAAATTCCATCGTCATCAGGGATCTAACGGTGCTGCATCTGATCCGAGTAAAGTATTCAAAGGAAAGAAGATGCCAGGACACATGGGAAGCAAAAAGATTACAATTCAGAATCTTGAAGTTGTCCGTGTAGATGCAGAGAACAACCTTCTTTTAGTAAAAGGCTCTGTACCGGGACCTAAGAAATCCTTAGTAACAATTAGAGAAGCAGTAAAAGCTAACTAGGTTTTGACGAGGAAGGAGGAAGACTTAAAATGGCAAACGTATCTGTTTATAATATCGAAGGTAAAGAAGTTGAGACAATCGAATTAAGCGATGCGGTATTTGGTGTTGAGGTTAACGAGCACCTTGTACACATGGCAGTTGTTAATCAGCTTGCAAATAACCGTCAGGGAACACAGAAAGCTAAAACACGTTCTGAAGTTTCCGGTGGTGGAAGAAAACCATGGAGACAGAAAGGAACTGGTCATGCAAGACAGGGTTCAACAAGAGCTCCACAGTGGACAGGCGGCGGAGTAGTATTCGCACCAGTACCGAGAGATTACTCATTCAAGATGAACAAGAAAGAGAAGAGAGCAGCTCTGAAATCCGCTCTTACTTCCAGAGTAGAAGAGAACAAGTTCATCGTAGTTGACTCACTTACATTTGATGAGATCAAAACAAAGAATGTAGCAAACGCACTTAAGAACTTAAACGTATCTAAAGCATTAGTAGTATTAGAGGACGGAAATGTTAACGCAGAGCTTTCTGCAAAGAACATCGCTGGTGTTAAAACAGCTAGAACTAATACGATCAATGTGTATGATGTTATGAAATACAACACAGTAATCGCAACAAAGGCTGCTGTTAAAGCAATCGAGGAGGTGTACGCATAATGGCAAACGTTCAGTATTATGATGTAATCCTTAAACCAGTTGTAACTGAGAAGACAATGGAGCTCATGGGAGATAAGAAATACACATTCCTTGTACACCCGGAAGCAACAAAATCTCAGATCAAAGAAGCCGTTGAGAAAATGTTCGACGGAACAAAGGTAGCGAAAGTTAACACAATGAACTGCGAAGGAAAGAAGAAAAGAGTTCGCGGAACATTCAAATATGGTAAGACTGCTGCAACAAAGAAAGCAATCGTACAGTTAACTGAGGACAGCAAAGATATCGAGATCTTCCAGGGTCTCTAAGATCTTTGGAGAGCACATGAGGAAACTCGTCGTGCTCAATGCATACGGAAAGCAACCGTGATAATAAACAATCGAAAGGAGAAACACCATGGGAATTAAGACATATAACCCATATACGCCTTCCAGAAGACAGATGACTGGTTCTGATTTTTCAGAAATCACAAAAAAGACACCAGAGAAATCTCTGTTAGCTCCAAAGAGCAGACAGGCAGGCCGTAACAACCAGGGAAAAATCACAGTTAGACACCGCGGAGGCGGAGCTAAGAAAAAATATAGAATTATCGACTTCAAGAGAAGAAAAGATGGAATCGCTGCTACAGTAATCGGTATCGAGTACGATCCGAACAGAACAGCTAACATCGCTCTGATCTGCTACGAAGATGGTGAGAAAGCTTATATCCTTGCACCAGAAGGATTAAAAGACGGCATGAAAGTCATGAATGGACCAGAGGCTGAGGTTAGAGTAGGAAACTGCTTACCACTTTCTCAGATTCCAGTAGGTACACAGATCCACAACATCGAGCTTCACCCAGGAAAGGGCGGACAGATGGTTCGTTCTGCTGGTAACAGCGCTCAGTTAATGGCTAAAGAAGGAAAGTATGCAACACTGAGACTTCCTTCAGGAGAGATGAGAATGGTTCCGCTTGAGTGCAGAGCTTCTATCGGAGTAGTAGGAAATGGTGACCACAACCTGATCAACATTGGTAAAGCAGGTCGTACACGTCACATGGGTATCAGACCGACAGTTCGTG